>OAZW01000562.1_pt1 | contig 31881 bp, 28 predicted proteins | sample 1495231 | NCBI WGS metagenome assembly OAZW01 (sample SAMEA2580062, study PRJEB22360) | human gut metagenome | reverse complement strand
AAACCACGCACAGAGGGGGAGAAGCAGCTGACTCCGCCCGCCGTAGAACTGCGGCACCGCGAGCGTATAGTTGGCGGCGGCGCGGCGGGCGGCCTCGACGACAGCTCCCTCAAAGGCGCGGCGCAGCAGCAGCGAGTTGCCCTCCCCCATCAGGCTGGCGGGAATGCGCGTCAGGTTTTCCTCGTCGCCCAGAATGTGGTCGATGTTGGAACGGATGGGCAGGCGGTAGTCAAAGACAAGCTCGGAGGGGTCCTCGGCAAAGCGCACGCGGCACGGCAGGGACTCAAACGAGACTAGCATGGGGTCGCTCTCCTTAAAGAAGCCCTTCAAAAACCAGCGCTGGCGCGCGTCGGGCTTCGTATTGGGCTCAAACAGGCCGTAGATGGTCTCGTAGCGGCGCGTGTACAGGCCGGTGTTGAATAGGCAGCGATCGTCGTCGAACACCAACGGCAGGTTGGACGGCGCGGTCTGGTCCACGTCGCGCTCGGTCAGGAACACCGCGCGGCTAAACGAGAACGACAGGTAGTTTTTGAGAATGCGGTTGCCGGGACCCCAGTCCTCGGGATCGGCGAGGTCGGCCAAGCGCTCGTAACAGGGCTCGGGGCAAAACGCGAAGTCGTACACATTGCTGCACAGGGTGCTGGGGATCTCCATATGGCTTCCAATCAAGATAATGACAGGCGTGTGGATGCTTTGATTTTATACGTGCGACGGGTAGCCCGTGTCCACAACGCAACCGCGGCGCAGCTCGTCGGCGAGTTCTGCTCGCGTGCGGTTTCCGGAAACAAGGTCCTGGATCCAGGCGTAGTGCTGGTTGTCTTTGGGTTCCGGGCTATCGGAAAGTACGACTGGAGCACCAGCGGCGTAACGGGAAGGACCCGCCCGTCGACATCGGCAATCATGAGTTGACAAGTGTAATCATGGCTCAATTGCGGTTTAGCAATAGAATGTCAGGGAATCATCACCAAAGGTTTCGCGCCACTTGTCACAAATGTATCGATGGTTCATGGTGATTAGTTTTGAAAGATCCCTGAGATCCTTAGCCGGAATCTTGCTCTCGTTGTTCGCAAGTGTGCATCCGCCATTTTTAGTGAGCCAAAACTTAGTCGAGTTAGCAGCCGCCCTCTTTACCCCTACATGGATGTGAACGGGTTCTCCGTTTTCCGCGATCCAAAAGAACAGAACATACTGTCCAAAAACAAGAATTCGAGGCATTATGCCACCGCCGGTCCAGCTTTTTGCCGTTCTGCAAGCTCGAAGATAAACGGAGCGTTTGATCTAACGAACTCGGTCAAAAAATCCAGTTCGTCAGTAGAAAATCCTTCGACGTTAAACCATTTGACCGCAGGTAGAAAGCATTCTGCATGGTCAAAACCAAAATCAACCGGGCGCTCGACGGCTACGCGAACGGTCCCGTCGTCTCGTGTTTCTGAGTAGGCAAACTGAGTGCCGTCATCTAGCTGAACATAGCTCCAAAGCATTGCTGCCTCCTTAGTGTTTATATCCAAGTATAAACAGCCGCTTAGATGCAACGTGATGCGAATTGAATTATTCCCATAAGACCTGAACTGCTGATTATTTGTATTACTGAGATTTAAGCTATTTCACACTTCAGTGTCTTTTTGACATGATAACCGTCGCGGTGCGTTGATCATGGGGTTAGCAATAAAAGCCTAGCATAAGCAGAGTTCATCACTCCGTTCGCTGTCCTAGATAAATTCTCCCGTCTCCAGGTCAACGAAGTCCGCGAGCTTTATCTTTCCGCAGAAGCCGCTGCCCTTGTACTTTCCTGCATAGGTCTCAGAGTCGAACTTGAACGAAATGTTATAAAGCTTTCCGGTCTTTGTCTTCCTGATCAGCCCGTTTTCCAGCATGTAGCTCAGTACCCTCTTATGGCTTTCTCTATCGTTGCCGTTTAGGTAAAAGCAACAGACACCTTGTTTCGATCCTGCCGCGATGAGCGTTTCGGGATTCGAGTATTTGGCTTCTACGACGACGCCATCAAATACTGCGGTTCCGACAATGTCGTCCATGAGGGCTGTTTTGAATGGAGAGAAGAAGAACATCCATTTGCCGCATTGGACGGGATCTATGTCGTGGATTCGTTCCTTATTGATAAATCAAATCCATGAGAACGATTTGACCCTGGCAATCGAGCCGGATTCGTTAAGAAGCGTTTCTTCGACGGACGGCGTTAATTTCTCGTTGTTGCTTGTGTTATTTGAACTTGCCATTTCATTTATCCTAACATTCGTCCTCAATATAGCTCCTCGCCAGCAGCCTCGAGCGCTTGTATCGCTGTGCGTTTGGGCTCATTGAGACTTTCGTAGCCGCTTTCTGACAGCGGGATAATGCGCACGCTGAATGAGTCGCCGTACTTGTAGTCGGCATACACATCGCAATTGCCCCTACCGAGAAACTGTATGGCCGCCCGGTCAATCGCTTTTGCGCTTTGGCCTACGTAGTACAGATCTTTGGTTGCATTATGGACAATGAAGATGCCAGTAATTTCGCCTTGCTGTGTCAGGGACTTTCGCTGAGCCATGAACTCTTCGGCGCTTGCGACGATTTGAGGATCATCTTCTAGGAGCGATTGGCGTAGCCTCAGTAGTTTTTCTTGTTGCTTCGATGCTGTAATAACAAGAAGGAGCCCGTCCACAAAAAAGAACAAGCCAAAGAGCAAGAAAAGAAAGCGAACCATATATGTTGGCACTCGATGACAGAGCGGAAAAGAGACTGACAATTACCAATACAAGACCAGTAGCGCTGATGACTTTTCCGATCGGGATGAGCCTCCTTGGAGGGGCCGATGCGACGGTTTTGATTTGATAGTAGTTCCTCATAGTATGACTCCAGTGATATAGGCAATTGGATCCAAATGGAGCTTTATAAACGGCAGTATTTGAATTGCAATTATCTTATCGCTCTGGCAGATGGGGTATAAGGCTCAACATCGGTAATAGATCGAGAGGCAGTCGAGCTGAACATAATAGTGCCGTCGCAGCGATAGCTGATACGGCACCAATCTCTAAGAATTTGATTTAGTAGAAGGCTAAAGACTTCTGCAATGGCTGCATTCACTTCTCCCCTGGTCTCACTAAACGGGGAATTAGCAGCGTTATACGGCAGCCAGGAGCGCTGTTCCAAGAAGGAAAAGCATTAAGGAAGCGGCTATCCAGTTGTTGTCTGCGGGCTTAGGGATCGTCGCTACGGTCGCAGTGGCGGCTCTTTGCTTGGAGGACGCGGGCAGCGTAGTCTTGATCGTTATGTTTGTCTTGGGCGACGTAGCCGTTAAGCTCCAGGTGGTCGGCTTCGGTCCAGACCCAGCCGAGGCTCGACGCACTGAGAGCCTGGCCCCGGCTGCCAAGCGGGGAAAGAAGGGACGCTTTGTGGCCTTCACATAGCGTCCCTTCCTCAAATTATCGTGTGAATATGATTTAAGCATACGGCGGAGCCTGAATCCACTATGCTCCAACTTGGCTACAAATCATAATTCTGCAACGTAGAATACTTGATAAGCGATTGATAGCGCGGATGTCCCGATCGAACAGCCCGCTTGTAAAGCTTGATATATTTTTCAAATCCCTTTTGAACTGCGAATTCATTTCCGCGAAGAGCTTCATATTCGTTCTGGCGCAAGTGTGGACGCACCTGTTGATCTATATATTCTGGCTTGTCTACATCGACGGCTTTCGAATAATCAATCCCGCATTCGTTTTCGGCATCGGTAAAGAATGCGTGCCCATGGCGAATATGCGATCGAAATGGTAGGGCCCACGTATGTCCCTCGATTTCGACCAAAAAGACGATGTAAGGACGATTTTGCTTTTGTTCCATCTCTTTGAACGGCGGGTTTGGATGATCTTTGTAGAACGAGTTTGTCAAAAAGACGATTTTAGAATTCATGCAGACCCTCCGAAAAAGAAAATGCCTCCAACCCAAAGAGATTGAAGGCATCTTCTCAGTGGGCTTTCTTTTGATTCCGTTGGTCGCGCCCTACGACCAAAATCTTCTCGGTGGGCTTTCTTTTGATTCCGTTGGTCGCGCCCTACGACCAATTTCTGATTTAAGTATACCCAAGTTATAAAGGAAATGAGTGAGGTTTCGAAAAATGAATGTGGCAGAATTAGGCAGAGTCAAATAACGAATGCCTCGTGTTATTTCTTACCCTTCGTTCGGAAGCAGAAGCTTGGTATATATCTGGAAGACAGTAAGGAGAAATAGGTCTTCCATGGTCTCGATTCTCTCGCCATCGAAACCGCCTGGGCATCCGTAGTACCTATTGTTGGCCTCGTCACCAGAGCCGTAGGTTGCCGCGTAGAATGCAACGGTCGACGCGAATCGGCAGGCCTCTATCTCAGAGCTCGATTCGAATTGATACTCATTTTTTAGATGGGAAATAGGGGTGAAGGAAGCGTCCCTCGACTCGAAGGCCTCGGAAAGGACTTTACGGATAAGATGATCGTACTCAAGGGTACAGCTATCAGGGGGCAGGAACGAAGAGTCCAAGCACTCAGGAAGAAGGTCAACCCGAAGTGCTGGCAGTCTCTCCCCCGCATACCTTTCCAGGCTGCGAAGCACGTATTTCCCATCATCATAAAGAACAGATTCATCTTCTGGGAAGCGGTCACGGAGGGCGGCTTCGACTGCGGTGATGCAACGGACGAACAGGTCATCCTCTCCCCTGACCCGCAAGTCAAGATTGCAGAATTCAAGAATCAGATTCTGAACCTCCGGCACGAGACAACAGAATTCCCAATACATCTTGCGTGAATAATGGAAAAGATCATTGTGCATGGCGGCAACGGCGCAAAGCGGAATCAGGCCTCTGTCTGCGTAATGCTTCGAGATGAACTCAATCGCCTGCGCCTTATTCCCTTCGGCGTGTCTGCGTTCGTCTCTTTCGTCCTGGCGACGCTCGAGTTCTTCCATGCGCTTACTCTGGCAAGACTGTTTCTTGCCAATGATGACTGTTACAAATAAAGAGATAAACGCGCATATTAATTCAGCCAATTCGTTCCACTTCACAAGAAACTCCTACAATACTTAATGGTGTTGCAATTCTATATACCAAGCAATTCTACGCATGGGACGTAGACCTCGACTGCATCAGCCGGATATACGCAAAAGAGGGGTTAGACCATACTGATCGCACCAAAAATGAACTCAGCGAATCTAAATTCGCCTTGTGCCCGACCATGATCGCCGTATTGCGGAGCTCCGTGTACTGCCGATATTGTGCTTGGGCACCGGAGCCTACATAGGTCCCGGTGCCCTTATTGCTGCTTGTGGTCTGCCCCACTTTATTGATAATCTGTTCTAGCGTATATTATTCCGAGTTTGTTGTCACGATTCAGCCCATGGTCGCGTCCGTATGGCCTCTGCCTTCGAAAATTGGGCGCCTATAAACAAACAAGCAAATAGCTATTCTTGTGGATGTCCCTTTCTTCCAAATGGCAGCTACCTCAACAACGACATGCGATGCCCAGAAGCACTGTTCCCAGCAGGAAAAGCGCCACGGACGCGGCGATCCAGTTGTTGTCGGTGGTCTTGGGGAGCAACGCAGTGGCCGCGGTGGCGGCTTTAGGCTTGGAGGACGTAGGCACTGTGGTCTTGCTCACCGTCGTCTTGGTCGTTATGTTTGTCTTGGGCATCGCAGCTGCGGGTTTCACTGTGGGGTCCGTCGCAGGTTCCGCACCGGGCTGCCCCGCAGCAGGATCACCGACAGTCTCACCCGTCCCGCCGCCTGGCACGCCTTCTCCACCGGTCTCCCCCGCCGGAGGCATGGCGACATCGGGCTCAACCACCACATGCGGTGCCACCGCACCGGAGGCATCCACCACGCCGCTAGCACCAAAGACCCCGCCAGCAGGCGTCACAATCCGCGCGGACACAAGCGACCCGCCCAAGCACGCAACACCGCCATCGGCACCGGCCGCATCAAGCCACGAGGCGTCGACGGAAAGCCGACAGCCGGCCGCGCCATCACCAAGACCTAAGTCCTGCAGATACACGCCGTAGGCGTGCACGCCCGCTCCGGACCCGGTGCTCGCGGCAACGACGCGTCCGCCGCCGCGTACGGCCATGTCGCCTGCGATCACGCCGGCGACCGTCTCGTCAGTAATATCGGCCCCGTCCGCCCGGGCATCGACGGTGCATCCGTCCACCACGAGCGCCTGCGAAACGTGGATCCCGCACTGCGAGCCCGTCGCCGTCAGGGTCCCGGTGCCGCGAAGCGTCAGGTTGCCCCACACCTCCATGCCGCACAGCGTGATGTCCGCATCGGGCGCATGCGACTCCGTCACGGAGTTCTGCCCGGCAAGCGTCAGCACCAGGTCGCCCTCGGCGCCGATGGCCTCGCCCGCGTAGCCATTAAGCTCCAGGTGGTCGGCATCGGTCCAGACCCAGCCGGGGCCCGACACGCCCGGCTCGTAGTACGTCGCGCCCGCGATGATGAGGCTCTCCGCGCCAGCGGCATAAGAAGGCCCGCCCAGCAAAACGCATAGGCAGGCCATGGCAACAATCGGAATGTAATGACGGCTGGTGTGGGACTTGGCAGCAAACATACCTGCTCCGATCTTCGCAGGAGCCAATAGAATGTGCACCAGAAAATGCCCTGGTAGCAGCAATTAATAGTTTAGCGAGATCAATGCGGGAGCAAAGAGAAATCGTGTGGGCAATGTCCACAATTAGGTGTAAATCGTTTTGCCAGTCGGTGAAAGGAGGGATCAACGGATTAGATATCCATCTTATTAAAGTCGATGGAATATCCCATGGACTTGAGTTCTTTCAAGAGGCCGAACTCCCAACTGTCTGTTCCGGTATAAACGACGCCCTGTAGATCGGAGGGAATCTCGATACCTTTGTCAACAAGAATTGCAACGTTTTCCCTGCCAAGCCGACCAATAAAGTATCCGGCTTCAAATACAACATTTTGTCTAGCCCTGGGCTTTTCCGACTGTTCTGCCTGGGCTCTTCCTTCGTCGTCCGCCGTAAAAAGGCATACCGCTCCTGCTGCATCGCCTTCAATTTCCAGCTTTTCGATGATTGTCTTGCCCTGATTTGACTGCTCGTTTAGGACAACCGCCGTCAGGCCCTGCCTTTCGATGATTCTCGCGACCCTTTCTCTAAGCTCTCCGTTGTGACCATGAACGATAAATACCTTCGAATAATCTCCAACATTTGCAGTCGATCCGGTTTCCCCTTCGTCTGAAAACTCATCAAGGTATGTCTCCAGCACAGCTTTTGCACTGCGCAGGCCGTCCGCACAGGCTTCAACGAAAGCCGAGTCGGGCGTACCGGAGGTGAAGAAAGACAACGAGTAGCTGATTTTGTTAAAGCTTTTAAATTCGTAGCTGTCTTTTCCAAATCGCCTAATTAAAAGCCTGTCCGCCCTTGTCTTCCATGCTTTAAAGTCAGGCGAACTAGAGCTGATGTATTTCTTTGAAAGTTCGTCTGCTGTTTCGCACAACTGCTGCAAAATTTCAAAATCAGACATTAAGCCTTCTTTCTATAACCAATAACGGAGCTAAGAAGCATCTTATTCCAATGAGCGGCCAAATCTCTTTACTGTTTCCTCGGTGCCCCTATCGGAGATGGACTTGCCCAGTGCGAACTCAATAGCGTCCAGCAAAGCCATGACGCGAGCTTTGAAATAGGCATCAAAGTCATCATTAATGAACGCATCCCAGTCAATGAGATTCGATTCGATGACGGAGTTCACAGTGTTCGATGTCAGCTTTCTTAACGAATTTCGCTGAGTAGACGCTGGGGGCCGCGCCTCCAATTTCTGTGCCCGAATAGGAGTACGAGCACGTCGGTCAAGATGCATTCGGTGGTCAACATGGCGGGATCTATCTGCGAGCGGAAAACAAGCGGCGCTGCTAATGGTAGCGCCGCTCGCATCATCAAAGAAGAATCGTTATCGATTGTCTCTGGGACTTTTCGTTCAAAACCAGAGCATGTCGACTACTGCTTATCGAAGTACATCCACCCTACAGGCTGCATTAGATCGTAATAATCGACGGGCGTTTTGAAGCGAATCCTGCCCAAATAACCACGCTTTTCAGCAACCAACTGCATCTGTCTGCGTCACGGCAAACTCTTTGAATTGGCGTTGCGGCAAGTTTGTCTTAAGAAAATAAGGCTGTTAAGACAAACCCATTTTGACGTTTACGTAACGTCGACCATCGATCAAGCCGTATTATTCGGAGTTAGATTTATCGCCCCACGACGCTAAGCTGGTGACCATCCAGTGCCTTTTGATATCGATATAGACATCGCCAATCTGATTGTCCAAGCATTCATCGGACTCGTTACCTTGGGGGCCTTGATTGCCGCACTCTGGCAAAGTAACCAGAGCAAAAAGAACAGGGAGGACGACATCAAGCGGCATCAGCCATCCCGCATATCGGCATGGTACGAAGGGGATCGAAACCGAACTGATCAGCCCGAGGACAATCGGTTCGTCTGGCAATTCGTCGTGCTTCGAAACGAAAGCGAGTCCCCCGTCTACGACGTAATCGTCACCTGCGTCGGGATTAGCGGGGCCGGCCCCTCTTTCAAAGGTGAGGATAACCGCCCCGCTTATCCCAACCGCGTCTGCGTCGGCACGCTTCCTCCTGGAGCATGGTGCATATGGCTCCCGACGGAAGGGCACGGAATGGGAGTACGCACGGCACCCGAAACGGCTTTCACCGACGCAAGCGGAACTTCATGGGTTCGGCGGGGCAACGGAAGGCTCGAGGAGATCCCTATGGAGCCAACCTCGTTCTACAGGCTGCCCCTTCCCTTGACCTGGCACGGATGCAAGAAGCTGACCGAGTAACCCCTTGGCATCGTCGTTTCAGGCATTGGGTTTTCCGGACTGGGACGCGAACTTCCCCAGATGTTCCGGATAACGGGAAAGTCAGAACTATTCGGGTTTGCGAGGCGGGATCGAGAGAGCGACTCCGCCCTATTATTTCGATGCGTCCATGAATTGAAGTGAGATCGGCATCATCACCTCGAAGCACTTACATACAGATCCATATGGCAAAGGCAGCAATTCGCCACCTTGGTTGCAGCAGCGGAGGTTATTACTCAGGATACAAGCGGAAGTAGCCAAATAGGCGCTGGGCGCAACCGAGACGCAGCCAGAGAAGGGTGACATGAGAGTTGTTTCAGAGGATTGGGGTGATATGGATGAAGTTGACTGGTAAGTGCATCTCCAGGTTCAACGGATGGCTGATCAAGGCCGTCTTTAGGTTCACGTAGGGATCCGCTTTTGCTGACAAACAAACACGTGATTGATTTATGGCTTCCAGACGCTTAGCGTGTCTGGAAGCTCATTTATTTTATTGTCAGCAACCACGAAGCCAGCGCTGAACCTCGCCCTAGTAATTGCAACTTAGAGCTTGGAGCGTGTCTGCGGCTTCAGATCCGTCGAGGCATCTTGCAACCAAGAGGCCATATCGGCAACTGGATAAATCAAAACATGGTCATATGTTCGGCCTTTTGCTTTGCCGAAGTTGCAGATCGATGAAGCGTTCGCGGTCTGAGTGGCGACGCTACGTCTCAAAATCACTGGATCCAAAAACTCGCAATACCTTTGCGCAAGTGACTCTGGAATGGCCCAAACTCCATTATGGGTTTCATTTGAGGCGGCGCGCAAAGATGCGGTTGGTGAAAACTCCGGATAAACCATGTTTGCGAATCGCCATTCTTGATTTGCTGCTTTTTCGTTATCTTGTCTATGCAATGCAACTGAAACGCATCGGTGTCTCATCTGCAAATACTCGTAGGGCGATAAATGATTATTTAGCCGATCCTTCTTCGAATCCGAAAAGCAAACCGTCCTCATTTGGTAAACAGCCCCGTTCGACGCATTCCAAGATTAGCGCTTGCAATAATTTTGCAGAATCGGAAACACAAGACTCAGAAGGTTGTTTTCCCTCATGAACGGCTTCTGACCTTGCTCTATATAGTTTCTTTATTTCTTGCTGTTTTTGCTTGCCTCCTCCAAGAAACAAAGCTGCGAGAGTACTGACACGAAAAACAAGTTCGCTCCGGACTCCAAACAATGACTCAATCCCAGCCCATATAATCGCCATTTGAACTGAAGGTCGAAGCGATTGCTTGTAGCTCCACAAGGAATTCACCGCGGTCTCAAATCGCGTGTTTTTATCAAACAGTTCCCATGCGTCCCGATAATGCTGTCTTATCCACTGCTTCTCTGAATCGTTGATCACTTTCAATTTTCTTGGAATGAACAACCTTGTAGAAAGAACAACATTGATTGCCGAGCATGGCGAAAAATCTTCTGTCCGCGAATCGCTCTGAACATGCCAATACAATTCGCAATTCAAAAGCGCGGACAATAGAACTATTGCAGATTGGGCATTCCAAACTCGAACTGCAAGCTCTTTGCCCTCTCCAACAACGCGCAACTGAGCTGTAGTTTTCCTAAGGACGGCAATCAAGACACCTAAATCGGTCTCATCTCCGCTGCCATATTTCATCACAGAATTTATCATGTCGTCCGGCGAGGCCTTGCACGTGGCCGGCAATAGAGAGAGGTGTTGCGTAAGCGGCAGCTCTTCGTCTATGGTTAATCCCATTAGGTATAGATATGAAGCAGCAGCCGATTCATTTACAACAATCATCATCTTCGCCCCCCTGCCATAGCGCTCCCCCCCCCTGCCATAGCGCTCTATACCTAATCCATCCGAACAGCGCCAAACTGAGAGACGTCGATTTCGCCCTACATGAGTTTGGGAAGCAATGCGTCACGCAGTTCGCCAAGAGCCTACGACTTGAGTATATTAGCCTATATGAGCTCAAGAATACCATTGAGCGTCGAAGTCGTTCTTTCTATTGCACAAGCTGGAGCAAACGGGACGTTCATCGACTTAATGTTTTTTAATGCAAGCTTGGTCTGAACGGCACCAACAGTTCCAAGCCTAATAGCTTCCATGCCCATTGAGCTACGAAGAAAGAAATACGACCACGCCGCAAAGTCGCCTTTAAACGAAGTAAGTTTGTTGCAATTCTCTGTGAGGTTTGCCTCATCGAGCGTTTTTCCGATATACGCCGTAAGGCCAATCGTTCCGACAACGGAAACAATTAGATCGCCAGTGTTGACAACGTAGCGCGAAATATTAGATCGTGTTTCATCGTCGATATATAGCATTTCCGAAGTGAGTAAGAGAACAGAAGCGTTGTTTAAGTCGCGGACTCGAATATATGGATGAGAGTTTGCCTCTGCAATTAGCTCTGAACCTTTAGGGAGCCTCTAACCGCCCTTGACTTCGCAGAATGACTCGACTGAACGGTAATGATTTTCTCGCTTGTTCTCTTCAATTGTTTGAGCAAAAAGGGCTTCTCCGAGTTCAGCTAAATAATCATTTACCGGAACATAGGCCTGCACTTCAGAATTGTTTCCATCGAACCAAGGGGAAAGGAGCCCCCGGTGGAAGCGATGATCAATATGGTTCTAACACAGATGTAGCCGGTTCTAGACTATCTGCAGATAAAGCAATCTTAAAAGCAGTGCTCGAAAGCACTATGTGTAGCCATGCCGAAAGCAGCGTGCCCAGCAACTCGAGTCTACTCGGTCTCTTCCTTACCGACAAGGAAGTCGAGGGGTGCTCTCCGAGAACAATCGCGTACTACGAAAGCACCCTCAAACCATATGAGGCATGGATGGAAGAGAAGACGATGCTGAGCGAAGACGGCCGAATCGTCAGGGTGGACAACCCATGGTGTTCGTTCTACATCGACACCGAGCTGGCACCTGCGCTAGACGAGAGCAGGTGCGGGAAATGGATGTTCTACTTCAACGATATCGAGTTCGCGGAGGAAGTCTGCCGCAAGGCTGCCCTCGGAATGGTCGTCGCGGAATGCAAGCACAGCTCATTCGAGTCCGTTATCGAGAACGGCAGAGGCGTCGCCTGCTTCTACCTGAACTTGGACGACGTCGAAGCACATCGCCGCGTTGTCGCATTCATGTTGGAGCATGGCCTGGTTCGGAAGACGAAGTCGGGGAAGCTGTATAACATCGGCTTCAAGTTGGATGACCAGGCACGGGCGGGAGAATATGGAGCCGGTTTCAAGGCACGAATCACGTTGAGCGATCGCTCGAATTAGGCGAATTTTACCTGCGAAGAACAATGAAGGGCGGGGGTGTATCGGCTAATGCCGAACACCCCCGCCCTCGACGCGGTTAAAATAGCGAATGATTGAAGCGGATCAGCCTGGTTCCGCCCTCTTCCCTAATCCCGCTTAAACAAATCCCTCGTGTACACCTTGTCCGCCGCGTCCGCGAGCTCGTCTCTCCAGCGGTTGGCAACGATCACGTCGCAACCGGCCTTGAAGGCCTCCAGGTCGTTGGTCACCTCGGACCCGAAGAACTCCGGCGCGTCCAGCGTGGGCTCGTAGACCACCACGGGCACGCCCTTGGCCTTCACGCGCTTCATGACGCCCTGGATGGAGCTCGCGCGGAAGTTGTCGGAGTTGGATTTCATCGTCAGGTGGTAGACGTCCATGACGGGCTTCGACTTGCCGGCGCATACGCGGTCCCACACCATCTGCAGCAGCTCGTCGGCCATGAAGCCTGTCTTCTTGACACGGGGCCAGAGCCATCGCGGAAGAGGGCTCAACATCCGCTCAGTGGAGGTTCTCACCCGTACGACGAAGGTAAGGGGGTTCACACCGCGTGTAAGTAGGAAAGCGATAGAAAAACCAAGATACGAGCGTGTTAGCAAAAATAACTCTGTCAGAATTGGCCAATCCAGACCGACTATAATTGGCTTAATTTATCCGACGCCAACAATTGCCCTCAATAATGTTGTTCATAGAAAGAAAAGGTGACGCATGACATCCCTTCTTAATTCTCACGATAATGTTACTCCGAAAACTGGTCCTTGTTCGGCTAAGGAGGCATCACAGGAAATCGTACTGTCAGAATCGATGACTCATCTCGCATCGGATACATTTCAGAGGGAAATGATCACCCATCAAGAGGCGGCTGTGAAAACCGCTCAAGATCATGCCCGTAAGATAACTCACCACCAAACTAGCTTGGACAATAGTGCAGCAATTGAGATTCAGCGTAGACATGCAGAGCGCATCAATAGAGCTTTAGCCAACTCAATGGCACCGCTGTATAACCAGATTGACTATAGTGCTGCTCTCCGGTCGGTTCATGCTGCAATGGAGCATGTCGCAAAGGTCGTAAAAGCTGCGACTGAGAAAATCGATTTAAGCGGTATTGTTAACGCCTTTAACCCTATCGCCATTAAACTTAATAGGTTGTCTGTTCTTACTAAGACTCAGTGGCCAATGTATCTCGTCGATAATCCAAAAGCGTGCGATCAAATTGATTCTTTACCGGATGATGCGCCTGATGAGGTCCTGAAGTCGCGCGTTGACCAGATCGCATATGAGTGCCTTGATGAACAGTGGCTAGATGAAACCAGATCGATATGGGAAAGCCATGAAGAAATCTCTGAAGGGGAAATGCGGCTACTCGTCAGCGCTTTAGAGCGACATCGGAAGCATGACTACGAAGGTTGCGTTTCATTGCTCATGAATATTTTTGAAGGCCTGATAGAAAAGTATGCGCCTGATGGTAAGGCGCTAAATGAACAACAGGAAAAAGCTTTCGATATATATGCCAAACAGCACCGAGTAGCTACTTTGTATTCGGAAGGAAAGCGTAGAAAACTGAGAAATATTAAAGACAAGGTCCTTTTGATGTTGGTTACCTCTGAAAATGGCTGGTTGGTATTTGATAGTGCAATCAATTACCTTGTTGATATCACGTTTATTAACAGCATGGATAATGCTTTGGCAGCCCATAATCCCTTACGGAATCAAATATGCCACGGTAAGCAGACCGAGTTCGACACCTTGGAGCATTCTCTAAAAGCGATTCTGGTCACTGATTTAATCATTCGCTATGGAGGGGCGCTGCTTGAGGGCCAATCTATTGAAACCGTCATTATTAAATCCTAAATGTTGTCCTATATGAGTCAATAGAACAAAAGCGTGGACGCATCGCCTTAGCTGATGCGTCCACGCTTTCATGAAAGATCAATTGACTGCAGGGTGAACCCGGCTAGCTCGGGAAACCCTCTCCCCTAGTCCCTCTTAAACAGATCCCTTGCGTAAACCTTGTCCGCCTCGTCCGCGAGCTCGTCGCTCCAGCGGTTTGCGACTTTCACGTCGCAAACCTGCCTTAAAGACCTCCAGATCATGGGTCACTTTGGAGCCGAAAGATCGTCGACATGCAGGTTAAAGCACTTAAGCAATCGACTCTCATTCATATAAAAATGGCGAGGTACGCACCTCGCCAATCTAACACCTACGGGGCATATGCCTCTTCGGCAAAAATATCATCTCGCGCATCGACTAGGTTAATGAGTTGTTTAAATTATTTAAATCGATTGGAGCAATTTTAAATTACAAGTAATTGTCAATAAGTACAACCAGTCTTCTTGTCCGTTTTTTAAAGTCTTGCTCGATCGCCTCCTTATGGTCTCCAATCCATTTGAATAAAGGCTTCTCAAGTAAGACGATTCTCAACATGTTCAAGACCGAGCATGCACAGAAAACCATCAAAACAATGATTATCGATGTTATAGCAAGTTCGACTAGATTGCAGCTTTGGTAAAGACACGATACGTCAAAGACATCATGACAAAGCCATTGACGAACAGCGTCTGAGCACTGCGGCTGCCTCAATCGTACGATGCATAGCATCCGACTTGGAAAGTACGCTTCTGCAAGCATGGCGCTACGTTCGGCAAAAGATATCTACCCGAATGTCCGCCCCTGTTTTTTGCTGCAATTAGCGCTGCTGTCCATCTTTAGCAGTCGTGTTTCTTTGATTCGAAACTTGGGCTAGAACGTGAGGGAGCTGGGATCTCTATTCCCAGCTCCCTTGCTATCCGCAGCCCTTACTATGCGTTTTGTTTGCTGGAGGTGGTATCTCTAACGTCCGGCTTTAGGCCTAGTGCTTAGTCTTCCTGTCTATGCAAAACTTGTCGTTCTGCTTCGGGAAAGGCGCTTGGCTTAATCATTCTTACAGAGCTAATTCGACCTAGCTTAGATGAAGCAGCCGACATATCTCCCGCGCGGCTTTGCGGCGTGCCCTCTATACTTTAGTTTCTTAGTTTGTTTGGAATAGTCGAAATCCCCTCTTTGGTGATAGCAACGTCTCAATCAGCCGCAAAATAATAATTCATAGAAGTTTATACGCTGCTTAGTCGTCAGTCTTCTTCTGTTCCTCATGCGTTTCCTTGTTTTTCAGCAATGCAAGATAACGCTCGAGTTCAGAAAGAGAGCCGCGGTATTTTTCAAATCGACGAGAATCATAAAAATAGATAACGAACTGATTATTGTCATCTAAAAAGCCCACTCTTAAATCAAGGGGCTCATGGAAGTACTGGCTTCCAGCGTTTTGCGATTCATCAAAAATCGGGTACTGCAACTTTTCAATCACAATGGCAGGCTGTCTGTAGTTTGGCAGCGTACGATTGCGCATGCCGGTCTTCCAAGACACAATGTCCCCTGTCGATAGCGATTCGTTAGAAATATACGCCTCATAGGATTTTTTTAGCTCTTGTATGGCGGAGTCATCGTCTTTGGACGCATTCAAAGAGTCGATAAACATCTTCATATCGTCAGATTCCAACTTTTGTGTCAGCAGGTTCCTTAATGCTGTATCTTGCATCTCATTTTCATTCATGTTTACCCCATTAAAATACTCTTGTCGCTGATTTGCTTATTAGCTAAATCGCTGTCGTCTTTATATGTGTTTACATTAGTTACTGTAGAACTGGATTTTTCGTACGCATTGCAAAGTTCGATTCTACATTTAGCGATCGAGCAGATTTTTGCGTATTCAGCGATGGTGAGCTGTACGTCATTGGTGAGACCGAGCTGTTTTGCTGCGCGTAAAAAAACAGAGGTGCTTGCATAAAGTGTTTCGATAATCTGCTTCGATAGTTCGTTTCCAGGCATGTGTAAGCACTTGGAAAGCGTACTGACTAGAGAGGCTTTGAACTCGTTGTCTAATAATGGCAAATACCACTTGACGGATTCACTAGTGTTGGCAAGACCCTTGTTCAGTAACGAAACCGAATCACGGATAATACCAACCGTTTTAACGACATCCGTATCGGAAGAGATATCACAATCCTCATTGGACAGATAGCGGTCTTTTAACTGTGGAAGAGCCCTTTCGCTAAACTTGAGATTGGTTGCCGAATGCATAACCTTATAGGCCGCAAGTACGGTTAACAGCGCAGATAAGCTCGCTAATACTGAAATTAAGAACTCTAGGGCGTTCATTCATCATCGCCATTCTCATTACGACCGAGGCTATATACATCTCGTATTATCATTTCTAAGTCATCGGCACTAATTATGTACCCATCATCGCTTTTTTCGTATTCGTTATACTCATCTGGCTCTGAGCTCAAATTATTGCTAGCGCAAGAAATGGCTGCTAAATATATAGAAACGGCTAGGGCAACCAGTGAATTCATAATAGGAGACATACTCGCCTGTTCTGGTAGACCGAACAATTCAAACAGTGCCTGATTGACTGCCAGTCCACAAGAGAACAAAAGCGAAAGCATAAGCAAGATTATTCCAGAGCCCCATTTAATGCCTGAATGGATTTTTGAACAATTTCCGTGAATCAACTCAACACAGAGAAGCGACGCAGAAGAAAAACTAAAGGATGCCTTACTCAGATCGCTCATAAAATACTCGTAGAAAGACTGTAATCCGGAAATTGCAAGTAATATACCGCAGGCAATAGTGGGAAGTAGAATTCCGACAAGATTCCAGATGAAGGCAATGCTAAATTCAAAAATAAACTGATGGCTTTGCCGAAAGCCGTTCACTTTATTAATAATATTGCTAATCAACTTGTTCAATCAGAATTGTCACCAGAATTCAGTAATTCATCTAGGCAGATTTATTCCAAATAAGGTAAAAGTTACCGAATTAAAAATAATCTATAGAGCAATCTCAGGACGAGCGTCGATTCATCATTTACCTTTCTTATAACCACAACGCCACCCTGTCAGTTAAAAAATTTGCGAATAGTGTCACGAACAACGCGCCGGCTGCCAAGTAGATGCACAGGTTAATAGATCCACGTGGAACGACATATACAAACCTCGCACGCAACGGCGGGCTCACGCACCGCTTGCAGCTGCCCGTCGCATGCCGCTAGCGAATGCCCTCGCGAGCAACCTTGAGCACCTTGCGTTTGATCGCTCCGAGTTTGCCGCGGACGCGCTGCTTAAGAGACGACTTGAAGTCGTACTTAGCCATCAGTCCCTCGATACCCATCCTTGAAGCAAAATCTGCCATAAACTCATCGCACTTCGCATACGGGGCAACCGATTTGACCAGGCTAGGATTGCCAGCAAGAACCTGTTCGATGGTCGCATCGCCACAGTCAATGGAGTTCGCAATTCCTTGAAAAGCTGCGATACCCTTATCGGTATTACAGATAACCGCAGAGACACCCTTAGAGTAGTCGACCTCAGGATGGATGCCCTGGAAACCCCAGAAGTCGCCGAGGGTGATGTCGGAGCCACAACTTCTCTTGGCAGGACACATGAAACAAGAGGGCCTCAGCGACGCATTGGCCAGAAACGCTTTCATGTACCAGTCTTGATTGAAAATGGTGGACTCGCAAGACGAGAATGGGTCTTTCTCCGCTATGTACTCGTACATAGCGGAGTAAGACAACCATCCGGTTGTCTTACTCCGCATATTAACGTCACAGACGTTCGAATCGCGGAGCACATTCTTGTAGTCAATCCACTCCGACCATAGGCGCGGCGCCGGGACACCGTGGCAGATAACGTCAACGGTGAGGAGAAGGGCGCTCCCCCCCGTCTTTCCCAGATAGCGCTTGAGGCCCGCGACCTGGCACGCGGTACCAGCGAAGAGCACACGGCGACCCGAGCGGATTGCATCGCGAACCCCCGCGTAGACCTCCCTGCCTACGCGGCTCTGGACGTACTTGGAGCGCATGACACGATCGAGAGAGACAGCGTCCTCGACCAGCACATGCTCGACGTGGCGGCAACCGTCGGCCCAGGCGGCTCCGCAGACAACACCGCCGCCCGCGATCACACTTTCTGCTAGGAGGCCAAAGATGCCGCCACTGGAGGAAGCCTCCAACAGCTCACTGGACTTGCCCTTGGCCCAGCGGATCCCGAGAGCTTCGTCGCACTTGCCCCCGCCAAGCGCGGGACATACCGAATCGCACGCATGGCACCCCAGACAGGCGCCTGCATCGATAACGGGATGTAGGAAGCCAAACTTATCCTCCTGCATGGAGATGCACGACTTGGGGCACTTCGCGGCACATGCACCACAGCCACAACAGGCTTCGCCGAGCTTGGATATCTTCATCTCGTCATAAGACACAGCGAACTCCTAACGAAGGAACGGCAGGCGAGCAGCGAGCATGTTCTTCTCGTCGGCATCGAGTACGAACGCCCACATAGCGGCCATGAACAGGACGGTGTAGACAGCACCCCAGCAGAGGAACAACGCCCATCCAGTGACGGGCACGAAGGCTGATCCCAGCAGGCATGCTGCGAGGACGCAAGCGGAGACCAACAGCACGGGAAGGTTGCGGCGCCAGTAGAAAACCATATCGAGCCCAATCCTCTTCTGGTAATACCAGTTCATAAAGAGGCCGTTGCCCAACGAAATGCTCAGAATGTAGGCGATGGCCGGAGCCCAATAACCCAGAACAGGTGACATAGCCCAAGTGAACACAACGTTGATGCCCGCCATGCAGAGATAAACGACGGAGCGAGCCTTGTGCTTGTTCTTGGCGCGCTGAATCTCGATTCCTGTGTTCTGACACAGGGGAATTCCCAGTGGCAGCGCCATGGCGCAGATAAGCCAGTTGGCGTCCATGAAGCCCTCGCCCGCCCACTTGGCAATGAAGAAGCGCCCGAGAAGGACGAATCCACAGTACACCCAGCAGAATAGGAACATCTGGTAGCGACCCACGCGCGTCATGAGTCGGGTGAGTTTAGTGTTGTCATCGCTTGTGGCTACGATACGATTGATCATTGGAACAAAGACATTCGACATCACCGTTGAAAGGGAAACGAAGACGCTACGAACTTGAATTGAAATTGCAAACACTGATACGGTGACGGCACTCGTAAGAGCGCCAAGTAACATATTTGGAACACTCTGGTTAACCAGTTCACAAATCTGATTACCAAATATCCACGCGCTGAACGCGGCAATCGAGAGGAAGAGAGACCCGTCAAAGTGGAAAACATCAAATCTCATGCCAAGCTTTAAGACTGCGAACCTGGCGTTCAGAACCAACAGTGTCAATGAAACTGCAAGCTGCGCCGTCGCAACGCCCGCCGCCCCCATCCCAAGATTGAGCAGCACGAAAGCCACGCCAGGAGTCGCCAAAGATGTGAACATCTGCCTCGACTGTTGAAACTTGAACTGTTCATGGGCAAGAATGTACGCATCGAAAACGGTTGAAAAAAGCGTCACGGCGACGTTGAACGACATTATCACCATGAGTTTACCCGCGAGTCCCACCTGGTTGTCTGTGAAACTATCTGAGAAAAATGTCCCAACATTAGCAGAAAAGAGTAGGCCCAGCGAAAGGGCCACAACACAGACCGCAATGTAAAGCATGAGATACATGCCGTTGAGCCTGCGAATGTCGCCCTCGCTACCCTTCGCTCGTTCCTGCGTATAGAAGCGGATGTAGGCCTCGGAAAAGCCGAAGGTTAGAAGTGTAAGCGAGAATACGAACGAGTTGGACGTCTGGTATACGCCGTAGTCAGCCTGGCCCACGAATGCCAGCAGCATGGGCGTATAGACGAGGTTGACCAGGTTCTTGACTATGATGTTTGCATAGCCGAGTATCGCACCGGTCTTACGTTGGCTAACCATGATAGACAATTTCTTTTCTCGATTTGCTGAACAGGGATCGATTAAGGAAAGAATCGAATTTCGCGCGTTCAATCCGAAGCTTATCCTCAACATCAAAGGATTTTGGCTCCCCGCTTTCGAGGTAATTCCAATTTGCTTCACGCCAATTGCCTAGGCCAAGCTTCTCAGCCAAGGTATCGAACCGATCGCTCATGTCGAATTGCGAATCTGCGCGTTCGAACATCAGAAGCGGCTTACGATATAGGAGCGTAAAGATGCTTCCGTGGTAAGAATCAGTAGCAACAAGCGAGGAGTTCCTTATGAGGTAGATGAACTCAGAAGGTCCACAGGCAAAGAACCGAGGATCCCCCAGAAGATCTACGACCTCCAATCCCGCTCGTTTGCAATATTCGTCGAACATCGCAACCTTGGGAGAATCACTACCGAGAAAGTACTTCAGGGCATAGCGCCTAGGAAGTAAAACCGCAGGCGCTTCGGCGAGTTTATCCCAATCTGCAGCGTCAAGCATAAGGGTTGGATCGATCAAAACCTCCGCGTCCAACCCAGCGCATTCCTTAATCAATCTTGCGGCGTTCTTCTCCCTAACCGATATGAAATCAAACGCAGCGAGTCTTTCCCTGTATGCGTTTTTTTTCTCCATGGGCAGCTCAGGTGCAGAAATGCTAGCCGAGAGAGACACTTTCTTGACACTTTCGGCAAAGCATAGAAACATAGCACCATTGCTATCAGGAATGTAAGGGGACCAAATCTGATCGCTTCCCGCTACAAAAGCGCCGAAACCATCGGATTTTCTCGGCGAGAAATCCGGCAAAGAATAATTCGGCTCATATTTAATATGTTCCTCATCGAATCGAAGAAACGCTGAATGCCTCGCTCGTTTGGCCCCCCTCTTACCAGCGAAGCTATCGACAAGAAAAACTTTAACCTGGTGCTTTAAGCTGCAACGTGGCTCGCTTTGGCGAATCGTGCTCGCATCCGCTCCCCTTCTTTGAAGCAGCTCCTGAACAGCATAATTCTGCAGACGCTGACCATAATTGTCCCCAAAGGTAAAAGTAACAATTCCGACCTTCATATTACCAGTCACTCCTTAGAAAGGGCCGACGTACTCTGAGCAATGGACTTCCACCTTTCGACGAGCGCAAGCCCTATAAGCAAGAACAGCAAGGCATTATTTGCCCTCGTAAAACACTGAGTGTAGATTGTCGCAGTTGTCGCAAGCGCAACAAGGGAAAGATAAAGAACGTATGGTCTGCGCCCCCGACACCCGCAAGACACGCAGAAGACATAGAAAGCAAACAGGGCAATAAGGAACCAAACGCCCAGAAGGATGACCAGCGATCCAAAATCAGCTTGGCCGAAATGAGTAAACCCGCAGAAGGCGCCCTCGTGGAATGTTGCTGCGCCCAAACCGATACCAAAAAGCCAGCTTGACGCCAAATTTAAGGCATAACCGATTATTGCAATTCTTTCTCCACTGCCCACCGCATCGGTTCCTATCGAACTAGAGCTTTCCACAAGGTCAAATAACGACAGGACATTGTCATCAAAAAAGTTTGCGAACGATGAATTGCATATGTACAGCAAGAAGACAATTCCCAGCAGGACAGCAAGAAACATCAGGCCCTTGGCGATTCTCATGAAATTGATCGATGACAAACCTTCAGCATAGAAAAGTAGAAGAACGATGGGCATCAAGGCGAACAAAGCCTTGTTGTCGTTCAAGGCGGCAATACCAAGTGAGCTAGCAAGAACCGCCGCCGCGCAACAAACGACGGGGATTCGCAACTCCCCGCTTCCATCCCGTATGCTGTTCAAATCAATGAGCAAAACGAAGCACGAGAACAACGCAACGGCATGGGTCGAAGCATACATGAAAAGACCTGAAATCAGGTCTTCATAGAAGGGAATTTGGCCCGTCATGGGGGCGGCCGCCATAAGAGAATATGGGTAATAGACCTGAATTAGGATAACTATACAGTTGACGGCATAGACAACGTTAAAGAAAACAATCCATCGCTGCTTGCCGAAATCCAGCAAATCTGACCCGTTGGTCTTCAGCATCACGATGAAGAGCGCATAGAAAAAGAAGGTCTGTATGGCTTTAAGGTTGTATGAGGTCTTACCGGGAACTATGCTCCCAGCAGAGTAACTCAAAACAAGGAGCATCGTAATTAGGCAGACGAGGAAAAGCAGCTTCTTCGGAATCTTCCAGCCACTGAAGATAAGGCGAACTCCAATGAGAAGAAAGATAACGTTATTTACGATTCCGGCCATACCAAGGTATTCAAGCAGAAAAACCTTAGCCATAATCAGACTGATTATCAGTGCATCTATCCCCGACCCTGTTTTTTTCTCAAGAATACTCATATGGCGAACTCTTGTTTTCGTTTCCGTGAATTTGCAGCCTCGATTTTTTTTCGCTCCCGACATGAATAGAAAATACGCAGCGGCAAAGAGAAGCAATTGTCTAGCCGGAATCTGTTGGTTCGGCATTGCCTCTCATTTTCGACGGCATTTTGCGCAGTCGGCCTGCTCGGTTTCGCCAAAGCAATGAATGCGTCATTGGTCGCGAGGGCCATCGCGCCCCCATCGTGATTAGCGAGGAACCCGTTCAACAACTCCAGCAACTTATCAGGCTCGTCGAGCAGCTGACACAGCTCCTGCTCCGAAGAAAGAACCTGGCCGCAATGCGTCATACTCACAAACTCAGCTATGTTACCGCTTGATGGACAAGTGATGATAAAAGCATTTGAGGCATATGCCTCCATGCAGGTGTACGAATACGTCTCTAGGCATTGAGACCAAAGTAAAGCAGCATCCACATTCTCGCGTCGCAGCTCGTCAATCATAGCATTGGGTTTTCCTGGTGAAAATTCGACGAAGACCCGTCTCATTCCGCTAGGTAAAGGCTTCGTCTCGTTGTTGAACACAACGAATTTATATTTTCCCTGGCCACGAAACGCGTCAACAAGGCGACACCAACAGTCCCAGCCTTTTATAGACTGTTGTTTCCCAAGATATGCAACTTTGATCGCATGATTGGGAGGAAGCATCTCCTTGTTGTCAAGATAAATCCCGACGTATCTTTGATGTGGAATTACCGTGCAATGCCCCTTTGCTTCCGGATGGAAAGATTGCACCATTCTTTCGACAACGCTTGAAGGGCAAGCAAATACTATGCGATGAAGCTCGTTGTGCAGAAGCCTCCAGATGCAATCTTCACGAATACTGCTGTCAGCGTAATAGGCACATCCCGCGCATTGTGCGTCGCCCAATCTAGCAGATCCGCATAATTGAGTACCATCCTGTATCAAATTATAGTTTGTGCAGCACAGGTAGTAGTCATGCGCATATACGACCAGCTGGACCTTAGGATACGAAGATACTATGCCAGCAATCGATTCAAGGTTCCATCCCATGAAGTGATGGATGTAAATGCATCCCAGTTCATACTCGCCATCGAGCAAACGTCCTACCCTAGCCAAGAAAGCTTCAAGGCTGAAAACTCCTGCGAACTTGCCATCGCATATCACACCGAATGAGTTGCTGAAAAGCCTCTTTGCAAATTTAGAAGAACCGCCAATGGGAAATAAGGCAACATACTTGATGCCAGCGTCATTGGCAGCAACCTGATGACTCATAACGACCTTCGGCGTACCCGTACGGTCAATAAGATAGTTCGAAAGCGTTATGGCAATGAACAGTTTCTTCTTTTTCATTCGTTCGGCCCATCCTGCATGATGGCCCGCAATGTCGCATCAAGATATGCATACCCCCACAGTGAATCAGGTTCCAGGTAGGCACCTTCTCCCCACTCGTTCCAAGCGTTTAGAAAGACCATCTTCTTGTCTAAGTCGCGCCTACGGCGCACCTCGTCAATCGTGTCCGCAAGCCATCGTCCATATAGCTCAGGCGTGCTCCCGTGAAAAATCGTTCCTCTGTGATTCCTTCGGGCCGTGTTGTCCCACATGGGCATAACGGCGGGATAGACCTTCTTATCGCGGCTCCAAGTCGCATATCGCTTATTCTCGACCAAATCCGCATAGTCGTAGACGGTGCCGCCGAAATCTTCGCGCAACGGACGCACCTGTTTGGTTATGTTGCGACAGTTGTGCTGCACCTGCTTGGGTTGGAACTCGCTCTCGGCATCAAAGCCAACTGCCGACCAATCAATGTTGGTATCACGCTCTTGCACGGCAATAAGATAGGGTTCTGAGCCGCATTCGTCCTTACAAATGCGGCGCCACTCAGAAATCACATGCTCCGGATCTCGAATAAGCGATGGGCGATACACGGATAGGACGGGCTTGCCGTCTATTCGGAGATATCGCTCATCGCTGAAATCATGGACAACATCCCTCATGAAGGCGGTGTAGTTCTCGGAACTCTGGGTGATCTCCATCAAGACATCGTTGCTCGTACCGCTGAATCGCTTTGTCCAGTTTTCATTCGCCCAGCAATAAAAGAAAGGCATGTCAAGGTTTGAGTCATCCAGAAACATATCTAAAGGTCCTTCGAGAAGTCTCTGACCACCATCGAACCAGTAGTAGTAAAAACAGAAAGCCCCTACGCCATAATTCTTCGCAAGCTCAATCTGCCTTTGCATATTGCATTTCAAGCGCAAATCGTAATAGCCGAGCTCGCCGGGCTTCCTTGGCTGATAATGCCCCGTGAACTGAGGGACGGCCTTGCAAACATTGTTCCACTCAGTGGTTCCTCGTCCCCACCAGGAGTCATTTTGAGCATTGGGGTGGAATTGCGTCAAATAATATGCCACCAACAGCACGTCCGACTTAGCCTCATCATGCCTTCGATAGCCGACGTAGCCCTCGGCACGCGCATCATAACTTTCTAGGACATGCTCGGCGTAAGAGCTCAAAAGGTCATTATCAGCCACAATACGCAAGGAGCCCGCATCGGCTGCCGCTTCGCGTTCGAGAATACGCTCATAACGCCTGACTCTGAGGTTTTCTTTAAATTCAGCGCTCAACGGGAGTTTCCAAAACAAACCTTTAAGCTTCTCGTTGATTTGTCCGCAATTAAAAAGATTCATCGACATTCACCATCACGTATTCCAGCCTCGAGAGAAGAACGACCCAAAGCTTCCGCGATCCGCTCGCTCGCATGTCCGTCGCCGTAGGGATTGGAGGCGCGGGACATGGCGACGTACTCTTCGTCGTCGCAAAGAAGCCTACTGAACTCGCGGTAGATGGCCTCCTCCTCGGTGCCGACGAGCTTCAGCGTGCCTGCTGCCACGCCCTCGGGACGCTCGGTGGTGTCGCGCATGACGAGCACGGGCTTGCCCAGGCTCGGGGCCTCCTCCTGGATGCCGCCCGAGTCGGTGAGGATGATGTGGCTGACGGCCATGAAGTTGTGGAAGTCGAGAACCTCGAGCGGGTCGATGATATGCAGCCGTTCGAAGCCGTCAAGCTCCTCGTGCGCCGCCTTGCGGACGAGCGGGTTCATGTGGATGGGGTAGATCGCCTTGGTGTCGGGGTGCTCCTCCATCACGCGGCGGATGGCGCGAAACATGCGGTGCATGGGCTCGCCCAGGTTCTCGCGACGGTGCGCCGTGATGAGGATGAGGCGAGAGCCCTCCGCCCACTCGAGCTCGGGGTGGGTATAGCCATCGCGAACGGTGGTGCGAAGGGCGTCGATTCCCGTGTTGCCGGTGACCCAGATCTTCGACTCCGGCTTGCCCTCGTCCAGAAGGTTCTTCTTGCTGGCCTCAGTGGGGGCGAAATAGTACTCGCTCACGATGTCGACCGCCTGACGGTTGAACTCCTCCGGCCAGGGGCTGAAGATGTCGTGCGTGCGCAGGCCCGCCTCAACGTGGCCCACAGGGATCTGCAGGTAGAAGCACGCGAGCGTAGCGGCGAAGCTGGTCGTGGTATCGCCGTGTACGAGCACGACATCGGGCTTCTCGTCCTCGAGGACCGCCTTGAGCTTGAGCAGTACGTCGCACGTAACGTCGAACAGAGTCTGTCCCGGCTTCATGACGGCCAGGTCGTAGGCGGGTTTGACGTCGAACACGCGAAGCACCTGGTCCAGCATCTCACGGTGCTGACCGGTGACCGTCACAACCGTGTCGAACTCGTCGGGGCGCGCCCTCAGCTCGTTCACGAGCGGGCACATCTTAATGGCCTCCGGGCGAGTGCCGAAGACGAGCATAACTTTTTTCATATCAGCCTTTCAAAGCAAGTTGATAGCCGTCGAGAGTTTTCTCAGCAGCCTTCTCCCACGTGTATTCCGTAATTACCTTTCGGCCGAAATCCTCGTCGTAATTGACGGCGTAAGCCTCATCCAGCGCAGCCCTGATGGAGGAAGGGCTGCTGACATCGCAATAAAACGCGCTGTCACCGAAATAATCCCGCGTCGTTCCTTTGGGAGATACCACGATATTGCACCCCATAGCGGCTGCCTCCAGACTCACGAGGCCCGGCGTCTCGAACCAACTAGGCAACACGCTCACACGGCACTCGCGGCACAGCTTGTAGATGTCTTCGTTGGGAATTTGCTCGATCCATTCCATGTTCGGATTGGCTTCTATCTCCGACACAACCTTGTTCGCATACTCGATATGCCCGGGAGACTTCTTTCCCACAAAGACGACCTTGTAATCCGACCCCTCCACCGCCTTGATTAGGTTGAGCTGGTTCTTGCGAATGTCGATGCGGCCGATGCAAACAATCCATCCACTGAATCGCTCGTATCCTGTTGATTCAACCTCTTTTGCGGCCTTAATGCTCGCGACGTCGACGGCGTTGGGGACGACCACATAGTTGTCGGTGCGAAAACCGAGATGAGCCGCTATCTGGTCCATCTCGGTCTTTGCATTCGGCAGGAACACATCGCAGTTGTCCAATATCTCGAGCTGCATCTTTTGGAAGCTATGTGTCATAAGGTAGCGTGCACCCTCGCTGCGCTCCCCGCGCAAGACGTACTTTCCGAAGGCCTTGAGGCGCTCCATTCCATCGACGCTAAGATGTTTTCCCAAAAAACCTCTCAGGCCGTTTGCTGCGCTTTTTTCGAAGCTGTCAGTCGGCCAGTAAATCGTGGAGAGCACGACAGGCTTTCCGGCCTCCTTGGCGTTTTTCGACTGGATGAAAGTTTCCTGGACCCGCGTGAGGTTGAACAAGTGGACCACATCGTATCCAGAAACATCGGGTCGCAAGTCCAAGGACAGGTCGACATCAATACCCTTTGATTCAAGGGCCTCCTTCGTCTTTACAAGTTGTGTCGTGTCACCGCCCGCTAGATCAAAAACGTTTTGGCGGGTCTGCATCAGTACTTTCACAGCTGCTCCATATTTGCTTTTTCAGAAGAGCCAAACAGGTATTCTTCGAGCTCATCCTCCCAGTCGGGCATGTGGAAGCCGACCGACTGGAGCTTGGACAGGTCGAGCGCGGAGTGGACCGGGCGCGGGGCGACGGGGCCGGCGGCGCTCGCGTAGTAGTCGGCGGTCGATACCGGCACGACCTTCTCGCCGTTGCCGTTGGCGGCCTCGAAGACGGCGCGGGCGATGTCGGCCCAGGACTTCACGGCGCCGGAGCCGGTGCAGTCGTAGGTGCCGTAGGGGGCGCGGCTCCCCAGCACGTGGAAGATTGCCTGCGCCATGTCGCGCGTGAAGGTCAGGCGTCCCAGCTGGTCGTCCACGACGGTGACCTGCTCCAACTTGTCCTCCGGGTCGGCGACGCGGTCGGAGAGCGCCCTCATGGTCTTGACGAAGTTGTGCCCCTCGCCGATGACCCAGGAGCTGCGCATGATGTAGTGGCGCGGGCACCCGGCCACGGCGATGTCGCCGGCGGCCTTGGTCTGGCCGTAGACTGACAGCGGGCTGAGGGGCTCCTCCTCGTCGTGCACCTCGGCGGTGCCGTCGAAGACGTAGTCGGAGGACACGTGGACGAGCGTGATCCCGTGCTCGGCGCAGGTGCGCGCGAGCAGGGCGGGGCCGGTCGCGTTGGCCTTCCAGGCGGCCGCGCGGCCCTCGGGGGTCTCGGCTTTATCCACGGCGGTGTAGGCGCCGCAGTTGATCACGGTGCCGTAGAGCGACCAGTCGTACTTGGAGTAGGCCGCCGGGTCGGACATGTCGAAGGTGTCGATGTCGCAGAAGTCGAAGTCCTTGGCGACGCCGCGCTCCTCCGCCAGCGCGCGCACCGCGCGGCCCAGCTGGCCGTTGCAGCCGGTGACGAGCGTCCTCTTGGGCGCCATGGGGACGACGTCCCTGAGCATCGGGTGGTTGAGGTCGGCCTCGGAGACGGTGGCCCGGTCCAGCGGGATGGGCCACTGGATGTTAAGCTCCGGGTCGGCGAGGTTCACGAAGGTGTAGGTCCTCTTGAGCTCCAGCGACCAGTGGGCGTCCACCAGGTAGGTGTAGGCGGTGCCGTCCTCCAGGGCCTGGAAGGAGTTGCCCACGCCGCGCGGGACGTAGATGGCCCTGGACGGGTCCAGGGTGCAGGTGAACACCTTCCCGTAGGTGGCGCTGCCCTCGCGCAGGTCCACCCAGGCGCCGAATACGCTGCCGCGGGCCACCGAGATGAACTTGTCCCAGGGCTCGGCGTGGATGCCGCGGGTGACGCCGCGGCTGTCGTTGTAGGAGATGTTGTTCTGGACGACGCGGAGGTCCGGGATGCCCAGGGCGGTCATCTTGGCGCGCTGCCAGTTCTCCTTGAACCAGCCGCGCGAGTCGCCGTGGACGGCGAGGTCGACGACCTTCAGGCCCCCGATGCCGGTCTCGGCGACGGAGAGGTCCTTCTCGAATGCGATGTCTGCCATGTGGGAAAAGCTCCTATCGAAGAGGTTCAGGTTGCGGGCGCCCCGCGGTGCGGTTCGCCGGGATGCGGTCTTACTGGCCCTGTGCGCGGTAGCGGGCCTCGGTGGCCTCCTTGGCGGGGCGCCACCAGGACTCGTTGGCGACGTACCAGTCGATGGTCCGCTTGAGCCCCTCGGCGAAGTCGGTGTGGGCCGGCCTCCAGCCGAGCTCGCGCTGGAGCTTGGTGGAGTCGATGGCGTAGCGGCGGTCGTGGCCGGGGCGGTCGGCGACCCAGTCGAAGTCCTCGGGGTCCTTTCCCATCGCCTCGAGGATCATGCGCAGGACGGTGATGTTGTTCCTCTCGCCGTCGGCGCCGATGAGGTAGGTCTCCCCCGTGCGGCCCTTGGTGAGGATGTCCCAGACGGCAGAGGAGTGGTCCTCGGTGTGGATCCAGTCGCGGACGTTCTCGCCGCGGCCGTAGAGCTTGGGGCGCACGCCGTCGATGATGTTGGTGATCTGCCTGGGGATGAACTTCTCCACGTGCTGGTAGGGGCCGTAGTTGTTGGAGCAGTTGGAGATCGTGGTGCGCAGGCCGTAGGTGCGGGTCCAGGCGCGGACCAGCATGTCGGAGGACGCCTTGGTGCTCGAGTACGGGCTGCTCGGGTGATACGGCGTCTCCTCGGTGAACTTGGCGGGGTCGTCGAGCGCCAGGTCGCCGTAGACCTCGTCGGTGGAGACGTGGTGGTAGCGGACGCCATATTTGCGGACGGCCTCCAGCAGGCGGAAGGTGCCCTCCACGTTGGTGCGCAGGAACGGCTCCGGGTCGGCGATGGAGTTGTCGTTGTGGCTCTCTGCGGCGTAGTGCACGATCGCGTCGTGGCCGGGGACGATCCTATCGAGCAGCTCCGCGTCGCAGATGTCACCGACGACGAGCTCGACCCTGTCCTCGGGCAGCCCCGCGATGTTCTCGGGGTTGCCGGCGTAGGTCAGCTTGTCCAGGACGGTGACGTGCACCTCGGGGTGGTTGTTGACCACGTAGTGCACGAAGTTGCTGCCGATGAAGCCGCAGCCGCCAGTGACGATGATATTCTTTGGTTCGAAAATCTCAGACATGAAAATCCAATCTGAAGCATGTACAGCTTCTTTAGTATGCCGCAGGAAGTGACGCCGCGACGCTATTCAACAAAACTATCGGACATTTCGGCATGCGATAAGAGCCATAACCTTCGCAGAATTACCTCCTGTACAAAACGCCTCCGAAATGCAGTCTTTGTCGTAGTGAAAAACCGAATCCCCAGTTATTTCACGTAAGTAATGTCCTGTTTTGGCGCCGACCGGGAAATAGCATAACGATGATTCCCGCGATCTTGATAAACAGGGACGAAAGAATGGTATTTTCCGCTCGTCTTAATCTTGTAAATCTCATCCACGCTATACGGAAGATTGGGGAAATCAGCCCTTGAGATCAGCACGAAATAATTCGAGGAATACAGCACATGATGGGCAAACTCATCAGAATGGATCTCTTTTAAGCCCTCATCGACAAATACAATCGAGTCATGAACGGACGAAAGCTGGTTTCGCCAATCATAATCGGTCAGGGCGACACAGGGACAATCACATTGCAAGGAAACGCCCGACTGCTCGCCCGTTCGCATGTAGTCTGCGACCATGTCAAACAGTGTCGTCTTACCCGTGCCACTATCGCCACGCACAATAGTGATGTTCCGCTTGATGGTAAATGTGTACTTAGTTCCCCTGCGGCGGGAAATCTTAACGAGATGCGAACCGTTCATAAGCAGTACCTACAGATACGGAATCGACTCGTGAATCAATTCGGCCATGTTGTGAACGATTCGGCCACTATTCACGACTTTAATTTTAAAATCCTCGCGACCAAAGTCCATCACATGATAGAGATTCACAACAAGCTTGCGGTCTTTCGCCATGTCGAGAATCCACTTGGCACAGTTGTCACCACAGGTAGAAGCGTTAAAAATTTGCTTACGATCAAATCTCATAAGCAGCAGCGTTTTCACGCCACCAGAAAGCTGGAGTGGGGAGATGGATCCAAGCACAGGGCTTTCGATGACGTTTTCGGAGACAACATCCGATCGATCAACATCTTTAATTATCGAGACTGCATAGGGATCCGTAATCCAAGAAGACCGGTAAGAGTTTTTGAAATATGTCGCTGTGTTGTAAATCGCTTCTGGCATATCGCCAAAGTAGACGCTTAACACATCCACTCCCAATCATATTGTCTTTATGGTCAACGTAATCATAACGAAAGGGGCCACCAGATAAACGGTGACCCCTAAAAGAAAACAAGCTTGCGCTAGTACTCGCGCGGGCTGTTGACGATCTCGCCGGCGGCGACCTTCTTCAGGTGCCGGCCGTAGACCGACTTGCCGTAGGCCTTCGCGGCCTCCTCAAGCTCGGCGGTGGTGATCCAGCCGTTCTCCCAGGCGATCTCCTCGGGGACGGACACGGGAAGGTCCTGGGAGTGCTCCACGGCGCGGACGAACTCCGCGGCCTCGTGCAGGCTCTCCATGGTGCCGGTGTCCAGCCACGCGTAGCCGCGGCCGAGGGTCACCACGGACAGCGTCCCCTCCTCCAGGTACATCTGGTTGAGCGTGGTGATCTCGAGCTCGCCGCGGGCCGAGGGCCTCACTTCGTGCGCCTTGGCTGCCACGTCGCCCGGGTAGAAGTACAGGCCGGTGACGGCGTAGGAGCTCTTGGGTTCGGCGGGCTTCTCCTCGATGGAGACGGCCCTGCCCTCCCCGTCGAACTCCACGACGCCGAAGCGCTCGGGGTCGTCCACGTGGTAGCCGAAGACCGTGGCGCGGCCCGACTCGGCGTTCTGGACGGCGCGCGTCAGGTGGCGGGACAGGCCGTTGCCGTAGAAGATGTTGTCGCCGAGCACCAGCGCGCACGGCTCGCCGGCGATGAAGTCCTCGCCGATGGTGAAGGCCTGCGCAAGGCCGTCCGGCGAGGGCTGCTCGGCGTAGGACAGGTTCACGCCGTAGCGCGAGCCGTCCCCAAGCAGGCGCTCGAAGTTGGGCAGGTCGGTCGGGGTGGAGATGACCAGGATATCCCGGATGCCCGCCAGCATGAGGGTGGACAGCGGGTAGTAGATCATGGGCTTGTCGTAGACCGGCAGCAGCTGCTTG
>OAZW01000556.1_pt1 | contig 32446 bp, 30 predicted proteins | sample 1495231 | NCBI WGS metagenome assembly OAZW01 (sample SAMEA2580062, study PRJEB22360) | human gut metagenome | reverse complement strand
GCGCCGCAGCGGCTTCCCGGCCTCACGCGCGGCCTCGGCAGCCGCCTCGCGCGCCTTCTCGGCAACAAACGCCGCTGCCGAGGTATCGAGCTGCACCGTTGCGTGCGTGCGGGCGGGCGCGGCGACCTCGCCGGCATGCATCACGATGACGCCGCAGGTGCTCGTCTTAACAAACTCGACCATCTTGGGATCGGTGAAGCCGGTCACGTCGTTGACGATCGAGGCGCCGCAGCGCACGGCCGCCTTGGCAACCGCCACATGACGCGTGTCGATCGAGACGATGGCGCCCTCCTTGGCCAGCGCGCGAACCACGGGCAGCACGCGGCGAGCCTCCTCGTCGGGGTTGACCGGGGTAAAACCAGGGCGCGTGGACTCGCCGCCCACGTCGATGATGTCGGCGCCGGCGTCGAGCATCGCTAGGCCGTACTCGATGGCGGCGTCCGGGTCGAAGTGCTCCCCGCCATCGCTAAACGAATCGGGCGTCACGTTGAGGACGCCCATGATGCGCGGACGGTCAAAGCTGAGCTCGTACTTTCCGCACCGCCATGTCTTGCTGTCGTTCGCCATGAACATCCTCCTAAAATGCCCACGCCGCCGAGTCTGGGGAGCTGGCGGCGGGGTCGCTTTGCACTCAGTCTTTCTATTGTATCCGCGCGCGCGGGCTAGAACGCAAACGCGGCCGCGATGTCGCAAGAAATCAGCAGGTCGGCATTTGCATCCTGATCGGTGGGAGCAAGGTTGCATATGGCCAGCGTATCGCCGGTAAAGTATCGCGTAAGGCCTGCCGCCGGATACACCACGAGCGAGGTCCCGCCCACAATGAGGGCATCGGCGGCGGCGATGGCGGCAACGGCACCGGTCAACACATGCTCGTCGAGCGGCTCTTCGTAGAGCACTACATCGGGCTTGATGCGGCCGCCGCACGCGGGGCACGCAGGCACGCCCGCGGCATCCTCGTGCTCGCGCGAGCAAATCCACTCGGCGCTATAGACCGCGCCGCACGACTGGCAAATGTTGCGATGGACCGATCCGTGCAGCTCGAACACGCGCTGTGAGCCGGCCATCTGATGCAGGCCGTCGATGTTTTGCGTCACCACGGCGTCGAGCTTGCCGGCGCGCTCCAGCTCGGCCAGCTTGGTGTGGCAGCGGTTGGGCTTAGCGTTAAGCGCGATCATCTTGGTGCGGTAAAAGTCGAAGAACTCGGCCGGATGCGCCTCGTAAAAGCTATGCGACAGCATGGTCTCGGGCGGATAGGCAAACTGCTGGTGATACAGGCCGTCCACGCTGCGAAAATCGGGAATGCCGCTTGCCGTGGAAACACCAGCGCCGCCAAAGAACACCACGCGCTCGTGGGTATTGAACAGCTCCGCCAGCGCGGCGGAGGCCTGCCTGGGATCTGTTATCGCTTGCGTCATGTTTGTCCTCCGTCCATGTTGGTCGGGGCGGCCGCGATTGCGCCGTCGCCCACGGAGCCCACCCCGCCCCCGTTGCGCTAATCTTAAGCCTGCCAACCCCGTCGAAAGGACACCATGCCTCAGACTTACACTTTCGCCTCGTGGAACGTCAACGGCCTGCGCGCCGTGCTAAAAAAGGACCCGAGCTTTATCCAGATCGCGCAAGAACTCGACGTCGATATCCTGGCGCTGCAAGAGACCAAGCTGCAAGAAGGCCAGGTCGATATTGACCTGCCCGGCTATCACCAAACCTGGAGCTACGCCGAGCGTAAAGGCTATTCGGGCACCGCGGTCTTTAGCCGCCAGGAACCGCTACGCGTGCTGCACGCCGCTGCGCTGCTGTCCTACGCCGGCGAAGGCGAGGCTGCCGAGCTCGTTGCCCAAGCCGCGACCGAGGGCCGCGTCTGCGCGCTCGAGTTCGACAAGTTTTGGTTTGTTGACGTCTATACGCCCAACGCGCAAAACGAACTCGCGCGCATCGATGTGCGCATGGCCTGGGACGATGCCTATCGCGGCTTTTTGAGCGCGCTTGAGCGCGAGAGCGGCAAGCCCGTCGTAACTTGCGGCGACTTTAACGTGGCGCACGAGGAGATCGACCTTAAGAACCCCAAGTCCAACCGCGGCAACGCGGGCTTTTCGGACGAAGAACGCGGCAAGTTTACCGAGCTGCTCAACGCCGGCTTCACCGATACCTGGCGCGCGGCAAACCCCGACGTCGAGGGCGTCTACAGCTGGTGGAGCTACCGCTTTAATGCTCGCAAGAACAACGCCGGCTGGCGCATCGATTATTTCCTGGTGAGCGACGCAATCGCCGACAACGTACGCGACACCGGCATCCGCGGCGACATCTTTGGCAGCGACCACTGCCCCGTCACCCTCACGCTAGAACTCTAGCCCCAATTGATCCCCTGGGGACGGAGGAAAAGGGATCATTTTCACCTCGCGAGGGAACCCACGCGGCCCTCCCGCCACGGAACTGACCCATCTACTACGTTTAAGCCACTACCCTCAACCACAGCGAACAACGCAAAAAGAAAACCGCAGGTAGAAAGCCTGCGGTTTTTCATAAAACGCGGTCATGGTCGGGGGTATCAAGCTAAACGTAGTAGATGGGCCAGTTTCGTGGCAAGCGCCGCCAACTGATTCCCCGGGAACGTCTGGAGACGGAGGAAAACGGATCGATTTGGCTCTCTGAGGGCCACGATGCCCGTCATATCAGCCGGCCATTCCAAAACTATGCCGGTTTACGGGGCTGAATCGTGAACCCCCAACCATACGCAATTCCGAAATAATAAAACCTCAGGTAAACGGCTTGCTCTATTTTGAAAAAAGCCGGTATGGTCGGCCTACGCTAATCTAGCCCCGTAAACCGGCATAGTTTTGAAATGGTACTTCGGAAGTATTGATTCACGCCCCGGCGCAACCAGCCCTACAGCCCGTATTTCACGACAACGCGGTTGATCCGTCGACACCAAGGCTTGTAGAGGGCGGCCAAGAACACGCAGGTCGCGAGGCCGTGTGTGATATCGAACGGCACTGCCGTGGCAAGACGCGCCACGACGCCCGCCCACGTGAGCGGTTGTACAAAACCGATAATGTCGTACGCGTTGATCACCACGCCGTACAGCAGACCCGAAGCAAAGCCGTACGCCATCAGCGCCGGCATGCGCACGGTTCCATCCGCACGGTCGAACGCACCGGCATGCGCCAGCGCACCGCCAACATAGCCAACCAGGCCCCAGGCATACATCTGCCATGGCGTCCACATGCCCTGCCCAAAAAAGAAATTGCTGCTCAGTGCTGCCAACGCGCCGACCATGAAGCCGTTGCGACGCCCGAGCGTCGCCCCGGCGATGATGGCGATGGCGCTCACGGGTTTAAAGTCGGGAATGGGGCCGAACAAGATGCGGCCCGCCGCCGCCAGCGCCGCCAGCACCAGCGTGGGCATAATCTGGCGCAGGCCCGGTCGCGACGCCTCGTAGCCTGCAAAGAACAGCGCAAGCACCAGCGCCACCACGACAAGCATGGCGAGCGCCGCCTGCTCAACGCCCGCCAGCAACGCCGTTGCCATCACCGCCGGCACCGCCAACAACAGCGGAATCTCCAGTTTTGTGAGTAAACGCGAGAAACGACAGTCCGTCATCCCATCACGCCCTATAGAACACGTTGTCGGCAAAGAAGTCGGCCGGGGGCTCCACGCAGGCAATCTCGCCGTCAAACATCATGGCGACGTCGTCGGCTACCTGCTCGGCAAAGTCCAAATCGTGCGTAGCCATGATGACGGTGCCGCCAGCCTTCGCATGGTCACGCAGGGCACGGGCGATGATGCGGCGGCTGGCCAGGTCCAAACCCTTGGTGGGCTCATCGAGCAATAGCAGCTCGGGGCCAATCAACAGCAGCTTTGCCAACGCAAGCAGCTGGCACTGACCGCCCGAAAGATCGTACGGGTGACGCGCCTCCAAGCCCGCCAGACCCAGGCGCGCTGTCTGCTCCCGTGCTGCGGCCTCGTCGTATCCGCAGGTCGAGGCCCATTCCATCAGCTCATCGCGAACCGTCTCGGCAACCAGCAATGCCTTGGGATTCTGTGGCAGCAGCGCCGCCGAGGCCGCTTCGCGCACCATGCGGCCGCGCTGCAGCTTGGCGGTCTTCGCCAGCACCGAGAGCATCGTCGACTTACCGCATCCGTTGCCGCCCACGATTGCATGCACCGCGCCAGCCGAAAACGAAGCATCGAGCCCGCGCAGCACCCAGCCGGACGCTCGATCGTAGCGAAACCAGCCTTCCGACAGGGTGGTAGCCGACCCGCCGTGCATTTTTTGGAGTATTCTGCTTCCATCCGTGCGCGAGAAGGCTTCCGAGCCGTTCTCGAGCGACGTTTGCGCCACAAATTCGGACGATTTGTCCAATTCCGAACTTTTTTTCGCGCTCGATACGTCCCCGGGCGGCTCCAGAGAGCCCAAATTGTCCTCACGCCTGCTGAATACTCCTTTATTTGCACATCGGATGGCACCCCACCCCAACATGTCATCGGAAAACAGCGATTCTCGGCGTCCCAAAGAAGCCATATCCGCCACCTCGCGCACGCGACCGTCCTCAATCCGGTACGCACACGTCGCGTATTCGAGCATTGGGCGCGGCTGATGCGTCGCCACAACAACCGTGCAGCCCAGCTCGCGATTCACACGAAACAGCGCGTGCAGGAAATTCTTCTCCGCAACCGGATCAAGCTGAGACGTGGGCTCGTCGAGCAGCAGCACGCGCGGGCGCAGCGTCAGAACGGCCGCCAACGACAGCAACTGTTTGCGACCGCCCGAAAGCGTGTCAGTATCGCGGTGAAGCCAATCTTCCAGCCCAAAGAAATAGCTGGTCTCAGCTACGCGACGGCGCATCTCATCACGCGCTAGCCCCAAGTTTTCCAGGCCAAACGCCATCTCGTGCCACACGGTTTCGCACACGATCTGGTTCTCGGGATCCTGGAACACATAGCCCACGCGCTCCGCCGATGCCCGCACATCCATGTCGGCGACGTTCTCGCCCAGCACGAGCAGTTCGCCAGTGCGCTCGCCCGCCGGAGCGATCTCGGGCTTGAGTAGCGACAGCAACGTCGACTTACCCGATCCGGTACCGCCGACAAGCAGCGCAAATGCACCTTGGGGAACAGACCAGTCGAGTCCCTCGAGCACCGCAGCATCCGCATCGGGGTAGGCAAAGCTCAGGCTCCGCACCTCAATCGCCGGCATATCCGGGCCGTATGCCGCGCCCGACACCGGTCCCCTATCCAACCGAGCCATCAGCCGAACCTCTTCTCATCGATCGCATGCAACACGCAGGGCAGCATCATCCAGGCAGCGTACACGACATAGCCCAGCCACGGCGCCGGCACCGATAGTTGCGGGTAAAACGAATACTGCGTTGTCGCGGTCCATGCCACCGCCACCGCAGCGGCACCAAACACCGCAAGCCCAACCAGCGCGGCAACATCGCCGCGACCCAGCCGATACCGCGCGTACGTCGTGCGACGTGTCGCGGCGCCCCATCCACGGGAGCGCATGGCGTCCGCGCGCTCCAGCGAATCTTCCATGCCCCAGCCCATCAACACGCTCGATGCCCGTAGGCGCGAACGCACGGGATCGGCCGGCGCGCGACCCGGCACATCAATCGCATCCTGCACCGCCAGTACCGTACGACCGCGGCGTAAAAACTGCGGGATAAGCCGCATGCACATCGAGATCATGAGCGCGAGCACCGGCGCGGCGTTGCCCAAAAGCGCAAGTACCTTGTCGTATTCGAGCATCGACGCCGCGGCCTCAAACCACAGCACGCTCGCCACGAACAGCCCGCCCATGCACAGGCCGTAAACCATGCTCTCTAGATACACCGCACGCATGCCAATACGAAACAGCTCCGTCGAGCCCGATGCACTAAACAGCGGATTGAGCACCGCAATGATCAAAATCACCGGCAGCTGCCAGCGAAGCGCGCCCAACGTGCGCGCAACACCGCGCGTCGCAAGCCCGTACGCCAACCCGCCCGCAAGCGATAGCGCAATCAGCACCGGTTGCATCGAGAACATGGTGAGCCCCAACGTCAGCACCATGTAGAGCGCCGGCACCGCCGGATGCGACATCGAAAATGCCGCGACGGGTTCGTTGCCCGATTCCTCTCGCATGGTGTCCACGGGCATCCCCATCCCCTCGCTCAAACGTCAACGCCGCAGCGCCGCCACCATACACAACCAGCGCAAACGCCGTACCGCCGGCCCAAGCCTCAGCTGCCGCGCATCAATCGTTACGCGCTCATCATATGCCTGCGGTATCATATTGCGCCGTGTATCGTTTCCAAACACACGTCTCTATAACGTAACAGGAGATCACATGGACGCAACCGCAATTATCCTCGCCGCCGGCGAGGGCACCCGCATGAAGTCGAACCACTGCAAGGTTTCGCACAAGATTCTAGGCAAGCCCATGGTTCAGTGGATCGTCGACGCCACCATCAAGGCCGGCTGCAGCCGCGTCGTGGTCGTCATCGGCAGCCACGCCGACGAGATGCGCGCCCTCATCGATGGCGCCTACGCCAACAGCGCCACCAAAGTCGAGTGCGTCGAGCAGACCGAGCGCCTGGGCACCGGCCATGCCGTCAAGGTCGCGCTCGAGGCCTGCGGCATCGCGCAAGGCCCCGTCGTCGTGCTCAACGGCGACCTGCCGCTCATCACCGCCGACACCGTCGCCAAGTTCGCGCAGACCGTCGCCACCGGCGAGCTCGCCTGCACCGTCATGACCATGACCCCGCCCGATCCTTTTGACTACGGCCGCATCAAGCTGGGCGCCGATGGTCAGATCGAGCGCATCATCGAGCAGAAGGACTGCACGCCCGAGCAGGCCGCCACGCTGCTGGAGTGCAACGCCGGCTGCTACGCCTTCGACGGCGCGCAGCTTGCCGCCCACATTAACGAGATCGGCAACGACAACGCGCAGTCCGAGTACTACCTGCCCGACATGCTCGAAATCCTCAAGGGTCACGGCCAGGCAGTCTCCATCTTCCACTGCGACGACTACCGCGACGGCCTGGGCGTCAACAGCCGCATCCAGCTCGCGCAGCTCACCGCCATCGCGCGCGACCGCATCAACGAGCACTGGATGGCAGAAGGCGTCACGTTCATCGACCCCACGCAGGCCTGGATCGGTCCCGACGCCACCATCGGCCGCGACACCGTCGTGTGGCCGCAGACGCATCTGATCGGTCACGTCACCGTGGGCGAGGAGTGCCAGCTCGGCCCCAACAGCCGCCTCACCGACACCACCGTCGGCAGCGGCTGCATCATCGATGAGACCATCGCCATCGAGGCCGTCATCGAGAACGGCGTCGACTGCGGCCCGCGCGCCTACCTGCGCCCGGGCACCCACATGCTCGACGGCTCCAAGGCCGGTACGCACGTGGAAATCAAGAAGTCCACGATCGGCGAGGGTTCCAAGGTGCCCCACCTGTCCTACATCGGCGACACCACCATGGGCTCCGGCGTCAACGTAGGCGCGGGCTCTATCACCTGCAACTACGACGGCGTCCACAAGCACAAGACCGTCATCGGCAAGGATGCCTTCATCGGTTCTGACACCATGATGGTCGCGCCCGCCCAGATTGGCGACGGTGCGCTCGTGGCCGCCGGCTCCGTCATCACCGAGCCGGTCCCGGCCGACGCACTCGGTCTGGGCCGCGCCCGTCAGGTAAATATTGAGGGCTGGGCCGCCGATTATCGCCGTCGTCTGCACGAGGACGACGAGGCATAACGTTTCACCAAGCACAAAAGGAGCTGTTCCATGGGGACGGCTCCTTTTTCTATCGTGACCTGCGCGACCGGATGAGTGGTCGGTTCGTGTCCGTTGACGGTAAAGACGTTATCAAGACCCGATTAACCCCGCCGCACGGTTACAATGCAAAAAGGCATCTATATGGCATTCGATGTATAAAGGAGAAGGGTAATGCCGATTAATGATCCCGAGAAGTCGGAGAATATGCGCAAGTCCATCCGCGTGTATTCCGGTTCCTCCAACCGTCCCCTCGCTCAGAAGATCGCTGAGTACCTTGGGGTCGAGCTTTCGGGCCTTACGCTAAAGCAGTTCGCCAACGGTGAGATTTACGCCCGCTACGACGAGACCGTCCGCGGCGCCGACGTCTTCCTGATTCAGTCCGTGGCCGGCGGCAACGTCAACGACATGCTCATGGAGCTGCTCATCGCCACCGACGCTGCCAAGCGCGCATCCGCCCGCTCCATCACCGCCGTCATCACCCACTACGGCTATGCCCGCCAGGACCGCAAGGCCGGCCCGCGCGAGCCCATCACCGCCCGCCTCGTCGCCAACCTGCTCGAGCGCGCCGGCGTCGACCGCATCATCACCCTCGACCTGCACCAGGGTCAGATCCAGGGCTTCTTTGATATCCCGGTCAACCACCTGTCCGCACTGCCGCTGTTTGGCCAGTACTACAACGCCATGAACTTCGACACCGACAACCTGGTTGTCGTCTCCCCCGACGTGGGCCGCGCCAAGGCCGCCAAGAAGCTGTCCGACATGCTCGGCTGCGACCTGGCCATCGCCCACAAGGGCCGTCCGCGCCACAACGCCGCCGAGGTCATGGGCATCATCGGTGACATCAAGGGCAAGACCTGCATCATCAACGACGACATGATCGACACCGCTGGCACCCTGTGCGCCAACGTCAAGGAGCTCAAGGCTATGGGCGCTGGCGACATCTACGTCTGCGCCACCCACGGCATCTTCTCCGGTCCGGCCATCGAGCGTCTGAACGACGCCCCGATCGTCGAGTGCCTCGTCACCGACGCCATTCCCGTCGAGGTCGGCGGCAAGATCAAGACCATCTCGGTCGCCGAGGAGTTCGCTCAGGCCATCTCCGCCGTTTACCACGAGGAGCCCGTCTCCACGCTCGTCGGCGGCGACTTCGCGCTGTAGTCCAACGCGCATCGCATCATCTTTGATGCTTTTAAAGGGTCGGAAGCTCGCTTCCGGCCCTTTTTCTATCCCTCGCCAACCTTCCCTGGACAATTGGTTCAGATACGTATTTTTTAAAGCCCCAAAGGGCCGTTCGGAGCCTTCTGAGCTCCCCGGCGGATGCCATGCCGCCCAAAGCTCATCGTTTTCGAGTACAACCGCCGCATATTTACCCTCAAATCACCCTCGAAGGCCCTTAGAAACGCCTCGAATGCCCGTCGCCTTATACGTATCTGAACTAACTGTCCAGTAGCTATCGTCAACCTTCGCGGCAGAGCTCAATTTCCTGCAATCCCCTCAACCGATTCCATCGATTTCATAACACCCAGCCGTTCATGGCGCACAGCGCCCCGCTGAGCGAAAAGAACGGTATGGCGGTCGCATTCTGCCGCCAACTTAGTACGTTATAGCTATGACGACCGTGATTTCACATTTCTCCGCCCTCCGCGCAATTCGTCGCGCACGACGGGCGTACTCTGCCCTACCCTGGGACTCCGTTGATAGTGAACAGCAAGCACAGGCCTTGGCTAGCTGCATTCCCAATAATGACGCGATAGACTTTGGCGCACTTTCGATACTCGACGCCTGGAATGAAGATGATTCCGAACTACTCGATCTTCTCGTTTCAAACGAAGACAACAGACGCCCCGACAAGCGACTTCTTCAGCATATTCTCTCCGCTCCGCTTCCTGAAGGTGCAATTATGCACGTCGAGGCCGACATCTACGCAACGTCTCCTGCCATGACAGCCATGCTTTGTTCTAAAAATGAATCGGTCGCCAAAACCTTGATGCTCCTTATGGAGCTGCTCGGAACCTACTCCCTTCCGCCCGAGGCAACCTACCCCATCGCCTATGACGACATCTGGCCCAAGGGCGATAGCTGCGCAGCGACGGGCGATCTTGATTGCCTGGGCGGCCAGTCGGCAGCCAAACAGCAGAACGAAACCCGCTACGAACAGGCGCACTACAAATGCGAGCCCGCCACGACCATCGAAGATCTCGAGGCGGTCGCGCGCTTCGCCAAAAGTAGCTCATACACCTCGTTTCGCACGGCAGTCAAGCTTGCCCGACCCGGATCTGCATCCCCAGCCGAATCCCTAATGTTAGCCGTTCTCGGAGCGCCCATGCGCTTTGGCGGATTCGGATGTTGCAGCCTGCCCATGGGAGGCCTGCTACTCAACTATCGAATCGACTTCGACACTCTTGCGGTTAACATGTCCTCCGGCATCCCTTACGCCATCTGCGACCTATATTGCCCGGCCGCCGGAGTCGACAACGAATACAACGGAATTGGGCATGAGCTTCAAAACGCTCGCATCCACGATGGCAATCGAAATAATGGCCTCAAGGCAATGGGCATCCACGTCCTGGTTATCAATCGCGACCAAATGAAAGACCTTATTGCACTCGAAGCCTTCGCCCAAACGATGCATCGACTCGCAGGAGTCCGATTCCGATATCGCATCAAGGGCTATCGCAAGCGTCAGGCCGCTTGGCTCAACGCTCTGCGGGCCGGAATCGGCCTTGCGCCGATCTAAACGGCGAATCACCCGTGCGCCGTCGAACAGGGCTGGACAGTTAGTTCAAATACGTATAAATAGACACATTGAATTAGGCTGTTTTGCAGCTATCTCTATACCATTCGCCCTATTTGAAAGCGGGGTAGACTTCAAAACAGCGTCATATGGACTAACTAAAGTTCCAAAACAACGTATCGGCATTGAATTGAGCAATTCGAGTCCTCAGAACTTATACGTATCTGAACTAACTGTCCACCTCGGATTTTGACGGCCGTCCAAACGCCCCCAAACAACCTCAATTGCCCTCCATTTGACAGCGGCAACAGGGTCGCTCACCATAGCAGGCGACAAATCAACGAAAGGATGAACATGGCAGCTGCACAGCCGCTTAAGATTCGCATGGTTGCCGGACTTGGCAACCCTGGCGATGAGTATGCCGAGACCCGCCACAACGCCGGTTTTAAGGCGATCGACGAGCTGGCCCGTCAGGCCGGCGTCACGTACTGGAAAAACCAAGCAGGCGCCGAGGTCGCGCTCATCAACATCAACGATGCCGAGGAAGAGAACGGCAAGCGCCAGATTGTACTGGTCAAGCCGCAGTCGTACATGAACACCTCGGGCGGGCCCATCTCCAAGCTCTGCCGCGAGTACAAGATCAAGGCCGAGGAGCTGCTCGTCATCCACGACGAGCTCGATATTCCCGCCGGCGACGTGCGTGTTAAGGTGGGCGGAGGCCATGCCGGTCACAACGGCCTGCGCTCCATCATCGACAAGATGGGAAGCCGCGACTTTAGCCGTATCCGCACCGGCATCGGCAACCCTCCCGGCAAGATGGCCGTGGCAGACTACGTGCTCAAGCAGCTGCGCGCCCGCGAAGCCGAGGATTTCCAGGACACCTGCGCCCGCGCCGCAGATGCCGCCGGTCTGGCCATCGTCCACGGCGTAATCTACGCCCGCGATCACGTAAACGGCGCCGCTTCCGCCAACGGCAAGCACTAAAACCTACCATTTAGAGATGTTTATTTTGGCAGGTTTCATCTGCGGAAACGCCGCGGCGGCTGCGTCGCAATAAACCCTGTGCCGCTATACATATGCAACGCTCCAAAGGGGGCCGGCCTCACCGAAGCGCGAGGCCGGCCCCCTTTGCCGTTTTGCCTGATAAAACCTGCCAAAATAAACCTCTCCCCCTTTGGCAGGTCGAAGTGGATAAACCCTGCTCCCAACCGCCGAAGACACACGTAAGCGACATTGCCATGAGGGTATAATTTGCACCGTATGTCTGCACAACGCCTGTGCGCGTACGGTTTTACTCGGGCTACCGTCCATTTCCGTGGAGGCACGGTTCGGCAGCCCTAACAAGAGAGGGGTTCTATGTATAAGATCCTGGAGAAGACGCAGTTCTCGGAGAAGGTGTTCAAGTTCCGCATCGAGGCGCCCGCAATCGCCAAGCATGCGCACGCTGGACAGTTCCTCATGGTTCGCGCCAACGAGACGGGCGAGCGCGTCCCGTTTACCCTGGCCGGCTGGAACGGTGACGAGGGCTGGGTCGAGTTCATCTTCATGGTGATCGGCAAGACCACCGAGATGCTTTCCACCTACGAGGCCGGCGAGTCGCTGCGCGACGTCGTGGGCCCGCTGGGCGTTCCCACCGAGATGGCCGAGGGCCCCTGCGCCGTCATTGGCGGCGGCGTCGGCCTGGCAATTGCCTTCCCGGTCGCCAAGCACCTGGTCGAGACCGGCCACGAGGTGCACGCCATCATGGGCGCCCGCACCAAGGACCTCCTGCTCATGGAGGACCAGTTCCGCGAGCTCCTCGACGAGGACCACATCCACATCACCACTGACGACGGCTCCTACGGCGAGCAGGGCGTTGTCACCGCTCCGCTGGAGCGTCTGCTGCAGGACAAGGCCGTGAGCCAGGTCTTCTGCGTCGGCCCCGTTCCGATGATGAAGTTCTCGACCCTCACCGCCCAGAAGTACGACACCCCCATCACCGCGTCGCTCAACCCCATCATGGTTGACGGCACCGGCATGTGCGGCTGCTGCCGCGTCGAGGTGGGCGGCGTGACCAAGTTCGCTTGCGTCGACGGCCCCGACTTCGATGCCACCCTGGTCGACTGGGATGACCTTCGTGCCCGCCAGGCCGCTTACCGTTCCGAAGAGGGCGAGTCCCTCAAGGCCTATGAGGAAAAGAGCTGCGCATGCCACTAGTTAACGGTCGTTTCGTTGCCGATATGAAGTCGCCCCGCACCCCCGATAACGAGGAGCCGGCTGCCGAGCGCGCCTGCGACTTCCGCCCCGTCGATAAGGGCTTCACCGAGGAGATGGCGCTGGCCGAGGCCGAGCGCTGCCTCAACTGCAAGAAGCCGTTCTGCGTTGAGGGTTGCCCCGTCAACATCAACATCCCCCGCTTTATCGAGCAGATCCGCACGAAGGACTTCGGCGGCGCTCTCGACACCATCCGCGAGGACTCCATGCTTCCCGCCATCTGCGGCCGTGTCTGCCCGCAGGAGAACCAGTGCGAGGGCAAGTGCATCCGTGGTAAGAAGTCCGAGCCCGTGGCCATCGGCCAGCTCGAGCGCTTCCTGGGTGATCGCCCCGAGCTCGCCTCCACGCCCAAGATGGCCCCCAAGAACGGCAAGAAGGTCGCCGTCGTCGGCTCCGGCCCGTCCGGCATCACCTGCGCCGGCGAGCTCGCCCGCAACGGCTTTGACGTCACCGTCTTCGAGGCCTTCTTCACCGGCGGCGGCGTGCTGGTCTACGGCATCCCCGAGTTCCGTCTGCCCAAGGCAGTCGTCAAGCGCGAGATTGACGGCCTGGAGGACATGGGCGTCAAGTTTGAGTACAACTCCGTCGTGGGCAACATGGCCACGGCCGAGGAGCTGTTCGAGCAGGGCTTCGACGCCATCTACGTGGCGACCGGCGCTGGCCTGCCCAAGTTCCTCAACGTCCCCGGCGAGAACCTGCCCAACGTCTTCTTCGCGAACGAGTACCTCACCCGCGTGAACCTGATGAAGGCCAACAAGTTCCCCGAGTACGACACCCCCACCAAGCACGGCAAGAACGTCGTCGTCTTTGGTGGCGGCAACGTGGCTATGGACGCCGTCCGTACTGCCAAGCGCCTGGGCGCCGAGCATGCCATCATCGCCTACCGTCGTACCGAGGACGAGATGCCCTGCCGTCGCGCCGAGCTGCACCATGCTAAGGCCGAAGGCGTCGAGGTTCTGCCGCTCGTCTCCCCGCTCGAGTTTGTCGCTGGCGAGGACGGCTCCGTGTGCGCCGTCAAGGTCCAGAAGATGGAACTCGGCGAGCCTGACGAGTCCGGCCGTCGCCGCCCGGTGCCCATCGAGGGCGCCATCGAGGAGATCCCCTGCGACGTCGCGATCTCGGCTATCGGCACCAACGCCAACCCCTTCGCTGCCAAGATCGGCGGCAAGATGGAGCTCAACAAGTGGGGCTACATCGTCGCCGACGAGGAGACCGGCCAGACCACCGATCCCCGCATCTGGGCCGGCGGCGACATCGTCACCGGTGCCGCTACAGTCATTCTGGCGATGGGCGCCGGCAAGAAGGCCGCCGCTTCCATCACCAAGAGCCTGCTGGGCGAGTAATCACCCTCAGCGCTAGCCATCAAACGGCAAAGTCCCCGTCGAGCACACGCCCGGCGGGGACTTTTTTCTATGCCGGTCGACCGACCACCACAAAGGGGACAGGCACCTTTGTGGTGGTTTTGGTCGGTTAGCCTTCGAGCTGCGCTACTTTGTAGCGGTAGGCCGCGGCGATAACGTCTTTGCAGCCCTCGCGGCCCAGCTTGGCGCGGTTGACGACGATGTCCTTGCCGCTCGTCATCTTCCACTTTCCGGCGCTGTAGCGCTTATAGAACGCCTCGCGCGCCTTCTGCTGCTGCTTGACCAGCTTGGCGCCCTTCTTTTTGTTGAGGCCGCGCTTCTTGCGCACGATCTCGACGCGATCCTCAAAGGGCGCGGTCACCAGCACGGCAATGTGATTGGGATTGTTGCGCAGCAGGTAATCGGACAGACGGCCTTCGATAATGCAGCTCTCGGTCTCGCCCAGATCCAAAATCACCTGGCTCATCTTTTGGAACAACTTGTCCGAGTACGAACGTGCGTCGTAACGGTCGGGCAGAAACGCCATGTTCTCCACGGCCAGGCGCTCGTCGTAGGCAGCCATCTTGTCGAGCGACTCGCCCGCGCGCAGCGACGCACGCACCAGCAGCTCGTTATCGTACAGCGGAATCCCCAACTCGTCGGCAAGCATGCGACCAATCTCGTGGCCCTCGGCGCCAAAGTCGCGCGCGATGGTAATGACCACAGGATTCTTCTTATTCTCCAGATCGCTCATCGCGATTCCTTTCTCTATGTGACAAAGGGGCTGTCCCTTTGCCACATTCTACGCTGCCACCATTCGCCTCTGATAAGCCCTCACCAGCAGCGAGATACCAAAGTTGAGCACAAAGTACATCGCAAACACCAGGCCGTAGAGCATAAGCACCTGCGACAGGTCGATCGCGTGGGCCATCACGACGTTTGCCGTGTACATGAGTTCGGCCACGTTAATGCCCGAAAGATACGAACTGTCCTTGATGACGGTCGTGCACTGGCTAAACAGCGCCGGAATGATCGTCTTAAACGTCTGCGGCAGAATGATGTAGCGCATGGTGGCAAAGAAGCCAAAGCCCTGGCTCTGCGCTGCCTCAAACTGGCCGCGCGGAATCGAGTTGAGGCCGCCGCGCACAATCTCGGCCATAACAGCGCTGGTAAACAGCGTAAAGGCGATGGTCGAAATCACAATGTCCAAACCCTGCACCGTAAAGTAGATAAACAGGATCCACAGCAGGTTCGGCGTGCAACGAAACAGCTCGATATAGGCGCTCACCAAAATACGGAACGGGCGGGGCGCATAGCTCTTAACGAGCGCCAGCACCGTGCCAAAGATGAGCGAGAAAAAGATCGACAGCGCCGAGATCTCGATCGTCTTAACAAAGCCGCCCCAAATGTAGAGCAGGTTGGTCGCGTTGAAGATTTCCATGCGCTAGGCCTCCTCTACGTTGTCGAGCCCCAGCTCGGCCAGGCTCACGCTGCGCGGACGCTCCTTGGAGCGGCGCTCGAGCCACTGCACCAGCATGGCGAGCGGAAAGCAGATGATGAAGTACATAAGGCAGCAAACGATGTATCCCTGCAGGTAACCGTACAGACTCACAAAGTTGTCGGAACGGTACATAAGATCGCCGCCGGCCACAAGCGCCAGCACCGACGTGTTCTTGACCAGGTTGAGCGCCTGGTTGCACAGCGGCGGCAGAATGATCTTGAATGTCTGGGGCAGTACGATGTACCAGTACGCCTGCGCACGGGTGAAGCCCTGGCTCTGGGCCGCCTCCATCTGACCGCGCGGAACCGCCTCGATACCGGTGCGGATGACCTCCGAAATGTAGGCCGCGTGATACAGACCCACGCCCAAGAAGCCCAGCACGAACGGCGCGATGCGCACCGGCTGGTCGGCACCGGTTATGGCCTGCAAAAACTGCGGACCGGCCATGTACATAAAGAGCACCTGCACGGGCAACGGGGTGTTCTGGTAAAACTCCACGTACACGCGGCTTATGGCGCGCAGCACGCGCGAACGAGTGGTAGAGAACACACCCAGCAGCGTGCCCAGCACCAGCGACAGCAGCAGACCGGCAACGACCACCTGTAGCGTCACGCCAAAGCCCTCCCAGAAGGGCCCCATGTTTTGAAATGTCGTCGACCAACGGTCGGCGTCAAATAATCCTTCGAGCATTTGATTCCTTCCTTGGACGATGCGCCTATACAAGACCCCAGGTCTTGACCTCTTGGTCGAGCCAGCCGTCGGCCAGGCGATCGCAAATCACCTGATCGACCACGGCCGAAAGGTCGCAGCCCTTCTTGGTCGCCACGCCGTAGCCCTGCTCGCCAAACTTGACCTCGGGCTGCAGCAGCTCAACGGTCTCGTTCATGTAGCCGGCCAGCGTGGAGCGGTCCATGGCAAAGACGTCGATATTGCCGGCGTCGAGTGAACTCTTGATGATGGGGTAGCCGCTAAAGGCCCTAAACTCGGGCTTGCAGCTAAAGCCGTTGTCCTTGATCATCTGCTCAATCAGGCCCTGCGTGGTGGCACCCTGGCTCACGCCGATGACCTTGCCGTCCAGGTCCTCAATCGAGGTAAAGCCCGAACGTTTCTTGACCATGAGTCCCACGTAGTCGGTGCGGTACGGCGTCGAGAAATCCCAGCTCTTCTTGCGCTCGTCGGTGATGGTGTAGGTCGCCGCGACCACGTCGAGTTGGCCGTTATCGATCAGCGGACCGCGCGTCTTGGGCGTTACGTCGGTAAACTCGACAAGCTCCTGGGCGCGGGCCTCCTTGTAGCTCACGCCAAAGACGGCAGCGGCGATCTGGTAGCACAAATCGACTTCCATGCCCTCAAAGCGGCCCTTGGCGGTGTCGTAATAGCCGTAGCCGGGAACATCCTTCTTAACGCCGGCATTCAGATGGCCGTGCGACTTAATGGCCGCAAGCTTGGACCCCTTGTCGGAGCCCTCGCCGCTGGCGGAGTTGCCGCAACCGCTAAGCGCGGCCCCCGTCAGCGCGAGCATGCCGGCGCCCGCCAGCTGCAAAAAGTGACGGCGCGACACGGCCGCCCTCGTCATATCCGTCATGTCCATCACCGCACCTAGTGCAGAATCTTGGACAGGAACTCGCGGCAGCGCGGGTTCTCGGGATTATCGAAGAAGTGCTCGGGCGTGCCCTCCTCCAGGATGCGGCCGTCCTCCATAAAGATGACGCGGTCGGCCACCTGGCGCGCAAAACCCATCTCGTGCGTCACGCAGATCATGGTGATGTCCTCCTGCGCAAGCTCAATCATAACGTCCAGAACCTCCTGGACCATCTCGGGGTCGAGCGCCGAGGTCGGCTCGTCAAACAGGATGATGGGCTGCTTGGTGCACAGGGCACGGGCGATGGCGATGCGCTGCTGCTGACCGCCCGAGAGGTTCTGCGGATACTCGCCGGCCTTATGCGCCATGCCGACGCGCTTGAGCGCGGCGATGGCGATCTCGGCCGCCTCCTCCTTGCTCTTCTTTTGCAGCTTGATGGGCGCGAGCGTCAGATTGCCGAGCACCGTCATGTTGGGATACAGGTTGAACTGCTGAAACACCATGGAACTATACTTGCGAGCCATCTCCAGGTGATTCTTTTTTGTGAGCGGCGTACCGTCGATGACGACCTCGCCCGACGTGGGCTCCTCCAGATAATCGACGCAACGGATGAGCGTCGACTTACCCGAGCCGGAAGGCCCGATCATTACGAGTTTCTCGCCGCGCTTGACGGTGAGATTGATATCTTTGAGCACATGCAGGTCGCCAAAGTACTTGTTGAGATGCTTGATCTCGATCATGTCTGCCATGAATGTCCCTTCCCTGCGTTTACACGAGTTGAACTATTGTACGGAAAGAACCACGTTTCCGCAGCCCACACTACATTCCCGTAAAGAACCCGCAACCTTCCACCCACTCATTGGGGACAGGTTTAAATGAGTACCCGCTCATTGGGCACTCATTTAAGCCTGTCCCCAATGAGCACCGAAAATAATACAACCGTCCTTGTTGAGCATAAGCCAGCGAAAACCCGTACACGCGAGCAAGGTGACGTGAAATGAAAGGGCGCAGACCTTCTGGTCGCGCCCTTGAAATTGAACGTCAGATTGCCGTGTGTACGGGTTTGCAGCGTCGAGCCGTTACGCGGTTTGGTAAAACCGCGTAACAAATTACGCGAGTTTGGCTCCGACGATCTTTGCTGCGGCCGGCTTATCGAAGTTGCCGCCGGTGGCCTTGCCCAGGGCACCCATAACCTGGCCCATCTGCTTCTTGGACGTGGCGCCCAGCTCGGCGATAACCTGCTCGATCAGAGCCTCGAGCTCCTCGCCCGAAACCTGTGCGGGCAGCAGGCTCTCCAGAATCTTGACCTGCTCGGTCAGGTTGTCGGTACGCTCTTGGTCGGTGCCGGCCTTGATGGACATCTCCAGCGTCTCGCTCGTCTGCTTAATCAGACGCTTGATCATGCTGTTGACGTCTTCCTCGGTCACATCGCGGCGCTCGTTAACCTCGATATTCTTCACCTCGGCCTTAACCTGGCGAATGATGGACAGGCGAACCTTGTCCTTGGCCTTCATGGCCGCAATCATTTCCTTCTGCAGCTCTTCGTTGGTCATCTGCAAATCCTCCTCAATAGCGTGGGCGGCACTCGCGCGAGCACCGCCCCATGATTACTCAGTCGTCGACGAATCGTCGGTCGAACTCTTGGTGACGCCCTTCAGGCTGACGTTGTATGGCACGTCTTTGGGCATGGGATTAACGGTGATGTCGGCATCCTTCTTGTACTGCTCCAGCCACTCGCTGTACGCGGCGCTGGCCGCCTGCGTCTTCACCACGTTGGAGACGTACTTCTTGATGGCCTTGGGCACCTGGTTGATGTCATCAACCTGATTATCGACATGGAAGTAGTCGGTGCACTTGATGACGTGGTAGCCGTACGTCGACTCGACCACGTCGCTCACATCGCCCTTGTTGAGCCCCTCGAGCGCCGTCTGGTAGCTGTCGACGAAGGTAGTGAGCTTATCCCAACCCACATCGCCCTTCTTCTCCTTGGAGCCGGTGTCGTCGGAATACTGCTCCACGGCGTCCTCAAAGCTCAGCTCACCGGAGTTGATCTTGTCCAGGCACTCCTGCGCCTTGGCCTTGGCGGCAGCCTTGTCCTCGTCGGAGGCGTCGGAATCAACCTTGATCAGAATGTTCGACGAGCGGCGGGCGTCGTTGTAGCTGGACAGGTTTTCGTTGATGTAATCGACAATCTCGCTGTCCTTGGGCTTGCTCGTGGGCGCGACGGCATCCTTGAGTTTCTGCTGCGCCAGACTCTCCTTGAGCGAATCCTTGTAGGTATCCTCGTTATAGCCGTAGGTCTTGAGGGTCTTCTTAAAGGCCTTGGCACCGCCCGCGCTCTTGCACGCGTCCTTCCAAGCCTTCTCGACCTCCTCGTCCGACACCGTCACGCCGTTCTCCTTCTGTGCCTGTTGAAGCAGAATCTGCTGCGTGTAGGAGTCGATGAGTTGCTTGCGGTACTTCTTGGGCGTGAGGTCGTTGTCGACCAGATACTGCGCCCAATCCTCATCCTTGGTGTAGCCGTTGGACGTGCGCATGCTCATAATCTGCTTGGTCACGGTGTCCTCGGTGAGGTTGGTGCCGTTGATAGTTGCAGCAACACCGCCGGTCAGCTTGTAGCCCGAGGTATCCTCGGCCTGCGACATAAGGCCGGAGCACGCCATCGCCGAGACGGAAAGTAGCATTGCCAGCACGCCAATAACCACCAGGACAATCTTGACGGTCTTAGACACGTACGTCTTGCGCTGCTTCTTGCGAGAACTGGAGGCGGCGCGAGCCTGCTGCTCGGGCGTCGGCTCGGGCGCGGGATTCTTTTTCTTATTTGCCATAGTTGGCCTTTCGCATAACGAATCGAACAAACGCCATTGTGTCACAACGCAGCCCCCGCGGCACGCTTGGTGCATGGGGGACAGGTTAATCTGCACCATTTTGGTGCAAAGGGGACAGATGTGGCACTTGGCAGTTAGGGACAGTCCCCAAGTGCCGACTCAGCCCCACCTTAGAAGTGACGGCGGATGGCGTCGACCATGCCCTGGGGCGTGGTCTGGCCGAGCACGTCGGCTGCGGCATCGGCGCCCATAAAGATGTTCATGAGTGCCTGCAGGGCCTCGACCTGGCCGCCCGGCTCGGCAATACCCAAATTGATGACGATCTGCGCCGGCACCGGAGCGCCCATGCCAGCCATAGCGTTAAATGTCACGGGCGCGGCGGGCTTCACCACCGCGATATAGGGCTTGGCCACAAACCCCGGATCGGTATGCGGAATGGCAATGTTTGCCGCCGGCATGGCAAGACCCGTGGGATAGGCATCCTCTCGCGTGCGAACGGCGTCGAGCCAACCGTCGGCAATGTAGCCACGTGGTGCAAGCTCGCCCTCGAGCCGCGCAAACACCTCATCCGGCGTTGCACACTCCCAATCAAAAAACACCAGCTCAGGCGAGAATAGCATCTCGGCGTTATCCGCCATACTGTCCTCCAAAGTTGTATGAGGTTCACAATGCCCCATATGATAGCGAAACGAGACAGACAAGGTTAACCGAGGATCCCGATCATCTCGACCGCGCGAGCAGGTGTCAAGCACACCTCGGGCATCGCCTCCAGCATGCGCCGGTCGCTCGTGACCACATAGTCAACATCCGCCGTCTCGCCCGAAGCGATGATGAGGTTGTCTTCAAGATCCGGCATACGCTTGCCAAGCATGCGCGCCATCTCGCACTCTGCCAACGAAAGCGGGGAGGCAGTTGCCACCTGCATCATGTGCTCGATGCAGGCCCATGACGCCGAGGCAAACGACACGCTAACCCCATTCGCATTCCGCCGGGCTAGGCGCCGAGGCAAAATATAGAACACATCCTTTGCCGTCGTGGGCGCATACAGAAGGTCGATCTTTCCCGCCTCGGCCAGTTCAACCAATCTCTTCGCTTCGTCGAATGCCCCCTCTTGCAGGTAATAATCGAGCCAAACGTTCGTATCTACCAAGAGATGCTTTGCCTCAATCATCGGCAATTCGCCTCGATGTCGGCAATCATCGCGTCATACATATCATCTCGTACGGCATCCCAGTTGTCCGCAGATGATCCACCTGGCGCAAAATCCGAAGCGCTTAGCCCCAACGAGGAAAAAGCTAGGCCACACCCCTGCTCGGCAAGGCTCTCCGCACGGGGCGCCTCGCGCTTATCCGCCACCATAAATCCCGGCAACGTTTGATGCTCGACAAGATAGACCCAAAGCGCACGAATAGCATCGCTCGCTCCCAATCCATTGCGAGTTAGGACCGCGTCGCCACCAGCTTTGAGCATAGGGTCGATTCGCGTGTTGAGCTGTACCGTTGCTGTACCCATAGTGGCTCCTCTCTACTTGCTAGCAGTATAGCAGCTACAAACAAATCGGAGTAGGAGTCTCCTACCTAATGACGATATCACCCGGCCGCAGTCTGTCCCCAGCACTCATGACATGTGATGTTGCACTTAAATTAATCCACGTACTTCAGGCTATATTCGATTTGAAAGATGAGTTTTTCTTTGCGCCTTATCAGATGAACCAATCCCGCAGCCGAGTTCTTACGATACGCTATCTAGCAGGCCCATTTCTTTCCCTCCCCGCAACTCTGGTATTTATTCGATTTTGAGAAAGTATCCAATTGCATTATCTTTTGATAATGCCCCCCCCCGAAGGTGAGTCTAAACTCTCGTTATCATTTGATAACGAAGATTGGACAGGGTTTTGCCAGCTCCTACATCATTTTTCAGTCAAGTTATGGACTTCAGCGACCCTGATATTTGCCGCGTCTTGTCTGATATCTCCTCATCGATTTTTGTTTTAAAAGGATCGAAAATAATTGATTTCGGTCAGAAACAAACTTGTTTTTATTTATTAGAAAAGGGCATAGCCAGGGCGTATGGCCTCTCAGCCGACGGAGATGAAATAACAGATTGCCTCGTATTCGTTCCCGGCACTCCAGTTATGACAAGCGCAGACCTAACAGCTCCCTCTCCTGAATGTTTCGAAGCTTTAACGGATTGCAATCTCATTAGGCTTAAAATATCGGATTTCTACAGCGCAGCAGAGAGCGCCCCTCAACTCTTGTCCATCTACAATTCATTGCTAGAGAGCGCATGGCACAATCACTGGAAAGTCGAAAACGCCATCAGGCATCTCAGCGCAAAAAAGCGATACGAATGGTTTCTGAAGGAATATCCCGGACTGATCGATGCTATTCCCCATAGGTATATAGCATCGTTTTTGGGAATGACTCCGGTAACCCTGTCTCGCGTGCGAAGTCAATATCGGACTTAATCGACATCCGCGCAACAAGCGCACTAGCGGTAAACGCCTCAATCTGAACAAAGAAAGAATACTGCGCTCAGCAAAAGTGGTTTTATCTGAGCAATCGCCCTCTTTGACACCGTTGATATTGCGCTTAAGTACCGTCCGCTCACATTCCGAATATTGCCGTTCGGCACCACAGATATATTACCATCGGCACCGCTCCCCGGTAGGTTCCGGCTATCCATGCAGCTGAGACCAAGGAGGTACAGCATAGCGAGAAGGACGACGTGCGACGAGAGGCTCCAGGCGGCCGTGGACGAGGCCCGCTCGTCCTTCATCAGCCAGAAGGTGAGGAACCTCACCAAGCGGGCGTCGCTCAGGTACCCGGAGGCGGACATGAGGTCGATAGACTTCTCCGAGGGGCGCGGGCTCGACAGGGTCGCGGTGGCGGAGCTCGCGGCTTGCGGATTCGCCGAGCGCGGCGACAACGTCGTGCTCCTCGGGCCGAAAGGAACCGGCAAGACCCACCTCTCGTGCGCGCTCGCCAAGGCGGCCTGCGCCAAGAGGGTCAGGACCTGCTACATTAGGCAGCCCGACCTCGAGGACCTCCGGCGTGAGAGCCGTGACCGGTCCGGCGGCGAGCGGAAGCCGCTGCGGAAGTACGGGGCGTTCGGCCTGCTCGTGATCGACGAGTGGCTGCTCGAGAGGCCGGACGAGCTGTTCAGGGGATGCTTCTGGAGCATTTCGAGCTGCGCTACGGGAGGGCGTCGACCGTCCTGTGTACGCAGCTCAGAAAGAAAGGCCAGCACCCGAGGCTCGGAGGCATGCACACGGACGCGATCATGAGCCGCATCATCCACAACACCGTCTGGCTCGAAATGGTCGACATGAACATGCGGCAGGCGATGGCGGGAAAGGGGCGGTAGCCTGATATGGGGGGCACTGCCGGTGCCCAAGGCGCGGCGGCGGTGCCCATCCGCGATAGCCGCGGTGCCGATTCGCAATGTCTAGCAGTGTTCATGCGGGCAAATCTCATTTATCTACCGACGGTGAGGCTACTTATTCTTACTCCCTTCAAAATGACGGGACCGAGGTTATCGATTGCACCACGGTAGAACCGGAAATGCCCGTGAGACCCCCTCCGAACTCGATACAACCTCACTCCTCATGACCCCTTATTAATTCATTGCAATTATTCTCTGGCCAGCCATCAGTACTAAAAGTCGATGTTAGGCCCAGCTCCTAAATTTACATCTCAGTGGACAAATAACGTAGCCCGCTAATGCTCAAAATCATCGTCTGTTCTTTAATCGCTAATTAAAGTCATTCATTTCGACCGCGCAATTCTGAAACAGCTATTTGCGATCCCCATTGCGAATTTCCCAGTATTTAATGTCATCCAATGTTTCCTGAATCCGATCCATCTTGGCATCGCGCATTAAACTATCGATCTCACCATTACATCCAATCCCTGCGCTTCCGTTCGATGCCGACTGCGTAGCTCCAGAACCGGAGAACAGCTCGCTAAAAAACTCGCCTGGAGCTGCAATAATTCCCAGGAAACCTATTGACCAGAACAAAACGCAAATCAGCCTTACAAACCAGCCATATCCGTTTTCAAAGGCAAATTGTCCGCCGAAGAGAATCACGCCGCAGAATGACGTAATCGGCATAAGCAGGTCTCCGATGAAATGCCCTGGACCAGATAAAACGTAGCAGACATAAATTGAAGAAGAAGGATTGACTAGAACCATAATTGAGACTGCGCTTATAATCGCCAACACGAATAGGGGAGTCTTCCAGCACAGCAAACAAGTCAATACCACTAACCCAAGATACACAAGCGTTATCCAAAACGCGATAGTTGCGATTTTTGGAGAACTTGCCCATCCGCCCCAAAAACCTGACACAATATACTGCGCCGCCGCGCCGTTAGATGAAACGACCGAAGCAATATATACAACCATTGCTCCAAACATAATAATTGCTATTAAATCGATCGTTCTTTTCATCATTGTTCTTTTCTCCAATCCGCTAATCACGCTATTGATTTAGCGTTCTATCGTCTTGCGACTGCCATATGACGATTTCAGTGCCATATTGATGAATGTCCATAGCCATTCTTTGAGTTCGATACCAAGCACGGAAATATTTAGATAAGCTTGATTATCCACACTGATAACAAACACGCATTAGCATTTGATAACTCTCCTGCGGCAAGGATCTTCGCTAAAAATATGGTGCTTTCTAATGTAGAAACCAACTACGGCCGTTCATGCAAATCAATGAAATGACGATTCGACAGGCTCGTTTGAGCATATTGAGCCGAGGTCTCTATTTATTGCTTCAGCGTTTTATTCACTTGATAGTCTGAACATAATTCTTGGAACATGGCAGTTAAGCCCATCGGAAATAGCCGTTCTGTTAAACGAATCACGACGTTTTCGCTACCGTTTGACCCGCGCGCCTTAAAAATCTCATCGCATAACAAATACTGTAGATGGCAAACGAAATATAGCCAGTCGTCACTTTCCTTACAGAGCATGCGGAGTAAAGCGAAAAAAGGCGGCTAGGCATCTTCGCTACGCCCAGCCGCCTTAAAAAGCGAGTTGCTATTTCATAGAATCCACAACGACCTTGCCGCTCTCCAGCACGTGAACGCGGCCGTCGGCGAGCATCTGCACGACCTCGGGATACAGCACATGCTCGATCGCGTGGATGTGCTCCTCGAGCGTGTCGACGTCCCAGCCCTCCTCGACAGCCAGCGCGCGCTGGGCGATGATGGGGCCGTTGTCGTAGATCTCGTTGGCGAAATGCACGGTCACGCCAGTTACCTTGACGCCGCGCGCAAAGGCATCGTCGATCGCATGCGCGCCGGTAAAGCTCGGCAGCAGCGCCGGATGCAAGTTGACCACGCGGTTGGGAAACGCCGCCAGCAGCGGCGTGTGCACCATGCGCATGTAGCCGGCCATGACCACATACTCGCAGCCGCGTTCGAGAAGCTCGTGCGCGATGATCTCGTCAGCGGCGATGGGGTCGGCGTAGACATCCTTGGACAGCGTGAGCGTCTGGATGCCCGCGCGCTCAGCGCGCTGCAAACCCTTAGCCGAAGGACGGCTCGACACCACAAGCTCAATCGAAGCGTTGAGCTTGCCGGCGGCGATCAAATCGATCAGCGCCTGCAGGTTGGTACCCGAACCGCTGATGAGCACACCGATCTTGAGCGGCTCGGCCGTATCGGTGCCGGTCGGACGGGTGTAGGGCACAAAGCCCAGGCCCTCGGCAGCAGTCATCTGCTCGTTAGCGCTCATCGGAGTACACGACCTTACCGGAACCCTCGACGCACTTGCCCACGCGGAACGGCTTCTCGCCCAGCGCGACCAGGGCCTCGGTAACCGCGGCCTCGTCCTCGGGGGCGACGATCAGGCACAGGCCAACACCCATGTTGAAGGTCTTGCATGCCTCGTTGGGCGCGAGCTCGGCCTGGCGCGACACGTAGGTGATGACGGGCGGAACGTCCCAACCCATCTCGGCACCGTTGCGGGTGACCACGGCGTCGACGTCGTCGGCAAGCGCGCGGTTGAGGTTCTCGGTAATGCCGCCGCCGGTGATGTGGGCGATGGCGTGCACCGGAGCGCCACCGCGCAGCAGCTCAAGAATCGGCTTGACATAGATGCGCGTGGGGGCCAACAGGGCGTCTGCCAGCGATGCGCCGCCGAGCTCCTCGAGCGGGCGGCTCAGCTCCTCGGCCTTAGCGGCAGCCTCGGGCGTGCCCGGCTTAATGCCGTCGACGCCGATGACCTTGCGCACGAGCGAGTAGCCGTTGGAGTGCACGCCGGTGGAAGGCAGACCCAGGATCACATCGCCCGGGCGGACGTTTGCGGGGTCAAGCATCTTGGGACGGTCGACGACGCCCACGGTAAATCCGGCAAGGTCGTAGTCGGCAGGAGCCATAACGCCCGGGTGCTCGGCCATCTCGCCGCCCACGAGCGCGCAACCCGCGAGCTTGCAGCCATCGGCCACACCCTTGATGATCTTTGCCATGTGCTCGGCCTCGATGTGACCGATGGCAACGTAGTCCAGGAAGAACAGCGGCTCGGCGCCCGAAGCCAGAATGTCGTTGACGCACATAGCGACCAGGTCCTGGCCCACCGTCTCGTGACGGTCCATGATCTGGGCGAGCACGAGTTTGGTGCCCACGCCGTCGGTACCGCTGATCAGAATCGGGTCTTCCATATCCTTAAGCGCGGCGGCCGAGAACAGGCCACCGAAGCCGCCGATGCCGCCGATAACCTCGGGGCGATTGGTGTCCTTGACCATCTGCTTAATTGCGTCGACGGCGCGGCCGCCCTCAGCGGTATCGACGCCGGCATCCTCATACGTCACATGCTTGCTGTCGCTCATCTGAGCCTTCCTCTCCCACTACCGTCCGCCGCGCGGGCGCCAAACGGTGCTCATAGTTGCGTTCATTTCGGCGTGTGCCATAACAGCACACGCCGTCATATCAATAAAACAGCAGGTAAAACCTACCAAAATGAACCTGTCCCTACATGGCAGGTTTTAGGCCTCGCCGTGCTCCTCTTCCCAGCTGCGGTCGTCGTATTTCTCGACCACGGCGTCGTCATCAAAGTGCAGCGGCTTATCCAGGTTGCGGGGCTTAAAGCCCTCCATAAACTTATCGCGGCCAAAGCTCTCGGGAATCGCCACGGGATAACGGCCGGTAAAGCACGCATCGCAGTAACCGCCCTTGGGCATGACCTTAAGCAGGCCCTCGACCGAAAGGAAGGCCAGCGAATCGGCGCCGATATACTCGCAAATCTCGTCGACCGTCTTGTTGGCGCTGATAAGCTGCGACTGCACGTCGGTATCGATACCGTAGAAGCACGGCCAGATGACCTCGGGCGAGTTGATGCGGATATGAATCTCCTTGGCGCCGGCGTTGCGCAGCATCTTGACGAGCTGCACCATAGTGGTGCCACGCACGATGGAGTCGTCGATCACGACGAGGCGCTTGCCCTCGATGTTGTCGCGCAGCGGGTTGAGCTTCATGCGCACGCCCATGGCGCGCAACTCCTGCGTAGGCTCGATAAACGTACGGCCCACGTAGCGGTTCTTGATAAGGCCCTCGCCAAAGGGAATACCGCTCTCGTGCGAATACCCCTCCGCGGGCGGCAGGCCGGAGTCGGGCACGCCGATGACCAGGTCGGCCTCGACGGGCTCCTCATGTGCCAGCTGACGACCCATGTCGTAACGGCAGGCGTAAACGCTCTTGCCGTTCATGATGGAGTCGGGGCGGGCAAAGTAGACCTGCTCAAAGATGCAGTTGGCGGGCTCTTCGGCTGCAGGCACGCCCTGCTCGGATACCAGACCCTCGGCGCTGATGCGCAAGATCTCGCCGGGACGGACGTCACGGACGTACTCGGCACCCACGATGTCGAGTGCGCAGGTCTCGGAAGCAACGACCCAGCCGCCGGCGCGCGTGACACGGACGGCGGAGTCGACCGTCGCGGCGCCGTCCTGCGACGGCAGCTGCGAAACGGATGCGGCATCGGCCTGGTCCAGGCCCTCGTCCACCAGCTTGCCCAGCACGAGCGGGCGAATGCCGTGCGGATCGCGGAATGCGTAGAGTGCCTGCTCGTTGATGAGCGTCATGGCGTAGCCGCCGCGCACGAGCTCCATGGTCTTGCGAATGCCCTCGCGCAGGTGGCCCGTACGCTGGGTAAAGTAGCCGATAAGCTTGGTCGCGACCTCGGAATCCGAATTGGAGAGGAACGGCACGCCCAGCTCGATCAGCTGGCGGCGCAGCTCGTCGGTGTTGACCAGAGTGCCGTTGTGAGCAAGCGCGATAATGACGCTGTTGATGGTAGAAAGATGCGGCTGCGAGGCTTCCCAGCTCTTGGCACCGGCAGTGCCATAGCGCACGTGGCCCACGGCCAGCTGGCCGGAAAGCGTCGACAGGTCGGCGTTGGAGAACACGCGATCGAGCAGTCCCAGGTCTTTGCGAACCATAACCGTGCCGCCATCACCCACGGCGATTCCCGCCGATTCCTGGCCGCGATGCTGTAGCGCGCGCAGACCAAAGTACGTCAGTCGAGCCACATCGCGATCGGGTGCCCACACACCAAAAATGCCGCATTCCTCATGCAGCTGGTCGGAGTCCGGATCATACGTCGACATGGTCTTCACCTGTCCCGCGGCGCGCTCGGCCGCGTGGATGGTTTCTTGAGACATGGCATCCCCTCAGAGCCTCGTTATTTGGCGTTACCTGCCCTATTATACGCACGGCAAGACAAGCACTCCCGCGCATGAACAGCGCTTTTTAAAAGCCCACCGAGCTTATAATCCGTTTTGCAACCAAACATTTTATTGGGCAACCGCCTCGGGGCCGACGACCCCGCATGCTTCCGCCGCGACGCGTCTCGCCCGCCGTTGGGGCTTACATTGTTGCAATTGGGACGTTCGTCCTGTCTTTTGGCAGGTCGGCGGCGTATCCTTGTACCTACAGCAAAACGAGAAAGGTTATGTATGGATCGAAACGAACTCGACCCCAGCGTCCCCAGCGCCACGGAGGTCAAGAAGATCCCCCTCATCATTAAGGTATACGCCGTCCTGTGCATCCTGTCCGGCGTGGGCACGCTCCCGTCGGTCGCCGCCTTTATGTGGCAGGTCATCACCGCACTCATCAACGGCAACGCCGCCGCCAAGCTCGGCGACAACACGCTAGTCGCGGTCGGCCTTATCGTCGCCGGCATCATGCTCTCGGCTGCCAGTGCCGTCATCTTGATCATCTTTGGCCTGGACCTCATCAAGAACCAGCGCCGCAATGCCGCCCGTCTGTCCTATATCCTTATCGCGTTTACCGTCGTCGAGCTTTTGGTTGACGTGATGCTCCAGGGCATCGGGCCCTTCTTGCTGCGCCCTGCCATCCAGCTCGGTATCCTCGTCGCGCTTTCGGCCACCGTCGACCCCACGCTGCGCCAGGAGCGCGAGCTGCAGCGCCGCCTGCAGGAGATGCTCGATCGCGACGCCGCCGCCGAGGGCATGCTCGGGCGCGATGAAACCGGCGAAGGCTACATCAAGCTCAACTACTTCAACCTGTTCTGGGTATTCTTTGTCTGCTGCATACTCGGCCTGATCGCCGAGGACATCTGGCACATGACGGTCAACGACCCGGGCGTCTACCAGAACCGCGCCGGCATGCTGTTTGGCCCCTTCAGCCCCATCTACGGATTTGGCGCCGTGCTCATGACCATGGTGCTCAACCGCTTCTACAAAAAGAACCCCATCATTATCTTTTTGGTGAGCGCGCTGCTCGGCGCAAGCTTTGAGGTGTTCGTGGGCTGGTTTATGCAGACCTCGTTTGGCGTGGTCTCGTGGAGCTACTCGCATATGAAGCTCTTTGGCATGCCCGATCCGCTCGCCGTCCTTACCGGCGGACGTACCTGCACGGGCTTCGCCTGCCTGTGGGGCCTGGGTGGCCTCATCTGGATCAAGCTGCTGCTGCCGAGGCTGCTCAAGCTCATCAACATGATTCCGTGGAAGAGCCGCTACTCGGCTACCGTCATCTTCACCATCATTATGCTGGTCGATGGCGTCATGACGCTGCAGTCGCTCGATTATTGGTATCAGCGCGTCAACGGCACGGAACCGGATATTCCCGTTGCGCAGTTCTACGGCAAGTACTTCGATAATGACTTTATGGAGAATCGCTTCCAGAGCATGACCATGAGCCCCAAGGATGCGACGCGCGTGTAGCGTCCACCGCGCCCAAAACGCAAAATGCCCGCCGGTATCACACGTACCGGCGGGCATTTTTATAAACGAGCCTTCTATCGACGCAAGCCTCTACGCCTCGCGCTCGATCTCACTCACGCATTCATTCTTGATGGTGCCAACGAGCGCCTGCAGGGCATCGACCACGTGTGGGCGAATGTCTCCGCCAATGAGCACGAGCATGATGTCATCGCCCACGGAAAGCTCGCCGTTTGCCAGCCACACGCGCACATAGCCGATGCCGGGCATCGCGCGCGTGGCCTCGATAGCAGCCTGCACCTTGCTGGCGTCGTAGCCGAACACCATGCCGCCCACCTTGTGGCCCGGCGCCACGCCATCGGTCTCGACACCGCGCGCCTCGGACTTGGGCGTCGCGCGCACCACACCGTTATGCGTCAGATACATACCGCACGCAGGTGCCGACGAATCGGCCTTGGCCTCGCGCAGCCAAGCATCAACCGAAGGCATCGTTTTGCCATTCTCGAGCATCATTTCTCCCTTACCGTCGTCGAGTAGCCAATTTGGAACGGGGCTTTTTTAGCTACTCTCGAACAACTTATTCCTCGACCGGCGTGAGCACCATGACAGCACGCGTGTTGCTCAGCGATAACGAACGACAGGTCACAAGCGTTACGACCTTGGTTGCCGAAGCGGCACGATCGGTGGCATCGCTCGCCACGGCAGAGGCACCGTCAAGCATCTCGGACAGGTAGTTCTTGAGCCCGTCGTCGCCCTCAAAATTGGGCGTGCGCGCCTTGGCATACGTGTCCTCGACAACTTTGGTCGCCAGTGGTCGCAGCTTATACGTAGCATCCCGTGTGATGTAATACACAAACTCAATGCTGTCGAACGTCGCCTGGTCGGTGGTGTCCGAAATCACATTGAACATCGATCCGTCGTTCATATGGTGGCCGTAAATCGTGGTCTGCTGGTCGACCATTCCCGGCGCGGTGTCATCACTATCTAAGAAAATGGCACCGGACGCGTTAGATGTACCGTCAAACAGCGTGTTGAGGTATTTGGAGTTGTTGTTGGTCTGCACCACGGGGTAGTTGATGTTGGTGCCGGGCGCGTAAATCCAACCCACAACCTCGGGATTTGTCTGGGCAAGCGCATTAAAGTCGATAATTGGCACGCCACTGGCGTCCTTGTCGCTCACATATTGTTTTTCGATCTTTTGGTACGACTCGCTCGCCTGCTTGTAACCGATCTGCGCATTGATAAAGATGGCTGCAGCGGCAACGATTAGGCCGATGCCAATAATGATGAGCAAGATGGGGATAACGGAGCGGCGCTTTTTGCGCGGCGGCTCGGTATAGCTCGACGGAGCGGCGCCCGACTGTTTCGTAGAACGCGATTCTTTCTTGGCCGTATCATACGACGAAGGGCGATATGCAGCCGGCGTATCCTGGCGATGATGGGACATCGGCGTTACGGGACGCGGCGCGCGCGGCTGCTGAGGAGAGGATGTCCGACCCTGCTGTGCCGCACGGGCAGCACCCGGCTTCGACGGATCGGGAATCTGAGAAGCCTTGAATCGTTTTCCCTGATAGTCGGACATGGCTCTCCTTATACTGCGGTGAAACGGCGGAACGCCTAGGCGTCGGCCATCTCCTGCTTCATCTTCTCGATAACCTTGCGGTACTCGGGGTCGCATGCGCCCAAGATCTGCGTGGCATAGATGGCGGCGTTCTTGGCGCCGTTGATGGCAACGCAGGCCACGGGTACGCCCGAAGGCATCTGCACCATCGACAGCAGCGAATCCATACCGCCCAGGTCACTCGTCTTCATAGGCACACCGATAACCGGTAGCGGCGTAAAGGCAGCCACGACACCACCCAAGTGAGCGGCCTTGCCGGCGGCGGCGATAATCACTTTGATACCGCGATCGGCGGCAGTCGAGGCCCACTCGTGGACCTTCGCCGGCGTGCGGTGTGCGCTCGCAATGACAAGCTCATAGGGCACACCAAGCGCCTCGAGCTCGGCGGTGCAGCCTTCCATAACGCCCAGATCGGACTTGGAACCCATGATGATCCCGACAACCGGCTTTTGATCTGCCATAAACAAAGACCTCCTGTTGAGAGCGGTGACGCGGCGGATCCGCGACCCTTAACTACTGAGAGTAGTATAGCTGCTCCCGTCCCTGCGGTCTGCGGGTGCCCCGCGGCGGTCTGGTGTTTTCATCTTCACTCCGGTTGCTTCGCAAAGTCGTTCAGATGAAAACACCAGACCG
>OAZW01000551.1_pt1 | contig 32920 bp, 22 predicted proteins | sample 1495231 | NCBI WGS metagenome assembly OAZW01 (sample SAMEA2580062, study PRJEB22360) | human gut metagenome | reverse complement strand
GAACGGCGGCCGTCCAGCCGCTGGTGCTCGTCCACGCATCGGCGGGCCCAGCGGAAGGTGCGCTCCACCGAGTCCTCCTGGTAGGAGCGGGTGTTCATCAGCGTGGTGAGTTCGTCGAACGCGAACATGATGTCTGCGCCGATTTTGTGCTGGATGCCCATCGAAATCTCAGCGGAGAAACGATGTGCGTCACCATTCAGAGGCGACTTGAATGTCACGCCGTCCTCGTCCACCCAGGCCATGCGTTCCTTGCCCTTGGCGATGATGTCGTCCGACTTCATGCCGGTCACGTCCATCGCCAGCGTCTTCTTGAAGCCGACGCCCAGCGACATCACTTGGAAACCGCCGGAATCGGTGAACGTGGGCCCATCCCAGTTCATGAAACGCGCCAAGCCGCCGGCCGCGTCCAGCACGTCCTCGCCCGGGCGCTCGAACAGGTGGAAGGCGTTGGCCAGCAGGCACTGTGCGCCTAGATCCTTCATCTGCTCGGGCAACACGGCCTTCATCGCGGCTTGCGTGCCCACCGGCACGAAGGCAGGCGTGCGAATATCGCCGTGGGGCGTGTGAATGATGCCGGTGCGGCCGTATCGGGCACCGTCTCGCCCAAGCCCGCTGGCCGTGGATGGCAGGCGGGTGATCGTTTCGAAATGGAAGGCGCTGCGGTCGCCGGGCTGTCCGGGCTGTGCGCCCAACGGATGTTCAAGAAGGCTGATCGTCATATGTTCACTTTAGGCAGAAGGGCCAGAAAAGGGCCGGAAATTGTGAAGAACTCGGTTTCGAGGGGCGGATTTCGCCGCTCCCGAACGTCTACTTCCGCTTCAAGGGGCTCCCGGTCAAGTAGGCCGGCTGCAAAAATGGCGGAATGGCGTTAAATGAGGGCCCTTGATACTCGGAATTGACCGCGCGAACAGCCCCTTGAAGTGCAAGTAGATGTTCCCGAAACAGGAAATCAGCCCCTCGAAGCCGAGATGCCCATAAGACTCTGCGATGATTACGCATAGACTTTCAATCAACGTTCAGAAAACCTCCAGATTGACTGCCTTTACTACTGAGGTAGCACACGAGAAGTGGCAATGGGCAAGTGCCCGAATAGCCGCCGAACAGACGTGATAGGAATTTAGGAAAAGGAGCAGCAATGGCTGACGAATTTAACCCGCAGGGCGTCGACCAGACCCCGCGGAATAACGAAAACCCCAATAGTACTGCCGATACCGGCAACGCCGAGCCGAAGAACCCGTTTGTGGGTGGCGACTCGGTTGATGCCGGCAACGCCAGCGATTCCAGCGAGCAGCAAGCCCCGGTTTCCTCGGCCGCCCTCGCTGCCGATCAGCAGCCTACGCAAGCCGCTACCGAGCCCATCCCGGACTACGCCTCCGCCAAGGGCGAGAGCACGGTGGTCTCCTCCTCGCCGGCTTCTCCGGCAGCGCCGGCCGCAGGCCAGACCTCGGCCACAACTCCGCTGTATCGTCCGGCCCCGGAATATGGCGCTTATGGTCCGACCCCGACTCAGGCACAGGGCCAGCAGGGCGGCCAGGCCGGCAGCAATGCCCAGCCCACGCAGCAATTCCCGTTCGGTCAGCCTGCACAGCAAACCCCACAGGGCCAGCAGGACAACCGCAATCCCTACTACACCAATAACCCGCAGCCGCAGGGCAACGGCAATCCGTTCAATCCGCCCACGCAGCCGCAGCAGAACAACGGCAACCCGTTTGCCAGCCAGTCCGGTCAGAATGGCCGGAATGGCCAGCAGCCCCAGCAGGGCGGTCTGTTCGGTTTCGGCACTCCCGGTACCGGTACGCCGAACGGTCAAGGCCCGGCCCAGCCGGGACAGCCCGGTCAGCCCGGCCCCGCCAAGCAGGGCATGTCCAAGACGGCGAGCAACATCCTCATCGCCGTGGTCGCCGCCGTTCTGGCTGCGGCCCTCTGCCTGGGCCTCGGTTACGGCGCCCTCACCAGCGGCCTGATCACCTTGCCGACCAGCAATTCGCTGTCCAACGTCAGCTCGAATAAGTCCGGCTCCGGGTCCGCCACCGCCAAGAGCGGCGAAGCCCCCGACTGGCAGACTGTCGCCAGCGATGTCTCCGGCTCCGTGGTCTCCATCCAGACCGCGTTGAGCAACGGCACCGCCAAGGGCTCCGGCGCCATCATCGACACCGAAGGCCACATCATCACCAACAACCACGTGATCTCCGGTGCCCAGCAGATTCAGGTGACGCTTGCCAACGGCAACATGTATTCCGCCACGCTCGTCGGCACTGACGCCACCACCGATCTTGCGGTCATCAAGCTCGACAACCCGCCGAGCGACCTCAAGGCCGTGGAATTCGCCGATTCCGACAAGCTCGCCGTCGGCGAGAACGTGATGGCCATCGGCAACCCGCTCGGCTACGACGACACCGCCACCACCGGCATCGTCTCCGCCCTGAACCGCCCGGTGACCGTGACCGACGACAACAACAACGAGATCGTCACCAACGCCGTCCAGATCGACGCGGCCATCAACCCCGGCAACTCCGGCGGCCCGACCTTCAACGCGGCCGGCCAGGTGATCGGCATCAACTCCTCGATCGCCTCCACCGCCACCTCCTCCGACTCCGCCGGCTCCATCGGCATCGGCTTCGCCATCCCGTCCAACCTCGTCAAGCGTGTGGCCGACGAAATCATCAAGGACGGCAAGGTCAAGCACGTTGCCCTCGGCGTGGTCATCAAGTCCGACACGGTTGAAGCCGACGGCGTGACCCGCGGCGGCGCGACCATCACCAAGTCCAGCGCCACCGGCAGCGCGGTCGTCTCCGGCGGCCCGGCCGACAAGGCCGGCCTCAAGGAGGGCGACACCATCGTGGCCTTCAACGGCAACGCCGTGAACAACAACTACTCGCTGCTTGGTTACGTTCGTGCCGCGGCTTTGGGAGACAAGGTGACGCTGACCATCGTGCGCGACGGCAAGACCATGGATGTGGACGTGACGCTCGATCAGGAGGAGTCGTCGGTGAACGGTTCGTCCAGCTCAGATTCCAACGGCAACAGCCAGAATAACCAGAACAACCAGAACGGCAATGGCCAGAACGGTTACGGTAACGGCAATGGCAACAGCGATGGCGGCACCGGTGACGGCGGCGGCTTCTCCGACCCGTTCGGCCTGTGGTAAAGCCGACCCAACAACGTCACACGGTGTTGAGCGGTAACCGCTGAACACCGTGCCAGACAAGCAAAGGCCCGTGGCAGTGAGCAAACTCCTGCCACGGGCCTTTCGTATGCGCGATTGTGCCCCGCGCCCATGCCGCCAACGTAGTTTCGATATCCGGCATGTCGCGCAACGCTCGTTGATAGGGTAGGCCAAGCACTGAGTTCGGGCGACGTCCCGAACACAGCGCATAATTCAATACAAAACTGAATACATTTCTTTACGCCGTGTATCGGAAGGTCGCGCGGGAGCCGAGCAAAGCGAAGCCCCAGGCAAAGCCGCCGGTGGGTTAACAAGGCGTGACCGTAGCGCCGATTGCGCGGGCCACGCTTGCCGTACCGCAATCGACTCCGTATACGAGCGTAAGGAGCAATGATGAGCAGACTCATCAGATTCTTCACCAAAATTCTCGACATCTGCAAGCTTGTGCCGATGCTTCCGGTCGTCGTCATCGCCGCAATTCCGTTGGCTTTACTAGGCGATTGGCGTCCGTGGGGCAATGCGATGGCGATTCCGGTACTCGGCAATCCGGGCTTCGGCCAGTGGCTGGTTATCGCACTGGTGCTGATTATCGTGATTGACACTGTGCGCGGCATGATTGACGATTTGCGTCATGGGCAGGTTGGAGTCGATGTGCTGGCCGTGGTCGCGATCCTCTCCACCGTGGCCGTCGCCGAATACTGGGCAAGTTGGGCGGTGACGCTGATGATCACGTCCGGCGAGGCCATTGAGGAATACGCTCAAGCCAAGGCCGAGCGCAGTCTGACCGCGCTGATGGAGGCCGCGCCGCAAACCGCGCACGTCGTCAACCTGCCTGGCGTGGGGCGTGGGTTTGCTGCCGATAAGGGCGATTCGTCCGATGGCTTCCGGCGTGTGGGCTCGGCTCCGGCTGCGGCCGCCGCGCACCGATTCGACACGGTGCCGGTCGAGCAGGTGCAGCTGGGCGACGTACTCATGGTGCTGCCGGGCGAAACCGTGCCGGTTGACGGTGAGCTGCTGTCCGGCACGGCCACGCTCGACCTGAGCAATATCAACGGTGAGCCGGTGCCGCGTGAAGTGTTCGCCGGCGCCCGCGTGATGTCCGGCGCGGTGAACGGCTCGACTGCATTGACCATGCGTGCCACCCAGGTGGCCGCCGATTCGCAGTACCAGCGCATCCTCGAACTCGTGGCCTCCGCGCAGGAGTCGCGCCCGGCCGTGGTAAAAACCGCCGACCGCTTGGCTGTGCCCTTTACCGTGCTCTCGCTGGTGATTGCCGGCGTCGCATGGGCGGTGTCCGGGGTGCCGACGCGATTCGCCCAGGTGCTGGTGCTGGCCACGCCCTGCCCGCTGCTCATCGCCGCACCGGTGGCGTACATCGCCGGAACCGGACGCCTCGCCGCAGTCGGCGTGCTTATCAAAGCACAGGACGTGCTGGAAAACCTTGGCCGCGTCACGCAGGTGTTCTTCGACAAAACCGGTACGCTCACCGTCAAGCAGCCGCAGGTGGTGCGCGTCGAGATGTTGCCCGGCGCTGCAACCCGTCTCAACGAAGACCATGTGCTGATGATGGCCGGCGCGGTGGAAAGCTACTCGGTGCACATCCTGTCCAAAGGTATCGCCAAGGCCGGCGCGGAGGCGCTGGCCCGACTGCGCCAGCGGTTCGAGGATGGCCAGCGCCTGTGCCCAGAGCCGGAGGCCAGCTGGCCTGGCCATGGCCGGGAGTATCCGGTCGTCAAGAACATCAATGAAGACGCCGGCAAGGGCGTTTCCGGCGAGGTGAACGGACACGCGGTGCGCGTTGGCCGGCTGTCTTTCGCGGCTGCTGGGGAGGATGGATTCCTGGCGGTCGGCGAGGCTGCCCCCCTCAGCCCGCGAAGCGGCCAGCTCCCCCTAAGAGGGGGAGCTCAGCAAAAAGATGACCTGCGCACTCGCTTTGGCCTGCTACAGCCGGATGAGATGGCGTCCTACGTGTCTGTTGATGGTCAGTTGATCGCGCGCATTGTGCTGCGCGACGTACCGCGTGCCAACGCCAAGGCAGCGCTCGCCAAACTGCATGAGTTGGGCGTCACCGAGCTCGCCATGCTTACCGGTGACAAGCGGGCTTCCGCCAATATCATTGCCAGCGAAGTCGGCATTGACGAGGTTCACGCCGAACTGTTCCCGGAGGATAAGGTAGCCGCAGTCAGGGCCGCTACAGGAGCCGGCAAAACCGTCACGATGATGGTTGGTGACGGTGTGAATGATGCCCCGGTGCTCGCTGTTGCCGATATCGGCGTGGCCATGACCGATGGCACATCCACCGCCGCTTCCGAAAGCGCTCAGGTGGTCATTATGAATGACAATATCGCCGCCGTGCCGCGTGCCATCGCCATCGCACGCCGCACCAAGCGCGTGATGCTTCAGGCCGTGCTCGCGGGCCTCGTGCTCGCCACCGTCGGCATGATTGCCGCCGCGTTCAACCTCATTCCAGTGGTCGTTGGAGCCTTTCTTCAGGAGGCCATCGATGTGGTGAGCATCCTCTGGGCTCTCACCGCCCTGATTGATCGGGATTGAATAATGATGGCTAACGCATGTTGCGAACTGAGCTTGACTATAGTTCGTAGTGGATATTGAATACCGACCGTCAGGAAGAAAAAGTCATGCCTCGCAAACACACCGGGAATAGGTATCAGCGCATTCCCACGCAGGAACGACTGCTGCAAATCATTGACGAGGCGACGCTGCTCATCAGCGAGTATGGATTCCACGGTTTTACGCTGCGTGATGTGGCCAATGAGTGCGGCATCACCGAAGGCGGTGTGCTGTATCACTTCAAATCGAAGGATGATCTGCTCATCGCCGTGCTCAAGCACCGTGATGAAGCCGATCGCATGATGCTGTGCGAAAGCCTCGGCCTAGAGAAAATGGAGGGCGACCCATTCCCGGTCGGTTTGCGGGACCTGACCTTGGCTACATGCCGCATGAATGTTGAGCGCCCGGAAATCGTCCGACTGTACATGGTGTTGCAAGGAGAGTCGCTGAGCGAGGACCATCCTGCATGGCGATATTTCCAAGATCGTGAGCAGTGGGTGCTTAACGAATACCGTCAAGCCGCTAAGCGAGACAAGGTTGAGAACCCTACGGCCATGGCTATTGAAGTGCTGGCAGCTATGGATGGACTGCAGTTGCGTTGGCTGAGAAGTGGGCGAACCCTTGATTTTGTTGGGTTATGGAAGCGGTACATCGACCGGGTGATACCGGAATCATCCAACTGAGTCTCAACTGAGTTGAAACTCAGTTCAAGAAAGCGGACACCCCTCAAAAGGGAGTGATTCGCACAAGAATCACTCCCTTTCGTTGCTCGGTTGAAGCGAAAGCATAGCGTAGATACGTCTTCTTCCGCCGGGCAACAAGCGCATAAAATGCCGCGAAAAGCCAGTAAATAAGCCGATTTATAAGGGCCAATGCTCGTCTGAACCCGCGCCCGCAGGATTGTTCCCTGCGAACCTCCCTCAACACGCCGATATTATTTTGAACTGAGCGCTGACTCAGTATATAGTTTGGGTATCGGTTGAACAATCAACCGAAAAAAAGGGAAGTCACACAAAGTCGTTGTTGATGTCACCCCAAGTTCGAGGAGGAACAGATGAAAGGAACATTGAAGACGAAGGCGATCAGGTTGACTGCGGCGATCGCAGCCGGTGCCACCTTGATGTCCGTCGCGGCCTGCGGCGCACAGCCAGGAGGCGGTTCGGCCAAGGCCACCGGCACGAACGCCACCGTATGGACCCTGACCGACAGCACTTGGGCCAGCGTCCAGCAGACCTTCGAGGATTGGAACAAAGCCAATCCGGATGCGCAGATCAAGAACGAATCCTTCGCCAACGATTCCTACAAAGAGAAGATCCGCACCGCCATCGGCTCCGGCAACGCGCCTACGCTGGTGCTGAGCTGGGGTGGTTCGCCGGTCACCGACTACTGGTCCAACGAGAACATCGTTGACCTGACGTCCGATCTCGACTCCACCGTCAAGAGCAAGGTGCTCGACTCCGTGGCCGCCGAAGGCTACCGCGACGACAAGCTCGTGGCCGTGCCTGTCGGCCAGGTCCAGCCCGCCATCCTGTGGACCAACAAGGCCGTGCTTAAGGAAGCCGGCATCTCCGATGCACCCACCACGTGGGACGAACTGCTCGACGATGTCGCCAAGCTCAAGGACGCCGGCAAGACCCCGATCGCCCTCGCCGGCGGCAGCAAGTGGCCCTACCTGATGTGGGCCGCCTACCTCATCGACCGCATCGGTGGCCCGGAGGTGATGCAGAACATCCTCGACGGCAAGGCCGACGCCTGGAGCGATCCGGCCGTCATCGAAGCCATGACCAAGATTCAGGAACTCGTGGACGCCGGCGCATTCGGCGACAGCTACCAGTCGATGTCCGCCGACGATAAGAAAGACACCGCTCTGCTTGCCAACGGTCAGGCCGGTTTCGATCTGATGGGCTCCTGGGTGTACGCCGACTTCGGCACCATCAACGCCGACTTCGCCAAGAATGACCTCGGTTACGCCGCCTTCCCGGCAGTCGATGGAGGTAAGGGCGATCCGTCCATGCTTACCGGCAACCTCGCCAACTACTGGTCCGTGGCCGCTTCCGCCAGCAAGGAATCCCAGAAGACTGCCATCAATTATCTGAAGGAGAACACCTACTCCGACGGCATCGTTGACGGCCTGCTTAAGAGCGGTGGCGTGCCGCCGGTCAAGGGCATCGAAGACAAGGTCAAGTCCGCCGACGACGGTTCCGGCTTCCTCACCTATGTCTACGACGCTGTCAAGGGCGCCTCCAACTACCAGCTCTCCCTCGACGTGGCACTGCCCGCCGACCAAGGCCAGGCCCTGCTCAACAACCTCGAGCAGGTCTTCCTCAAGCAGATCACCCCGCAGCAGTTCGCGGATGCGATGAACAAGACCCTGTAAGGGTTTCCTCCCGGTTTTCCCAGCCTGTCCCGGCGATATCGGGCCGGAGCAGGCTGGGCCAGGAAACCGGGAACCAAGAGAGGTTATCTTCATGTCTTCGCTCACTACTCGCAAAGCCGGCAAAGCCAGCAAGCTCACCAAGCCCGTCAAGGCCAACAAATCCGGCAAACTCCACAAGGGCCCGTCCCTGTGGTACACGGCTCCGGCCCTCATCTTCTTCGGCGTATTCGCCCTCATCCCGCTCGTCGGCGTGCTCGTCCTGTCGTTTATGAACTGGGACGGCCTCGGCTCCATCACCTTCAACGGCATCGGCAACTGGACCCGCATGCTCTCCGATCCGCTGGTGCTCAACGCCTTCAAGCTCACCATCATCCTGACCATCGTCAGCTGGGCCGTACAGACCCCGATCTGCATCCTGCTCGGCACGTTCATGGCCGGCAATCAGAAGTACCGCGCATTCCTCGCCGTCTTCTACTTCCTACCGCTGCTCTTCAGCTCCACCGCCGTGGCCATCACCTGGAAGAACCTGCTCGACCCGAACTTCGGCGTCGGCAAGGCATTCGGCATCGGCTGGCTGGCCCACAACTGGCTCGGCGACCCGAAAACCGCCCTGTGGACCGTAATCTTCGTGGTCTCCTGGTGCTTCATCCCGCTGCATTCGCTGCTGTACCAGGGTGCCGTCCGCCAGATTCCGCAGACCATGTACGAGGCCGCCACCATCGATGGCGCAGGCCCGGTCCGCCAGTTCTTCTCGATTACGCTGCCTCAGCTTAAGTACACCTTCGCCACCGACTCCACACTGATGATCGTCGGCTCGCTGACCTACTTCGATCTGGTCTACGTGATGACCGGCGGCGGCCCCGGCAATGCCACCCGTATCCTGCCGCTCGACATGTACCTCAAAGGTTTCAAGAGCTACGACATGGGCGGGGCGAGCGTGGTCGGTGTGATCATCCTCGCACTCGGCATCGCGGTATCGCTGATTCTCAACAAGGTGTCCGGTTCGGACAAGATGGAAAGCCAGATGGAAGGCGCGTGATCCAGTCATGATTCGCATCAAGAACAAGCAATACAACATCCTCGGCGGATTCCTCGGCTGGATGTGGTTCGCGCTCATCGTCATTCCGATCTACTACATCGTGGTCACCTCGCTGCGTGACCAGAGCGAAATCTACTCCGAAAACCCGCTCTCGCTGCCCAAGCACTTCACCTTCGACGCTTACGGCCGCGTGTTCGCCAATGATTTCCTGCGCTACATCGGCAATACCCTGTTCGTCACCGTCGTGACCGTCGCGCTGATTCTATTGGTCACCGTGATGGCCGCGTACGCCATCACCCGCCGTGCCGATGCCGGTGCCCGCGCAATATATAAGGTCATCATCACCGGCCTGGCCATCCCGATGCAGGCCACCATCATCCCGGTGTATTACCTGATCATCCAGATGGGCTTGTACGACACGTTATGGGCCATCATCCTGCCTTCAGTCGGTTTCGCCATTCCCATCACCGTTATGATTCTGTGCAACTTCCTGCGCGATATCCCGCAGTCGTTGTTCGAGGCGATGGAAGTGGACGGCGCCACCGAGTGGAAGATCATGTGGCAACTCGCGATTCCGATGATCAAGCCGGCAATCATCACCGTCTCGATTTATGACGCGCTACAGGTCTGGAACGGCTTCCTCTTCCCGCTGATCCTGACCCAAAGCTCCACGAACCGCGTGATTACGCTGAGCCTGTGGGCATTCCAGGGCCAGTTCACCGTCGATATCCCCGGCATTCTGGCCGCGGTCGTTGTCTCGGTGATTCCGATTCTGACCGCCTACATCATCGGCCGCAAGCAGATGGTCGCAGGTCTGACGGCCGGCTTCAGCAAGTAGCCACATACCGAGCACACTGGTCCCGACCCGTGATCATGGGGAGGGCCGGGGCCAGCGCGCTCATCGCGACTGAATTCCAACGCAAATATCAATCTCTGAAGGATTTTCGATTATGACGCAACGAACTCTTCACGTATCGGCCGCGGCGGCCTCGCACGTGGGCGCTCACAATGGCGGCGCAGACACCCCGTTCGCCACGATTTCGGCCGCTGCCGCCGTGGCCCAGCCCGGCGATACCATACTTGTGCACGAGGGCGTCTATCGCGAGCAGGTGAGCCCGGCGCTCGGCGGACTCAACGAATTCAACCGCATCACCTACACGGTCGCCGACGGCGAACACGCGGTGATCAAAGGCTCCGAAGTCGTCACCGACTGGCGACCGCTCGAAATCGACGGCAAGCCGGTGCCCGGTGTCTGGCATGTCAGCGTACCGAACGCCCTGTTCGGCAACTTCAATCCTTTCGCCAAGCCCCTGCGCGGCGACTGGCTGGAGCGGCCCAACGACTGGACGATGAGCCTCGGCGAGGTGTATCTCGACGGCACGTCCATGTACGAGGCACCCAGTGTGGACGCGGTCATCGCCGCCGAGCCGCGTACCTTTGGCTATGGGCCAGACTGGGTATCCGTCACTGAGCCCATCGATGATCCGAGCAAGACCATCTGGCAATGGCATGCGCAAGTAGGGGAGGGGGCGAACAGCGCCACTGAAATCTGGGCGAACTTCCACGACGTGAACCCCAACGAGCACCTGACCGAAATCAATGTGCGCGAAACCTGCTTCTACCCGGAACGTACCGGCGTGAACTACCTGACCGTGCGCGGTTTCGAAATGGCGCAGGCTGCCTGCGGCTGGGCCCCGCCCACCGGCGATCAGAAAGGTCTGCTCGGCACCCACTGGTCCAAGGGCTGGATTATCGAAAACAACGATATCCACGATGCCTTCTGCTCCGGCATCAGCCTTGGCAAGGATTGCTCCACCGGCGACAACGAAGCCTCGCGTTTCGGCCGCAAGCCCGGCTACCAGATTCAGCAGGAAGTCGTGTTCCGCGCAATCCGTAACGGCTGGTCCAAGGAGACGGTCGGCGGGCACATCGTGCGGGGCAACCACATCCACGACTGCGGACAGAACGGCATTGTGGGGCACATGGGTTGTGCGTTCTCATTGATCGAAGACAACCACATCCACAACATTGCCACCAAGCACGAGTTCTTCGGCCATGAAATCGGTGGCATCAAATTCCACGCCGCCATCGACACCATAATTTGCCACAACCACATCCACGACTGCGCGCTTGGCACCTGGCTGGACTGGGAAATGCAGGGCACGCGCATCACGCGCAACATCTACCACGACAACTGGCGTGACTTTATGATCGAGGTCACGTCCGGCCCGTGCCTGATCGACAACAACGTGTTCGGGTCGTTCTACAGCCTCGACAATGTGGCCCAAGGCACCGCGTTCGTGCACAACCTGTTCTGCGGCACCGCGCAGCCCAGGCCCGTGCTCAACCGCTCCACGCCGTATCATTTGCCGCATTCCACCGCCGTGGCCGGCTACGCCTGCGTGTACGGCGGCGACGACCGTTTCTACCAGAACATGTTCGTGGGCGGCCCGGAATTCAGCAAGGTCACCCACCGCGGCACCGCATACGCGGACGGCGTGCCGACCAGCGAGGCTGAATACATGGCTCGCGTGCATGTGAACGACCCGGGCGATGTGGAGATGTTCGAGCAGGTACCGCAGCCGATGTACATCAACGGTAATGCGTACCTGCGCGGTGGCGACGGCACGGTCGCGCCTTCGTTCGCCGGCGAGCAGACCAAGTATGTGGCTCAGGCCGGGGCCGTGGACGACGAAGGCACCAGTGCCGGCGCAGACGCCGGCCGTGAGCCAGTCGGCGTCGAAGGCATCCGTGACGCCATCGCGCAGGCCGCCCAATCCCAGGCGCGCATCACCACCGAACCGGACGGCTCTGTCTGGCTCGACCTCGATGCCGATGATGCGCTGCTCTCGCTGCCGACCATCGTAATCGACAGCGAGCTGCTCGGCACCCCGCGCATTGTCACCGAGCCTTTCGTCAACCCGGACGGTACCGCGCTCGCCGTCGACACCGACCTCACCGGTGCCGCCCGTAGCGCAACCCCGATGCCGGGCCCTGTGGAATCCTTGACCACTGGCCACAACCACATCCGTCTGGCTTAAGGGCTGAATGAAAAGTCGGCCTGAGCGTTAGAGGGAAGGAGGGCACCAACGTATGCGAGAACTTCGGTCATAGGAACGGCTGAAGTCCTCGCGCTGTTTTTGATCTAGGAGAGCGTGCTCGGCAGTTGACTCTCCGGTGATTCAAGACGATGAAGTCAAGTTATCTGTGCTCTGCAAGGTTGCGGCGCATATGAGAAACAGGAGAACCAGATGAAAAAACCCTATAGGCGCTTTGGCCTCCGCGGAGCCATTACGGCAACCGCAGTCGCAGCTCTGCTGAGTGGAACAATGTTTGTGCCAGCAGCCCAGGCATACGACGTAACTGTTAGAGAATTGGTAAGCCCCACTGCACAGGATCAGCGGAACCAGAACAAACAGAATTCGGTGCTATACCCGAAAGTAGCCGAATTGCCGAATGGGCGTCTTGTCGCTGCTTATGAGTACAGCATCGGAAACCCAGTCGGACAAACTATCCCCTTGCAATATAGCGATGATCATGGCACCACATGGCAATCGCTGACTAATGTGAAAGCCCCGGCCTATCTCACCGATGATGGGCAGTATGCGAAATACACCAGCAATTGGACCAACCCGTATCTTTATACGCTGCCTCAAGATGTAGGTGATTTGAAGAAGGGCACATTGCTGTTGGCCACCTTGGTTTCTGGCGATGATGAATACTATCGGGAGATGAAGGCCAAAGACCCGAACTGGGTGCCGAATGGCGACGGCGATCGCCGTGATTTGGCTATCGCGCTATATGCAAGTGATGATGGCAATGACGAGCAGTGGCGATTTGTGAACATCATTACGGCCGGTGGTTGGCAAGCCAATTACGGTAAAACTTTTGCGGCTGCCAATATCCATAAGCAGCAGGATCCTGTGTGGGAGCCGTATCTTATGGTGTACAACAACCAACTTGTTGCCTACTACACTGATGAAGTTGACTACACGGGGTATGACCCCAATACCGGCGAGCTCATTGCGGACCCGAATTGGCAGACAAAATATCCCGATTCCGGCAATCAGATTCTTGCACATCGCACATGGGATGGCACCAGCGGATCGACCTGGAGCAAACCAGTTGCCGACGAGGTCGGTACCATTGGCAGCAACCACGACAATGGCAGCGGAGACTACTTGGGAGCTAATCGTCCAGGCATGACCAACGTAGTGCCTACTACCGATGGCAAATGGATAATGACTTCCGAGTTCAATGTGCTGAAAATCGCAGATAACCCACTAGAGTTCTGGAAAGCAAAGAATCTCGATACTGGACTCATTGGGGGTATAAAGGGCTACAGCAATCCAGTCATTGTGAAGATACCGAATCCTACTGACCCCACGAAGTGGAGTCTTGCCTTTAACGCAAGTTCGACCGGCGGAAACATTCTTGTCAACGAAACCGGTGCCAGCGATGGCGAATGGGTGTGGTACAGGACTACGCTGGCGGGCGGTTACAGCCGTAATATCACGTATGTTTCAGCAACCGGCAGAGTGGTATTGATGCGCAGCCAATGGGGCAAAGCCGCCGCGATTCAGTATTCCGAGGTTGATCTGGGCCACTCGAATGGTGCCTACTACCAGCTGGTCAATAAAAAAACCGGGCTGGCGCTGAGTATGGGAGATCAGACCAATGATAGCGCGAGAATCATCAATGAAGCTGCTGATCCATCGCGCGATACACAGTTCTGGCATATCGTCAAAGGCTCCGATGGCAGTGTGACCTTGCTCAACAAGGCTGGAGGTCGTGCGCTCGCTATTGACGGAGGCACTATTGCTTCGGGCAGTAAACTGCTTTCTTGGGTCGACGATAACGGCAATGACAAGCATTGGGCGCTTGAACAATCGGATAATGGCGCTTATCGTCTGAAGATTGGCGACTACTATGCTCTTGGCTCTGCAGACGGTGCCCAGTCGGTGCTTGGACCTCAAGCGACGGATGGCTCTGATGAGTGGAGCTTGGTGCGCGATCCGTCTCAGGTTGCGGGTGCTGCGGCTGATGCGTTGACCGATGTCTCGGTGAAGGCCGGGACCGATCCGACGTCCGCTTTGCCGGCTTCGGTGAAGGTCGCTATTGCCGGTGGTTCGGTTGAGTATGACGACGATTCGGTGGCGGGCGCCGCGCCGATTACGTGGGATGCGATTGATGCGTCCTCGTACGCTCAGGCCGGCGAGTTCACGGTGAACGGTAAGGCAAAGGTGACGCTGACCGGTGTGGATACCGAGGTGCCGGTGTCGGTGAAGGTGGTCGTGTCGGCTGCCGAGCCCGATCCGACGCCGACGCCCGATCCGGATCCTGAGCCGACGCCCGATCCGGATCCTGATCCGACGCCGAAGCCTGATCCTGATACCAACACCAACAATGGCAACGGTAATGGCAACGGTCAGCAGAACAATGGCAACAATCAATCCTCGCCTAAGCAGAATGGTGCCATGCCCTTGACCGGTTCCGACATCGCCGGCCTTGTTGCAGCAGGCGTGACGTTACTGCTGATTAGCGGTATCTTGTTCGCCATGCGTCGCCGTTCGAAGCTCGGTTAAGCCGAGGTTGGCGTCTGTCTGCAGAACACCACACAATCAATGCGGCTGTGCCGCCGGAATCACATGGTTCCGGCGGCACAGCCGCATTCGCGTTGTGTTGTTGACTACCAATCATCGTGAAGGTTCTTTACCGTCGGCCTTCCAGCCAATCACGGGCGGCAGTGACATGGAGTCCTTGCGAAACGTAACTTTGCTCGACTCGGCTCGCTACATATTGCTGCTCACGTGATATGCCGAGAACGTCCCCAATTAGGGTCAGGTGCCGAGCGAATCGGTCATGATAGGTTTGTCCGGATTTGATTTCTATGAGCATACGGTTGTTGGGATCGGTGAAATCCAACAAATCCACCTCGACCTTGCTGGCATCGCGGTAGAAGAATAATTGTGGCTCCTGATTGGCGTTCAAATGCTGTTTCATGGTTTCCGCAATGATGAGGTTTTCAAATATATCGCCGAACTTGGGGTGCGCAACCAGTGCTTCGACCGTCCGAATGCCCAAGAGATGACACAGCAAGCCAGTGTCATAAAAATAGAGTTTCGGCGTTTTGACCACCTGTTTGCGTGCGTTCGTGTAGAACGGCATGAGATGGAATGCGATGTAACTTGATTCCAGAATTGACATCCATGCCTTTACGGTTCGCGGACTTACACCAAGTTCGTTGGCGATGTTGGTGTAGTTTACGAGTGCTCCGGAACTGAGTGCGCAAAGAGTCAAGAATCGACGGAAGTCAGCCAAATTGCGTACATCAAGATATTCGGAAACATCACGTTCGATATAAGTGTCGATGTAGTTCGAGAAGAACAGATTGAGCGGCATTCTCGTGTCGTAAATGCGTGGATAACCGCCTTGCAGCATAAACGTATCCGGAGTAAGGGCCTGATCCGCCTTGCATGCTTCTTGGAATGAGAACGGCAATAACTTGACCAAACCGACTCGGCCTGCCAGTGATTGTTGAATACGCTTGAGTAGTAGGAAATTTTGAGAACCAGAGAGAACATATTGTCCTTGTTCGCTACGTTCGTCGGAAGCCACTTGAATCATGGAGAACAAATCAGGAGCATATTGAGCTTCATCCACTATGAGTTTGGGCGGACGCTGCCGGATGAATCCCACCGGGTCGTCAATGGCGGCTTTGCGTGTCTCAGGATTTTCCAGATTCACGTAGTCATAATCAGGGAACATGGCTTTTGCCAGCGTGGATTTGCCGCTTTGCCGAGGCCCGGTAATAGAGACCACGGGAAACCATTGCGCAAGTTGTTTGGCCTGTTTTCCGAGTGCACGTGGAATCATCGATGCCTCTTTCCCATAATCCGACATTACTGATTACCATAATCTTACATTAGAGAAACCCATAATCCTACATTAGGAAAACCCATAATCTGACATTAGCAGTGCTCGTAGGTTTCCCAAACGCACAAACTATGGCCTAATACACAGAATTCCCACCACTCGCCCTCTGTTGCAACGGAAGGCTTTGCGTTAGGCTAGAGCGCGTGACTGAATCTGTGAATACTGAACTCCGCATTGCTGTAATTGGCGCTGGTCCGGCCGGCGTCTACTCATCCGATATCTTCCTGCGCCAGCTCAAGAAGCTGGGCGAAGAGCTCGGCCTCGGCACCGAAGCGCGCATCGACCTGTTCGAGAAGCTGCCCGTGCCCTTCGGCCTGGTGCGTTACGGTGTGGCCCCGGACCACCCGTCCATCAAGTTCATCGCCTCCGCGCTTGAGAAGACGCTCGATAACCCGAACATCCACCTCTACTGCGACGTGGAATTCGGCAAGGACGTGACTCTTGACGACCTGCTGGCCCGTTACGACGCCGTGCTGTTCGCCACCGGCGCGGTCAAGGACAAGCCGCTGAACCTGCCCGGCGCCGACCTTGAAGGTGTGTACGGTGCCGCCAAGTTCGTCGAATGGTACGACGGATACCCCACCGGTGCCCGCGAATGGCCGCTTACGGCCGAGAACGTCGCCGTGATCGGCGGCGGCAACGTGGCCATGGACGTGGCCCGCGAACTCATGCGCAACGCCGACGACCTCAAGGCTAAGACCGACATTCCGGACAACGTGTACGAGGGCATCGGCCAGAACAAGGCCAAGGTGCTCCACCTGTTCATCCGCCGTGGCGTGGCCCAGGCCAAGTTCAGCGTGCAGGAACTGCGCGAGATGGAGAAGCTGCCCGGCGTGCAGCTCATCATCAACGAGGACGACTTCGATCTGGACGACGAGACCATCGAGGTGGCCGGCAAGGACAAGCTCACCCGCCAGATGGTCGAGGAGCTGTTCGCCATCCGCGAGATGGCCGAAGACATGGAAGACGACGGCGACGTCGACTTCGAAGGCAACCCGGCCGACCGAAAGTACTACGTGCACTTCAACTCCGCCCCCACCGAGATTCTCGGCGAGGACGGCAAGGTCAAGGCCATCCGCGTGGAGCGCACCGAAACCGGTGCCGACGGCAAGATGCACCGCACCGGCGAGTTCACCGACTACCCGGTTGAGGCCGTCTACCACGCCATCGGCTACCAGCCCGCCGAAGCCCCCGGCATTGCCTACGACGAGCACGGCGCCCACCTGGCCAACGCCAACGGCGACGGCCGCATTACCACCGAGGCCGACGGCGGCGAAGTGCGCGACCGCCTGTACGCCACCGGTTGGGCCAAGCGCGGCCCGGTGGGCCTGATCGGCTCCACCAAGTCCGATGCGCTCGCCATCGTCACCAACATGCTCGAGGATCTGGCCAAGGCCGCTGAAGGTGGCCGTGTGGCAGCCGACCGCGACCCCGAATCCATCGACCGACTGCTGGCCGAGCGCGGCATTCGCCCGATCGACTTCGCCGGCTGGAAGAAGGTCGACGCTTTCGAGCGCGCCGAGGGTGCCAAGGAAGGCCGCGAGCACAAGAAGGTCATCGAGCCCGACCAGATGCGCGAGCTCGCCCACGCCTGACGGCCCGCCCACGCCCGTCCGGCATTCGTCCGGCATTCGTCCGGCATTCGTCCACCCGGCCGCGCCCCGTGCGGACGCGGCCGGGCTCGGGGCCGGACGGGCCGGGCGAATATGGGACATTTCTCGCGGCGCATATCCAGCAATCATTCAGCATGCGATTTTAGTGTGTGCATTATGGATGCCAAAGTACGGGTGCACGGCCATTTCAACGGCCTGAAGACAACGCTGCTGTTTGCCCTGATGTGGGCCATCATCATGCTGATTTGGTGGGCCACGGGCGGCAGTCGGCAAACCCTGAGCATCTATATCGTCATCGGCCTGATTACCACGTTCGGCACCTACTGGTTCTCCGACAAACTCGCCATCGCCTCCATGGGTGCGCGGGAAGTCAGCGAACAGGAAACCCCGGAAATCTACCAGATCGTGCGTGAACTGAGCGCCAAGGCCGGCAAGCCGATGCCGCGCATCTACATCGCCCCCACCATGAGCCCGAACGCCTTCGCCACCGGACGCAACGAACGGCACGCGGCTGTCTGCTGCACCCAAGGCATCCTGCAGATTCTCAACGCCCGTGAACTGCGTGGTGTGCTGGGCCACGAACTTATGCACGTGTACAACCACGACATCCTGACTTCCGCCATCGCCTCTGCCATGGCCACTGTCATCTCCTATCTGGGCTATTCGCTGATGTATTTCGGTGGCGGCTCGCGAGACGACCGCGATAGTTCCGGTGGCCTCGGCCTGATCGGCGCATTGCTGAGCGTGATTCTCGCGCCGATTGCCGCGTCTTTGATCCAGATGGCCATCTCCCGCACCCGCGAATACGACGCCGATGAAGACGGCAGCTTGCTCACCGGCGATCCCGAGGCCCCGGCTTCCGCGCTGAACAAGATTTCCTACGGCGCACAGACCGCGCCGATGCGCAAAACCGCCGGCACCCAGTCCGTCTCCGCAATGATGATCGCCAACCCGTTCTCCGCGGTCGGTTTCTCGCGCTTGTTCTCCACGCACCCGCCGACCGATGAGCGCATAGCGCGTCTCATGCAGATGGCCAACGAAATGAACGGCACGCCGATCGCTCCGCCCACCTACTCCACGCGCGTCGGCAGGTGACGTGCTAGGATAACTATTCGTGCCTCGTTTGGCTGAGCATGCTCGTCACGTGAGGTGCAGCAGCCGTAAGGCATGCGGACATAGTTCATCGGTAGAATGAAAGCTTCCCAAGCTTTAGAGGCGGGTTCGACTCCCGTTGTCCGCTCCATTGATTTTCAATGATTTTCATTATTTCCGGGAAAGTGTCGCGCACGATCGCAAAACTACGCGCTATTTGAGCGCTTTGCCCGCGGAACCCAGCTGCCGGCAAGCCTCGACCACGCGGGCGGACATGGAATCCTCAGCCTTACGGCCCCAAGAACGCGGATCGTAGAACTTCTTCTCGCCCACTTCGCCGTCGATCTTCAGCACCTTGTCGTAGTTCTCGAACACGTGGTCGGCGATTGGACGGGTGAAGGCGTACTGGGTATCGGTGTCGATGTTCATCTTGATCACGCCGTAGCTTACAGCTTCGGCGATTTCTTCCGGGCGTGAACCGGAGCCGCCGTGGAACACCAGCTCAAACGGCTTGCCGTTGGGGAAATCGACTATGCCGGCCGCGCTAGGCAACTCGCCTTCGGCCACCGCGCGCGCCACACGCGCCTGAATGTCGCCGAGTAGCGACGGACGCAGCTTGACCACGCCGGGTTTGTAGGCACCATGCACATTGCCGAATGTGAAAGCGGCCATGTACCGGCCACGTTCGCCCAAACCCAGTCGGCGGGCGACTTCGAGGCCATCTTCCGGAGTGGAATACAGCTTTTCATTGATTTCGGCGGAGTGACCGTCTTCCTCACCGCCGACCGCGCCGATTTCGATTTCGAGCACGGTGTGCGCCTTCTGCGACTTGTCGAGCAGTTCCTCGGCGATGTCCAGATTTTCCTTGAGCGGCACGGTGGAGCCATCCCACATATGCGACTGGAATGTAGGCTCCTGGCCTCGTGCCACCTGATCGGCCTCATGCGCGAGCAGAGGACGCACCCACTCATCCAGATACTGCTTGGCGCAGTGATCGGTGTGCAGAGCGATGGTGATGTTCGGGTATTTCGCAGCCACTTCATGTGCGAAAGCCGCCAGCGCCAGCGAGCCGGTAACGCGATCATTGACCCCCCTGCCGGAGACGTAGGCCGCGCCTCCCACGGAAATCTGGATGATGCCGTCGGACTCGGCGTCTGCGAAGCCCTTCAACGCAGCATTCAGTGTCTGTGAGCTGGTTACGTTGATGGCTGGATAGGCGTAACCGCCTCGGCGGGCGGCCTCGAGCATTTCGGCATAGCGTTCCGGTGTTGCGATCGTCATGGCTTCATTATCGCGCGAGGCATGCCCTCTAGGCCCCGTTCTTCAACCTGTGCGCTGTGCGATTGGTCACAGCATCGCCTCGTACGAGTAGAAATTCGTCACCCCCATTCCGGGTTGTCGCACCTCCAGCCTCGCCCTGCGTGAGACGAAACTTCGCAGGGTAGAGGGTGTACGGTAGTCTGTTTCCGGCGGAATCGTGCGAATGCGGAGGTGCATCATGCCTGGAATTGTTCTTATTGGTGCTCAGTGGGGCGACGAGGGTAAAGGCAAGGCTACCGATTTGATCGGCACCAAGGTCGATTACGTCGCGCGCTTCAACGGCGGCAACAACGCGGGCCATAGCGTGGTGGTCGGCGATGAGTCGTACGCCCTGCACCTGCTGCCTTCCGGTATTATCAACCCGAACCTGACCCCGGTGATTGGCAACGGCGTGGTCGTGGACCCGGAAGTGCTCTTCGAGGAGATTGACGGCCTGGAATCCCGCGGCATCGATTGCTCCCACCTCAAGGTGAGCGAGGCCGCACACATCATCGCGCCCTACCACCGCACACTCGACAAGGTGACCGAACGCTTCCTTGGCAAGCACAAGATCGGCACCACCGGCCGTGGCATCGGCCCGGCCTACGCGGACAAGATCAACCGTGTCGGCATCCGCGTGCATGACCTGTTCAACGCCGACCATCTGCACGACAAGGTGGAGGCCAGCCTACACCAGAAGAACCAGATGCTGGTCAAGCTCTACAACCGTCGTCCGATTGACGTGGACCAGACCACCGAGGAGCTGCTGAAGCTCGGCGAACGCCTCAAGCCGTACGTGGCCAACACCGGCCTGATTCTCAACAAGGCGCTTGACGAAGGCAAGACCGTACTGTTCGAAGGCGCTCAGGCCACCATGCTTGACGTGGACCACGGCACCTACCCGTTCGTCACCTCTTCCAACCCGACCGCCGGCGGCGCCTGCACCGGTACCGGCGTGGGCCCCACCAAGATCACCCGCGTAGTCGGCGTCTCCAAGGCCTACGTCACTCGCGTGGGCGAAGGCCCATTCCCCACCGAACTGCTGGACGAGTCCGGCGAATGGCTGCGTCAGCAGGGCCACGAATTCGGCGTGACCACCGGCCGCCCGCGTCGCTGTGGCTGGTTCGATGCAGTCGTCAACCGGTACGCCTCCCAGGTCAACGGCCTGACCGACATCGTGCTCACCAAGCTCGACGTGCTCGCCGGCCTGAAGGAGATTCCGATCTGCGTGGCTTACGACGTGGACGGCGAACGTCACGACGATATGCCGACCGATCAGGCCGCTTTCGCCGCCGCCAAGCCGATTTACGAGACCATGCCCGGCTGGGACGAAGACATCTCCGACTGCCACTCCTTCGACGAGCTGCCCGCCACCTGCCAGGCCTACGTCAAGCGTTTGGAAGAGCTGAGCGGCTGCCGTATCTCCGCGATCGGCACCGGTCCGCAGCGCGATCATGTCATCCAGATCAATTCGCTGGTCGACTGACCGTCTGCAACGAATTTCCCGGCTTGACTGGTAACGACGCGGCACATGATATCCGCCGGCTGATTCCGCGATTCGACCACTTGAAGTGGAAGATGGCGGCGGCCGGCATAGTCATTGGTCTGGTTTCAGGATTGCTGGTTGTCGTATACCGTCTCGGCATCGAATACGGCACGGATGCGTCCCGTTGGATATATGCGCGGATTCGCGAGACCCCGTGGCTGATTGCGCCGTGGGCGGTTGCCGCGGTGGCGGCCGCGCTAGCAATCGCGTGGATGGTCGGCAAGGAGCCGATGGCTGGTGGCAGCGGCATCCCGCAGACCAACGGCGTGGTGATATGCGGCTTGAAGATGCGTTGGCAGACGATTCTGCCAGTCCGTTTCGTCGGTGGACTGTTGGGCGCGTTGTTTGGTCTGTCGCTCGGCCGTGAGGGGCCGTCCATTCAGATTGGTGCGTCGGGCGCGCAGTGTGTGTCCCACCGTTTGCGCGGCCGCCGCCGTGAGGACATGCAGGAGCATTATCTGGTCACCGCCGGTGCCGCGGCCGGCTTGTCCGCCGCGTTCAGCGCGCCGCTGTCCGGCATGATGTTCGCTTTGGAAGGGGTGCATCGGAGTTTTTCCCCTGCGATTCTGATGGGCGCCACCGCCGCATCGCTGACCGCCGATTTCGTCTCAAAATACTGTTTCGGTCTGCGTCCGGTTTTGGATTTCGGTGATATCGGTCAGCTGTCGTTGGAAGAGTATGTGTGGCTGATTCCGTTGGGATTGGTGGCCGGTTTGGTTGGTTCGCTGATGAACCGCTCGTTGCTTGGCTTCCAGACGCTGTACGGCAAACTGCCGGCATGGAGCCGCCCGATGATTGCGATTGCGATCGCGTTGCCTGTCGGCATCTGGTTGCCCGATGTGCTCGGCGGCGGCTCGAATCTGATTGATACCGCCGAACATGCGCGCGTCGGCTTGGGAATGCTGTGTCTGCTGTTCGTGGCGAAGATGCTGTTCACATCCACGAGTTTCGGCTCAGGCGCGCCTGGCGGTATTTTCATGCCGATTCTTGCGGTCGGTTCGTTGGCCGGCGGCATCTGCGGTGAAGTGTTGCATCGATTCGGTGATCTGCCATCCGACGCAGTGGCGGTGTTTGCGGTGTGCGTGATGACGGGCACGCTCGCCGCGTCCGTGAAAACGCCGATCACGTCGATTCTGTTGGCTGTGGAGATGTCTGGAACGTTGACGCACATGCTGCCGGTCGCGGCCGTCGCTTTCGTCGCGCTGTTGGTGTCCGATTTGCTGCGCACCAAACCGATTTATGGGGAGTTGCTGGAGCGGTACGTGCGCGCGCAAGGCATGCAGATGGCGATCGCAAGCCATGTGGGCAGCGGCATTATGGAACTGCCATTGGAAATGGGAGCGATTGCGGACGGCAAGCGGGTGTGTGACGTGCGTTGGCCGTCTGGGTGCCTGATCATCGGCCTGCGTCGCGGCGAAAGCGAGATCGTGCCGCGCGGCGATACACGGCTGCGTGCCGGCGACTATCTGGTGGTGCTGTTCAGTGGCGAGGAGGAGCGCGAGGTGCGACCTGCGATGCGGCGGCTGTGTGATGCCCGGCTTGACTGAGCCTGGCTGAATTCGGCTGGACTCTGGATGTACGAATCTGCGGAATCGGACATCCAGGGTGCATACGTTGGCGCTCCGTGTAAACTCATATGCGTTAGGAAGGCGGCAACCGCGGCCCAGCTCGTTGTTGCACGGCCTATGGGCGGAACAACGCTGTCCGCGGAAGGCCAGTACAGGGGGAGCGCAATGGAATCGCAAGAACAATCGCCGGGAGACGTGGTGACTGCGGGTGAGGACTCACATCCCATCACGCAGGCAATCGACACTGTTGAGGTGATGCATGCTGGTGCAACCGCGCCCGCCGCTAACACCATGGATCCGCCTACGATTCCCCTGGCGCCGATGAAACGTATGCAGGCGCGGTTCAATCCGCTCGCCGACGGACTGATGTATGTTGTGGTGTTCGTCGGTGGATTTGTTGGAGTCGGCTGTCGGCATGCGTTGGATATGCTCCTGCCGTCGGTCAGCGGGACGCCATTCGTTGTGGGCACGTTTGTGTCGAATATGGTCGCCTGCTTCCTGTTCGCGATGCTGACCGAATTCATGGCGACCGCTTCGTGGCTGCGTCGCCGGGTGCGGCAGGTTGTCAGCCGTGGCGTTGGGCTCGGCTTGCTCGGCGGGCTTTCGACGATGTCCGGCGTGATGCTGGAAACGATGGAAGGTCTGCACGAGCGGCATATCGCCAGTGCGCTTGGCTATCTTGCGGGAAATTTTGCAGGCGGTTTGCTCACTGCCGCCGCCGGCGTGGTTCTGATGCAGGCACTGCTGTCACGGAGTACTCGAAAGCGGGTTCGGGGTGCGTTTTCAGCTGTTTCCGTGTCCGATTCTGCCGAATCGGACCCGCCGAGCTCGCGGTCCCGGTTCTGCCGAATCGGCTACGCAGGGCGTACGCCATGTGAAAGTGGCCGACGTGGCGCGTTCTGCCGCGCAGGCCGCAATGGAAGCCGCGCAGACGGCCCAGCAGATTGCACAGACGGGACAGGTTCCGCGAGTCGAAACACCAACCGTGCCGCCGACCGCCAGCCAGCCTATGCAGACAGGCCGCGTTCCGCAGATTCCTCCGCTGGTCGTTCCTCAGCTGACACAGTCATCGCAGCCGTTGTTGCGCGAGCCGGATACTTCAGACTTGGGGCAGCTGCCCGAGCCGATTCAGCAGTCGCAACCAATCCAGCAGCCCCAGCAGCAGTCGCAGCCAATCCAGCAGCCGGCCAACCCGCTTCCACCCAGCTTCGAGCCCAAACCGATCACTGCGGAGATTTCGCTTGTCGCCGACCCGACTACCGGGGAGGTGCGCTGATGATGTGGATGATCTGTCTGTTCGGCGGTCTGGGAGCCATGGCCCGTTACGTGCTCGACGTGTCAATTCAACAAGGCTGGAACCGCGAGAATCGAAGAACGAATCGCAACTTCCCGCTATCCACGCTTGTCATCAACGGCGTCGCCTCGCTATGCGCGGGCATCGCCATGATGTCCTACTATTCGCAATCGGTGGATATGGACACGGTCATGATGTTCGTTGTCGGATTTCTCGGTGGTTTCTCAACATTCTCCACGGCGCTCAACGAAGTGGTTTCATTGATTCGCCAGCGTCGTTTTACGCTGGCTCTGGGCTATGGAATAGCAACCGTCGCGGTGCCTCTCATTTGTGTGGCCGCCGGTTTCGGCATTGCGCTGCTTGCCAATCCGGCGTAATTTTCACGTTACACGGACGGTCGCTGAGTAACGTGAAAGAAATCTGAGCGCCACCGCCATCAAGGCCGCCAGTCCGGATGCAACGCTGGTGATTGCATTCGACCAGACCAAGCCGCTGCTGAAGGCCTTCGCCTCCGCAGGAGTCGACACTAAGAAGCTGTATTTCGTTGCCGGACTGTCGAACAGGTTCGAGAGAATGTAAATGAATGTAATATTTCGTGGTAAGCACGTGAGCATACAACGATAGAACAGTGATAACGGGGAAGGTGCGATCATGGTCGGCATGCGCGATGTGGCGAAGAAGGCCGGGGTGTCTCTGAGCACCGTCTCGCTGGTGGTGAACGGCAACGGGTACGTGTCTGATGACATGCGCGAACGTGTGCGCAAAGCCATGCAAGCCCTCAATTATGTGCCGAACGAGCTTGCCCGCAATCTGTATCATGATTGCACGAATCTGGTCGGCGTCATCGTGCCTACCATCCGCCACCCGTTCTTTGCGACGTTTACCGCACATCTGCAGCATGCACTCGCCGCGCAAGGATTACGCACTATGCTGTGCTCTACCGCAGATGAGGCGGATGGCGAAATCCAGTATGTCGACATGTTGCGTCGGCACATGATGGACGGCATCGTCATGTGTGCGCACACTTCGCATCCCGGCGATTATTGGACGTCGATTCATCGCCCGATCGTCGCGTTCGACCGTGTGCTTGGAGACGGTATTTCGTCAATCGGATCCGACCACGAGCAGGGTGGGCGATTGATTGCGCAGATGCTGATCCGCAATGGTGCCAAACATGTGGTGATGATTGGCGGTCCGCGAGATCAATTCTTCGATTTGGCTGCGCGCGGAGAAGTCGAGGAAGGACCGTTCGATTTGGGAAAGACCACGTTCCCGACGGTGCGCTACTACCTCACGTTGGAACAGGAATTGACCTCCGCAGGCGTGAAATACGAGTATGTTGAAGCTGGCGAAGTGATGGATTTTGCCGGCTATCATCGTGCGGTCAGCAATGCGCTCGACAAGGTGACGACCGACGGCGTCGATGCCGTGGTCAGTTCCGATATTGGTGCATCGTTCTGCGTGCGCGAAGCGTTGGGCCGTGGAATTTCCATTCCTGACGAGCTGCAGATCGTTGCCTACGATGGTACGTATTTGACTGATTTGGCCGGCATGAAGCTGACCGCGGTCGCGCAGGATTTCTCGGCGATCGCACAGTCGGCGGCCGACCATATCGTGCAGGCGATTGCCAATGAGGAAGTGGCCGCGGCTAACGCTTCACGCAAGAACATCCCCAAGCCGTTCGAGCCGAACGTGCTTATTCCCATGACACTGGTGCCAGGCGATACCACGCGTTGATACTGTGCGTCTTCATGCGTGTGCCCGGTGTGGATCGCATCGATTTCAGCGGCGTCCACAACCGGCGAACGCCCGTCGATAGTCGTGCTCATCATCCGACTTGTGCACATGTGTCCGATTCTGCCGAATCGGACGTCTGAGTTCCGAAAAATGTGTTCTGTGTGTCCGATTCTGGAGAATCGGTCATGTGTGATGTGAATTGGGATGTTTGGATGTCCGTTTCTGCAGAATCATCTTTGCTCTGTACTCGTTGATTCGCAAATACGGCGCATGGCTCGTCATACCGGCCATGCTCGGCGGCGCGGCCTTCCTGGCGGACTCGGTGCTGACGCCGGCCGTGTCGATCTCGTCCGCCGTCGAAGGCCTGAAGACGCTGCCGGCGTTGGAGCATCTGTTCACCGAGAACAAGGATCTGACGATGATGATCACCGCGGTGATCATCGTGATCCTGTTCGCCGTGCAGTCGCGCGGCACCGAATCGATCGGCAAGGTCTTCGGCTCGGTGGTGATGGTCTGGTTCGCGTTCCTGGCGATCGTCGGCGTGGTAGCCATCAGCAACGACTGGTCCGTGCTCGCCGCACTCAACCCGTACTACGGCATCAAGTTCCTGTTCAGTCCGAATAACGCCACCGGTCTGGCGCTGATGGGCACCGTGTTCCTTTCGACCACCGGCGCCGAGGCGCTGTACTCGGATATGGGCCACGTGGGCCGCGGCAACATCTACTTCACCTGGCCGTTCATCAAGGTGGCGCTGGTGCTCAACTACTTCGGCCAGGGCGCGTGGATGCTGCGCAACCAGAACAACCCCGAACTGGCCGACGCCGAGGGGATCAACCCGTTCTTCCAGATGATGGATCCGAACGTGCGCTATGTGGCCGTCGTGCTGTCGGTCACCGCCGGCATCATCGCCTCCCAGGCGCTGATTACGGGCGCGTTCACCATGGTCTCCGAGGCCACCGGCCTCAACTGGATGCCGCATCTGCAGGTCCGTTACCCTGCCCGTACCCGCGGCCAGCTGTACATTCCGGTCGTCAACGTGGTGCTGTGCGTGGCCACGCTGGCCGTGCTGCTGCTGTTCCGCGATTCGGAACATATCTCGGCGGCCTACGGCTTGGCACTGACCATCACGATGATCACCACCACGATCCTGCTGGGCATCTACCTGTGGCACCGCAGCAACAAGTTCGGCACCGTTGTGTTCACCATCGTGTTCCTGGCGATCCAGGTCCTGTTCTTCGCCGCCTCGATGGCCAAGTTCCTGCACGGCGGCTGGTTCACGCTGCTGCTCACGCTGGCGATCCTCATGATCATGTACACGTGGAACGAGGGCACCAAGCTGGAGCGCTCGCAGCGTCGGCACATGATGCCGAAGGACTTCCTCCCCGCGCTGGACAAGCTGCACGGCGATAGCCGCATCCACCGGTTCGCGGACAACATCGTCTACCTGACCAGCGATCCGGACCTGAAGCGTCTCGATACGGACATCTTCTTCTCGATCTTCGCCGACCACCCCAAGCGCGCCCGCGCATGGTGGGCGGTGGCCGTCGAGACCACCGACGAGCCGTTCACCCGTGAGTATTCGGTCGAGAGCTTCGGTACCGACTACCTGTTCCGTGTGCGCATCCGCCTCGGCTTCAAGGTCTCGCAGTCCATCCCGGCCTACCTGCATCAGATCATGCACGATCTGGAGAAGACCGGCGAGCTGCCGAACCAGCAGTCGATCTACCCGAAGCTTGACGCCGATCCCGGCATCGGCACCATCCGCTACGTGGTGATCCACAAGGCGCTGATGCCCGAGTCGAAGGTCTCCGGCCGTGGCGCCCTCTCGCTGCAGATCAAGTACGCGATCCGCCGCGTGGCCGGTTCCCCGGTCAAGTGGTTCGGCCTGGCGCCGTACAACCCGCTGGTCGAGGTGCAGCCGCTGTTCGTGTCCACGCGCCGCCCGCCGCGCCTGACCCGCGTGGCCAGCCAGGCGCCCAAGCGCGAGGGCTGAGCCGGCAGGCCGAACAGCCGGTGCGAGCCGGGTGGCCTAATGGCATGTCAGGGGGCCGCGAACCGTCATCGTACGGTTCGCGGCCTTTGCATATGCGAATGATGCAGAGTGGGCGGTACTGCTTGTGAATGTAGCGGGTGGACGGGTGACGTGGTTGATGCCTTTTGCCGTATGTTCACGGTGGCTATGCGTCGGATGGGACTGTAATTCGACTTCTTGGGATCTTTTTTGCTGCAGTGGTGCGCCAAAAGGTCTCAGCCGTCTCTGCGCCACGCCTTCCGGCAGTCAGTACAAGGTTGTACTACACTGGTGGCTGTCACACGGATGTCCCCGGTCGCCCGCGCCTCCGCGGTACATCGCTGTATGGATACGTGTCACGTATGCAGAGTGCATGCAGATATGTAGAAAGGAATCCCATGCCCCAGCAGGACCATCTGACCGCACGTCTCGTCGTCGATGACGATTTTGAGGTCGCTCCGGTCAACAATCGTCTGTTCGGTTCGTTCGTCGAGCACCTTGGCCGTTGCGTGTACACCGGCATCTACGAGCCCGACCACCCGACCGCCGACGAGCACGGCTTCCGCAAGGACGTCATCGACCTGGTCAAGGAACTCGGCGCCACCACCATCCGCTACCCGGGCGGCAACTTCGTGTCCGGCTACCGCTGGGAGGACGGCATCGGCCCCAAGCAGGAACGTCCCCGTCGACTCGATCTGGCCTGGCATTCCACCGAAACCAACGAATTCGGCCTGCACGAGATGGCCGAATGGCTTGAGGCCACCGGCGGCAACGAGCTGATGGAGGCCGTCAACCTGGGCACGCGCGGCCTGCAGGAGGCCCTGGACCTGCTGGAGTACGCGAACGTGCCCGGCGGCACCGAGCTGTCGGAACGTCGCCGCGCCAACGGCGCCGACAAGCCGTTCGATATCCGCATGTGGTGCCTGGGCAACGAGATGGACGGCCCGTGGCAGCTCGGCCACAAGTCCGCCGAGGACTACGGCATGCTCGCCGCCTCCGTGGCCGCCGGCATGCGCCAGATCGATCCGGATGTGGAACTGGTGGTGTGCGGCTCCTCCGCCCATGGCATGCCGACCTTCGGCAAGTGGGAGCAGACCGTTCTTGAGAAGACCTACGAGAACGTGAACTTCGTCTCCTGCCACGCCTACTACCAGCCGTTCTTCAAGGAGGACGGCACGCGCGACATGGCCAGCTTCCTGGCCTCCGGCGTGGATATGGACGGCTTCATCAAGGACGTGGCCGCCACCATCGACGCCACCAAGGCCTATCTGAAGAGCGCGCACGACGTGTACATCTCGTTCGATGAATGGAATGTCTGGTACCAGGGTGAGGAGCCGAGCAAGACCCCCGAGGGCATCGGCAACTGGCCGGTGGCCCCGCGTCTGCTGGAGGACATCTACACCGCCGCCGACGCCGTGGTGTTCGGCGATCTGATGATCACGCTGCTCAAGAACGCCGACCGCGTGCGCGCCGCCAGCCTGGCGCAGCTGGTCAATGTCATCGCCCCGATCATGACGGAACCGGGCGGCCCGGCCTGGCGCCAGACCACGTTCCACCCGTTCTCCGTGACCGCGCGCCTGGCCAAGGGCGGCACCGTGCTGGAGCCGAAGCTGTCCGCCGGCACCGTGGATACGCCGCGCTATGGCGAGGTCGACGGCGTGAACGCCGTGGCCGTGCGCTGCGCCGACGGCTCGCTCGCCGTGTTTGCGGTGAACCGTTCGCTCGAGGCGACCGCCGAGTTCGAGATCAGGCTGCAGGACGGCGCGCAGCCGGCATCCGTCGAGGCGCAGACGCTGCACGACGACGATCTGTTCGCCGCGAATACGCTCTACGACCAGAACCGTGTGACCCCGCACGCCAACGGGTCGGCCATGTACGATGCCGAGTCCGGCGTGGTCCGCGTCTCCCTGCCGCCGGTGAGTTGGACCGCCCTGCACATCAAGTGACGCGATGGGCCGCGCGGTCCGTTCCGGAGAAGGACGGATCGCACGGCCCTTGCTTCCCGGGCCGGGCGGAAGGGGCCGGACCGGCCGGGGAAAACGCGTTATGCTGGAATCAGACGGGCGTTCCGCCTGAACCGTGCGGAACATGCCCGATGGTGCGACGAGAGGGGTGCTGTGGCGAAACGGGTGACCATCACCGACGTGGCGCGCGAGACGGGCGTCTCCATCAAAACGGTGTCGAATGTGCTGAACAACACCGGCAGTATGCGCCCGGAGACGCGCCAGCGTGTCCAGGATGCCATCGAACGCCTCGGATACCGCGTTAACGTGTCCGCCCGCGCCATGAAAACCGGCGGCACGAAGCTCATCGGACTGGCCATCACCGATTTCTGCCAGCCGTTCATGCCCTATCTCGCCGACAGCATCGTGGCGGCGGCACGTTCCCGCGGGTACGCGGTGATCACCGATACCTACAACAGCGCCGGCGGCTTGGCGCAGGCGATCCCGGAGACGAAGAAGCTGGCCGCGGACGGCTGGATTTTCTTCATGGGCTCGCCGATCACGGATCGCACGATACTGCACCAGCCGTATCCGTTGGTGATTGTGGGCGATTACGATACGCAGGGACTGGCCGATTGGGTCACGATGCCGAACGTGGAGGCCGTACGCACCGCGGTGGGGGCGCTGCTGGATTCGGGATGCCGTAGGATCGCGTTGATCGGCGGCACCGCGGAGAACGCATGCCCGGATGCCGACCGCGAGTCGCGGCCCGAAACCACCAGCACGATGCGTACCCGCGGCTATGTGTTGGCCCATGAGGAGCGTGGCCTGCAGGTCGATTGGCGGCTGGTCCGTAACGCGGATTGGGTGCAGTCCGGCGGCCGCGATGCGGTGGCGGGGCTGTTGGACGATCCGGATGCGCCGCGTCCGGATGCGGTCATGTGCCTGAACGACGCGCTCGCCATCGGGGTGATTCATGAGCTGCAGCGGCGCGGCGTGCGCGTGCCGCAGGATATGCAGGTCATTGGGTTCGACAACGTGCCGGATGCCGAGTACTGCATGCCCGGATTGACGACGATCGACCCGCATGTGGATGATTACGCGCGACATGCCGTGGATATGCTGATCGCGCGCATCGAGGGGTCGGCGGATCCGTTCCGCACGTATGTGACCTCCTACGATCTGGTGCGTCGTGCCTCGACGTGTTGACGGCCCGGCGTTCGCCTGGACATGGGTCTGTGACGGGCTGCTGTCGCCTCTCCCGTGGCGTATTCCGGGAGAGGCGACATGCGGGCTAGGATCGGAGCAGCACCTCCGTCAGCGCTTGACGGACGGCGCTCGGCATATGCGAATCGGAGCAATCTTCCATGTCCGGCCCGCTGACGTGCTCGAGTGAATCCATCGTGGCCAATGCGTCGATGCCGTTCTCCGTTATGGCGGCATAAGCCTGTTCCTTGGTCAGATATCGCATTTCGGCATGCCGAAGGATGTCGAAGACGTCTTCCATGCGGGGATCGGGGGCCATCGTCGTGTCGCCGATGGTGACACGTATCTCGCTGCGGGTGGATACGTCGGCGACCGTTACCTGCAATGTGAGGGTTTCGGCATCATACCGGCGATCCGAATCGACGGATGCGCCGTCGGCCTGTACGGATATGTCGCTGTCGGTAATGCCTCGGAACAGGAAATCCCATGTTCTCCGGGCCGGCAGAGCGTGAACGTCTCCCTGGGCTGGCGATACCGTGAGTGCGGATGTGGCGCCGTCCTTGCGCCATCGATAGGTGATCGCGGTGGTCGCCGGGGTGATCTGCCGAGAGTAATGTCCCGAATCCTCCATCAGCGTGAAGTCGCCGTCCGCTCCGGGGAAGACGATGATCTCCAGATGCTGCGGGTTGTCGACGGAGCTGATGGAATCCCCCTCGGACAGGGGCTGCATCGGCACGATGCCGCCGGCCTTCGCGAACACGGGAATTCCGTCGAGCGGACGCCAGACGGTCATGCGCCGTCCGTTGGGCGAAGACGCGCTATACCGGCGCCCGGTGAAGAAGTCGAACCAGTCGCCCTGCGGCAGTCATACGTCGGCCTTGCCCCGTCGGGAGGATTTATCCATCGGTTCCGTGATGGGCGCGGCCAGCAGTTCGGTGCCGAACATGTATTCGTTGGGAACGTGGTATGCGGCGTCGATGTCGGGCGATCCCCAATACATGGGCTCCACCAGGGGAAGGCCTGTCCGGGATGCGCGCCAGTTCATGGTGTGGAGGTACGGAATCATGCGATGGCGCAGGCGGAGCGCATCGTCCATGATCGCACGGAGGGGGTGCGGATGTTTTTTTGGACGGTCAGGCGGCCAGTCCAAGACTTCTGCGGTATTGCACGGGGCTCATCCAGTCCAGTGACTTCTTGATCCTGGTTTCATTGTAGTGGGTCAGGTAGGCGGCCAGGCGTTCGCGGAACTCCTCGTAGCCCACGCCCCTCCAGTCCCGCCCGTAGAATAACTCGTTCTTGAGCCTGCCGAAGAACCCCTCGGCGGCCGCGTTGTCCGGGCTGCATCCCTTGGCGCTCATCGACCGGATCAGCCCGTGCTCCTCGCAGATGCGGATCCATTCGTCCCACCGGTAGTGGCAGCCGCGGTCCGAGTTAAACCGACATCGGTTTAACAGTGATTAAGCCGGGTTTGTTGTTAAGCCGGGGAACGGTTCGGGGTCTTGGTGGCTGGCCGTGTCCCATG
>OAZW01000541.1_pt1 | contig 33601 bp, 20 predicted proteins | sample 1495231 | NCBI WGS metagenome assembly OAZW01 (sample SAMEA2580062, study PRJEB22360) | human gut metagenome | reverse complement strand
ACCAGGTTTTCCAAGGGCGCGAAGGGCCGCGGCGGAGAGGCCCGCCACGGCTGCGGCTGCTGCAGGGGAAGGCGCTGCGAGCGCCGGCGATGCCGCGGGCGTCGCTGCTCAGCCCGCTGCGACTGCCGGCTCCGATGCCCAGCATGACGATGCCGCTGCCAAGGCCGCGCTCAAGGCTGCCGAGATGGAGGCAAAGCTCGCTGCCATGGATCCCGAGAAAGCGGCCAAGGTCCGCGCGGCGCTTGCCGCCAAGGCCGCCCGCGACAAGCAGAAAAAGGAGGCGTAAGGTCCATGGCTCATCGCTCCGTAATTCCGTTTGGCCCGCAGCACCCGGTGCTGCCCGAGCCGCTTCATCTGGACCTAGTGATCGAGGACGACCGCGTCATCGAAGCAATTCCGCAGATCGGCTTTGTGCACCGCGGACTCGAGAAGCTCACCGAAAAGCGCGATATGCATCAGTTTGGCTACATCGCCGAGCGCATCTGCGGCATCTGCGCCGTGGGCCATAGCTGTGGCTACGCCAGCGCCTGCGAGCGCATGCTCGGCATCGAGGTGCCTGGTCGCGTGCAGTATATCCGCACCATTCTGCATGAGCTTTCGCGCATTCACTCGCACCTGCTGTGGCTGGGCCTGCTCGCCGATGCCTTTGGCTTTGAGGCGCTGTTCTATCGTTCGTGGACGCTGCGCGAGCAGATTCTCAAGATCTTTGAGAGCACTTGCGGCGGTCGCGTGATTCTGTCGATTAACGAGATTGGCGGCCTTAAACACGACATTGAGGATTCCGAGCTGGCGGGTATTGTCCAGACGCTCGACGCTATGCGCCCTGACTACGAGGCCGTGGTGCATACATTTTTGGACGACAATAGCTGCGGCGAGCGCCTGCATAGCGTGGGCGTGATCAGCAAGAAGGACGCGCTGGATCTGTCGATGGTCGGCCCGTTCGGTCGCGCCTCGGGCGTGGATTATGACGTGCGCATGTTCGGTGACGGTGCCTATGCGGACTTGGCTGCGTTTGAGCCGATTGTTGCCACCGATGGCGACTGTTATGCCCGCTGCCAGGTGCGTTGTGCCGAGGTTACGCAGGCCATGGACATTATCAAGGAGCTTGTCGGCAAGATTCCGCACGACGGTATCGGCGGGCGTACCAAGCTCACGCCGGCCGACGGCGCGCGCGGCGAGGTTGTGATTGAACAGCCGCGCGGCGAGGCATATTACTATGTGCGCGGTAACGGCACCAAGAACCTGGACCGTTTCCGCGTGCGCACGCCGACGTCGCAGAACCTGGCGGGTCTGACGCATGCGCTGCAGGGCGTGCTCCTTGCTAACGTGCCCATGATTATCCTGACCATCGACCCCTGCATTAGCTGCACGGAAAGGTAGGCGCGGCATGAGTTTACTGACATTTGCCAAGACGGCCTTGGGCTCTATGGTCAAGCAGCCGGTAACGGTGTGCTATCCGCAGGAGAAGCTCGCGGCACCCGAGCGCCTGCGCGGGCATATCGTTAACGACATGAACGTGTGCATCTGCTGTGGCATGTGCGCGCGCCGCTGCCCGGCGGGCGCACTCGCGGTCGATCGCAAGGGCGGAACGTGGTCGATCGACCCGTATGCCTGTGTGGTGTGCGGCGAGTGCATCGAAAGCTGTCCTAAACACTGCCTGAGCATGGACACCGCGCGCACTCCAGTCGCGGCGGACAAGACTCCCACAGTAGAAACCAAGCCGGAATAGCGTTGGGATGGGGCTGGTATAGCGCTGGAATAGGGGCCGGTGGGGCAAAAATGCCCCACCGGCCCCGCGCTTAAACGCGCGGTTGGGCTGCCACGAACAAAACTATGCCGGATTACGGGGCTGGATTGCGAATCCCCAACCATACAGAAAATCGAAAAACAAAACCGCAGGTAGATAGCCTGCCGTTTTTCAAAAAAAGGCTGTATGGATGAGGACTCCGACTTTAGCCCCGTAATCCGGCATAGTTTTGAAATAGCACCATATCCGTAGCAGCCCTTGATCTCCCGTGGACAGAGGGAAACGGATCATTTTTGCCTCACGAGGGCTGCCGCGTGACCCGTCTGCCACGAAATGGGCCTATCTACTACGTTTAGGCGGCAGTCCTCGACCACGTCAAGTAATGCGAAATGAAAACCGCAGGTAGAACGCTTGCGGTTTTTCATGAAAAGCGGCTATGGTCGGGGTATCGAGTCAAACGTAGTAGATGGCCCGATTTCGTGGCGAGCGTTACCAACTGATCCCCCGGGGACGGAGGAAAACGGATCATTTTGACCTGTTGGCTCCGAGTCGCACCCGTTTTCCTGCGAAAACTTTCGTGTCTCAACTTCGGTGAGACATTTGTCTCACGCCCAAAATCAAATCTGGAACGTGTGTCACCTGCCCTAATTGTGTCTCATTTCGTAACTTTAGGCTGATGCAAGGTTTGAGACAGTGAGAAGGGAGACGCGATGAGTAAGTACACGAGGGGTCTCTTGGCGGTGATACTGGCCGTAGTGCTGGTGTTGCCAGCCGCAGCATTCGCCATGCTGCCCGAGGCCAACGCCAGGTCCAGCACGGGAATGGACGGACCGATAATGACCGGAAAGGTCGTCGACCCCGATACCAGCGGACGCTGGGAAATCTGGGCGGCAGGCCACGGCGGCAATAAGGTAACGAACCAAAACGTCGGCCGAATCTGGACCGATAAGACGGTCAAGGCAACCGGGGAAAACGAAGAGTCGGACTTTTTGACCACGCTTTCGGCGATGTCCTCGACGTCTAATTCAACCGTGACAGTCACCACGCCACTTGACATCGTGATGGTGTTGGATGCCTCCGGCTCGATGGATGATCCTATGGGTGGCGGAGATCGCACCAAGCGTATCGATGCACTGAAGAGCGCTGCGAACAGCTTTATCAATACCATCGCCAAACAAAACGAGGCTATCGAGGGCGTTGATAGGCAGCATAGGGTTGCCATTGTTTAGTTTGCGGGTGATAAGACTGATAAGGTCGGCAATGACACGTACTATCAAGGCCAATACAAGTACAACCACTCGCAGGTAATGAAGGGTTTGACCGATTGCTCCGGCGGCAACGTGAAAGCTCTTAAGGATACAGTTGCTGGAATCAAGCCAAGCGGTGCTACGCGTGCCGACTATGGTCTGGAACTGGCCGGGGATATCACTTCTGGTCGCGCAGATGCCAAGAAGATCGTTGTGTTCTTTACCGACGGCAAGCCAACGAGCTACAGCGAGTTTGATTCTGGCGTCGCCGATGCTGCCGTGACGGCTGCCAAGAACATGAAGGACAGCAAGGCCACCGTTTATACCATCGGCATCTTTAGTGGAGCGGACCCCGCTGCCGATCCCTCGAAAAAGGGGACAAGCGACGTCAACAAGTTTATGCACGCCGTGTCGAGTAATTATCCCGATGCCACGTCGTATGCGAGCGACGAGCTTGGCACACGCGCGGAAAACTCCGACTACTACAAGTCGGCGACCAATGCTGAAGAGCTCAAGAAGGTCTTCGACGACATCTCACAGGCCATCACATCGGAGCCGCCTTATCCGACCGAAATCCATAAGGGCTACGACGAGACCAAGTCCGGCTACATCACGTTTACCGACGAGCTGGGCGACTTTATGCAGGTCGACGGATTTACCGAAGTCGTCATCAACGGCATGTCGTTTACCAAGGCGAGCAAGACGGTCAACAAAGAAACCAATACCGACACCTACGAGTTTTCCGGCAAGGCAAAAGACCTGCTCATCACCGTGCAGCGTGCTGGCGATGACAATCCCCGGAAGGGCGATATCGTAACGGTTAACATTCCTGCGTCGTTGATTCCGCTGAGTCACTTTAAGACCGTAGACGGCAAGCTTTCGGTCGACAACGTTAAGCCCATTCAGGTGAAGTATGCCTCGAGCGTGAAGAGCGCCGCACTTGACAACCTGTTTACGCCCGAGAAGGTAGCAGGGCTCAAGAACTACATCGAGCATAATACGACTGTCGTTGACGGCACCAAGACCGTGAGCTTCTACGCGAACAAGTGGAGCGGTGGTGCGCTGGGTGATACGGTTGCGACCTTTGAGCCGGCCGACACCAACCGCTACTACTACTTCCAGAAGCAGACTCCCATTTACGCGGATAAGGACTGCACGCAGCCTGCAAAGAATTCGCTGGCAGATACTGGCACCTATTACTACAAGGATGAGTTTGAGGAGCGGGGCTCGAACGGCGAGGCCAAGACCGCCACTGCTGTCATCGAGTTTGTCGGCGGCGACGCAGCGAAGTTTGACGGCGCTCTTGTTGCCGACGAGGACGGCAACCTTTCGTTTAGCGTGGGAACCGCGCGTTTGGCCTTTATCGATGAGCTCCACACTACCAAGGGCAGCGTGGGCGGCAACAGCACTGGTACCGCGACCGACGTTCTCAACCCCAAGTGGAACAACGTGTCTGCCAAGGCGACCGCGACGCATGTCAATTCCTACCTGGGCAACAACGGCAAGATCAGCTTTGCGTATGACATGACGCCGGCAATGGTGAACACCAAGGCCAGCTTTGGCCTGACCAAGGTGCTCAAGGGTCGCGACTGGACGAATGCTGACGCGTTTGAGTTTGGCCTGACATCCGAGAGCGGCGCCCCGATGCCTGCGGCTAGGACTGCGACCGTGCGCAAGGCTGACCTGGACCAGGGCAAGGCTGCCATCGACTTCGGCACGATCGAATACACCGAACCTGGCACGTACGTCTACAAGGTCAGTGAAAAGCATGCCGGGACCACGATTGACGGCATCGCCTACAGCAAGAACGTCGCGGAGATCACCGTGACGGTAGCGCCCGACAAGAAGGGTGAGCTGAGCGCTGGCGTGAAGGTGACCTCGGGCGAGACCGAGTTCAAGAACGTTTACGCCACGAATCCTGTTGAGTCCAGCGTCACCGACCAGATTACCGTGACCAAGTCTCTGACCGGGCGTGACCTTACGGCCGACGAGTTCAGCTTTGAGCTGCTCGAAATCATTGACAAGGAAGTTAAGCCTGTCGAGACCGTTAAGAACGCCGCCGACGGCAAGGTGACGTTCAGTGTCATCAAGTACACCGAGATCGGCCAGCACACCTACAAGCTGCATGAGGTTAAGGGCAACGCCGGCGGTATTGACTACGATGACGCGGTCTACACCATCGTGACGACCATCGCCGATAACGGCAAGGGCCAGCTGGTTGCCACGCACGAGCTGAAGGACGCCAAGGACGTCAAGAGCATCGAGTTCAAGAACGCCTACACCACGAATGCTACCGAGGCATCGCTTGCGGGTATCAAGAATCTGCAGGTTGACGACGCTCTTACCCCGGCTGATATCACCGGCAAGTTCACCTTTACCGTGACCGGTGAAGAGGGCGCGCCTATGCCTGCGAGCACGAGCGTGCACAACGACGTCGACGGCAAGGTCGACTTTGGCAAGATTACCTTTACGCTCGACGACCTTAACAAGGCTGTGGGCGAGAAGCCCGAGAAGCGCGAGCACACCTTTACCTACACCGTGACCGAGTCCGGTGAGGTCGCTGGCGTGACCAACGACGCTAAGCCGTCGCGCGAGGTTTCCTTCACCGTGACCGATGACGGCAAGGGCAATCTGAGCGTATCCCGCAAGCCGGACGGCGATGTGGCATTTACGTTCACCAATACCTATAACGTGACGCCTGTCGAGACGAGCGTTACCGACCAGATCACCGCGAACAAGGTCCTGACTGGCCGCAATCTCATGGACAGCGAGTTCTCCTTCGAGCTCGTCGAGGGCGACAAGGTCGTCGCCACCGGCAAGAACGACGCCGAGGGCAAGATCACGATGGGCGCCGTGAAGTACGACAAGGCCGGCAAGCACACCTACACGCTGCGCGAGGCCAACGGCGGAACCACCAGCAAGGGCATCACCTACAGTGACGCCGAGTACACCATCGAGACCACCATCACGGACAACGGCGACGGCACCCTCAAGGCCGAGCATGTCCTGAAGGACGCCAAGACCGCAACCTTCAAGAACACTTACAGCGTGACCCCGACCGATGCAGACCTCGACTTTGACCTGAGCAAGGCCATCGACGGTCGCGAGTGGACGGATGGGGACGAGTTCGGCTTTACCATTACCGCCCCCGATGGCGCTCCGCTACCCGATCCTGCAACCGTAACCGTGAGCAAGCACGATGCGAAGGACGGCATTGCCGCCATCAAGTTCGGCAAGATTCGCTACACGGCTGCCGGAACCTACAAGTACGAGATCCGCGAGAACGCGGGTAATACGGTCGGCATGACGTATGACTCCCACGTCGCGACCGCCGAAGTAACCGTGACCGAGGACGGCGAGGGCAAGCTGACCGCCAATGTCACCAAGAAGGAAAACGGACGCTTTACCAACACGTACCGCACTGAGCTTAACTACACCGCGGCCGGCGGTCTGTGGCTCAGCAAGTATCTGGACGGCCGCCCCATGACCGAGGGCCAGTTCACGTTTACCGTGACGCCTGCCGACGAGGCCTCGGCCAACGCGCTTGGCCTGCTGCCCGGAGCCAACAACTTCAAGTCCCCTGCGACGGCAGAGGCAACGGTCGGACTGATCGACATTCTGGCTGGTCATGAGGTTAAATTTACGCAGGCTGACGCCGGCAAGACCTTCAAGTACACCGTGGCCGAAAAGAACGACGGCCAGCCCGGTTACACCTACGATGACGCCGTACGCACGGTGACGATCGCCATCGCCGACGACACCGCCGGTACGCTCACTGCTACGACGACCGTTTCCGGTGGTCCCGAGGGCACGCATGAGACGGTCCACAAGAGTGGCGAGAACAAGGTCGAGAAAGCCCTAGTGCCGTTCCACAACAGTTACAGCGCTACGACCAACACGCCTGGTGGCACCGCTGCTCAGGTCGTTGCCACCAAGACTCTGACCGGCCGCCCGATGGCCGACGGCGAGTTCTGGTTCGGCATCGCCTATCAGGGTGAGCTTGTGGCATACGAAAACCTCAAGCCCAATATCGGCGGGCACGTGAGCTTTGATACGCTGCACTACGACACCAAGATGCTTGCTAATCTTGAGGCTGCTGGGCTTGCTTATCGTACCGATAAGGACGGCAAGCTTGCCTGGACCATTAACTACACGGCCTACGAAGATTTATTCGGGCTGCCGAATGGCGTTTCCGCTACAACGTGGAGCTTTGGCTTTAAGGTTATCGTCGTCGACAACGGTGACGGTACCCTGACGGCAACGGTCGACTACGGCGGCGTCGAGCCCTTGTTCGAGAACGTCTACGGCGCCGAAGCCGTCGATGCCGCGCTCACCGGCACTAAGAAGCTCCAAGCTGCCGAGGGCCTGACCCCGGCTGACATCACGGGCAAGTTCACCTTTACCGTGACCGCCGACGAGGCTGGTGCCCCGATGCCCGAGCGCACGACCGCAACCAACGACGCGGCTGGCAACGTGGGCTTTGGCAAGATCCACTTTACGCTCGAGGACCTCAACCGCGCTCTGGGCGTGACGACCGATGCTTCTGACGACGCATCGAGCGACGCCGAAGCCAACACCGGTGAGGCCGAGGTTGACGCCGACGCTGCCGAGACCGATGAGTCCAACGACGAGTCCGATCCTGCAACCCCCACCGCTCCGCGCTCGCACACCTTTACCTATACGGTGACCGAGTCCGGTAGCGTCCCTGGCGTGACCAACGACCCCAACGCCACGCGCAAGGTTTCCTACACCGTGACTGACGACGGCGCCGGACATCTGAGTGTCGTGCGCAACGGCGACGACGGTGCGGACTTCACGTTCACCAACACCTACGTCGTGGCGCCCACCGACTCTTCCGTGACCGATCAGGTCAAGACGGTTAAGCGTCTGACCGGACGTGACCTTGCAACCGGCGAGTTCACGTTTGAACTGCTCGAGGACGGCGTGGTTGTCGCCAGCGGCACCAACGACGCCAACGGCAACGTTACGCTGAGCCCGATCCACTACGAGGCGCCCGGTACGCACACGTACACGCTGCGCGAGGCTCGCCCGAACGCGCTTAGCCTGTACAAGGGTGTCACCTATGACGGCACGACCTACACCGTCGTGACCACCGTCTCCGACAACGGCGACGGTACGCTGGCCGCGACGCACAAGCTCGAGGGAACCACCGAGTCGGCTGGCTTTACCAACAAGTATCACGCCATGCCCACGCAGGTCTCCATCGGCGCCATTAAGGTGCTCGAGGGACGCGAGCTCAAGAAGGACGAGTTTAGCTTTAAGCTCGTTGGCGAGGACATCGAGTCTACGGTTACCAACGATGCCGACGGCAAGATCAACTTCGACAAGCTCGAGTACGACGAGCCCGGTACGTACGTCTACACCGTCAGCGAGGTCAAGGGTGACGAGGCCGGTATGACCTACGACAAGTCCGTCTTTACCGCGACCGTTAACGTGGTCGACGACGGCGAGGGCAACCTCAAGGCGAACGTTGCCTTTACCAAGGGCGACAAGAGCGTCGAGGGTATCGTGTTCAACAACACGTACAAGAAGCCCGAGACGCCCGTGCCGACGCCCGACCCCGGCACGCCCAAGACCGTGACGAACATCGTCAAGACGGTCAAGGGTTTCCTGCCCACCACGGGTGACCAACAGGCTGCCGCTCTGCTTATGGCATTTGTCATCGCCATGGCCGGCGTCGGAGCCCTAGTCTGGGGTATCCGTAAGCGCTAGGCACGTCGACAGCGCCCGGGGCCAAAAGGCCCCGGGCGGCCGGCAGGGCTAAATTCCGACCTACTCCTACCCCCAGCCGCCACGGAGGCATCTCCCTCCTCCGTGGCGGCGCTTTTGTGTGCCGGGGGCGCCACGAAATCGGCCCATCTACTACGTTTGGCCCCTTATCTCCAACCATGCAAAAAACGCCAAAACATAACCGCAGGTAGAACGCCTGCGGTTATGCTCAAAACGAAGGTATGGTCAGGGGTGTCGAGTCAAACGTAGTAGATGGGCCGGTTTCGTGGCGCGCGGTTCCGGCTGATTCCTTGGGGGCGAAGGAAAACGGATCATTTTGGTCCCGCGAGGCTGGCGGAGGCACTCGTGCGGGGTCGCCCGAACAAAACTATGCCGGTTTACTACGATGAATCCGAGATTCCTGACCACACCCGCATTTTTGCAAATATCGCAAGTGTTCTACCTGCGGTTTTGTAAGTGCGCAATTTGCCGTGGTCGGAGACATGCGGTTCATCGTAGTAAACCGGCATAGTTTTGAAATGGCATCAAATTGGCGGCAGCCAGCGGCTAGCCTCGCAGGTAGGCGATGGCGATCTGCGTGCGGTTGCGTAGGCCCATTTTGGCAAGGATCGAGCTGATGTGGTTGCGCACCGTGCCCTCGCCCATATAGGCGGTGGCGGCAATCTCCTTGTTGTCAAGACCGCGGGCGATAAGCTCGGCGACTTCGAACTCGCGGTCGGTCAGGCTGACAAAGGCCGCGGGCCGGCGGGCCGTGCCGGCCTCGACGCCCGCCCCATCAAAGTTGATATCCTCAATCGCCTTGCCCTCGAGCACGCGTTTGCCGTCCATGACTTGCGCCAACGCCGGAGGAATGGCGGCGACATCGGTTTTAATCAGGTAGCCGCGGGCGCCCAGCTTGAGCGCCGACACAATGTACTCGTCATCCGAGAATGTCGTCAGAAACACCACGCGCGCCGCAGGGTCGTGCTCAAGGATCTCGCGTGCCGCCGAAAGTCCGTCGCGCCCTGGCATCTGAATGTCGAGCAGCGCGATGTCGGGCGCGTGCTCGCTGTAGAGCGCGACCGCCTCGTCGCCGTCGGCACCGGTGCCCACCACCTCTATCTGCGGCTGAGCGCCCAGGATAATCTTGAGTGAATCGACCACCAGACGGTCGTCGTCGACGACTATGAGCCTCATCGGCCCTCATCTCCTTGCTGCTTGGGAATGGTGGCAAATACGCGCCATCCGGAGGCGCCGACTCGCGAGCCGGCAGTGAAAGTGCCGCCGAGCGCCTCGACACGCTCGCGCATGGAGACGAGCCCCATACCCCCTGTGGCGCTGCGGGCGCTTGTTCGAACCCCGCCCGTTCCATCGTCGGTAACGACGAGCTGGTAAAACGACGGATGCTCCATGCACCGCACGGTAATGGTTTTGGCATGGGCGTGGCGCATGGCGTTGGAAAGCGCCTCGCGCAGCACCGCCGCAAAGCAGTTGGCGACGTTGGCGGGTGCATGCTCGGCCAAAACCTCAAGCTCAATCTGCGGACCGCTGTCCGAGCGTGCGCCTTCAACGATGCGCTCGAGCTGCACGGAGAGGTTGGTCGCATTGTCGTTGAGCGCGTGGACGCTGGCGCGCACGAGTTGGAGCGCCTCGTCAACCGTGCGTTTGACGTCGGCGAAATCGGCGGCAACCCTGGGCTCGTCGGCATGGACCACGCGCAGGGCTTCGGTTTGAAGCGAAGCGCGCGTGAGCTGGTGGCCCACGTTATCGTGGATCTCGCGCGCGATGCGGGCGCGTTCGGCGAGCGTCGCGAGTTCGACTTCGTAGTCCTGGCGGTCGGCGAGGTCACGGTTGCGTGCCTCGAGTGCCAAGGCTCGTTCTTGCAGCTCGTCGCGGGTACGGCGCATGCGCTCCTGCTCGTGTTCCAGCTGGGCGGTACGTAGCGATAGCAAGGTGGCGGCAACCGAAAGGATGGCGGTCAGCAGGAGCGTTCGGGCGGTGAGCGCGTCGGCGCGTAGGTTCGCGACGAGCGCAAAAGCAAAGACGGAGCCAATGCCCAGCGCGACCCAGGCGTGCTCGCGGCGCATGCGTCGCGCGATGTCATAGAGGGCGAGAGGCGCAAACGGCACAAACGGCGGCACGAAGACAGCCGCGATGATGTAAGCGTAACTTGCGGTCTCGCTTGCGCGCCGGGTGCGTTCCCCCTGTGCGACCTCGGCCAGTGAGGTGGCAATAACGCCAAGGCAAAACGCCGCGACCAGGTGAGCGTCCACAGCAAGACCCATGGCGGCCGCAATACAGCACGCCAGCACGATCGATTTGTCGAAAAGCCTGTTCATACGGGTATTGTACGCGAAGCCGCGCATGGTTGAGGGGCCGCCTGCGCAACCGTGACATTCCTCCCGCGCAGCAAAGCGGGTGGCGTCGGCAGGCCGCACGACAAAGACCCCGCACTCGTGACAAAGCTCACTGGTGCGCGCCGGCGGCTCCTGCGATGATGCAATCGTACCGGGCCGCAATCAACGGAAGGGCCGCCTCATGACAGACATCGTTCACGTCGAAAACCTCGTCAAGCGCTACGACGACCTTATCGCGCTCGACCACTTTAACCTCAGCATCGCCCCCGGCGAGATCTTTGGCCTGTTGGGCCCCAACGGCTCGGGCAAGACCACGTCCATCAACTGCATCCTGCAGCTGCTCGCCTACGACAAGGGCACCATCGAGCTGTTCGGCGAGCCCATGACGCCCGCCCGCTACGACCTCAAGCGCCGCATCGGCGTGGTGCCGCAGCAGGTGGCGGTGTTCGACGAGCTTACGGTGCGCGAGAACATTGACTATTTCTGCAGCCTTTACGTTAACGACCGCAAGCGCCGTCGCGCGCTCGTGGACGAGGCAATCGACTTTGTCGGCCTGGGCGACTTTGCCAAGTTTCGCCCCGGCAAGCTCTCGGGCGGCCTGGCGCGTCGCCTCAACATCGCCTGCGGCATCGCGCACAAGCCCGAGCTCATCTTCTTTGACGAGCCCACGGTGGCGGTCGACCCACAGAGCCGCAACGCCATCCTGGAGGGCATCTGCCGCCTGCGCGACGAGGGCGCCACGGTGGTGTATACCAGCCATTATATGGAGGAAGTCGAGCAGATCTGCAGCCGCATCATGATCATGGACGGCGGGCGCGTGCTGGCGCAGGGCACCAACGACGAGCTCAAGCGCATGATTCAGATGGGTGAGAAGATCGTGATCGAGGTCGGCGAGGTGCCGAGCGCAGCGCTCGGTGCCGTCGCGAGCCTGCCACATGTCCTGGACCTGTCGGCGACGGCGGGCCAGCTCACGTTTTCGTGCGAGGCGAGCCCGCATAACCTGACGGACATTCTCGATGCGCTGCGCTCGCATGACGTGGCGCTTGGCCGCATTTATTCCGAGCCGCCGACCCTCAACGACGTGTTCCTCGAGATCACCGGCCGCGAGCTGCGCGACTAGGGGGCGGCCATGTTCAACACCATCATCACCACGGTCAAGACGCTGCTGCGCCGGCCGAGCACGTGGGTCTGGGGCGCTCTCTTCCCCATCGCGCTTTCCACGATGTTTATGTTTATGTTCGCGAACCTCAGCTCCGACGGCAAGATTGACCCGGTGCCGGTTGCCGTCGTGGTGGACGAGGCCTGGGACGCCTCGGCCTTTAAGGACGTGGCGACCTCGCTTGCCAAGGAGGGCGACGATCAGCTGCTCGAGATCCACGAGTGCGACGATGCAGCCGACGCGAACCGTGCTCTCAAGGCCGGCGGGGTCGCGGGCATCTACACGGTCGATGTCGCGGGCACACCCAAGCTCACACTGCTTTCGAGTTATGACAGCTCGCGCGCCTCGTCGGTGCTCACCGACCGCAGCATCCTTGAGACGGTGGCGAGCTCGTATACGCAAAATGCCGAGCTCATGGCCCAGATTGCTCAAGATGACCCGGCGGCGCTCGCCGACCCGGAGGCGGTTGCGCGCGCCCTGTCGCTCGAGGGTGGCACCCGCCGCGTAAGCCTGACGCGCACCACGCCCGACGGCACGGTCATCTACTATTACGCGCTCTTTGGCCTGGTAGCGATGATGTCTGCCGAGTTTGCCGCCTTGAGCGTCGTCGATCTGCAGCCCAATCTGTCGGGCCTTGGCGCGCGTCGCTGTGTGGGCGGTCTTTCCAAGACGGCGTCGCTGGCCGGTATCTTTGTGGGCTCGTGGCTGGTCTCCTTTGCCTCGATGACGATCGCAATCGGCTACGTGCGCCTGGTCGTGGGCGTCGACTTTGGCGGGCGCGAGGGGCTGTGTTTGGTGGGCGGCGCCGCTTCCGCGCTTGCCGCCACGGGCCTGGGGCTCTTTGTGGGCACGCTTCCCGTTAAGGGCGGCAAGGCGTCCAAGTCCGGCATCCTCACGGGCTTTGCTACCACGTGCGCCCTGTTCGCCGGCCTCTACGGCGAGCCGGCGATGGCGCTTGCCGACGACGTCGCCCGCGCCTGCCCGGCCGAGTGCTGGCTCAACCCCGTCAAGCTCATCTGCGACATGTTCAACCGCCTGTATTTCTTTGAGGACCTGGGCCCCTTTGTCGTTCGCGCCGGCGCGCTGGTCCTTATGGCGTTGCTGTTCGTTGCCGCCGCTACGCTGATCTTTGGAAGGAGCCGCTATGAGCACCTTTAAGACCGCGCTTCGCATGGCGCTGGCGCACCCGTTCTACCTGCTCATCTATACGGTGTTCATCTCGCTCATGGGCGTATTCATCGCGGCCTCGGTGAGCTGGAACTCGTCGCAGCTCACCGAGTACAAGCCCTACGATGCCAACGTGATCGTGGTCGACCGCGACGACAGCGACCTTTCGCGTGCGCTTACCAGGCATCTGGGTTCGCGTTTTGAGCTGGTCACGGGCATCGGCGACGATACGTACGACCTTGCGGACGCGCTCTCCAAGAGCAACAGCGCCAAGGGCAGCGCCGACTGCGTGTTCTTTATCCCGGAGGAGTTTGAGGACGACCTCGTTGCGGCTGCCCGCGCGGGGGAGGCCCTGCCCAAGCTCGACGTGACCTACGGTTCCGGCACCATGGCGGCGGCGCTTTCGTCTGCCGAGGCCTCGCGCTGGATCTCGCTCGCGGGCGCTGCGGCGGCGCTTGAGCCCGCTGCTTCTAACGGCGACGTTGCCAAGGCCGCCGAGCATGCCGCTGCAAAGCGCGCGGAGGTCGAGATCGAGCAGGTCAAGGTCGACTCGACTGCCGCCGCCACGCTCGAGTCGTATTTCAACTTTGGCGCGTACGCGATTATCTCGTCGGTCATCGTATCGGTGGGGTTGGTGTTCTCGGGCATGAACGAGCCCGAGCGCGTGCGTCGTATGGATGCCGGCCCAATCTCCGAGCGCCAGCGCTCGCTTGCCGTGTTCGCGGCTGCTGCAGTGCTCACCGTCTGCATCTGGTTTGTGTCGAGCATGATGGGCGTCGTGGGCTTTGCCGGCGCGGTTGCCGAGGTCGGCGTGGGTCGTGTGTGCCTGGCGCTGGCGGCGACGTTTGCCCTGGCGTGCACGCCTCTGGCCGTTGGCTTTGCGCTGTCGAGCCTGGGTGCGCGCGAGGAGCTGCTTAACGGTGTGGGCAACCTGCTCGGCATGCTCATGACGTTTTTGGGCGGCGCTTGGATGCCGCTGTCGCTGATGGGCTCGGCCGTGCAGACGGTGGCGCACTTTGTGCCGACGTATTGGGTGAACGACGCGATTGGCAAGGCGCTTGCCTCAGACCTGACGCCGGCCGCGCTGGGCGACATCGCCTGCGACCTGGGCGTCACCGTGCTCTTTGCCGTGGCCATCGCCGCCGCAGGCCTGGCCCTCGCACGCGCCAAATCCCACGCCTAGTCTGAAATAAATCCTAGGCCTCGCCCCAAAATAGTTCGCCAAGGTTTACTATTACGTTCATAAAGTAGTACGAGGCTAACAATGGGGGATACCATGGCAACGCAGGAAGCCTACGTCCAGGTTAAGGATCTCAAAAAGCACTACGGCGACGGTGATGCGCGTCTGACGGTACTCGATGGCATCGATGCGTCCATCAACCGCGGCGAGATCTGCGTCATGCTGGGGCCCTCGGGCTCGGGCAAGTCGACCTTTCTCAACCTGATCGGCGGCCTGGAGGATGCCGACGGCGGCTCCATCATGGTGGACGGCTGCGACCTCACGGTGCTCAAACCTACCGACCTGGGCGAGTATCGCCGCCGTGAGCTGGGCTTTGTCTTCCAGTTCTACAACCTGGTGCCCGACCTCACCATCAAGGAGAACATCGAGGTCACGGCGCACCTGTCCAAAAACCCGCTCAATGTCGACGACCTGCTGCGTTCGCTGGGCCTTTACGAGCACCGCAACAAGTTCCCGCGCCAGGTCTCGGGCGGCCAGCAGCAGCGCTGTGCCATCGGCCGCGCACTCGTCAAAAACCCGGGCCTGCTGCTGTGCGACGAGCCCACGGGCGCGCTTGACTATAAGACGTCCAAGGAAATCTTGCAGCTCATGGAGGATGTCAACCGCACCTACGGCTGCACCATCATCATTGTCACCCACAATGCCGCCATCGCGCGCATGGCCAATCGCGTGCTGCGCCTGCGCGACGGGCACATCGTCGAGGATGAGCTCAACGAGTCGCCCGTTGCGGCCGCCGAGCTCGATTGGTAGGCGGCGCCATGACACCTCTCGCAAAACGTCTCCCGCGCGAGCTGCGCCGCAATATCGGCAAGTACCTGGGCATCTTTTTGCTTATGTGCGGAAGCATCGCTCTCACCTCGGGCTTTTTACTCGCAGCGCATTCCATCGGCTGCCTTATCGACGACATGCGCGATGCGTACACGATTGAGGACGGCCGCGTGACCACCTCCTTCGAGGCCACAAAAGACCAGCTCAAGGCGGCCGAAGATGCAGCCGGCGACGTCGGCGGCGTTACGCTCTACAAGAATTTTTCCATCGACGCCATCATCAAAAAGACCGCCGGCGACGACGGCACCAAGCGCACGCTGCGCACCTATGCGCACCGCACCAAGGTCGATATCGCGTCCTACTGTGAGGGCAAGGAGCCCAAGACGGATGACGAGGTGGCCGTCGACCGTGTCTTTGCCACCAATAACAACCTGTCCGTGGGCGATAAAGTCGAGCTTGAGGGCCGCACCTACATCATCTGCGGCATCATGACCCAGCCCGATAGCCAGGCGCTGTTCCTCAACAATTCGGACTTTACGGTGAACACCATCACGTACGGCGTGGCCGAGGTCACCGATGGCGGCTTTGCCGCGCTCGAAGATGCCGGCGGCGCACCCGCCTACACCTACTCCTTCACCTTTACCGATCGCGACCTCCCCACCGCGGACCGCATCGACGCCGAGCAAGATATGGTCGAGGCACTGACCGACGCCGATGCGCGCGTGGACGATCTGATCGACGCCGATTCCAATCAGGGCATTGGCTATGCGCGCGATGACGTGGACGGCGACTCTATGATGTGGATGACGCTGCTCGACATCATCATCGTGATCATGGCGTTCGTCTTTGTGGTCCTCACCGACGCCACCATCGAGGAGGAGAGCGCCATCATCGGCACGCTGCTCGCCAGCGGCTATCGTCGACGCGAGATCGTGCTGCACTACCTTGCGCTTCCCGCCGTCGTGGGCGTGGTCGCGGCGCTTTTGGGCACTGCGCTCGGCGTTGTGTTCTTTACTGAGCCCATGCGCAGCCTCTATTACGGTTCGTACAGCCTGCCGCCCTTCCAGGTGTACTGGAGCTGGGAGATCTTTGTGAAGTGCGCCGTGGTTCCCGCCGCCGCGCTCATCCTCATCACGCTGGTGGGTCTGCTTCGCAAGATGGGCAAGACGCCGTTGCAGTTCCTTCGTCACGAGGCGAGTGGCAAATCGGGCACCAAGCGCGGCCTGCAGCTGCCGGAGCGCATGGGTTTTGTTTCTCGCTTTCGCTTGCGTATCTTCCTGCGCAATCTGGGCAACTTCGCCACGCTCTTCGTGGGCATCGCGTTTGCCTCGCTGCTACTGCTCTTTGGCCTGGCGATTCTGCCCACGATGACGCACTATGCGGACAACCTCGAGACAAGCCTGGTCGCCGAGCACCAGTACACGCTCAAGGCGCCGCTGGAGCTCGAGGGCACTGCCGAGGAGCGCGAGCAGTGGTCGGCACTCGAGCGCTTGCAGTCGGTTGACGGCGCACTGCTTTCTGCCGCCCAGGATGCCGATGACGAGCTTGACGACGCGGCCGATGCTGCGCAGGCGGCAGCCGATGCCGCGACCGCATCTCCGTCTGCCGAGAGCCTGGCCGCGGCGCAGGACGCGCTCGCCAAGGTCCAGGACAAGAAGGACGCGCTTTATGCGCGCCTCGATGACCTTGCCGATGCCCTCGGCTGCGACCGCGATGAGGCCATCAACCTGATTGACAAGGCCTCTAAGATCGACACCGACAACGACGACATTCACCCGGTCAATACGACCGACAACGGCGCGGGCGCAATCGCGCAGGCCGAGAAATACGCCGTTTACCAGCTGCAATACGACCGCGGCGATGGTAATGGCGAGGAGACGATTTCCGTCTACGGCATCTCGCCCGATTCGCGCTATTGGAAAGACCTCAACGTTGGCGATGGGCGCGTCGTCTTTGGCGGCGGCCTGCTCGACAAGTTTGGCTGGAGCGAGGGCCAGAAGGTCACGCTCATCGACAAGTACGAGGGGGAGCATTATTCCCTTGAGTACGCGGGCAAGGACTGTGCCTGGGGCTCCAAGTCGGACATGAATATCTATATGAGTATCGACGACTTTAACGAGCTGTTCGGCAACGACGCCGCCTACTTTAACGGCTATGTGAGCGACGAGAAGCTCGACCTCGATGCTCGTTACTTTGCCGGCGACACCACGCCCGACGACATGCGGGCCGTGGGCGACCAGTTCATCGGCATGATGAGCAAAATGATCGGAATGATGATCGGGCTCGCGGTGTTTATCTTCCTGCTGTTTATGTACCTGCTGACCAAGGCGGTGATCGACCACAGCGCCCGTTCGATTAGCTACATGAAAGTCTTTGGCTATCGCGATAGCGAGATCTCGCATCTGTACATCCGCTCGATCACGCTGTGCGTGGCGGCGTCGCTCGTGCTGAGCCTGCCGGTCATTATTGGCTCGCTCACGGCCATCTTCCGCTCGATGCTGCTCGCCTACAACGGCAATATCGAGATCTACGTGCCCGCTTGGTCCATGGCGGCGTGCGTGGGCATTGGCTTTGTGACCTACCTGGTCGTGGCGCTGCTGCACACGCGCTCCATCAAGCGCGTGAGCCTCTCCGAGGCGCTGAAGGTCCAGGAATAGAGAACCGCCCGCACGCGGGGGCACGAACCGAAGGAAGGGTGCCCCCGCGTTATTTGCCCGCCAGGCCTGACGTGGGCAAACGCGCGCAACGTCAGACTTCCCCGAACAGAAGGAGACCCATGGCAAGATCGGCAGAGGAGCTCAAGCAGCTCTCCATCAAGGAGTTCACCGAGGCGGCAAAGGTCTACGAATCCGGCCATGCCGGCATTTACGAGATGTGCAAGGACGACTATCCGCAAATGCTCGAGGAGCTTGAGCTCGAACCGTTCGAGGACGCGCTCGACGTGGGCTGTGGAACCGGAGCTGTCCTAGAACTGCTCCACGCCCGGTACCCCAGCAAGCACTTGACTGGACTCGATCTCACACCCGGGATGATCGACGTCGCCCGGGCAAAGCAGCTCGATAACGTCAGCTTTGTCGTCGGAGACGCGGAGGCACTGCCCTTCGAGCCCCGGAGCTTCGACGCCGTGCTCTGCTCTAACAGCTTCCATCACTACCCGCATCCGGAGAGGTTTTTCGCCGAGGTGGCACGCGTCCTTCGGCCCGGCGGGCGACTGGTCCTTCGCGACTACACCTCGAACGATGTCGCGGTCTGGCTCATGAACAACATCGAGCTACCGCTGGCACGCCTCTTGGGCCATGGCGACGTGCGCATCCTCAAGCTGTCCGAGCTACGCGCGCTCGTCGAGGAATCCGGGCTCACCCCGCTCAAGCTCGAGGCACAGAAGGGATTCCGCGCGCATCTGGTCGCGCGAAAGGGCTAGCGGTCCGCGCCAGGACGCTCCGTTACGCCGGGGCACGCCGTCAACGCCGCCACACCAAGGCGCGCCGCCACAAACGTGACGGCGCGTCCCTAGCTGCCAGGTGGCGAGGCACTCATTTAAGTCCGTCCCCAGTGAGTGGTTTCAGTCATTTAAGTCTGTCCCCAATGACTAGGTGCCGTACTTGACTTTAACTCTGCTTTAACTGGTACCATCCTCTATGTCTGTAACGCCATATAGACCGAGGGGATATATCTATGACCGCAACTACACCCGCAGCACCCGCCAAGGTGTACTTCACCAACCTGCGCACGCATGCTCGCGAGAGCCAGCTCGACAAGCTCAAGCGCCTCATCCGTCACGCCGGTATCGAGCAGATCGACTTTGAGAACAAGTTCGTCGCCATCAAGATTCACTTTGGCGAGCTGGGCAACCTGAGCTTTTTGCGCCCCAACTACGCCCGCGCCGTCGCGGATGTCGTGAAGGAGCTGGGCGGCAAGCCCTTCCTCACCGACTGCAATACGCTCTATGTGGGTAGCCGCAAAAACGCGCTCGAGCACATCGACACCGCCTACCAGAACGGCTTTACCCCGTATGCCACGGGTTGCCAGATCATCATCGCCGACGGCCTCAAGGGCACCGACGAGGCGCTCGTCCCGGTCGAGGGTGGCGAGTACGTGCGCGAGGCCAAGATCGGTCAGGCGCTCATGGATGCCGATATCGTGATCAGCCTCACCCACTTTAAGGGCCATGAGCAGGCCGGCTTTGGCGGCGCCATGAAGAACCTGGGTATGGGAGGCGGCAGCCGTGCCGGCAAGATGGAGCAGCATGCCGCCGGCAAGCCGAACGTCTCGACCGAGCACTGCGTTGGCTGCCGTGCCTGCGAAAAGATCTGCGCGCACGACGCTGTCTCGTTCGACGGCACCCGCGAGCGCGAGCTTGCCAGCGGCGCTACTCGCACGGTGCACGTGGCCGCTATCGACCACGATCGCTGCGTGGGCTGCGGACGCTGCATTGCGGCATGCAACCAGGACTGCATCAAGCCCGGCTATGACGCCGCGGCCGACGTGCTCAACTGCAAGATCGCCGAGTATACAAAGGCCGTTGTCGACGGCCGCCCGAGCTTCCACATCTCGCTTGCCATGGACATCAGTCCCAACTGCGACTGCCATCCCGAAAACGATACGCCTATCGTCAACGACATCGGCATGTTCGCGAGCTTCGACCCGGTCGCCATCGACCAGGCCTGTGCCGACGCCGTCATGGCATCCGAGCCGCTGCCCAACACCGAGCTCACCGATAGCGCGGCCAAGATGGAGCACAACCACGAGCATCTGGAGGGCGAACAGGCCAAGGACCCCTTCTGCATCACGCATCCCGACACCGACTGGCGCGCGTGCATCGCGCACGCCGAAAAGATCGGCCTGGGCACGAGCAAGTACGAGCTCATCGAGGTCAAGTAGCGCCTAGCTATTGGACAAAACAAGCGCCTTTGTAGCGTTAGTTGAGCAAAAGCCGCCCGTGAGCACAGTGCCCACGGGCGGCTTTTTGAAAGTGCTAGGGGGCCAAGATAAAGCAGTAAACTGCGCTATTTGCCTAAAAATTCTCGTCGAGGAAGTTGTCGACCGTGTTCCAGTAGAGCTCGGGGTCAACTTGCGCACTCTTGGCGTGGGTGGCGCCATGGATAGTGAGCTTTTGCTTGACCTTGCTGGCGCACGCGTCGTAGTTTTGGTCGAGCATGCTGTACGGCACAAAGGTGTCTTGGTCACCGTGGATAAACAGCATGGGAACCGTCGCGTGTCTGAGTTGCTCCACACTGCTCGCCTTATGAAAGTCGTAGCCTGCGCGCACGTTGCACACCAAGTTTGCTACATCGAGCAAGGGAAAGCTGGGCAGACCAAATACATCCTTGAGCTGCAGGGAAAACTCGTCCCAAACGCTTGTATAGCCGCAGTCCTCGATAATGCATTTCACGTTTGCGGGCAGAGATTCCCCCGCGACGTTCATGGCAGTTGCCGCACCCATCGACTCGCCAAAGACCAGGATGCGCGCCTCAGGGTCGGCTGCAACGATCCGCCCAATCCATGCAACGACATCGAGCCGCTCGGGCCAGCCCATGCCGATATAGTCGCCGCCGGAGCGCTCGTGGGCGCGGGCGGCGGGTGCGAGTACGTTCATGCCGCGGTCGTGGAATCGCTTGACGTATCGAGCCATGCCGATGGGCTCGTTGGTATATCCATGCAGGCAGACGGCGTAGTCGTGTGTGCTCTCCGACGCAGCAAAATACCAGGCGGCGAGCTCGGTTCCGTCATCTGCGGTGAGGCTGCTGCTCTTGCGGTTCTCTTTAAACCATGCCCGCGCCTCGGTATCCTCGGCATCCGGCTGCTCACCTTCTTTGCCGTTCTTGCTATCCTGCATCATCTTCATGGTGTATGGCGCGCGGGGATTCAGCGCGAAGTCAAACAGAAAGTTGCCGGCAAACCCCAGCAACGCGACAACGAGCACCAGCGCAACGACGCCGGTTATCTTGAGCTTTCGATGGGAACGTGCGTTTTGAGACATAAGAAGCTTTCCTATAAGATGTTAATACATCAACATTTAATGCAAGCGCATTATGGACGTTCGCCGTTGATGCGTCAACAGGCAAAGAATGGGTAAACAAAGGGTCACGTATGGTGCAAATTTCGCACGTACCTAGACGCTTTGATATAGTGTTGAGAACTCTTTACGTTGGAGGATGTAACCGGCATGTCCGATTCGAGCGACAGTTCTAAGCCGCGACCCAAGACCGCGGTCGTTCCACACTACACGGTGGGCGAGGAGATCATGAACTCCGTCACCCATGGTGTCGGCTGCCTGCTGGGTATCGCGGGCCTGGTGCTCCTGATCGTATTCGCCGCCCTGCGCGGCGGAGGCCCGGCCCACATAGCCGCGGCAATTGTCTATGGCGTCAGCATTATCCTCGAATACCTAGCCTCCACGCTCTACCACGCGATTCAGCCCGCGCGCGCCAAGCGCGTGTTTCGCATCATCGACCACAGCTGCATCTACCTGCTCATAGCCGGCAGCTATACGCCGTTTTGCCTCATCACGCTCGCAAACGACGGCGGCGCTGTGCTGTTCTTTGCCGTATGGGCCATCGCCATTATCGGCATCGCCCTCGAGTGCTTTATGCGCGAGCGTCAACCGCACTGGGTAAGCGGCCTGGTCTACCTGCTGATGGGCTGGCTCGTTGTCTTTAAGCTGCCCGAACTTGTGGCGCTGCTCAACCCCGTGGCACTTGCCCTGCTCGCCGTCGGCGGCGTGTGCTACACCGCGGGCGTGCCGTTCTATATCGCCAAAAACGTGCGCTATCTTCACAGCGTGTTTCACCTGTGGGTACTCGCCGGCAGCATCTTCCAGTTCATGGCGGTGATCCTCTTCGTAATCTAGCGATCGCGCCTGCGCCCGCGGGCCCGTTCGGGCGCCCGCCGGGTGCAACTGCCCTATCCGTCATCAACGTTTTGACCTGACGTCCCGAATCTTGGAGGTTCGAGAAACTCCCGATGGACATAACCATCTCCCTTATCACTACCATCGTTTTGACCCTCATCAACGGCTACTTCTCTATGTCCGAGATGGCGCTCACCACGGCCAAGCGCGCCGTGCTGGAGCACGAGGCCGAGGAAGGCGACAAGCGCGCCGAGCGTGCCATTAAGCTGGCTGCCGACTCCGACCAGCTGCTCGCCACCATCCAGGTCGCCATCACGCTCGTGGGCTTCGCCTCGTCCGCCGTCGCCTCGACGAGTCTGTCCGACCCGCTCGCCACGTGGCTCATGAGTTTTGGCATCGCGCCGCTCTCCGCCATCGCGCGCGGCCTGGCGCCGGTCATCATCACCGTCGCGGTCGCCTTCGTATCCATCGTGATCGGCGAGCTCGTCCCCAAGCGCATCGGCCTGGCCAATGCCGAGGGCGTGTCCAAGCAGGTCGTGGGCCCGCTTTCCGTGTTCCAAAAGATCGCCCGTCCGCTCGTGTGGCTGACCGGCGCTTGCTCCGATGGTCTGGCCCGCATCCTGCGCATCAAGAGCGCCGACGACCGCCAAAACGTCTCGGAAGAAGAGATCAAGTACATGGTCTCGGAGCAGGACGACCTGCTCGACGAGGAAAAGCGCATGATCCACGAGATCTTCGACCTGGGCGACACCGTTGCCCGCGAGGTCATGGTGCCGCGCGTGGACACCACCATGTGCGAGGATGACGAGACGGTTGCCGACGTGTTGTCCACCATGCGCCAGACCGGCTTTAGCCGCATCCCCGTCTATCACGAGGACCCCGACAACGTCGCGGGCATCGCGCACATCAAGGACCTGATTCAGCCCGCGCTCGACGGCAAGGGCGACCAGCCCATCGCCGGCTTTTTGCGCGACGCCACCTTTGTGCCCGACACCAAGGACATCCTGCCGCTGCTGTCCGAGATGCAGACCTCTCACGACCAGATCGTGGTGGTCGTGGACGAGTACGGCGGCACGGCCGGCATTATCACCATCGAGGACATCGTCGAGGAGATCGTCGGCGAGATCGAGGACGAGTTCGACCCCGACAACAAGTACCTCACGCGTCTTTCGCGTCGCGAGTGGCTTGTCGATGGGCGTTTTTCGTGCGATGACGCGATTGAGCTTGGTTGGCCGCTCGAGGAAAGCGATGATTATGAGACCATCGCCGGCTGGATTTTGGAGCTTTGCGACTCGGTGCCCGACATCGGAGAGGTGTTTGAGGTTGCGGGGTACAAGTTCAAGGTACAGTCGATGCGTGGCCAGCGCATCTCGCTCATTCGCGTGATCGCTCCGGCCGAAACCGATAAGAAGGATTCCGAGTCTTCGGCAGAGAAGCCGGCGGCGTCGGGTGCGGGCTCTGTGGATCCGCACGATGGCGACGAGTAGGGCAAGGAAGAGTAGGGGAGAGTTATGGCAGGCCTGTTCAACATCCTTAAGGTCACCGTCAGCGAGGACAAGATCTGCGCGCATGTGCTGGTGAACCCCGGCATGCCGCTCATGACCTCGGAGGATATCGAGGCCACGGCGCGCGTGTATTACCTGGTGCCGGCGATTGCCAAGCACCTGTGCCTGGGTGATTCCGGTCGCGAGTTCCAGGACTGCATGGGTCAGACCGAGCTTTGCCATCTGCTTGAGCATGTGACGGTCGAGCTCATGAACGAGACCGGTCTTGCCGGTAGCATCTCGTGCGGCCGCACGCGCGTAAGCGAGCACGACGAGCGCGTCTTTGAGGTTGAGCTTTCGTGCCCCGACGACGCGCTGGCCATCGGCGCGCTGTCTTCGGCCACCTTTATGATGGACTGGGCGTACCTGCACGCCGACCAGCCTGCCCCCGACGTGGAAGGCACGGTTGCGGGCCTGCGCAACCTGGTGCTGGGCATGCGCGCCGAGGCCGAGGGCAAGGATCCTCACGAGGCCGTCGCCGTTGCGAACGGCGAAGATGCTGCCGAGGACGAGGGCGCTGACGAGGGCGATGTGCCGGCCGACGCCGAGCCCGTTGCCGATGCGACCGCCGAGCCCGTTGCCGCCGAGCCCCAGGGCGTCCCCAACTTTGACGACGAGCCCCAGGTGGTGATTGATACCGAGGGCGCGGTTGCCGAGAACCACGAGGCCTCCGCTGCCGTCTTTGGCGGTGCGGCGACGGTTCCGGCAGGACCTGCGCATGAGGGCGGCCTGCCGCTCGTGGACGGCGCCGGCGAGGACCCGGGTGCCACGGTGACCATGCCGGCTATGCCTCAGGAGTAGGCCTACGCGTTTATCACCATCACGTACCTGCGCCTTTGCCGTACGCAGATGAGCGGAGCGGCAAGTGATGCGCTGCGGGTATAATGGACAGCATTCAAACGGTGGGCACCGACGTGCCCGCAGGAGAGGAATGATCATGGGTAAGACTTTCAGCTTTGTCTCCGGCGCACTTTTTGGTGCCGCTGCCGGCGCTATTGTCGGCGTTGCTCTGGCCCCGCGCTCGGGCGCCGAGACCCGCGCCATGGCTGCCGATATCGCCAACGACGCCTGGGACAATATGCGCGACACCTACGAGCACAGCGCCGAGGAGGCCCGTGCTGCGGTGAATGACTTTGGCCCGATGGTCGACGCCAAGACCGACGACCTGCGCGCCAAGGTCGACTTGGCCCGCGAGCGCATGGACCAGCTGCGCGAGCAGCTCAACGACGCCATTTCGGGCGGCAACGTGACGCCTGCCGCCGACGTCGTGGTCGAGAACGCCGTCGAGGCTGATACCGAGGCTGCGGAGCCCTCGACCGAGGCATAATGCGCGCCGGGGATTTTGTCGGCGCCAAGATCTATCGCAAGCCTACCGAGGACAAGCGCACCAAAAAGGACGGCACACCGCGCAGCCCTAAAAAGCTCGGAAAGATTCACTTTCCGGTCTTTACCCCGGGCGGTACGCGCGTGGTCGGCTTTATGGTCCGCCAGTCCGATATCGCGGGCATGATCGAGCGTCCCGACCGATTCGTAGCGCTCGACGCCATTGGTGTCTACGAGGGCGCCATTGCGGTCGATGACGTCAAGGACACGTACGATGCCGCCGCTGCCAAGCGCCTCGACATCAACCTGGACGATTGCATCATCTGGGTCGGTATGGACGTGCGCACGGAATCAGGCGACGTCGTGGGCTATTGCTCGGACGTTGAATTCAAGCCACGCTCGGGCATCGTGCAGGCATTCTATGTGACCGCCGGTGCTGCTTCGAGTGTTTTGGTTGGTGACACGCAGGTGCCGCCGACGATGCTGCGCGGCTACGAGAACGGCGCGATGGTCGTCTCGGACGAGGTCAAGTCGCTCGGGTATTCGGGCGGTGCGGCTGCCAAGGCCGCCAAGGCCAGCGTCGTGGTGGGCGACAAGGTCAAAAAGGGCGCCAAGGTGCTCGACGACAAGGGATCGGTCGCCGTGGACAAGGGCAGCCGCGCACTGGGCAAGCAGCTCGGCAGGACGCGCGGCATGTTCAAGGCATTTAAGGACGAATACCAAAAGGCGAGCGGAGGCTCGTCAAAAGCTACAAAATAGCGACGTACCAAATGATGGGAGGCAAGCCGGAGACCTGTTGCTCCGGCTTGCTGTGTTTATGGGGGAGGGCGCATGCGCCAAAACGGATCCAACTTAAACGGGCGCTCGGGTGCGCGTCCGACGGCGCGCCGCGACCTGGGGCAGCTGCCCAGCGGTCAGCGCAAGCGTCACCGTAAGCCCGGTGCGATGTACCTCAACCATAGCCGCGGGTTTAGCGACCGCAGTGCGCGCATCGGCAACAGCCGTACGCCCCGTCGTTCGTCTCGCCTGCCCTACGCGCTCATCGCCGTGGGTTGCGCGCTCGTGCTGTTTATCGCTGCCGTCGTGGGCTACGTCAACCGCAGTGTGGACGTGGAGCTCAACGGCCAGAAGACCGCGGTGCGTGTGGGCTCTACGCTGCAGAATCTCATCGACGACCAGGAGTTGACTGACACCTACGACGCAGGCGACCTGCTGGCCGTCGATGACAGCGTGCTCAAGCGCCATGGGGGCGAAAAGCTGTCGGTGAAGGTCGACGGCAAGCGCGTGAAGCAGGGCAAATGGGATAGCCGCGAACTTGAGGGCGGCGAGAAGGTGACGGTCAAGGATGGCCGTAACACCTACGAGAAGCACGAGGTTCAGGCTACGGTTATCGAGCCCAAGCTCAAGGTCGAGGGCACGGGCGCTATCGAGTATGTGCAGACGTGGGGTGTCCAGGGCCGCTCCGAGGTGTGGGTTGGTGAGCAGTCGGGCAAGACGCAAGACCGCGGCGAGGTTGTGCCCGCCACCGATTGCGTCGTTGCGTGCGCCAGCGTGGCGCCCAAGGGCAACAAAAAGTACGTGGCGCTGACGTTTGACGAGGGTCCGAGCGGCGCTACCAAGCAGATCTTGCAGGTGCTCAAGGAAAAGGGCGTCACCGCGACGTTCTTCCTTTCGGGCGATGCGGCCGAGGCCTCGCCTGCCACGGCCAAGGCGATTGTCGATGCCGGGTGCGAGATCGGATCCAACAGCTACAGCGATGATTCGCTCAAGGGCGAGGATCGCGAGACGGTGCGCAAGCAGATCACGAAGGGCACCGAGGCGATTAAGTCGGCGACCGGCGTCGAGACGATGTTGCTGCGTGCCCCCTACGCCGCGTTTGACGAGCAAAACTGGATCGACTCGATGGACCTGGTATCCGCTGTGGTTTCGTGGAATATCGATTCGGGCGACTGGCTGCTCAACGGCGCCGACGAGCAAGTATCGACCGTGCTCGACTCGATGACGCCGGGCAATATTGTGCTGCTCACCGATAGCGATGAGTGCGCCGAGCAGACGCTCGAGGCGCTGCCGCAGATTATCGATGGCCTTGTCGCCGACGGCTACAAGATCGTGACGCTCAGCGACCTGGTCAAGACGGACACGGCATTGAGCAAAAAGCTCACCTCGCTCACCAAGGTTTCCATGCCCAAAAACGCCGTGTTCCCCCAACTCCCCGAGGACGACGACGCCACAGAGTAGCCATCGGGGACGTGCCTAAACGACTGGTCGTTTAGGACGGTCTTAATCGCTTTGTCCCACCATACCCATCCGGCTCTATGTCACGGATACGTCAGCGTTTGGTATGCCTGCAATGTGCAGGGCATAAATTCGGTGCCGCAGCGCGATGCTGATGCTATAGTTACTGCGGTTAATGAGGGTCAAGAGAAAGGTTACAGGTGAAATCCAAACCTCGACCATACAGTCGATGACCCCATGCAGGTGCTTTCTGCGCATGCACGGGGTGTAAGTGCCGAGCGGCGTGCCGCCCGCGCATGCGTATACATATCTAAAAGTCCACGGATTGCGTGCCGGCATGGTCGCGCGGTCCGCAGGAATAATGATGGGGAGCACCATTGAATTATCTGAGTGAGATGCTCAAATTGCCGGTCTTGGACGTCGACGGCGAAAAGCTCGGCGTGGTTAACGATTTTGGCATTGCAACCGGCGAAGTTTTTCCGCACGTGACGTCGCTCGCGTTCCGCGGTCCCGGCAAGACGCCGTTTATGATCAGCTGGCGCAAATGGGTCGACCGTATCGACGAGACGGGTGTACACCTTAAGACGTCGGCCACCGAAATCCGTTTTTCGTACCTGCAGCCGACCGAACTCTTGCTCGCCCGCGACGTGCTTAACAAGCAGATTGTCGACACGCAGGGCATGAAGGTCGTGCGCGTAAACGACATCAAGTTTTCCATGTCGGGCGAAAATCAGCTGCGCCTGCTGGGTGCCGAAGTTGGCGCCCGCGGTCTGCTGCGCGCGATCAGCCCTGCGCTCGAGCACGTCGTCGAGGGCTTTATGAAGCACCTGGGCAAACCGCTCAGCGAGGACATTATCGCCTGGTCTTATATGGACCTGCTCGACCGTTCGACTAAGAACATCCAGCTCTCGGTGTCGCACAAGACGCTTGGCGAGCTGCATCCTGCCGACATCGCTGACATCATCGAGCAGCTCGACCCGCGCCTGCGCGCGCAGGTGTTCGCGCAGCTCGACACGGCACAGGCCGCCGAGGCCATCTCGGAGTTCGATGACGACGAGCTCATGACCGAGATGCTCGAGGGCCTGTCCGATACGGACGCATCGTCGATGCTGGCCATGATGGATCCGGACGACGCCGCCGACCTGATCGACGAGCTTGATTACGAGAAGGCCGAGAAGCTTCTGCGCCTAATGGGCGTCAAGGAGGAGAAGGCGATTCGTAATCTGCTGGGCTACGAGGACAACACCGCCGGCCGCATCATGACCTCGGAGTTTGTCTCGCTGCCCGCCACGGCGACGGTCGGCGATGCCATCGAGGCGATTCGCAAACTCGACGAGGACTTTGAGAGCGTCTACTACGTCTATACCGAGGATCCGAGCGGCATGCTGACGGGCGTGCTTTCGCTGCGCACGCTGATCGTGGCCGACCGCGACGCCACGCTGGGCCAGCTCGCCTATCGCGATCTGGTCTACGTGTCGCCCGACGAGGACCAGGAAGACGTGACGGACGAGATGACCAAGTACGACCTGGTTGCCATCCCTGTCTGCGACGAGAACCGTCATATCCTGGGTATCGTGACCTTCGACGACGCCATGGACGTTATCGCCGAGGAGCATCAGGAGGACCTGCAGATCGCCGGTGTCGGCTCGGGCGATAGCGCGTCGGACGACTCGACGAACGTGCTCAGCTGGTTCGTGCATCGTCAGTACTGGGTCGTCGTGTGGGGCATCGCCTCGTGCATTATGGCGACGGTGCTGGGGACGGCGCTGGGCTCCGCGCATCTGGTGGTGTTCCCCATGTGCGCCATGCCGCTCGTGCTGCTGGCTGCCTCGCGCATGGTGTCGTTCGTCAAGAACTACTTCCTCGAGTACGACGGTCACGACGACGAGCCCAAGCCGTACCTGGGATTCTTCTTCCAGAGCACGGGCATGGGCCTGATTCTGTCACTCGTGACCTACCTGTGCGCGCAGCTGGTGCGCACCGCCGCGTTCCCCGATGCCACTATGTTTGAGGAGCGGCTCTTTACCGGCTGCTTTAACATCGCGGCCATCATCTGCCTGATTGGCAACATGAGCGCTGTGATTTATCTGATGGTGCTGTTCTGGCGCGACGAGCACGACCTTAATACGTCGGGCACCGCCATGAACGTCATCGCCGTCATGATCTCGTGTGTGGCGTACTGCATCGCCGCGGTGCTGCTCACCATGTCGGTCATGGGGTAGGTGGTCGCGTGCAAAATACGAAGCAAAAGCCGAGCACCAAGCAAAAGCTGACCATCGCCGCCATCTTTGGCGCCATGGGCCCCGGTCTGCTGGCGGCGCTTTCGGGCAATGACGCCGGCGGCATCGCCACGTATTCCAGCGCGGGCGCCAGCTATGGCTATAAGATGCTCTGGATGCTTCCCGTCATGACCGTGCTGCTTATCGTGACGCAGGAGACCGCGGCGCGCTGCGGATGCGTCACGGGTAAGGGCCTGGCGTCGCTCATTCGCGAGCGCTTTGGTGTGCGCAAGAGCGTGCTGGCCATGGCGGCGCTGCTGATCGCCAACACGGCCGTTACCATTTCGGAGTTCGCGGGCATCGCGAGCGGCCTTGCTCTGTTTGGCGTTCCGGCGAGCATCTCGGTGCCGCTCGTGGCGCTGCTGGTGTGGATGCTTACCATGTCGGGCAGCTTCCAGCGCATCGAGAAGATTTTGCTGCTGGTAAGCTGCGTGTTCGTGACCTACATCGTCGCCGCGTTTATGGCCGGCCCCAACTGGGGCGAGGTCGCGGTCGACTTGGTCGTCCCCAATATTCAGAATGATCCCAGCTACGTGTCGCTCGTGGTCGCAACGATCGGTACCACCATCGCACCGTGGATGATCTTCTTGGCTCAGAACAACGTGGTCGATAAGAATGCGGGCGAGGACGACATCGTGCTGCAGCGTATTGATACCGTGAGCGGCTCGATTGCTGCTGATATCATTGCGGGCTTCATTATCATCACGACCGGTACGGTGCTGTTCCCGGCGGGTATTCAGATTAGCGATGCCGCCGATGCTGCCCGCGCGCTGGAGCCCATCGCGGGCCAGTGGTCCACGGTGCTGTTTGCCTCGGGCCTGGTCGCAGCGAGTTTTTTGGCTGCCTGCGTGCTGCCGGGCGTTACGTCGAGTGCCATCTGCGAGGCTTTTGGCTGGGAGCGCGGCGCCGATCGCAGCTGGGACGAGGCTCCGGTTTACCGCGGCATCATTACGGCCATCATCGGCATTTCTGCCGTGTTGGTGCTCATGCCTGGCGTCGATTTGTTCCAGATTATGATGACCTCGCAGGTCATCAACGGCGTGCTGCTGCCCGTGGTCCTGGTATTTCAGGTGGTTATCGCGGCGGATCGCCACATTATGGGCGCCAACCGCAACGGCCGCGTATGGAACGTGCTCACTTGGGCGACTATCGGCGTGATTACGGTGCTGACGGTCGTCATGTTTGTGCTGCAAGCGATGGGCTACGGCGCGTAGCGCCCACTTTTGCTTTCGAACAGGCCGCAGCGATGGGCTGCGGCCTGTTTTTTTGTCTGCTATAGGGCGTTAGTTATATGGCGGTGGGCAAAAAACGCCAAATATGAGTACTGTTGCTAAGTGAATAGCATTTATATCCAAAAAGATAATGAACATAACCTATAGTATGTTCATTAAAATTGGCTTCAATACGCCTTAAACCAGTCAGGTTGGCTGCTTTAGGGGGTTGTAGGGGATGCTCGGACGTCTGTTTGGGTGGTTTTGCCTGCGACTAAAATGGTAACAGTACTCATATTTGCCCTTTTTTGCCCACAGCCCCTTGAGGTTGCGGCGAAAAGGGCTTGTTTTGATTGTTTGGGGCAGGCGCGAGGCGCGGAAATGATGTCTGGAGCGGCGGAGCGGCTTGGAATTCATCCGGAGAGGTCTTCATTGGCTACGCCAGAAGTGCCTCCAGGTGCCGGTACAAAAGGAGCGCCCCTAACTGCCGCGGGGGGCGTCGGCCACGGCCGACGCCCCCCGCGGGTGTACGCAGATTTGGCTACGCGTTACTTGTCGGTGCCCAGCTTGTGCGGCTTGTAGGCGAGGGCATTGACGAGTGCGTCGCCGGCGGACTTGACGGCTGCCGGCTGCGGATCGTTGACGTGGTCCTCGGGGTGCACGGGCAGGTCTTTCTTGACCGCATCGTGGATCAGGTTGAGGTACTCGGTCACGCCGGTAGTCGACAGGTGCGTGCCGTCGCCGTCGAACAGGTCGTTGCGGTTGGCGCTGTGCCCGTACCAGTCGATAACGCGTACATTCTTGTAGCGCGTGGCGGCGTTGGCGATGGCCTGGTTCGTGGACCCGACCCACGGCTGCGGGCTACGCGTGTTTACAAACACGACAATGCGCTGCTCGCCGGCGTCGGCCATGATCGCGTCGACCTGGGCGTCCGTTACCAAACCGTTGGTGCCCAGGGCAAAGACCACGATCTTGCCGGCAAGGTTCTGCTGGATATAGCCCTCAAATGTCGCGCGGCCCGCATCAAACTGGCGGCCCTTTTCGGCATCGATATGGCTGTGTGGGAACACGCCGTCAAAGGAATCAACGGCGCGCAGCGACACGGAGTCACCGATCATCAACAGGTCGTAGGAGCCATCGGGGAAGCCGTCGTTGTCCTTGTCGGTGTCGTCGGCCGCCTGCTGGTCGGTGGGCGCGGTGTTTTTGGCTTCTTTGTTCAGAACCTCGGCTCCCTCGCCACTCAGCGCAGACGTCTCGGGCACAAAGATCAGGCCACCCAGTGCAACGACCAACACGACAGCGCAGGCTGCGCAGACAGGGACGTGCGCGCGCACCCAGTTGGCGGGCGTGGTGGTGCCATCGCGGAATTCGGCGACGGTGCGGCCGAAGGCGCCCTTCCTAAACGGCGTTTCGATAAAGCGATAGGAGCACTCGGCTACGGCGACCACCAGCAGCACCTGCAAAATGTACTGCCACCAGGGCGTATCGTTGATGTTGGCGACCGGGTTCATGAGCAACAGCAGCGGATAGTGCCACAGGTAGATGCTGTACGAGCGCTTGCCAACCCACACGAGCGGCTCGGCGGACAGCGCGCGGGCAACCATTCCCTGGGGCTGCACGCAGGCCGCGATGACCATGAGCGTGAGGATGGAGCATAACAGCGTGCCTCCGCGATACTGGAACGCGGTGTAGCCGTTGGTGAGCGCGACCATGGCGGCAAGGCCAACCAGACCCACGACGCCCAACACATCGATGGATGCGGGCGAGGACCAAAAGCGCACGAGGGCGCTCGGCTGTGCCGGGGCGGTCTCGGCTGATTCGTCGGCCTTCTCGCCAGGCTTGCCCTCGGCGTTCTTGCCGTGCTTGGCGGCACCAGCCAGGCGATTGAGCCCTAAACGATGTGCGAGACGCACCGGCGCCAGGTCGCGATCGGGGATAAAGGCCATCCAGGCACCCAGCAGCAGCGAGAACACGCGGGTGTCGGTGCCGTAGTACACGCGGCTGGGGTCGGCGGCAGGGTTGTAAAGCACCATCATGGCGAGGGCAGATACCGCGGCAAGGCCCAGAACCACGCGGCGCGTGTTGGGCTTGCTCACATGCATGGATACCATGGCAAACAGCAGTGGCGGCCAAATCAGGTAGAACTGTTCCTCGATGGCAAGCGACCAAAAGTGCGTGAGCGGTGAGGGGTCGCCCAGGGCATTGAAGTACGAGACGTTTTGGGCAATCTGCCACCAGTTGTTGAAGAACAGCAGCGACGGCAGGATGTCGGGGCGCATCTTGGTGAGCATCACGTGGTTAAAGATGGTGCACAGCGCGCAGGTCACGAACACTACCGTTACCACGGCGGGGACCAGGCGACGGATGCGGCGAATCCAGAAGCTCTTAAGGTCGATGCGGCCGGTCTTAGCGACTTCGTTGAGCAACAAGCGCGTGATCAGATAGCCCGAAAGTACAAAGAAGATCGTGACGCCGAGCAGGCCGCCCTGAGCCCACGTGAGGTTGAGGTGATAGAGCACCACCGCGACGACGGCGAGCGTACGCAGACCGTCGAGGGCGGGAATGTAGCGGGACTTGGGACGAGCGGGCGCCTGCTGGTCGGTAGCGGACGAGCGTGTGGCGCCGGTGTTGGTCTTGGCTGCATGGGCGTTCTTGTTGGTGGGCGTTCGATGCGGGGCCGGGCCGCGTCGCGACTCGCCGGTGCGGCGGGGGGGGGGCGGGGGGTCGGGGGGGGCCGCGATCTG
>OAZW01000539.1_pt1 | contig 33949 bp, 30 predicted proteins | sample 1495231 | NCBI WGS metagenome assembly OAZW01 (sample SAMEA2580062, study PRJEB22360) | human gut metagenome | reverse complement strand
TAAGATGATTATATCTTATTAGCCACTTCTGTTACAACTTTATTATAGCACTTCAATTTCTCTTATTGGTTTGCCTGTAATATCAACAGTCAGTTTCCATAAGTCTCTTGCCTGGTCCAATTTACGTGCATCAGAGTTATCTGGTCGGCATAATTTATATATAATACCAGGAACACCTGGATTACGATCCTGTAAAAACTGTGCCTTATTATACTGAACCCAACTTCGAATCACAGAATAATTTTTAAGTAGCATTTCTCGCCAATATCGGTTTAATCTAATTGTTTTATTCAGTCCAGATCCATCAAGGATTGTGTAAAACACATTTTCATTTCCAGACAACTTTGCCATATATGCAATCAAACGGCTGTGTTTATCATTTTTTATGTATTCTAGACCCTCTTTTAAATCTTCTGTATCAAAAAATGGATATAAAAGCTTATAAGGAACATAGTCTGTAAGTCTAGTTTTATCTTTTTTTAAATCAGCACCGCATTCACTAATTGCTCTTAGTAATTCATCTCTAGATGGGTTTTGTGATATCCAATCAATTTTCTCGTTTAAAGTATTAATTGCATGCTCTAAAAAATTTTCTGCATTTCCATTAACTGTTGGGCCTAATCGTAAATGATAATGCGTAACTGTATGCCATGCTTCACATATCATCTCATCAATAATTTTTTCAAATGATAAATCTTCATCTGTTTCCTTTGTAAGGTTCAATATAGCCTCAAACCAATAGAATTTGTAACTTTGAGATGTGTTGTTGAACATACGGGCAAATTTATGCGTATCTAGATTATTTTCGTAAACGATTTCAAAATCAGCACCCATAGCTACACCTCCACCTCCCTTAATTTGCCATCAATTTTGCTACATCTAACAGTTTTCTGAAGTTATCTATTACTTCATTTAATTCAGAGTTTGGTCCCCAACTTAATCTTAAAGATGATTCTATACGTGAAACATCAAGTCCCATAGCAACTAAAACATAGCTTGGAGAATAATTAGATGATGTACATGCTGAACCATTGGATATACCACAATATTGCTTGCTAGAAATCATTAGCGCCTCTGAAGAAACGCCATCTATTGCAATGTTTAATGTACTAGATATACAAATATCCTGATTTCCATTTATTTGATACTTCAATCCAGACTCTTCTAAAATTGATAATATTGCAAGCTTAATCTGACGGGAATGACTCTCATTCTCTTTATATTCCTGTTCTGCGATTTCGCATGCTTTACCGCATCCAACAACTAATGCTACAGGAATTGTACCTGGTCGTATCCCTTGTTCCTGCTGACCTCCATACATAATTCCTTTAACCGGTGGACGCTTATATGCTTTTCTCTTTAGAATCAATGCTCCTACACCCTGTGGTCCCATTAATTTATGTGCACTGAATGACAACATGTCATATTTTAGATTTCTAATCTCTTCCACTAACTTTCCACAGCTTTGTGTCGCATCTATATGGAAAAGCACACCTCTTTTTTGCAATTCATCACCAAGTTCTGATACTGGCTGAATTGCACCCGTTTCGTTGTTAACGTGCATGACACTTACCAAAAGTGTATCTTCACGCAATTTTTCTAACACAGATTCTACACTTACTTGGCCAGATTCATTAGGATTGATAAAATCCACTTCATATCCATCAAGTGCCATATGTTTTGCTGTTTCAAGGATAGCCTTATGTTCTATACTTGTAGTTATAATATGCTTTTTTCCTGTTTTTTCAGCATGTTCTTTTAGTCCTTGTAACGCGATGTTATTACTCTCGGTTGCTCCGCTAGTAAAAAACACTTCACTTGAAGAAATTCCTAACAAACTGGCTACCTGTTTTCTTGCGTTTTCTACTACACTTCTAGCCTCTTCACCAAAAGAATGTGTTCTACTATCTGCATTTCCTGCCTTATTTTGATAGGCAATGATCATCTCATCCAACACTCTCTGGTCAATTGGAGCTGATGCATTATAATCTAAATAAACACTCATACAACTACCTCTTTATTGCTAGTTTTACTAAATCATCCAAGCTTTTTATAAACCCAGTACCACACAAATGTGCAATGCCTCGTTCTAGATTAAGTCTGAAATATTTGGAAACTGTTTCATCATCTGTTGGTAAATTCATTTTTATACACCATGCCTTAACAAGAGCTTCATATATTTCGTAATATTCTCCACCAAATGTAAACCAAGACATTTCAAGATTACTATCTGCCACTATTTGAATATCCGTAGGCAATGTTTTTTCACTGAGAGAATAACATAATGCCCATCTACATAAGACATTCCAATTTTTGATTCCTGTTTTTCCTTTAAGACGGGATAATTGATCCTTCGCCTGTTGGGAAACCCTTACCTGTTTTATAATCATACATTTGCTCCAATCAAATATCCTTTTTTAATAGAAGTACTCTTTGAAATTTCATCGTATTCCAAAGTAAATTCATCTCCTACGTTATCTTTCATTAATTCATAATAACTTGCATCAATTTCAGAATCTGTAGATAGAATAATAGTCTGTTCTCCTGCATTAGGGAAATATGTTGTAATCAATGCTGTTCTATGTAAAGAATCCAATCTAGATAATGGTGTATCAATAATTACTGGCAATTTTTTCTTTGAGCAAATTGCTAATGCCCAAAGTATAGAAATAACCATTAACTGCTGTTCTCCTGCTGAAAGTGATTCCTTTGGTACCTCATGACCATTTTCAGACATATATTTGACATTAAGTGTTTCAGCATCCATTTCGATTTTGCTAATCAGATTCTTCTTATTTGCAAGCTGTTTATAACATTTAGTAATTGTCTTAGACAGAACATCAGCTTTTTTCTTCTGTAATGCGACCTGATACTTTTCAATTATTTTGAGTGCCATATTGGAGTATTTAACAGTACGATCTACACTATCTCTTAATTCCGCTGTAGCCAAATATGCCTCCACATATTTGTTAAATTCAGATGTGGCAGAATTAAGTTTAGATGTGGCCTGCGCATGTTTCTGCTCTAACTCTATAATAACCACCTTATCTTGAATAATCTTTTCTTCTGCTTGCTTTATTTTCTTGTAAATACGCTGTAATTCTTTTTCATTAATATCTAAGGTCAAATAGCTATCTAATTCAGCAATTTGCTTAGTAAGAACTTTCTTTTTGTTAAAGATAACTTTCATTTCAGCACGGCTATTATCAAGCGTACCTTCATTTAATGTATTCACCTGGAAAAGAGCATGATCCGACAGTTCATAAATTGGATCTTCTTGATTACTTTGAGTTTGCTCTTTTACAAAATCAATGAAATCAATACTTGCTTTTGTATCACCTTCATAAATCGCAGAAAAATCTTCCAATAACATATCAAATTGGAGAATTGCTTCTTGCATAATGGCTTCTGTATGCTCATCTACTGCCTGCAATTTAATATCTTGAATTAAATCAGCAACGAGTGCTAATGGTAATTCATTAGCTGCAATTTCATAAGCTTTATTTTCCTCTGCTTCTAATTCAGACTTAAGCTTTGCACGCTTTTGAATAGTTTCTTGCTTCTTTTCTACTGCATCACCACCTTTTGCAGTATATAATTGATGCAATGCCTCTAATTCATTATTGTGTTCTTCCAAGATAGCCGTTGTATTTTCTAGTTTTGCAGTAATCTGTTCCAATTCGACAGCTGCATGATCTTTTTCAGTTCTTAAAGCTTCCAGCTCTTCAGATGTCTTATTATCTGCATCCTGTTTGCTGACTTTCTTTAGATTTCTTAAAATATCATTTTCAAGAACATCTAGCACATTAATTCCCAACATAGAGCGAATAGCATTTTTTAATTGTACATTCGTACTATCAACCGCCATTTCAGCAATCTTTTCTCCATCAAAGAAGAAAAAACTAGATAAAGCACTTGGTAAAATATTCTCAACGAACATTGGCCAGTTGTTAGTTAAAAATTCATTGAACTCACCATCTTTATATACGAATATTTCTTCTTTAGTTTTCTTTGTTAATACATCCCATTTTCTTTTAACAACGTAGTTTTCCTTAATTCCATTATCTATTTCAAACTTTAATTCAACACTACATTCTTTATCATCCGCATTTCTATTTACGAAGGATCTTAGATACTGTGAATATGATCTATATTCACTTTCAGAGTATGCAAAGGAGTTAGAACCATAGAGTGCTAATAGCACGGCCTCTAAGAAGGTTGTTTTTCCTCTACCATTCATACCACCAACTAATACAATCGGTTTATTTCCTTCAAAGAGAAATCTATTGTCTCCTGCATATACACCGAAATTATGTAATTCTAGTTTTTTTATAATCATCGACTATTCTTCCTCTTCATCAAATTCAGATTCTAATGGCTGATAATCCAGGAACTTTTCATTGTACTTACCACCATTTTCTTTTTTTCGCCGCATCATATCTGTGTAATACTGAGTAGCATCCTCTTCGTTTTTATAGCAAGTTTTTCCTATAATACTATTTACACTATCAAGAATACCTTTTCTCTGGTTAACACCAGATGACTTGTTTTCAACGTCTACCAGTGAATACATCATTTCAAACGCAAGTTCTTCATCTGGAAACATTTCTTCACAAACTTCTTTTAGTATATTCCACTCTTCAGCCTCAAAATTTTCATAATGAATCCATTCAGGATCCTCAAATTCTTTTCCAACTACTTTCTCATATATTTTAGGTAATGAATCATCAAATTCATGTTTATCATTAACCCAAATTCTACGAATGGCTTGTAGCTCTGGAATACGAATCAATTCAAGATCTGAGAACTCTTCAGGTCCATTTTCTTGAATCTCCTTTTGAATATTTAGAAGTCTTTCTAACCAATATTCTCTAACTTCCTTCTTATATGGTCCATGGAACAGCTTACCGTAATTTCCTTGAAGATTCCCTCTTATTCTACGGAAGCTTCTTCTCTCACGATCACCCTCCTCATTTCCAAACTCATTTCTAAATTCTAAAAGAATACTCATCCATTCTTTTTCCTGGTCATTAAGAATCATTGCCTCCATAGATTTGTCTTTTTCGACCATTGTACATACCCAACAACCAAATCTACTTTTTCCACAAGTTGGAGCTGACTTATCTACCTGTAAAGGACATTCGTTATCAGCAGTTGCACCTCTATACATAGTCATTAAATCCATATTTGAATAATTCCATGGATTCTTGTATTGCAATAAGAAAGACCATACATCATCATCTGACCAATCTTCCATTGGCGAAAACACAAGTTCATTTGCCAATGTAGGATTAGGACTTAATAATTCACGTACTCTTCTCTTTTCTAGATTTGTCATTGTTCGATTACGTCTGGTACTTTCCTGTTTTCTGGTTCCTAAAACAAGAATTATTTCTCCATGTTCCACAATTTTATTCTTGATAAAATTATTCACTGGCTGAATTTTTAATCGGTCAGTACACCATCTATACTTCATTCTTGGAAATGGATATCCTCTACCAATTAAATTAACCCAAAATGTATTATTGTAATCCGGAATAAGCTTAGTTGGAACGAATGGTAACCCTTTTTTCTCTGATTCATCCTTCATGGATTTAAGAGACTTATCAACCCATTTAGATACAACTGGTGATTCTACAAGTGTATCTGTATTCATAATATGAATTGTTTTCTTTCTATCACGTTCAGGAAGCTGTTCAATTGCCATCCACACTAACTGTACCGCTGCTGTACTATCTTTTCCTCCTGAATATCCAATCATCCAAGGAATATCATCTGCCAAATATAAATTTTGAATTGTGACAATAAGGCCATCTATTAAATCTTTTGTAATTGCCATTTTCTATCCTCTATTTTCTATAGTTTTCTTTAATTGAATTTCAGCATCCTCTTCTTCTTGAGAAAGTGGAATGCCGATTTCCTTTTTAATAACATTGGAAATCAGTAATGCTGCCTTTTTATTTGTAATAATACGTCCATTCTTACCTATAGCACGCATATACCATTGTTGTGTGTTTCTGCTCCAATTTATTTTTTCCAATTGTTGTAAAATCACATCCATATTATTGGGGTTAGTGTAAAAATAATTGCCAATTCTACCAAAAGCTTGTATTACTATACTCTGAGTTGCAATAAAGTTTTCTCTCAAATCTACCTTAGTTATTTCTCTGCTCTGCAACTCCTGCCACTGTTTCATATGTTTTACAATTAAATTCCAATACTTTAGTAAAAACTCTTCTGAATTTGGCTCTACGCTTCTTCCTACAATAATTTTGTTTGCAGTATAAAAAGTATTTAGCGTAAATAAACTTGAAGAGTATTTACCTAAAATATCCTTTTCTTTGTCAGTATACGTATTTAGAAATTCAATATTCCAAATCACATTTCTAGTTAATACAGCCATTTCATCTCTTGAATCATACAATTCTGAAATTGAATTTGACGTTTTAACTGCATTCTTATTTAAGTCTGTAAAAATCTGCTGACTTCTTTTGAGTCCTTGATCTGCATAAAAAACAATGGAAATAGTCTCGTCTCCTAATGTCGAATCTTCTTTTAAAGCAGCCATTATTGCCGATTTTCTATGTTGTCCATCATTAATTAAGAAATGCGCATCCATAGACACTTCTAACACTCCTGTATCTGCATTATCTGCAGTAGACTTAAAAGAAAACTCTCCGTCAATTGATGCAGCTAATGCTGAAAAAACATAACTATCTCTGTTTTCTAAGATATATTTGCTTATAACCGGAATTCTTGTTTCATTTAGTTTTCTTTGAGCTCTATATTCAGGTAAGACAAACTCTTCATCATCTATAGGGAATAATCTTGCTAACATTTTAAGTGGAACCATCGCAATGTAATATTCTGTTCCAGCCTGAGTTCCTCTAACTACAGGAAATCTATATATATAATCCATTAATGCCTCCAAACAAAAAGAGATATACTTAAGTACCTACTTAAGTATATCTCCATTGTGTTATAGTGTCAATTTATAATCACTAATTCTTGAAATTGATAACGAACTTTTCAATTAAATTTTCTTTAATAATCCAATTGATAATATTTTCATTAACATCAGTAGCCCTAGCTTTTCCACTCGTTACTTTCACAAGAAAATCTTTTATCTCATCACTAAGGTTTAAGTTATATTCTAACTGATTGACTTGGTCTATTCCATCTTTTAATAATTCTAATCTTGTATGAATACCATCATCTTTCAATAGTAATCCAGCCCATTCGCTTCCATTGTTGATATTTGTTCGGATGGTATCAATTTTGTTTTTATCTGAAACAAGACTACCTATTGATGATAATTTCCCAGACAACCCCATTGTTTTTGTTTTGTGAAACGTCTTCCATTCCTTTGATAACGCTGGATTCACCTTTTTTGTAATATGTTGTTTTACTTCGTTCAATGCCGATTCATCTACCACCATAGAACTTATTACATTCTCTAATCCGTTTACCCCATCATTTAAGTATTGAATGGTCTCATCAGTTAATTTAAACACAAGTACGTTTTGGGCCTCTTTTATTTTTTCTACAGAGGATGTAAATGCAAGAACTAAAGAGGTGAAATCTGCATCGTTTTTTTGTCTTCTTTCAGCATCTTGCGCAGCTGATTCGATTGAATCTAATTGCTTCATACTCTTAATTTCCTGTTTAATATCATCAATTAGCATTTATTTCACCTCCTCAATTATTTTTTTGCATTCCTGCAGATTTTCTTTATCAGTATTATATTGATCTGTATTATTTCCACCATCAGCTGAAATAACTTTGTTCATTCTATTTGCAACTTCCTGTTTAGCTATAGCCACATCACTATTAGTCAAAGTAAGTAATTTTGCAAAGTCACTTAATGCAAATACTGGATCTTTACTAAATTTCAGTAACAATTCCTGTGTGTCATTAGTTTCTTTTATCTGATTAGCTGTTTTGATAGCAGACACTATTGCTCCTGCATTTTTATTACAACTGTTAATTAAAGAAACATCATAATGTATTGCCACGCTTATATGACTAATCTGAGCTTGATTATAAAACTTTTTAACTGATGCAATAATTTCTTTGATATCTTCCTCGTCATCGATATCATCTAGGTCAACCACTTTCCCTAATACATCAATAACATCGTTTAAAGCGGTCTTCTCCTCAGATACAACAGTATCAATTCTTTCAATGATATATTTCAAATATTCGCTCATGAGACGTCTTTTTTTCACAGGATCTTCTAACTGTAAATCATCAATGCCATACTTTAATCCTGTATTGATAACTTTTTTTACAGCTTTATTAAATGAAATGTAATCAAACTCATAATTCGTAGATGTAACTGCAGTACCTTGTGGTAGATTATAATACTGTAGCACACAATTTCTTGCATCAGTACCATCCGAACCATTCATTTTCTTTAAAAGATCATTCCAATTCTTTGTATGACCATTACTAGAATTATCTGCCTCTTTCTTTTTCAAAAGCATTTCAACATTAAAGTTTTGTGGCTTTTGAAAACTCTTACATTGCCCATTAAAAATCAACCGATAGAACTCTGCAGCTGTTGCAAATGAAAAATAGTCTATTTCTGTTTCTTCATATCTCATAATCGATTTTACAATTATAGGCTTAATACTCTCTGTCCATTTTTGCACTCTAAACAAATAATCTGTAGAGCCTTCAAAGTTCCATGATTTTCCACCAACTTCACTCCAACGTACAAATGCTTCTATGATTTTTCTAGATTCTATGGATGCTGGCAAAACAACAACCGAATCACTCTTCATTGTTTGTCGTTCAAATGAAACTAAAAACTTGTTACTTGTATCTCTAACTCTAACCATTGCATCAATAGGAACCCCTTCTGACACCCAGTCTATTACTGCATATAAATATGCATTCATATTCTTTCTGGCTTCATTTAAAGCTCTTACATTTGCTGTAGTCTGTCCTATATTTAATTTATAGTCTGCATTCTCTATCCATTTATCTACTTCTTTTAATGCAATGGCCACCTGCTCATTTTCTTTAACTATCTGTACAGCTGGATCTGGTGTAACTGGCTTTGGAGGATCAATTTGTGTAGGATCTTCATCTTCGCCAGTCGGCGTTTCAACCTGTTTTCCGTCAAGTAATGGTAATCCTAATTGTTCATAAACACAATCTGCTATTCCACCAATATATCTAACTCCATCTTTAGAATATACATTATTAGTACCATCACCCCATATATACATAAACTGTGTCAACCTGATTTTTGTGTTATCATCAAGATCATTTCGATTGTATATGGTATTTTGTAATGTAGGATCCATTCCCTCAAGCGATGACCTTCTTTTTGGATAATCTTGTAAATCTTCTAACGAATTTTTGATATACGGTTCCAAAATATCTCTCATCAATGCTCGTGGATGTCGCATATTCGAATCCTGTTTTTTATACAAAAATGTAATTGCTCTAGATGAAAAAGGAAATAGATTAATATGAGAATTCCCCAATTTAAATTCATCCCATCCATTGCCGATAGTCACCTCATGCACTGGATATAAATCTGGGTCAGCTTTATTGCCTAACCACTTATCAATAGCATCTTCGGGCAATGATATTGTATTCAAGTATCTTGCAAAAAACTCTACTAGTCCATTTACATCATTATTAAACATATCATCTGATACATTAATAAAATTTTCAATTCTAGCTTTAGTATTTACACGAAATTTATCAACATAGTAACCGTCTGTAGAACCTACTATAGAATTGATCCTACACAGATTCTTATCAGGATATGCAACCTTATTAGTCAATAACGCGTCTAATAACGAGTCATCAACTCCAGATGCTGCCGTAATATCCTCAATTAAAATAGTTAATGTTTTTCCTTGTTTATAAAGTTCTTGTCGTATTTCTTGTATTACTAGCCCTAAATCTCCCGGTTCTAAGCCAGCACATCTCTGAATCACTTTTTCTACAAATAAGTTTATATAATCCACAATTTTTTTCACAAAAGCGTCATTATCAATAAGTTTATTTGCAATTTTTCTAGCTTTTTCATCTGCACCAGAATTCAATAACTCATAAAAAAAATCCGAGTCAAGTTCAAAATCTGCACTTATGAATTCTGCAGCCTTGTCATTAACTTCCGTAGTCTTATTTTCTGCAAATTTACAATAGATTCTTTCGATTGGTCCATCTTCTAACATCAACCTTTCTTTAAACAAAGAATTCTGAAGAAGTGCTACTAAATGTTGGCGATTCACACGATTTATCATTCTCTCAGTATCTTCGCCAGCTTTTCCATCATCACTCTCAATCAAATTTACAAATGTATAGTAAATTGTGTTTTTTAATTCTATTTCAGGCATAGTTGTTGATGCAGATGCCAATTTTTTGTAAAGATTCTTATTGGGCATATTTTGAACTTCTGGCATATCTATCAGCTGCTTTATAGTTCCTTTTAACGTGTTATCAGCTCTTTTAATAGGTAATACTATTTCTCTTTCAGTTTTACGAAGCTCCAACATTGTGTAAAACCATCTAATTAAATGAGACTTACCAGCACCACTTGCTCCTTTTACTAATACAAATTGATCTTCCTCACTTGAAGCGAAAAATCTATCAAAAACCTCTTCCTCCGTCATCGGATGTTTTTTATCTTGTAGAGTAACATCCGCATGAGAAGTTACATATAAATTTTTCATTGGCACATGGGTTGCCAAAAAATCACCTTTTGTGTTATTAATTACGTCAGGGCGAAAAACACTCTTATATCTTTGCTTTGCTATCTCAATATTCATTATTTAACCCCCTTATAAATAATCGCGCCTATAGGATCATTGAACGCCTCATTAGATGGATATAAAATCCACTTGCTACCCTTATCAGAGACATATTTCAAAGATATTTCTCCATTTTCATGTAGTTGTCTTAACGCACTTGAAAACGCAATATTTAGGTTTTTCTCACTTTTGGGATTGCCTGACAGTATTTTTCCATATTGGTTAAATCTTGTCATAAAATCATCAATTTGATATTCTTTCTTTTTTTCTAAGTCCATAAGTTTTATTACATCTTTAACAAACACATAAGCATTTGGAAGGAAAACAAAACCATTCATATATCCAAATCCCAAAAATTGTGCCCAAAATCTCCATCCTCTGGCCATTGGTGCAGTAATCTGTTGATCGGATTTTTCTGATAAATAATTCAACATTTCATTATCTGAAATCGAACTGTATTTATATATTTTCTCATCTAGATTCACAATCGCATTTGTACACTTATAAAACTGTTCTTCTTCATAATTATCCAACTTAGAAATTATATACGTTCTTAAATCTTCTATTGTTTTTAACTCCTCTTTTGGAACAATAGCTGTTACATAATTATCCTGAATATCAACTAGTTTTAATTCAGTTGCTGTTTTTAATATTGTAGAAAAATAAGAAGTGCCTTCATATATTTCTTTTGGTTCCATTAATTCTTGTAAATCAGATCGAGAAATATTTTTCTTAGATGTTACAATTCTATACAAAGCAAAAACCCTTGCAGGTATTGCTTCTGTAACCATTTTCCCAGTAAACATTTTTCCTCCTATCTAATTACAGTCCCATCAATTTGATCTGTAATCATTTTTCCTGTATTGTTTGACACACAAAAATCATGTTTAGAAACATGTATCACATATCTTTTTTTATTTAAATACTTATAAATAGTTTGATACTCTGCTTTAGCTTGATCTTTATCATCATCATATATTGCCATTACTAATCCTGAAATGTAAAAACCATTATCATGAACTTGAAGAGCTCTTAATTCTTGAAAATTCATATAATTAATTCCAACGATATTTGATTCTCTTATATTGTCTAGAGAACTACTTACCACAACATTAGGTTTATATTTTTGTATTAATTCACCTGGATCTTCATCTGTGATAATCAATGCTTCATTTGTATTTGCAAAAAAATCAACCATTTCATCTGTCAGATTTTTCTCTGGTCCTTTCACATCAACAACCAGTGGGAAACGATTGTTTTCTGTAATTATCATATTTTCATGACAATTGCAGCCTGGACAACATTCAGATACTAAAGGATATGTTTCAAAAAACATTTCCGACCAACATAATCGATCAGATTTATCAATTGCATTCTTTATTGTAAAAAAAGCATTTTGAGATTTCATTGCTTCTTCATCTCTTATTTTTTCAAAAACTGCTTTAGCTTCACTCGTTTCTTGTGTAATAACATCATTTAATATCTTCACAGTGAAAATATATCTATTTTCCGCATCCAAATCTAACCCTGTTATTTTGATTTGTTTTTTTCTATTCAACAGAAGTAATACATTGATATTCCACTTTTCATCGGTATCATTGCCTTCTTCAAAATAATTAATTTTATTATAATTAGGCTTTGTAGAAGCCATAATTGCAATATTACCACCCTGCCACTGATTGTTTGGGTTTCGATACATACTCCACCATCGTCCCCAAAACTTATCCGTTGTTAGAACTTTGCTCACATGATTAAAAGCTCTTGAAATATCATCTTCATCAATACACATGGCACTAATACAAGGAAGACCATCTCTTCCGCCTCTTCCCAATTCTTGATAATATGTATCTGGACTCTCAGGCATATAAAGATGTACTACACTTCTAACATCTGGCTTATCTACACCCACGCCAAATGCAGATGTCGCTATCATTAAATCAAATTTGTTATTGACCCAATCATCAATTAGATTTCTTCTTTCGTTTGACTTTGTGTCACCCGTAAAAGTATTAATATTTGAATACCCTTTATTTTCTAGATACTCTTTCCATTTATCTGCTTCATATGGAGCATTAACATATAAAATCATTGGATGTGGAAGCAAATTAACCATATCTAAAACTTTTTTTCGTTTATCAGAATAATTTTTAGCTTTACTATAAATAAAACGTGGTTCTTTTCTCAATGAATCGCATCTTATTTCTAGCCAATCGTTATTTATTGCAAAAAGATGTTTTAATGATAATACCGTTTCGTCACGATATGTTGCTGATAACAAATATGTTCTCAACTCTGGATTAACCTTTAATAGCTCATTTCTCCACGGACTTATGCACTGATAATCAACTCTGAAAAAGTCACCCCAAGCCACTACTATATGAGCTTCATCAATAATAATATTCTTGAGGTATCTGTCCATATTTGCTTTTGAAATTAATTCACTAAATTGCTCATTCTTAATCAATGCTTCTGGAGATATAAAAAGCAATCTTACGCTTCTTTGTTCAATAGCAGTTTTTATTTCTTTAAAATTTTTTATCCCACTATAATAGCAGTAGATTTCACCTTCTTTATAACACTTAATATTTGTGCGTGCTGCTCTTTCCTGGTCTATTGCCAAAGAAACAGTCGGAACTATTACAACCGATAAACCATTTTTTTCATATCCAAGTGCCTGGGTAACTAAGCTTTTTCCTCCGCCTGTTGGCATTGAAATTAACGATGTGAATCCATTCGGCGTATTAAGTGCTCCATATACACATAATTTCTGTTCAAATGATTTAAAGTTTTTAAAACCTGTTGTCTCTTCTATAAACGTATTTGTCTTAAGGCTAAATTTTGAATGTGTTACAGGAACATCTGTACTCGATGTAATAAATGAGTCAGATACAAATTGCTTATGCATTATAAATTCCGGAATATCAAATACTGCATAATATTTTTTCCCCAGCGAATCAAAATAAATTCCATAATCAGCTAAATCAGAAAAATTCTGTGCGTTGTCAAATCTAAGTGAACTTTGATAAGTTAACATAAATCCACGAATAACAACTAAATAATCTGCTGTTCCACATTTTCCTTCGTTGTACCTTGTATAGGTATTCACTAAACGATATGCCGTATTTAACAAAAATTCTTCAACTAGTGTTTCTGTATAAACATTGTCAAGTAATTCTAGGTCATAAGGCTCATCATTTATTAATTTTTCAATTAAATCTACTATCAGTTCTTTTTTCATTTTTTCACCAACCACATAAAGCAAGCGGATTCTAAACGAATAATAGGCTTGGACAAGCTCTCAATTATTACTTCATACTGTTTTCTCAGTTCGTCTATAGATTCGTTTCCTTCAGTTCCATAATATTTTTCTCTAGATTCTTTCATGGATAAAATCTGATCAACCATTTCTTTTGCGCCAAGCAAATTAGAGTCTTTTTGAAAGCCTGTTCGTGCTTTTTTTCTAGCTATTTGACTGCTTTGTTCAACAAGATTTTCCCATTTTTCTTCAGAATATTGACTTCTAAACCAATCAAGATTACTTGCTCGATACTTAGAAGAAATACCTAAGAATCCATTTTCTTTTCCTCTTCTTCCCAAATGATCAATTGAATCTGAACGATTAAAATATCCCATTTGTGATAATCTTCTATGCTCAGATATTACCGTTTTATCTGGAACCTCACTAAATGATGAAAAACCAACAGGAATAACCTGTATAGCTGATGCTAAATACTGTCTAAACATTCCAAGTGAATATAATGACATTCTAGAATCGAGCAAAAGTCTCTCATTAGGTTCAATCGAATATGTGTAGATAAATCCCTTCCAATTTACACTTGATTCTGCAGCCAAAGCTGTGCACATACCTTTATATGAACCCATAGCATTTTCAACGATACAATCAAAAATCTCATCGCCTGGTGCATAAAAATGAATATAATCATTTTTTATCGCTACTTGTCTGTCGAATGATCCCATTATCATTCTGTTGTTATGATTTATATTCTTTTTCTTTTCCTCTTCAAGACCTCTTTGCGCTTTTATGGCAATCTCGTTTTGCTTTTTAGACATATAATGATCCCAGTTAGGAGGAATCAAAAATGAATTCTGTGCAGATCTTACCGAAAAATTATGCTCGTCAAATGCGACAAAACCATCATTTGCGCCATGTTCTAGTTCTCCAAATCCTGCAAGTGATGCCCAACTCATCATTGTTTCTGCAAACAATTTATTTTCATTGAATTGATAATTATGCAACAACTTTTCCAATTGCAGATAAAGAGGTCTAAATCTCATCGCGGCGGTATCAAATATTTGTTCACGCTGTACAGTTTCACGCATCTTTTCAGCTTCTTTAATTAATTCAGGAATCAAACGATATAATCCAAATTCGAAATCAGTTTTAATAGATTCTTTTATTTTGTTATTTATATCATTCATAATGATTTCTAGACCACTCAATGATTGACAAAATACATTTAATCCATCATTCCAAAATTTAAAAAGTTGTTCTTCATAACTATCTACTGAATGAATTACAACAGAAGTCACAGGTTTTTTTACATTTCGTCCCATTCTATCTAATCGGCCAATTCGTTGTTCGATAGTGTTAATGTTCCAAGGCAAATCCAAATGAATTACATAATCAGCTATTTGTAGGTTTCTACCTTCTCCACCTGATTTATCACAAATCAACATTTTACAATTTGGGTCCGACTGGAATCTATATATATTAACTTCTGCCTTGTCTCTATTGATTGATTCAGCAAATCCAGTAACTTCGTCTCCAAATACATCTTTAAATACCTTATAATATGCATTAAAGGTTTCTATCTGATCTGTAAAAATAACTATTTTCTCGCCAAATAATTCTTGATCTATGTGATTAATCAAATTAACTAATCTTGATGGATGACTTTCAATATCATCCATAACATCTGCAAGATTATCAACTGCGGTTTCTTCTTCTTCAAGCCATCTTGAAGCTGTCTTAATTACATCAGCAGGGATTGCATATTTATCTCCTAACTCTGTAAGTCGTGCTTTATAGGCCCAAGGTGAACTGAAAAATGCTTCTATCAGCGGTTGAATAATATCTTTTACACTAGAGTCTTCTAAACTTCCTTCCTGAGCTAAAATCCACTCTTTAAGTTGACGATACGCCTCATTTTCATAATAATTCTTTTCTTCTGAAATTTCGTATGTAAGTTCATGAACTGCTCTTTCAGCAAATTCGCCATCTTCATTTTTAGGATATACACCCAAAACAGCTCTTCTTCCACGAATTATATTTCGTTCTAATTGGAAGTTATCACAAATATAGGAAACTATTACTTGTATATCGTATATTCCGAAGTCTTCTTTTGAGGTATCGATACTAGATACTAACTCAAATAATTTCGTATCATCGATTTCGTCAGCTAAATCATTTAAATTTTCTTCAATTACTTCTAATTCATCTTGAACATCTTCATCCTCATGCGGATTTTCGGCTTCAATTTCAGGCAACAACTCATTTTTAAAACTGTCCACCTCATCTAAAAGTGAATAAGTTAGTCTGGAAATTCTATTCTGTTTTCCTACCAATTCGCTGAACTTCTCAATTGGCATATCATCATATTTATCAGGAAGAATCAGTCTTAATAAATCCAAATACTCTTCTTGTCTTTGCTGAATTGGAGTAGCACTAAGTAAAATAATGTTTTCTGAATGACGACTTATTGCGTGAATAAATCCATATCTTCCTTTTCTATCTAAATAATTATGAACCTCATCAACAATAACAAAATCCCAATCTACGACACACTCTTCTTTCGATAAACTTTCTACTGGAATAAGTTTAATCGAATTTCCATTTTCATCATTTCCCTCTAACAACCCAAATTTAAATAATAATTCCGTTCTCCACTGAGCAATTAATGCTCTAGGTACTGTTATTAAAACCTGTTTTTCTGCATTATTAGACAAATAGATTTTCAAGACCGAACAAGCTTCAATTGTTTTTCCTAAACCAACCTCATCGGCCAACATGTATCTACAGCGTTCACTTTGTAAACATTGCATTATCGTATTAAGCTGGAAGGCCTTTAAATAAATCTTACACCCTGCTAATTCTTTAAATCCTAAAATTGAATTATCTAATACATTCATAGTGTCTTTTACTATTTGACGTCCTAAATACCAGCAAGGATTCTGAAACTCATATTTTTTTAATTGTTGTATAGGATTCGCACTACCAGAAATAAAAGATGTAACTAAATCCACCTCATTTACACATCTATATTCTTTAGTTACAGTATCCTGCAGATAATATTCATAAAAATCACTATCATTTCCCTTATATTCAACTACTCTAGATGTTCTTCTTCCCCATTTCACCAAAGATCCTTTAAATAAATGACAATGATCTAACGCAGCTAATGGTGCCTCTTTAACTTCATCTGGAATATATTCAAAATATTTTTTTTGATCAAATGGATCCGAAAATTTGATATGAGCTGTTTCATTAAAATCATTTATACTCAACACCTTACCGGTTGCAAATATTCTAGGATCATGAGGGTGTTCTCTATCTATTGGACATCTCACAAACATTCCTTCCTTAATCATAGTAATCCCCCTATGCTTTTTTGGATTTAAAGGACTCTAAACATATGTCTTTTTCTGAACATGTTGAACACAAAGGATTTAGCATTTTCTTATAAGCAGTTTCAAGTAGAGTGTTTTCATTAAGTGTTGCATTTACCTCTTGTTGTGTAGAATTCTTAAAAATTTCTTTGGTATCAACTTTTGAAGCTGTATTAATTTTTGCTGTAAGAAAATCTTCTCTTTTAATCATATGATCAAACTCTTTTTCTTTTAAATTCATAAACTTTCCATTAAACAAAGCATATTTTTCGATGTATGCAAAAGCAGTCCTTACAATATCTATTGCTTCTGCATAATTGATAAATACAAACTTTTCTTTTAGGTCGTCCATTTGAATATTTAAGTAATCAAATACAATATTTTTAACAAATACTTTTCCTTCAAAATGTCTTCGAGCTCTGTGTTCTAATACAATTGTTAGATATTTTTGTAATAAGAACTCATCCTTATATACACTTTTTCCTTCTATTACTGATTCCATTAAAAATCTATATTTACAAAGTCTGTATCTCATAAGATCATACTGATTAAACTCATTCATTTTAAATCCTTGAATCTGAATGTAATCAGCCTTTTTCCGATAATCATCTTTCATTTCGGGTTCATATGGTGATACTTTTGCACCTAATATTCTTAACAGATAATATAATTCGGATTCGCAATCTCCTTCCTTTTTTATATAACTTAATTTAATTGCACATTTACTAAATGCTAATCCGTATATCAATGCATAACGTCTAAAGTTCTTATACTCTAATCTTGATGTTACGAAAACCTGATATTTCCAATCTACTGGTGCCTGTGCAACTTCAAAAAAATTAATGTCTAATGGCCATGGAAACTCATCTTTTCGTGTAATACTCATATCTCGATCGGATAAGCAAGCAAAATGGTATACTTTATTCTGATTATTCTTATTCTTTCTTAAAACGTCACCATCAATCTGTTCAAAATTTCTAACAATCCAGTTTGCACCTTTTCCTTCAGAAGGAATTTGCTGAAGATATAATTGCATCGTTTCTCTTAAACAATCAAATGACGCATTGGCTTCTACATCTTTAACTTCATTTAATCTTTGCAATACTCTTTCTACAATATCCTTAAATTCTGAATCTATCTCTTGAACATCTAACACTCTTGAAACAAGTACGTCGCTGATTTTTTTATAGAATGACTTGAAATCATTTCTTTGATCACTAAAATCATCATAAAAATATTTTGTAATATCATTCAATTCTTTTAATGCATTTATCAAAGTATCAATTTCCGAATCAGAGATATCAAAGTATTCAACACGTTGAAATTCCAATTTTTCATTATCATCATCTGCAATTTCATCTATGCGATTTTTCAGTTTCCTCAACTTCTTAATAATTCCTTTTATTGAAGTTTCTTTACCATAATAAAGCTTTGTCTTATCTAGTATTGAAATTATTTCCCCGTGCTTTTGTTCGACTATAATTCCACAAGATAAACACTCATACAGATCATTTATTTCTTTAATACATAATGATTGGGTATCGGGATCCCACATATTAGTTATTGATAAGAAAAAATGTCCTATAGGATAGTCTAAAAAAGCCCTTTCTCCAAATTGTTCAGGAAAATAAATTTTTAAAATACTATTTACTTCACTATTTGCTGCATATAACTGTTCATCCATATAATACAATGCTGAATGAATATAGTTATCATCTTTTCTTAATGCTTCTGCTGTTTCGAATTTCTTTGCAATATATCCAGCAAATTCAGTGGCATTGTCAAATTCCGTCACTTCAATTTTATTTGAAAAGTCTATAACACTTGTATTTCCAGCAATTAGTGCAGCAATGTTATCTGCAATCTTTCCACCTTCGAAATATTGAGTATTATTATTCAAATTTTTGGGTGAAAAAACAATTTTTGATTCAAACGAAGAATACACATCCAACCATGTTTGATATACATTTTTATAATCAACTTGATAATTGAAAAGGATTACTACTAATTTATATTTGCTCAACTCTTCTATCATTTTTAACATGATAGGTGTGAACTGATGAATTCCATGTACTATAATTGAGTCTTTTCTTATTTTTGTAGAATCACATTTTTCTTTGGAAACATCCTGAATAGTGTTTTCAATTGCAGTGTCGATTTCTTCTTCTTTAAAGCTTTCCTTAATTTTAAAGAACTTGTTGTTCGTCAAAATTAATTCCTTATATATTTCAACAATACACTTCTGATCATATGATAATTTTTCATCTCTGATATTAGCCGGATCCATCCCAAGTTCAAACATAGTTCGAACGCTTTCAACAACTTCGCTTCTATTTCTCTTAAGTGAAGAGATAATATCTGCAGCATCTATATCCTGTACTATTGCAGAAAAATCCATGCACTCGATCAAATTATCAATAGCAGCGCGTTGACTAATTGCAATTGAATCACTTTCCCAATCTTCATATAGTGTATTAATAAATTTTGTCACCGTAGTGAGTTTTCCTTTATAAAACTCTTTATATTGGTCACATAATCCGTTTACTAATGTTTGTGATACACACAAATGAAAGCAATTTTGAATAGATGCCCAATACGGTTCCTTATGTATTTCATATGGATTGCTATATGTATATATTGTAATTGCCATTATTCAATAACCTCCATAAAATTACCCCAGCACTGCTGTACTGTGCTATCTAAATCTTTTACCCATACTAAATTTCGAATTGCTCTTGTTAATGCAACATACAAAATTCTAGATTCTTCTTTCTCTTGTTCCATTGATTCAGTATCAATCATGTAACCATCACTATAGTCCATATTTCCACGACCAGATCCATAACTATAAATTAATTTACCATTCACACAATTTACACTGAGACCAGAATGATATGTACTGGAAATATCATCAGATGTATAAGGGAGAATTACTGTTCCATATTCAAGACCTTTTGATTTATGTATTGTCGTACATATAATACTAACCTCATCTGTTTCGATCTCTTTGCTTCTAGATGCCTCTTCCTGATAAGTGGTTATATTGATTTTTAAATATTCTCCAATCATATTAACCGTCAAATACTCTCTAGAATACTTTTGTGTTATTTTTTCAAGCAAGCATTCATAATTACTTTTATAATGCAACTGCAATTCTTTATTATTAGAATAGGTAATCCATGGTTTGATCGCTTCATATATTTCTCTTAATACCACTAAAACCGGTCTTGTTTCAAAATCCGATATTATCTCATTCCATTTTTTTCCAAGAAGCAACATGAAATATTCATCCAATATTCTAACTAATTCGTCTAATTTTTCTTCCGACTTATACCCTTTAAAATTTGACAACTGTATTTTCATAGAAACATAATTTGATTCTATTAAATTAACTAGATAAACCTTATTGTATGGATGTGTAATTGCAAGAACTAATTTATATAAATCTCTAGTAGATGGTAATCTAAACAGATTTCCACCTTCTGTAACTTTAATAACTAGCTCGGTATCTTCTGCAGCTTTTACCAAATTTGAAATCTGATAGTTATATCTTACTAAGATGGCTATAGTCATTTCTTCTTTACTTAATTTTTTTTGTTTAGAAAGCTTTTCAATTTCTTCTTTTTGGAAACGAATTTCATTGAACAAATCTTCAATAAATTTATCTTTATCTTTTCCATGTGTTTCCACTTTTCTAACTAAAAGGTCATCTGTGTATTCTTTTATCACTCGACTTTTTAAATGATCTTCATCTTCATAAGGAAGCAATTCTTGCGCTCCCATTTCAGTAAAGACCGCATCAAATATATCTAGTAATCTTCCATCTGTTCTATAATTCCTATTTAATGAATACTCTTTCCATAAGTCACTACTAGCCCCCACTTTTTCAAAAGCACTTAATGTAGCACCTCTAAATCTGTAAATACTTTGTTTAAGATCTCCAACAACAAACAATCTACAATCATTTCCAAACATTTTTTGAAGACCTAGAATTGTTTCAATTTGTACATCATCCGTGTCCTGAAATTCATCAATAAAAACATATTTGTAGTTAATTCCAGTACCTCTAATGCTGTTATTTTCCACAAACTTATGAATGTTTATCATGCAATCTCTTAAACTAATCAAGTTCTTTTCTTTTATATCATTTGCATATTGTATTTCAGATGGAATAACAACACGTTCTATTAATTCATTAAAATATGGGATTGACCCTATTGGATTTCCTAATGATGATGTATCAACAGTTTTAATATCAATGCTGCGATTATATAACTGATCACAAAATCCAATTAACATACTTTCTAGTTCATATGATGGAATAGTTAGCTGATGTACAAAATTTGGATTTTCCTCCGTTTTTTCGCTCAAGTATATATCTAGTTTTGAGTGATAAATATTTCTTCGCTCAAATGTTTCACTTGATATTTGGCTGTCAAAACCGATGCCCATTCGCATACATTCTTTACGTAATAATGAAATTGCAAATTTATGAATTGTAGAAATTTGAATTTGATTCATATCCTCAATCAAATGCATATATTTTTCATTAGACGTGAGCACAAAATAGTTCATAAACATACGTTTCAATCTACTATTCATGTTTTCAGCAGCATCTTTAGTAAAAGTAATCATTGCAATATCACTAACAATATCGACTACAGCGTCTGCTGTTCTATTACATAAATACGCCACTCTAGATACCATGGAATAAGTTTTTCCAGTTCCAGCTCCAGCTGCAACCATAATATTGCTCGACGATGGTGCATGTTCTATTTCAAATTGTTGAAAATTAAAAGGTGTCACTTCTGCTAATGACTTCAACAAAGTTTTTTGTTCATCATCAAACAAACCTTCTTCAATCAGGATCGAATCATTTACATACGATTCGATATCATTAAGAACGTAAACTTCAAAATTAAAAATGGAATACAAATCTTTTAGAGTTGAGTCGTCAAATTTTCTAGTTCCAACCGCTAAATTTCCCTTTACTGGTGCTAATTTCTTCTTGAATAAAATTGATTCTACCTTATTCGCCAATAAACACATGGATTCTCGTGAATCAACAAAAACTATTTCTTTTATTCCCTTAAAATATTCTTCAACAATCTCATCTGCTTTATCATTACTTAATAAGTTTTTTTCGATTCGTAATCTAGAATATCCTGGATTTAAGTTTTCTTCGCTCTCTTTCAAATCAAAGTTGGGTTCAAAGTGATGTCTAATAAGTGCAAAACGCTTTGCATCTAAAATATCATGTGGTGTACTCTTGTTGATATTGTAACGTCCTATTAGTTTTTGAAATAATAAAGCAGAATCCTCTAAATCTTCTTTAAAAATAGTTTCTGTTTCATCCGAAACAATATCTAATCTTTTTTCCAAGTATTCATTTTTACTAATCATTGGATAGCAAACTAAATCCATAACTAATGGATTCATTCCCAACTCCTGCTTCAACAAATTAATCATATTAAATCTGTATCCACGCGCTTGTTTTCTCGGACTAGATTGTGGCTGTTCCTCTCCAGACAGAATTATGGCATCCTCTCCTACAACATTAAATATATTTTGTGGTAACCAACCCTTTACCTCTATAATAAATAATCCGACATTTTCTGCCATTACACAGAAATCATATTCCCATCCCTTGATTGAACGAGTATTATACACTACATATTGTTGTGGAAGATTCTTCGAAAAGCAGTCCCATACTTTCTTTTCACCTTCATATTCTGGTAATTTATCAATCATTTTAGCCATATCTTTATCCCCATAACTTTATTTCATTATTTCTTCATCTGGTAAAACTTCTACAATTTCATCCATAGTACAATTTAGTGCATTACATATTTTAGCCATAACGTCCATGGTAACATTCTCATCTTTGGCTAATTTAGTCATAGTACTATTACCTATTGATGCCATTTCCTTTAGGTCCTTTTTTTTCATGTCACGATCAATCATCAATTTGAATAATTTTTTATATGATACACCCATTTGTTTTCCTCTTTCTTTTAAAGAAACGTGTAATATTCTGTCAATTTAAGTATACCATATATTTCTTGTTTGAGGGTATTTTTCTTGCGGATTGGGTACTTGTTTTATAAGATTTATACATATTCTATGGATTTTTTCACTATTTTTTCAGCATTCCACTCATTTCTGTCCACATCTAAATAGTAGAAGGCTTTATAAGTAACTAAGAGCAAGTTTCGCCTTGGGACCCGATAATTAATTTCATAATTATCTTGCCAGGCAACTTGTTGGGTATGATGATTCCCCAAACCCTCATTTGGTTCCTTCGTCACGGCTTTTGAAAGTCTTCGACTATTCAAAGAGGAGGTATGCTACCTATGGCAAGACCAAAAAAATCTATCTCACCGGCTAAAAACCGGGAAATCAAAATTCGTTTTACTGAAGAGCTTTATAATGTACTTACCAATGATGCATTGGCAGCTCACATCCCACGAACTGAGTACATTCGTCAGCTCATTCTAGATCATCATCCTGTAATTAAGCAGGAAGTTGTTTTCGACAGTACTGAAGTCTTAGAAATTTTTCGTGGACTTGGTAACTGTCGTGGTAATCTTAATCAAATTGCCAAACACCTGAATCAAGGTGGTGAACCTAATGGACAAGTTCGTAATCAAGTCCTCGATTGCATCTCTGAACTGTATGAGATGCGTGACAAGCTTGAAGAAATGGTAGGTGAATATCGTGGCAGTCATTAAACATATTTCAATTAAGAACGCAAGTTACAATGCAACTGTAGATTATCTCACTACTCAGCATGATGAGTTTACCAATAAACCAATTCTTGACGAACACGGTCGTCGTATTCCGCGAGAAGAATTTTTACTCGATGGAATTAACTGCGATCCAGAATCTTTTCATCAGGAATGTCAGGAACTAAACGCTCGTTACAATCAGAATCAGACTAGAGCTGATATTAAAGCACATCACTATATTCTCAGCTTTGATCCAAGAGACCGTGATGAAAACGGACTGACTCCTGAGCAGGCACAGCAATTAGCTATTGCATTTGCCAAGAAAAACTTTCCTGGGCATCAAACAATTGTCTGCACTCATCCTGATGGACATAACAGCGCTGGAAATATTCACACACATATTGTCATCAACAGTGTTCGTGCGCTTGATGTCGAAAGACAAGACTTTATGGAACGCCCTGCTGATTCTCTTGCTGGTAAGAAGCATCATGTTACAAAAGATTTCCTAAAATATTTAAAACAGGAAACTATGAATCTATGTCAGCAAGAAGGATTCTATCAAGTGGATCTTCTCTCTCCGGCCAAGATTCGTGTTACAGATCGCGAATACTGGGCGCAAAGAAAAGGTCAACATGCATTAGATCAAAGCAATGCAGAGCAGCTTACTAATGGTGTTACACCTACAAAGACTGTCTTTGAAACTGACAAAGGATATCTTCGTCGTGTAATCAGTTCTATTATTTCTGACTGTCGTAGCTACGATGAATTTCAGAAAAAACTGTACGAGCAATATGGTATTGAAGTTCATGAAAGCAGAAAACAAATTTCTTTTTTGCTTCCTGATCATAGAAAACCGATTCGTGGCAAATCACTTGGCACTGACTTTGAAAGAATTTCAATTGAACGTTCTATCTTCAAATCGTCTTTAGTGATTGATACTGTTACCGCTCCTACCGGAGATAAATTTGCTTCTGTTCTTCATGATGGAAGAAGAATCACTATCTTTGTTCAACTTGAGTTAGACATTAAAGCAATGCAAAATCCTTTTTATGCACAGAAGGTAAAGCTCAGTAATCTGAATAAGCTTGTTGAATCTCACAACTTTATGGTTGAACATGGACTCCAGGAAATGACTGACATTGAATCTCTACTCTCTTCTACAGCAACTGATACATCTGAGAAACGTGCTTCCTTAAAAGAAACACAGGACCGATTAAAAGTTGTAAGAGACATGATTCGATATTCTGGTCAGTACTATGCAAACAAAAAAGTCTACAATGAATTTCGAAATGCCCGGAATAAAGTAAAGTTCCGTGAAGAACATTTGCCGGAGATTATGTTGTATGAATCTGCCAGAAAATCACTGAAAGAATTGTCAGGTGGTAATCCCATCCCATCACTCAAAGCTCTTCGTGAAGAACGCGACCAGCTTGTTGCTACTAATAATGCACAGTATGAAACTTATTCTTTTGCAAGGTCTAAGCTGTATGAACTACAGGCGATTCATCAAAATCTTTCTACTTACATAAAGGAAAAAACTCTTGAAAAGAATCAAGAACAATCACAAGAACGCTCTTAACGCAACTTAAGGAGGCAGAAAAAATCTGCCTCTCATCTGCTTTAGTTAAATGGCAGCTCTTCGTCTATGCCATCTGGAATATTCATAAATCCATTATTGTCTGTTGTAGGCTGTGGTCTGTCAGCCCCATTATTTTCAGAAGCTCCTTTGCTTTCAGCAAACTCCTGCTCTTCTACAACTACATCAGTTGTATAAACTTTCTGACCGTCGCGATTGGTATAACTACCAGTCTGAATACGACCAACAACACAAATACGCATTCCCTTTCGGAAATATTTTTCAGCAAACTCTGCTGTCTTTCCAAAACCTACACAGTTAATAAAGTCTGCCGATGGTTCATTATCTCTTTTGAATCTTCGGTCCACTGCCAAAGAATATCTGGCAACTGCAGTTGCATTATCTCCACCTGAGTATCGAACCTCAGGGTCTCGTGTAAGTCTTCCCATTAAAATTACTTTATTCATTAATATCCTCCTGAATTTGAATCTGAATGTCTTCTAGTTCCTCTGTTACTAAAGATTTTTTGCTAAGCTTGCAAAGCACACCTGTTGGCATGACATACAGCACTTTTCCAAATGCCCTGTCGCCAATTTTGTCATAAAGTCTGCCTGCGCTATAGCTCTCTCCCACTACTGTACGTGGACTATTTGCTACATAACCGATGCATCCAAGTCCTTCAACTTTTACCTGGATAGCTTCCTTGTCATATTCATTATCTGGTTCTTTTTCTAACATCACACGCATTCCTACTTCTAAAAATTCCTTTCCGTAATGATACTGTGTTCCTGTAAGTGTAAAATAAATATCTTCCATTACTGTTCCCTCCATTCTAAAAATCATCTAAATCAGAATCTAGTCCCTCTGCTTCTAAAGCTTCTCTTTTTTCTTCTTCATCCATCAGCTCGTTTAAGAATGAAAATTCTGCAGCCTGTTCAAATAGATCCAAGTCTCCATCGCCGTTAAAATCAAACATATTTCCAAATATTCCTTTCATCGCACGCCTCCTTATGCTATGCACTGGAAACCTAAATTTGTAAACAGGTCTCCCAAACTATAGTTCAATGGTTCTGTTTCTTCCATCATTCCTTTTTCGTAATTCTCAATAGTGAATTCAGGATGAAGTTCTAACTTTTTTATAAGTGCTGCTGTGTTGATGGCGTCACAAAGACCATCATGGAATCTACCTTCTGCTTCTATTTCGCAGTATAATAATGCTTCTTCCAAACCTACTTCACGGTTGAATTCAAACCTCTCACCAAAGATTGCCTGATAATCCACCCAGTTTTCTTTATCCATGAAGTTTTGAATTCTTTCATCTTCGATTTCCTTAGACTTAATTTCTCTATAGAACTGATTGTAATCATTTTCGCTCCAGGCAATGACCTTGTACTCTCGATCTCCAATCCAGTTCAACATATGCTTCATAGCATCTTCTAAACAAGGAGCATGCTTCACATCTGAATTACTGATTCCTGTCAGCTTAAGAATGAAATTGTCAATTACGCCATACACTGGATGCACGTACTGTCTAATCTCTGCAATACGCTGGTACTCTTCATCTAAAAGCACTGCACCGATCTGAATAATCTCTGTTGCGTAATGAAATTTATCTGTACGGTAGTGCTTAGCAACACCACACATTTCTAAATCTAAAACTAAGTAATTCATGTGAGCTACCTCTTACATTTGCCATTTATCTTTCATCAGTTTCTTTGTTATATAGATATTAGCAAAATGTAATGGCGAAAAAACTCCCTCGATGCAATTTAGTAGTCCCAAAAATCTCCCAACATGATATAATCAACTTAAAGCACTTGGGAGGGCTACCGTATGGCAAAAGGAAATAATCAGAAGCTAAAACTTCTTTATCTCACAAAAATATTCATGGAGAAAACCGATGAGTCTCATGCATTAACTCTTGCAGAAATTACTGCGCAGTTAAATGCTTATGAAGTCACTGCAGATCGTAAGACACTGTACTTAGACTTTGAGGAATTGAAACGATATGGACTTGATATTGTCAGTGAGCAATGTGGTAAGACTGTGGTCTATCATCTTGCCTCTCGTCAGTTTGAGTTAGCTGAATTAAAACTTCTTGTGGATTCAGTACAATCTGCAAAATTCATCACTGAGAAGAAATCTAATTCTCTGATCAAGAAATTGGAATCTCTTGTCAGCGAGCATGAAGCTAAGCAATTGCATCGTCAAGTTATTACCACTGGACGTGTTAAGACTATGAACGAAAGTATCCTTATTAACGTTGACAGCATTCATGCAGCTATTAGTGATAACAAGCAAATCACATTCCAATACTTCCAGTGGACTCCTACAAAAGAACGCGAATTGCGTCATGATGGCCAGCGTTATGTTATTAGCCCTTGGCATCTTGTTTGGGATGATGAGAATTACTACATGATTGGATATGATTCTTACTCTGAGATGATTAAGCATTTCCGTGTAGATAAAATGCTCCGCATCTCTTCTACTGACGATAAGCGTGAAGGTCAAAAGAAAATGAAGGAGCTGAATATTGCTGCTTACTCTCGTAGCCTCTTCGGCATGCTGGGAGGCGAATCTAAGCACGTTACGCTTGAATGCCACAATAATATGGCTGGTGTTATCATCGACCGTTTTGGCAAGGATACACTGATGATGAAGAAAGATGATGAACACTTTATGGCTCATGTGGATGTGATTCCTAGCGATCAATTCCTGGGATGGATTATTGGACTTGGTGGTGGAGTTAAAATAACTGAGCCTACCACCGTTGTTGAAAGAATAGAAGAATTACTAACGAAACAATTACTTGCCTACCAATCAAAAAACATATTAGAAGGAGAATCTAAGAATGACTTTTGACACTTTTATAAAAAGACTATATGAAGTTAAAAATATAAGCCGTATTGAAAATGGATATAGTCACATTGTCTATGATATCATTTACAATTCAACCTTAGACAATAATGAATATATGTTAATCGATACTTCCTCTTACAAAAAAAGGGGAAATAGACCATTAATAATAGATCATCTATGTGCAATACCTGACTTTGTTATTACTAATAGGACTGATAACCTTAAAGATATAAAAAGGCATGGATGTATAGAAGTCAAATATTCTACAAGCGAAATTAAGAATGCGAATTTATATAAAAGATTTAATAACCGGCTAATTGATTACTACCGACAAAAAGGATATCTATCAACATATAATAGTAATGTTATTTATACAAATGGTTGGGTATGGCGTTATTTTAAATCCAACAAAGAACACGAATGGATTCATGACTTTACTAAGCCCAACACATGTAATGAAACTGAATACAACAAGCTGTTATCTGATTTACGCTCAATAAATTGGACACTCAACTAATCATAGAGTTTTCCAGCCACCATGCACTGCAAAGGTACACGATGGCTGGTTTTCATTTATGCTTTTACAACATGAGTCATACGAATAAATGAGATATTCTTCTTAAGGATGCAGATGCTGTCTCCTACTGGATTTCTTGCAACTATTGCTCCCGATTCTTTTGTTTTCTCATACATCGTAAACAAGCTTTTCTCCCAAGGAAGGTCGTATGGCTCCTCGACCTCAACTTGTGTTCCGCCTTTTAAATGAATCATATATTTCTGATAAAACATCTTATTTTCCTCCTGAAATTCTTCTTATAAATCTATATCCTGCGTTTTCTTTACAACACTCTTGGTACTCTTCTTCGCAACTTCTGTCTTTTTACTCTGTAGCTTCCCAAGCACAGATTCCTTGTGATACGGATTAGTACCTTCTGCAGCAACTGGTACATCCCACTTAAGTTCATCTACTGTCTTGGCAAATCTCACGGCTTCCATCGGCAACACTGACTTTTCCATAAAGGAATAATAGCTTTTGTCATTCTGGACACCGATAATGATGTGATCGACAAGCTGAATTCCTACAAGACTACACACCTGTTGCATGCGGTCTGTAATTGTAATATCGTCCTTTGATGGATTAAGGATGCCACTGGGATGCAAGTGTAGCATCATTACCTTTGCTGAATTGCTAAGAATCATGCTCTTCAGCATTTCTCTTGGATGTACGATGGATTGATCCAATGCTCCCATACTGACGATATTAAAATTGATTGGTGACAAATCTGACTTCAGATTGACCAAGCAGACCACCTCTCTGTCATACTCCTTCAATCCCTGTGCCATGACACGAATGGCTGCTTCTGGGGAGCACAGAGGCTCTGCGGACTTAATTGGTGGTGCTGATACCATACGAATTGCAGCCTGTTTTAATTTAAAGGGATTCTTCGTACTCACCGGCATCCCTCCCTTCAATAGGGATGGACACAATAAACTCATGTTCATCCAAATCTTTTAACAGCTGCAAAATAGACGTTTTCTTTTTACGAGATTTCTTCTCGACCGTCTGCTCGGACCTTCTTTGGTTCGACTGATTTTGCATTGTCATAGGCCTTTACCGCTTCCTTTCCAGCTTCTAAACGCTCTCTCACAGAAGGCTTAACATCTGACTTATCTGCTAATTCTTCCGCATCTTTTTCCTTCTTGGATCCATTATTGATAATGCCGTCAATCATGCCGTAATCATCCTCTAGCATTTCTTCTACCTTGGCTAATGAATTCTGATTGAAGAACTCTGGCACAATCTGGAACCCAAAGGTATCAACGTAATACGCTGTATCCTTACCATTTTCATGGATAACAACAATGTCACTGGTACTCATGGAATGGCCTCTGAAATCTGCTGGATGTTCCCAGTTGAATCTGTCATACAAACTATCCAAGGTATCATCTGAATTCATGGTGCCACTGTATACTAACTCATAACGGTCAGCTTCTACCTGCATTCCTTCTTTTTTTAGTCCCTCATAGGATTCAAAATGTCGGAATCGATTATCTTCATCCCATGTAAGCTGATAAAACTTATAGCTTCTTTCCTTATCCTTCATAGGCATCCTCCAAATCTGCATAATCTAAATTTGTGTATTTCTGATCTTCCATCTGCTCCATTTTCTTTAAAGCAGATTTTGCATAAACCAAGGTTTCTTCATCCTGCACAGCCTCACATAACAGCTTTAAATTCTTAATGGTTTCCTCTTTTGTATGTCCTGCAACAATACGAACAACACTTAATTCCGCAATATTCATCATCATAATTCCATATCCCCCTTGACTTTTTTCTTTGATGGAGCTTTCTGTTTCTGCTCCTTAACCGTTTCCTGTTTCTTCTGCAGATTGGCTCGAACTGATTTCTTAGGAGCTTTTTCTGTAGCCTTTTCTTTCTCAGGCTTTTCTACAGTTGGCACTGCGTCCACCTGCTCCGCAACTGGCAACGCATTTTCCTGTTTTTCAAAAGGATTTTCTTCAACAACATCCTGCTTAATATTCAAGTCTTTGCTAAGTTCCTGCATATTCCCTTCAATAGTAGTAATCATCTCACTGGCAGCCTGTCGGATGGTATTTAGAGAAGCTTTTAACTCTGGTGTTTCCTTGCCATGTGACCAGCCTGCCACATAAGCAAAGCTGTAATCTGAAGTATCAATGCCAAAGTGCTGACACACTGTAAATGCCACCGATTCCGCTTCCACCTCCTTGACATGTCTTGTCTGATTTCCTTTTTCTCCTACAGGTTCCTTTGTGGTTGGATTGACCGCATGAAGCTTCTGATGAGCCATCTCATGAATTAAGGTCTTTACTGTCTGAACCTCACTCATACCTTCCTGCAAGGCAATGCGCTGTTCTGTCTGGTGATAATAGCCCTTAGCTCCGGAATCAATCTGCTCAAAGGAAATAGGTACGGGACAAGATGCCTTAAGCACATTCATAAAATTCTCGTACTGATTAACATCCCCTAATAACTCATCTACACCAATGGTTGGCAGTTCCTTGCCTTCTGTAGAACTGATATCAAAGACATTTACGATCTTAAATGCCGACTGCATCACTTCTTGGATTTCTGTTTGGGCTGTACCATCTGGATTTCTTAGCACTTCTCCTGTATTTGGATCCTGCTTTTCTACATTGACCTTCTTTTTGTAAGGTGTAGGAGCCAGGATTTTGATTGCTTTCTCGCCCTTTTGTACCTGACGACCAAACTGCTTCTGCCAGGCTGTGTAACCTGCCACAAGGGTTGCATCCGGTTTTTGCATAGCGATTAACAGAGTGTTATTTAAACTGTAATTATGGAATTTGCTCAAGGTTGTAAGGTACTGCTTAAAGGCATCTGACTCAAACAAGTTGGCAATTCCTTCTTCTAACTGATCCGTGATTTCTTTGACACGGTCAAACTGACTTTTCTGCTCTTCCATAAAGATTCCTTTCTGCAAAAAAGGCAGGTACCCGAAGATACCCGCCCACTGCTAAACTCTTATTTCTTTGCTTCCTGAAGACGCGCAAGGATGGATTTCTTTCCACCATTTTCTGGCTTTGTCTCAGTTTTTTCCTTTTTTGCAGAAGCAATTGCTCCTGTATATGCTTTATAACGATTCATTGTACTCATACTGTGGCACCTCCTTAAAGTTCCGCATCGTTGCTACGATGTTTCTCTGCTTTTGGTATCTTAGGCTCCTGCTCCTTAGATTCCTGTTTCTTTGTTTCAAGTTTCTGACGAAGGGATGGCTTGCGGTCAGCATCCTTTACAGCTACTTTCTCTGCCATTCTGGATTCAAAATCCTGTGCTTTCTCAAACACCTTATCCTGTGCGTCATAGTGATATACATCATCAGAAAGTCTGTCAACTGGATCTACCTGTGTGGCATTTACCTCCATAACCATCGCTTTTAAGTCACCAATGGACTGGCTGCCATCGTCAGGAAGAACGAGACTTTCATGCACAGATGAAGGAATGATAAAGAAATTTCCTCCAATCTTTTCTGCCAACTGATCCATTACCTCTGGATAGAATAAAGCAGATGCACCGTTCAGCTTCATCTCATTCGTTACCACTGTAAGAGGCACCTGGTCTGCATGCATCACCTCAAGCATAGCCTCTGCCTCCTGTGGACTCATACCCTCCGCAAGCATGTCATTTCTGAACATTTCGCGCATCATATCAGCCATGTTTTCCACTTTTACAGGCATTACGTTTGGCGCACTTGCCATAGCATCCTGTACAAGTGTATCAAAGTCTACGCCGTACTGATTCATCATGGAATCTGTAACCATAACCGAACCAACACCGTCCATCTCTGCATCCACCATGACATGGAATGTCACTGCAAGGTCTGACTGCATGATGTAAGGTACATTTTCAAGGGAATCAGCGTTCATTTCCGCATTGCTTACACGGATAAAAAGCTGGTCTTTCACAGAGTCGTAATCCATTAACTTCGCAATATCAAAGTCTGGCTTCTCCATCTGAATCATGCCCATTGCCTCATCTACAAGGTTTTCAAAGTCCTCACCTGCCTCATAACGGTCAAACATGCGGTCAAGATTTACTGTTGCTGCTACTGGATCACCTTCCTGATGAACAGTTAATCCGTTGTAGCTCTGATTCAATTTACGGTTCATACCGATTCTTACGTTAGCGTTCTTCTGATCCTCTGGAAGGCGGTCTACAATACCATCTGCAAATGCTCTCTGAAATTCTCCATAATTCATACTCATAAAATAATTCTCCTTATGCTCTCTTAAATATTTCTAGTGTCCTGGACAAGATTGGTAATCATTGTTACCACATTGCCCATAAAATCCTGAGGACTTAAATGTCCCTTTTCAATCTGTAACAAGCTGTTCTCCCACTGTGCTGTAAGCTTTGGAGAACGGATTTGTTCTGGCATTGCTGCAACAAGCTTCATGCCAGCTTCTGTTGGAATAATCTGTTTTCCCTTCCTTTCTACATATCTGGATGCAACCAGCTTCTAATCATGGATGCACGGGTGGCCGGTGTTCCCAAGCCTTTCTTCTCGGTATCCTCATCAAAGCTGTCATTTCCTGCAGTTTCCATACTTGATAGCAATGTATCTTCTGTGTAGGATTTTGGTGGCTGTGTAAAATGCTCTGTAGTAGTGGCATTTACACCATGTAATATCTGACCTTCACGAAGACTTGGCAGAATCTGTGCCTCTTCCTTCTGTTTTTCTCCCTTGCCTGGAACTGCATATTTTCGAAATGCTTCCTCAATTGCTTTCCAGCCTGCATCGGTGATTTCCTTGCCCTTAGCACTGAATTCTGAAGTGCTATAATAAAGTTGTAACAGAAGTGGCTAATAAGATATAATCATCTTA
>OAZW01000527.1_pt1 | contig 34611 bp, 41 predicted proteins | sample 1495231 | NCBI WGS metagenome assembly OAZW01 (sample SAMEA2580062, study PRJEB22360) | human gut metagenome | reverse complement strand
GTTTGTACTTTTTTCTCTTCCAGAATCCGCGACTTTGGAGCGGATTCCCCCGCCCGGGGGGGCGGGCAAGTTGGTTCTTGTCTGACAAAAGACTTTTTGTCGGACAAGGACACAACTTGCTCTGTTCGTTTGAACAGAGAATCCTCCTATGGTCGGATTGCTGCGCGACGCTTGCGGCGTGCCGTGGTCCGTGAACTCCATCTTCCCTCATTGCGTGATTCTGACTTTGCAAAAATAGATGGATGTAACAAGCTGTAAAACAGGGTCAAGTATGACATTTGATGACATCTGACGACATCTGATGTCAGAGCTAGGCAATATTGGCGGAAGTCTTGGAAATAGCCGTTACTTTTGGACTGTGACAGGGAAACAATCTTCCGATGTGCTGATAAAATATACCCGTGTTACCGGCAGGTCATCCTCTGTCCACGGCATGTTTTTAAAATATTATGTTATTGTGTCAAGAGAAAAAAACGGAATGATAACCATGAAAAGAGAAAATACAATGATACGGCCATTTGGCGACAAGATGCCGGGAGGGTACAGGCATGACAGCCTGTACCTATATGACAATCTTCCGTTTTTCGGATATGACAGCAATATTATGCCATCATCCGGTAGGGAGACAAGCCCCTCATATCTTATGAGGAGGTTATTCTGTAGCGATAACAAGGCCGGGATGTGCCATCCGTGCGTGCCATGTCCCATGAACCCGACAAGCCGTTGAAAAGAAGAAACAGCGAGAACATTAAAAACGATTATTAACCCACAATTCGAAAGCTTATGAGCAAACGATGCACATTCATCGCCTTGAGTAACCAGAAGGGCGGTGTGGGCAAGTCCACCATGACGGTGTTGCTTGCCAGTTATTTCCACTATGTGAAGGGAAAGAATGTCGCGGTCATAGATTGCGACTATCCCCAGTTCAGCATCCAGGCGCTACGTTCCCGTGACATGAAAAACGTCGAGAGAAGCGAGTCCCTCCAACAGTTGTTGTGCAGGCAGTATGAACGGACGGGGAAGAAAGCCTATCCGGTCCTTACCTCCGGTCCCGGCAATGTGCTGGAAACGGCAGACCGGTTGTCGGGGAACAGTGATATCCTTTTCTTTGATTTGCCCGGAACGGTGAATACACCGGGAATCCTTGAGGCCATCATCAATATGGACTATGTGTTCACGCCGGTCGTACAGGACCGGATGGTCATGCAGAGCAGCCTGTCTTTCGTGGCGACGCTCCGGGATTTCATCCGGCAATATCCTGAAGCGCCGTTAAAAGAGATCCTACTGTTCTGGAACAAGATCGACGGACGTGTCTCCAGGGATGTTTACCGTCACTATAATGAGATTTTTGAGAAGATCGGTCTGAAGACGCTCTCAACGGTCATGCCGGACATGGAACGTTATAACAAAGAAACCTCCTCCGGCGGGCAGACATTTTTCAGAAGCACCTACTTTCCACCTTCGGAAAAGTTGTTGAAAGGGAGCAATATGGATGTGCTGGCCGGGGAGATCGAACGGATTATCCATCCTAAATCCGACAAGACATGAAAAAAAGGGGCGTATTCAATGTCAATGAGGAACGGTTGAAAGAGTTCATGGCCAACAGCACGGATGCCGAGGGCACTCCTAAGACTCCTTTTGGGGAAGAAAAGACCACAAGGGAAACCGATATTTTCCCGTCCGTACGGGAAGAAGCGGATAAATCGCTTCCTGTTTCCCGCAAGCCGGTCGGAAGCGGAGTCTCACTTCCGGAGAAGATACAAGAGTACCGAAAAAATTTTCTCAACCGTAAGATCGCTGTCCATCGAAAGCAGACTTATATCTGTTATGACACCTATCGTAGGCTTGCACGGATTCTGCCGTTGCTCAGTGACGGCATGACTGTTCCCGCTTTTCTGGACAACGTGCTTGATCATCATTTGGAAGTGTATGAAAAAGAATTGGATGAAATGGTCCGCTTGAGTACCCAAAATTCACATTAGATTATGGAACATCTGTTTATTTATCCAGCCCTGCTGTTTGTAACATATTTGCTGTACAAGGCACTCAAAATGAAAGCTGGCAGGAACCGGTTGAAGAAAGACGGGGCTCTCCTCCCGACGCAAACGGATACGAGGAAGTCAGTCCGTGATACGACTTATATGAAAACCGTATTTCCGACAGAACTCAAAGAACACCCTGACGATGCGGATTTCTTTCCTGATTTCGCAAAGATGGATATTCCGGAAAATTTAGGAGAGACCCTGATTGAAGCCTTGTCCAATAGCGGGATTCCGGAACCGGACGCTATCGGGACTTCTGTAGAGGAAACGACCGGTCTGCAAGCCGGTCCGGTTTTGAAACAATTCAAGCAAGAAGAAGATATGGAAAACAAAGATTTATTGAAAGACATGGAAAATGCGAGTGCTTACAGAGAAATGTTCCTGACCCGGAAAATGACCGGAGCCAAGAGACAAACCTATATTGATGAATCCTTGTATGAGACATTGACCGGGATCCTTCCGGTCATTGCGCCGGGAATATCTGTACCTACGTTCGTGAACAATGTGTTGGTGGAACATATGGAAAAATACCGGGATATCATTGATGAGACATGTCATCGAAAATTTAAAGAAATGATGGTATGGAAGGACTCGTCTATCTGTCGGTGAGGGTCGGCTGTGCCGCTTACCTGTTATATAAGGTATGGGGACAAAAGAAAAAAGTACGTGAGCTGTGTGACCTGCTGTACACGCCGACGAAAAGAGAACAAATGATATCGATGTCACCGGAGCCAGCGGATGAGAAAGAAGTGATGGGAAAGACACGCTTTGTCTATCTTGACGAGAACGCCGGGAAGACGGCGGCCCCCTATATGAGCCAGCCGCTGGAACAGGGGACGGACTATATCGGTGAGGATGAGGAAATTCGGGAAGAGGATGTGGAATGTCTGCTTCCGCTGGAAGAAATGGAACTCCTTCGGAAGGAGCAGGAAGAGTTGGACAGCGCATTACCGGAAACGGAAGTGATTACGCAGGCGGTTACGGTGGAGGAGTTCAGCCTTGTCGGGGATGTGCTGATGAGGGTGAACGGGGCGGATCAGGATGCGGACAAAAGGAGCAGTGCCGCACGGACGTTGTTCGCTATCCGCAATACCAGTCTGTTCGATCTTTTCATTTCCCAGGTAGGGAATGAGGAAGCCGTAAATAAACTGCTGGAAGAGAACCTAGATGAAGATGGAAACCCGCGACCTTTGAAAAAAGAGGGGAAAAGGAACAATGGCGGGGTTGACTGGCGGGAGCTGGTGTAAGAGAGAACACTTCCGGGGAATAGGATTCCGCCTGCGGATATAGGCGGAATTCTATATTTTACAGAAAGGCGGCTTCTATTTATATGCCGTTCGGCATGTGGCTTCATCTCGGAAGTGATTTATTCTATAAAAAAGAGGAACTATTATTTTTATTTTGAGCATTTGCTCATTATATTTGCAAGCAAAAATAATATATATAATGTCACCACGTCCCAAGAACATCCGTAAAGTTAATGACATGCCCGTTGCCGCAGGATTCAAGCCCATAGGTCTGAACGGTTGTTGTAAGAATACCATATTCTTGCATTTTGAAGAGTATGAGGCGATACGGTTATGCGATTATGAAATGAAAACCCAACAGGAAGCGTCTGTTTCAATGGGAGTATCACGTCCGACACTAAGTCGGATATATGTCAGCGCAAGGCGAAAGATTGCCAAGGCATTGGTTCGTGGCGTTACCTTAATGATAGAAGGCGGAGCAGCGTACACTGACAGTGAATGGTTCCGTTGCGGAGCATGCGGTTTCTTATTCAACAATATCAATCCCGCACTTAAAATCCGTAAGATGGAATGTCCGGTATGCCACTCCGACGACTTAAGCATAAGTAATATTAACATTAATAAAAATGAGATTATGATGAAAATTGCTATTCCGACCAGAGACAATGTAGTCGATAACCATTTCGGTCATTGTGAGTATTACACAATCCTGACAGTAGGAGAAGACAATCAAATTCTAAGTAACGAGACTATTCCTTCTCCGCAAGGATGCGGATGTAAATCCAATATCGCGGGAGAATTGGAAAACATGGGAGTCAGCGTTATGCTGGCAGGAAATATGGGGCAAGGTGCCTTGAATGTACTTACATCCCACCATATCAAAGTCATAAGAGGCTGTTCGGGTAATATTCTGGAAGTTGCCGCTGATTATTTAAGCGGGAAACTTACAGATTCGGGAGTGGGTTGTTCATCCCATGAACATCATCATGAATGTCATGGACATAGTCATAAAGAATGATGTCCGGAAAGAATAAGATGTCACTTAATATTATCATAGACTTTGTCATGCTGATGGCAATGGCTTTGGTAAGTATAAGTGGCTTCATATTGGAAATAGTCATTCCTTCCCGCCATGCTGTAAGATTCCAGGACGCTACTCCATGGTGTTCACGTTTACTGGGCTTGGGAAGGCATGATTGGGGTAATATTCACTTGTGGGCGGGAGTTGTATTGGTCACTCTGCTTGCCATTCATATCCTGTTACACATAAAGATGGTATCGGCTTTTGTCAAAAAGAAATGTCCGAACCATACACTACGGATATTGCTTTATGTTTTGTTATTGATGTTGTTAATGGTGACAATAACCTTGGCTTTATTTATGTTATTAATTTCGAACAAGCCAACTTATTACAATAGGTTGGCTTGTTTATTTATGAATATCCGATATGGTAGAACATTGGAATTCAGATTCAAGATCCTCCTCGAATTTCATACCAGGTTATTGAAGGCAATGGCTGTATATGGCATCATACCTTTATTTCCGGTAGTTACGGTTCCTGTCAATCCGCAATCTCAAACCGCACAAGCATGGAGTATTTCTTTTTAATCGTACGGAAGCTGTCAAATGAAACGACATTGGAGGACAGCACATTACTCTGTGAGAAAGGAAGGCTGCCACCAGCTTCGTCTTCTACGATACGTATTACCGGTCCCAATTTTTTGCCCAATGCCTCCACCAGGTAGGCCGCTTTCCTCTGCGCCGCTTTCAAGGCCGCGATTTTTCCTTTTTGATGGTAGGACAACATGTCCCTGTTTTCCAGTTCACCGATGCGCATGGTATGGATACCTCTGGTATCCATACGTTTGAGGATTTCATCGATCTGTTTGAAATCCAGTAACGTGATATCGAAGGTCTTGGCTACCAGAAAATCCTGCCCTTGCTTGCGCCAGTAATCACCGATCTCCTGCGTGCGGACGACATCCGGGGAGATACCCGCGTCATGCAGCACTTCCCGCAGTCCCTGTTCGATCCGGTCCAAAGAAACCTTTGTACGATATTCCTCCGGTTTAGACTTGCCATCAAACTCTTCCTCGAAGTATTCACGGATTTCGATAATGTAGTGAATCCTGTCCGGTACGATCTCTATCTCGGATGTCCCGGTCACTTCAATGTAGCGTCCGTCTGTCCGTGCCTGTGACAGGCCGGCTAGCGGCAGGAGCATTGCCAATAATAATAGTCTTGTTATCATAAGCGGTTGTATTTATTTTACTTCAAATTCCGTATCCATATAAATTTCGAGTTGCAGTCCTATTCGGTATTTTCCTGAAAGTAACCTGCCTGCTTGGAATCGTTCCTTGTCGTTTCTGTCTGTTATCCGGTTGACATCCCATGAGATAGGAATGGTAAACAGTATCGCTTCTCCACCTTTCAAACGGGCACGGCTTTTCATATAATTCGCTTCTCCTACCCAACCGGAACTGGCAAAGGGATGTACCATATACCGCTCGTCTGTACTTATATTAGGGAAAAAGACCGGTTGTACCTCCAGGTTTGTATGGTTTTCAAATAAAATACGTATGGAATCATTATCGGATGGTAATACCTTGAAAGCAAAGGCACCGTCCATTTCCGTCTCCTTTATGGAAACAATACTTTTACCTATCAGATTACAATAGGTATGGATGTTGGCAAACACATAAAAATTAGCCTGGTACCTGTTGGGTTTTAACGGATATTTAAACTCGGACATACGGATATGTTCGGGTAGCGTATCGCCTTTGGATAAATCTCTTCCTCCAATGGCGAATACAAGATTGTCTATAAAGGGGAAACCGAGCCATTTGCCATTTACCATCTGTTTGAGATTATGATATTCAAGCTCGGCTGTAGGGCCATCCATATTGATTATATCAAGCACAATCTCTTTTGTCCGAGGAGAATATACTGGTTGTCGTGTCCTGATTTTGTAGGCGTCCGCATGGGTGATGGTGACGGCGGGAAGCCTTTGTATGCGGATGCGGCTCTCATACTTTTCTATTTCCGACAGTGACAGCGGAAAATCGATATCCTGCGCTTGCAAATTGGGTAACAAGCAGAATAAATAAACTGATAACAAGTACGCTATTTTTTTCATACGCTTTGACTTTAAGGTTGTACAAACTTACATCTTCTGTTTATATATCTCCATTCTTTACTATCCCAATAATGTTTTTCGCCGTCAGACCCGGATACGACTTTTTGTTTTCCCGTAAATGTAACTTTAGCCTTTCCTCCCTCAAAAGGGTATGCAAACTTGAATTGGGGAGTAATGATTATGTGTCCCGACGAATCGGCAAAACCCATCAGGCCTTTCTCGTCCATGATCCGGAACAACCCTTCCTTGACATAATCAGGTCCGTTATCACATTCGACTACATAAAAAAGTTTCTTGCCTGCATCGTTAATGCAGACTATTCTGGCATCTCTTGGCTTGTCTTCGTATACAAAGCCTATACCTTTGATGGTATCGGTTTGACAGAATTTATATCTGCCGTATGGCACAATGGTATCTCCACGCTCATTTAGATAACAGACCGGAACACCCGCTTCCAAATGAGGTTCAGGGGTATGGGCAATCAAGGTGGCATCATATCTCATCAAGACGGGTTGGTCGCAGGTGGAATAACCGGTAATAACCACATCCGCCTTCGGAAGGAGCGGCATGGTATCCAGTCTGTATTGAATGCATAGCGTATCCTTTCCGGGGCATAAGACAGTAGGTTTATTTCTAAGCGATTGTAAAACATCCAGTACCGATTTTCGGAATGTACGGGGCGTTTTACCAAGAATAGTGGCCGTGGTGATGTAACCATCCTGATTTACTTCGTAAGCAACTCGCAAGACACGGCCTTTGTTCTTCTTCTGCCAGACTATCGGGTATTTACATCGTCGGTTCAAAGTCTTGATAAGCCAGCTTTCATCCCGTAGCTCATCCAATGATTTATCCAGTCCGAAGATGCCGGAAGGTACTTCCTCGCGCCATGTTTTCCCGAATTTTTCATCCAGATAGCGGAACACTTCCCGGTTGTAGGCTGTCAACAGACGATTGGGCGTGTTTAAATAGCAATCCATCTTTCCGTTTTCTTTCAGGGGATAATAGCTATAATATTTGACTCCATACTTTTTCCAAAAGATATGTTCCCGTACTTTTTTGTCTTGTTCAATGGGTATGACCAGTTTTAGATTCGGGTGCCCTTTATTGATATATTCACGTGACAATTCCGGTGAACATACGTATTCTTCGATATAGTCATAAGGCAATGTCAATACCAGTTGTAAGGTGTCCGCGCATGTTGTTCCGGACACGGTGACGAGTGTGTCACAAGGATTCAAGCCAATAAATTCTGCCCGCAAAAGACATTGTCCTTTTTTTAAATGTTTTATTCTGAAAGTTCCTGTAGAATCAGTCAGCCAACCTTGAAAAGGCAATCCCTCTGCTCTCAGATTGGAACCGGTCAACGGTCTTTTTATAACATCATAGGGCGGAATCTGTCGCACTTCTTCCCCATAAACTTTACCTATAATGGAATATTCGGTTGTATCGTTATCCGTTTTGGATGGTAAATCATTTTTCTCCCAAATACCCAATACGCAGCTTGGAGGTTCCATGGTATATTTCCCGTTGATGAATAGTATCTCCCATGGATAAATACTTTTCAGTGTTTCTTTGAAAGCTTTCACTAATGGGTGGTTCCGGTCTTCAATGTTTTCTCCTTTGGGACGTATGAGCAAAGTCCGGACATCAAAGTCCAGGAGATGTCCATCCAGGGTACATTGGATATTACGTATACTGAATATCAGCCGCTGTCCTTTGTACTTCGGGAAACGATGCCAGGGGAACCGCCGGATGATCTCATCTTGTGATTCTAAAATCTTTATTCCATGTTGTTTGAAATTATGGTATGTCCGTACACTTCGTATCCTGCCTTGCCTGAGTAGAATTACCTGTTCGGTTTCCATATTACGGTCGAAACCGGAGTGGACATAACGTACCAAATCACCTTTGCCGGCCCGTAGTTCACCGCTGAACCAGCGGGCAGGAATTCTTCCGTTCTCATAATAAGGGGCAAAAAGTGTTTTCAGAGCGTCCGTATGGTAAATCAAAGTGGAATCTTTCCGGCTTGCCTTGTCATATACGCATATTTCCATACGTTGCAGGTAAAGGCAGCTGTCCTCTATTTTCCAAAAGGCCGTATAACCATCCCAGTTGGCGGTTGACATACAGTGATTTTCCGGAAGAAAATCCCTTAACCGTGCATATAGGGCGGAATCCTTGTCTATCGGTCTGGCCATCAGCCACCATTGCTCACCATTGATGTAAATGACATCACAAGACTGTCCCGTCGCCTTTATATACAAAAAGACGAATAGAAACAAGATTACGATAGAATATCTCTTTATACGCATAGACCTGTTTGACTTAATTGTCGCGCTATTCTTTTCAAAAATACAAAAAAAATAATCTGATTAAGATTAGACTGTTTCTTTTCTGCTAAGTTTAAACGTTTTCACAACATATACGTGTTTCACTCTCATTCTTCTATGATTAGACATACAGGCTCGGATATCGGTAGCCTCTAGTCTCAAGTTCAGTTTCCTGGCAATCTGTAAAGAAATATAGATACTTACGTCATCGCAAAGACGTTTCCTGCCAAATCCGGACATCTGATGACATTTGACGACATCTGATGACAGCACTGAATTACAGTACGTTATTCCATTTTACATTCGCTGTCGAATTCAAATTTATGTCTCACCTAAATGATTCGACAATGAAGAGAAGAATCCTTTTTTCTGTGATGTGTGCGGTTATTGCCGCCAGTGTTTTTGCTCAGGGCCAAGGTCAGGGTCTTGCCGGTATCAATGAGGCGACCAGTCTCATGACCTCGTATTTCGATCCCGCCACTAAGCTGTGCTACGCCATCGGGGCCGTCCTGGGGCTAGTGGGCGGTATCAAGACCTACGGCAAGTTCTCCAGTGGCGATCCTGATACCTCGAAGACAGCCGCCAGCTGGTTCTTCGCGTGTATCTTCCTGATCGTGGCCGCCACCATCCTGCGTTCCTTCTTCCTCTAGAGGCATGAAGTATCCGGTAAACAAAGGCGCGGGCAATCCCGTCGAGTTCAAGGGGCTCAAGTCTCAATACCTGTTCGTTTTCGCCGGTGGGCTTGCGATGGTGCTCCTTGCGGTGGTCATCCTCTATCTGGCGGGTGTGGACCAATGGATATGCATCCCCTTCGGGAGCATATCCGGCGGCCTGCTGGTATGGGTGACTTTCCGGTTGAACGCCCGCTACGGTGAACACGGACTAATGAAGTTGCTGGCCGAAAGACGCCATCCGCGCTACCTGATTCACCGCAAGAGAGTCTTCAGATTATTCACGAAAAGAAAAAAGCGACAATCATGAGAAATGTTTTAAAGGCGGAAACGCTGGAACGCAGGTTCCCCCTTCTCTCGGTGGAGAACGGCTGCATCGTGAGCAAGGACGCCGACCTGACCGTGGCTTTCGAGGTGGAACTGCCCGAGTTGTACACGGTGACGGAGGGCGAGTATGAGGCCATGCACTCTTCCTGGATAAAGGCCATGAAGGTGCTGCCGGAACATAGTATCGTCTGTAAGCAGGACTGGTTTATTCAAGAAACATACCGTCCCAAAAGTGATGGTGAGGAACAAAGCTTTCTTACACGCAGCTATGAACTACATTTCAATGAAAGACCTTACCTGAACCACAGATGTTACCTGTTCCTGACAAAGACGACCCGTGAGCGCAGCCGCCGACGGAGCGATTTCAGCACCCTCTGCCGGGGATTCCTGCTGCCCAGGGAGATAACCGACAAGGACACGGCCGCCCGCTTTCTGGAGTCGGTGGAACAGTTCGAACGCATCATGAACGATTCCGGGCATATAAGGCTGCGGCGTCTGGAAACGGACGAGATTACCGGTACGGAGGAGCGTGCCGGACTGGTGGAGAAATACCTTTCGCTCTCGCTGGAGGATGAGAGCGCCGTATTGCAGGACATCTGCCTCAAGCCCGGACGGATGCGTATCGGAGACAAGCGGCTCTGCCTGCATACTCTCTCGGATACGGAGGACCTGCCCGGCAAGCTTTCCACCGACATGCGTTACGAGAGGATGTCCACGGACCGTAGCGACTGCCGCCTCTCCTTCGCGGCGCCGGTGGGACTGCTGCTGCCGTGCAACCACATTTATTCGCAGTACGTGTTCATTGACGACGCGCAGGAAATCCTGCAGATGATGGAGAAGAATTCACGTAACATGCTCTCGCTGTCAAGATACAGCCGGAGTAACGCCGTGAACCAGGAATGGACGGAAATGTATCTGGACGAGGCGCACACCAAAGGGCTGCTTCCCGTCAGATGCCATTGCAACGTCATCGCCTGGGCCGAGGACGCGGATGAGTTCCGTCGCGTCAGGAACGACACGGGCAGCCAGCTGGCCATGATGGAATGCACGCCAAGGTATAATACTATCGACACGCCGGTCCTCTATTGGGCGGGTATTCCCGGCAACGCGGGTGATTTTCCAGCCGAGGAGTCGTTTTACACCTTCCTGGAACAGGCGGTCTGCCTCTTTTCCGGAGAGACCAATTACAGAAATTCACCCAGTCCTTTCGGTATCCGTATGGCAGACCGTCAGAACGGAATTCCGGTACATGTGGACATTTCCGACCTTCCCATGAAACGGGGAATCATCACGAACAGGAACAAGTTCATCCTCGGTCCTTCAGGCAGCGGGAAGTCCTTCTTCACCAATCATCTGGTCCGGCAATATTACGAGCAGGGCACACATATCCTGCTGGTAGATACGGGCAACAGCTATCAGGGATTGTGCCGCATGATTCACGACCGCACCCGTGGGGAGGACGGGATCTACATTACGTACGAGGAGGACAACCCGATAGCCTTCAATCCGTTCTATACGGATTGCGGACTGTTTGACGTGGAGAAACGGGAAAGTGTCAAGACATTGATCCTGACCTTGTGGAAACGGGAGGACGAGGCACCGAAACGTTCGGAGGAGGTGGCCCTTTCCGGGGCGGTGAACGCCTATATCCGGATGATTTCGGAGAACCGGAGTATCAAACCGGATTTCAACGGTTTCTACGAGTTTGTCGCCGATGACTACAGGAGAATGATTGAGGAGAAAAAGGTGCGTGAGAAGGATTTTGACATTGACGGTTTCCTGAACGTGCTGGCACCTTTTTACAAGGGCGGAGACTATGACTTCCTTCTGAATTCCGACAAGGAGCTGGACCTGACAGGCAAACGGTTCATCGTGTTCGAGCTGGACAACATCAGTGGCAACAAGGTACTGCTTCCCGTGGTGACGCTGATCATCATGGAGACCTTCATCGCCAAGATGCGCAGGCTCAAGGGGGTCCGCAAGATGATTTTAATAGAGGAATGTTGGAAGGCCCTGATGTCCGCCAATATGAGCGAGTACATCAAATACCTTTTCAAGACGGTCAGAAAGTATTTCGGTGAGGCCGTGGTGGTAACCCAGGAGGTGGATGACATCATCAGCTCCCCTATCGTGAAGGAGGCCATCATCAACAATTCCGACTGTAAGATCCTGCTTGACCAACGGAAATACATGAACAAGTTCGAGCACATCCAGCGGCTTCTCGGCCTGACAGAAAAAGAAAAAGGGCAGATACTCTCCATCAACCAGGCGAACCATCCCGGGCGGTTCTACCGGGAAGTGTGGATCGGGCTTGGCGGAACCCATTCGGCGGTATATGCCACGGAAGTGAGCGGGGAGGAATATTACACGTTCACGACCGAGGAGTCCGAAAAGATGGAAGTACAGCGGCTGGCAGAAAGACTGGACGGCAACCTGGAACTTGCCGTCCGCCATCTGGCAGAGAAAATGCGAGAGGAACAAGGACAAAGATCAACCCTAAAATGAAAACGATTATGAGAAACAAACCCCTTATGAGACTGGCGGTATGCCTGATCGGCATGGCCGCCCTGGTATTGCAAAGTTGTGCGGACGGTGGTACCGACCGTGACAGACTCTGCGGATCGTGGACCAGCGTGGACGGCAAACCGGACGTGTTGGTGTATAAGGAAGGAGAGGCCTACAAGGTGACGGTATTCGCCCGTAGTGGCAAGACACGCCGCCTCAGGCCGCAGACCTACCTGTTGGTGGAAGAGAACGGCAACCTCTTTATCAATACGGGGTACCGTATCGATGTATCCTACAACGAGGAGACCGATATTCTGACTTTCTCACCCAACGGGGATTATGTACGGAAGGAGGAACGCCCATGAGAGCGAGGACATTCCTGATCGGGATGATGCTTGTGCTGGGCGGGAACATGGCCCGGGCGCAATGGGTGGTGACCGATCCCGGAAATCTGGCCCAAAGTATCATCAACATGTCGGACAACATCGCCCATACCTCCAAGACGGCGGTCAATACGGCCGACAATTTTGCGGAGACGGTAAAGATCTACGAGCAGGCCAAGAAGTACTATGACCAGTTAAGGGCGGTGAACAACCTGATACAGGACGCCCGCAAGGTGCGTGATATCATCCTGATGGTAGGTGACGTGTCCGACATCTATGTGACGAACTTCAAAAAGATGATGAACGACGACAACTTCTCGCCCCGCGAGCTGGACGCCATCGCTTTCGGTTACACCCGTCTGCTGGAGGAAAGCAACGGCGTGTTGCAGGACCTCAAACAGGTCATCAACGTGAGCACGCTCTCTATGACCGACAAGGACCGTATGGATGTGGTGGACAACTGTTATTACGAGATGCGCCGTTACCGTAACCTGGTGAGCTATTATACTAACAAGAACATAGCCGTGAGCTATCTCCGTGCCAGGAAAAAGAACGATATGGAACGTGTGATGCGGCTCTATGGAAATGAAACCTCCAAATACTGGTAGCCCATGGTACCTCTGACGATAGATTTTGCCAACCTGCATACCATACTGGGAACCCTGTATGAAGATATGCTCCCCCTCTGCAAGGACATGATGGATGTGGGCAAGGGGCTTGCCGGGCTGGGTGCCCTCTTTTATATCGCCGTGCGCGTATGGCAGTCGATGGCACGTGCCGAGCCGATAGACGTGTACCCCCTGCTGCGCCCCTTCGCTATCGGCATCTGTATCCTGCTTTTTCCCACGCTGGTACTTGGCACGCTGAACACCGTGCTCAGTCCTATTGTGCAGGGTACGCACAAGATGCTTGAGGGGCAGACGCTGGACATGGAGCAGTACAGGGCGCAGAAGGAGGAGCTGGAAAAGGAGGCCATGCTTCGGAATCCTGAAACCGCCTATCTGGTGAGTGACGAGGAGTTCGACCGGCAGCTAGACGAGTTAGGCTGGTCAACCGTGGATACCGCCTCCCGGCTGGGTATGTACGTGGAGGTGGGCATGTATAACCTGGAGAAGAAGATCCGTGACGCGTTCCGCAGCCTGCTGGAGCTGATATTCGCCGCGGCGTCACTGCTGATAGATACCGTGAGGACCTTTTTTCTGGTCGTACTCTCCATTCTGGGACCGGTAGCGTTCGCCTTCAGCGTATGGGACGGTTTCCAGTCCACGCTCGGGCAGTGGTTCACGAGGTATATCTCCGTCTATCTGTGGCTTCCGGTCAGCGATTTGTTCAGCACCCTGCTCGCCAAGCTCCAGGTGCTGATGCTCCAGAACGACATCCAGGAATTGCAGAACAATCCTGACTACTCGATAGACAACTCGAACAGTGTCTATATCATCTTTATGCTTATCGGGATTATCGGGTATTTTACCGTTCCGACGGTGGCGGGCTGGATCGTGCAGGCGGGAGGAGCCGGGAATTTCGGCCGCAACCTGAACCGTATCGCCACGAAAACCGGCAGCTTTGCGGCAGGAGTGGGCGGTGCCGTATTGGGTAATATCGGAGGACGGTTGGGAGGCAAATAAGCCTTGCCGGAAACATTTGTTCATTCATTCAAACCAATCATTCGAGAAATGGAATTCAAGTCTTTGACCAACATTGAAAGCAGCTTCCGCCGCATCCGTATGATGGCGGCCGTTTTTATCTGCTGCTGCACTCTTGTCACCGGTTACGCGCTTTGGAGCTCGTACCGCTTCGCCGAAAGGCAACGTGAGAAAATCTATGTACTGGACGGGGGTAAGTCGCTGATGATGGCTCTTTCGCAGGATCTTTCGCAAAACCGTCCTGCCGAGGCGAGGGAACACGTAAGACGCTTTCACGAGCTGTTCTTCTCGCTCTCTCCACAGAAAGAGGCCATCAGCCACAACATCGACCGTGCCCTGCAACTGGCGGACAAGAGTGCCTACCACTATTATGTGGATTTTGCCGAGAAGGGATATTACAACCGCCTGATATCGGGCAACATCAATCAGGTGGTGCATGTGGACAGCGTGGTGTGTGATTTTGCCCGTTACCCTTACAAGGCGAGGACGTATGCCCGTCAGATGATAATCCGTGAGAGCAACGTGACCGAGCGCAGTTTGGTTACCACCTGCTCACTCCAAAATACGGGACGTTCGGACGACAATCCGAACGGGTTCATCATCGAACAGTTTACCATTCTAGAGAACAAGGATATCAGAAGCACGGAACGATGAGAAAAGAAAAAAAATACCTGAGACGTATGGACTGCTATATCCGGCTGTTCTGCCACCGCCTGACAAGGGGACAACGGAAGATCGTGACAGCCACGGCATTCCTCCTGTTTCTGACAGCCTGCCTCCATGCCATCCTCGCCTCGCTATCCGGCTTGGGAGAGCCTGGGGGAAAAATGAAAATAGAACATGTCCGGCCGCTTGACTTGCGACCGGAAAAAAGTACAATCAATTTAAACACCCCATCCGATGAAAATAGATATCCAGAGGATTAAAAAACAGCTGGGATTCCCAAGCGACCGGCCGCTGACTCTCCAAGAGAAGCGCCGGTATATGAAGTTCGCCGTCTATCCGCTCTTCTTTCTGATATTCGCGGGGATCGTCCTGTTGATATACAGTCCGACCGAAAAGGAAAAAGCGGAGGCGGAGAAAGAGAGGGGATTCAATACCGAGATCCCGTCTCCCGAAGAGAGCCGTATGGAAGGTAACAAGGTCAGCGCCTACGAGCGGGAAGCCTTGTCGAAGAAAGAGAGAGAACGAAAAGACACTTTCCTGGAAATGTCAGAACTGTTCAACCGGAACAAGGACCGGAAAGACACCATACCGTCAGTGGACAGCGGAGTGAACCTTGAACTGCCGTCCGTACCGGAAACCTCGCAGACGCATAATCCGGTACGTTCCTCCACCTCCGCCTACCGTGACATGAACCACTCGCTTACGACCATTTACACGCCACGGGAAACCTCCCGGGAGGAGGAACTGCTCCGGCGTATCAAAGAACTGGAAAAGAGACAGAACATGGAACCGTCCCAGGAACAGTCATTGGAGGAAAAGATGGCCCTGATGGAAAAGTCATACGAACTGGCGGCCCGGTACAACGGCAAGCAGACACCCTCCGTTACTACGGATGACCGGAAAGACAGGACATCGGTCAAGCCGGTCAAGCGGATACGACAAGAGGTGGTATCTTCTCTGGCGCAACCGGTGAGTGACGGGGATTTCATAGCCGGAACGTCCGAAGAAAGGAACACCGGTTTCCATACGCCGGTGGGCAGAACACCGGTATCGGACCGTAATACCATTGCCGCCTGTGTGCACGGCACGCAGACCGTATCGGACGGACAAGCCCTGCGTGTCCGCCTGCTGGAAGCGATGGCGGTGGACGATCGCCTCATACCCAAAGGAACGGTATTGACAGGCGGAACACGGATCCAGGGAGAACGCATGGATGTTGTCATCACCAATGTAGAATATCAAGGAACCGTCATTCCGGTAGAACTGGAAGTGTATGATGCGGACGGTCAGCAAGGAATATTGGTGCCCAACTCACTGGAGTATGATGCCGTGCGTGAAATAGCGGCGGGCATGGGCGGTTCGATGGGAAGCAGCATCAGCATCTCCACCGACGCGGGAGCGCAGATAGCCTCGGATCTGGGTAAAGGCGTCATACAGGGCGTGTCACAGTACATCACCAAGAAGATGCGCACGGTCAAGGTCACGCTGAAAGCCGGACACAGGCTGCTGCTTCACTCTCCGGAACAATGAAACGGTATACAGACGAGAAAACGGAAACCAATTATTCAACAACCAACCAACAATAATCGGACATGAGAAAGATTCTGATGATGTTTGCCCTACTGACGGGCTTCATGGCTGCGTACGCGCAGCAGAGTAGCGGAGATTATTTCGAGGGACTGAGCCGCAAGATAGGCTTCAGTCGGATGATACCCCCGCATGGTCTGGAAATCACTTACGACAAGACCGTACACGTGATTTTCCCTTCTCCCATCAAGTATGTGGACCTCGGTTCCACCAGCCTGATTGCCGGCAAGGCGGACGGCGCGGAAAATGTGATCCGTGTGAAAGCGGCCAGAAAGCATTTCCGTAACGAGACGAATATGAGCGTGATCACGGAAGACGGAAATTTTTACACCTTCAATGTCAAGTATGCCGATGAACCGTTGCTGCTTAATGTGGAGATGTGTGATTTTATTCATGATGGGGAGACGGTGAACCGCCCGAACAACGCGATGGAAATTTATTTGCAGGAGCTGGGCAGTGAGTCACCGCGTCTGGTACGTCTGATCATGAAATCCGTACACAAGCAGGACAAGCGCCGGATCAAACACATCGGCTGCAAGCGCTTTGGGGTACGGTTCCTGCTCAAAGGACTTTATGCGCATGGAGACCTGCTCTATTTCCATACCGAGGTGAGAAACGCCACCCATGTGCCGTTTGACGTGGATTTCGTGACTTTCAAGATAGTGGACAGGAAGATAGTGAGGCGTACCGCTATGCAGGAACAGGTGATTTATCCGCTGCGTGCGTTCAACTATGTCACTCGTGTGGAGGGAAAGAAGGACGAGCGTACCGTGTTTGCCCTGCCCAAGTTCACCATTCCCGACGATAAGAAACTGGTAGTGGAAATGTATGAGAAACAAGGTGGCCGTCATCAGATCTTTGAGGTGGACAACGAGGATCTGGTGCGTGCGGAAACCATCAATGAGCTGCAAGTGCGATGAAGAGGTATTTATATATCACCTTCGTGCTGCTGGTACTTCTGGCAGGGCAGGCGGGAGCACAACGCCGTCTTCCGGAAATGAAGGGTGTCAGTCTCACGGCAGGAATGACGGACGGCTTTTACTGCAAGGCGAATAAACCGGATGCCGGTTTCTCTTTCGGGCTGGCGGTTTCCACCTATACAAAAAAGAGAAACCAGTGGGTGTTGGGCGGCGAGGTACTGAAACGCAATACTCCTTATCGTGACGGTTCTATTCCTTTAGTGCAATATACCGGTGAAGGCGGATATTATTATAATTTCTTTTCCTCCTCTAATAAAACGGTATTCTTAAGCATCGGCGGTTCGGCGATGCTGGGCTATGAATCGGTGAACGGAGGGAAAAGACTGCTGTATGACGGTGCCACGTTGGGACAATGCGAATCCTTTATCTATGGCGGCGCGATAACGTTGGAGGCAGAGACCTACCTGTCAGACCGTTTGGTACTGCTGCTCCGGCTTCGTGAACGCATCCTTTGGGGCAGCGCTTCCACGCATGCCCACTTCCAGTATGGAATCGGTATCAAATACATTCTCTAATTTTTAAACCCATATACCCATGAAAAGAAAAATCGTTGACTTTATGACGCTTGTATGCTGCCTGGCAGTTTCCTGTCTTTCTCTAGCTTCTTGTGACAGCGAACTGGACGTTCAGCAGGAATACCCGTTTACGGTGGAGTCGATGCCGGTAGTCGGTAAGATCGCCGATGGTGAGACGGTGGAAATCCGTCTGGAAATTAAAGCGGAGGGAAATTTCTCAGGAACAGTCTATACATTGAGATATTTCCAACCGGACGGTAAAGGCAGCTTAAAGATGGAGGACGGTACGGTGTTGAAACCCAATGACCGCTACCTGTTGAATGAACGGAGGTTCCGGTTGTACTACACCTCGCAGAGTGCGGACGCGTCACAGACTATCGACCTTTATTTTGAGGATAACTGGGGGAATTTGCAGAGGTTGAGTTATGACTTCAACGCGGATGACCCCCTTCCGGCTGAAAAGGATGATACGCATGGAAAGGAGGTACAACCATGACATACCTGTATTTGTACATACCGGGAATGGCCCATGAGGTACAGCTGTCGGAATCGGCCGACCGGATTCCCGATATGGGGGACCGGCTTGAAATTGACGCGGCACGGCTCGACAAGTCCTCCCGTAACCTGTTGGAAACGACACCGGCCTGTCATTGCTTTGAAAGGAATGCGGAAACGGAACGGCAGTCCCTCGCGAAATACCTGGCAGAAAGTGTGGTGACCATAACGGGAAGAAGGTGGAGCTACGGGGATGGACATACGTATTGCACGTTGGATGTGGAGGTTAGGAATTGAATGGAATGAGGAAACTTTTGTTGATTCTGATGGTACTGCCGTTCACTTTGAATGTTCGTGCCGAAAATCCGCCCTCCATGCTGGAAAAAGCGGTTTCCAACATCAAACGATGGGAAGGCTGGCATCGGGGCAAGATGCCCTACATAGGTTACGGGCACCGCCTGCTCCCCCATGAGAAGCTGACCGAGAACCTGAGCGAGGCGCAGGCGGACTCACTTTTGAGATGCGACCTTGAACGGTGCCTGAAGGTATTCCGTAAATATGGAAAAGACTCGCTTCTTTTAAGTCTGTTAGGTTTTAATGTGGGCTGTTACCGTCTGATTGGAAACGGGAAGATACCCAAAAGCAGACTGATTCAAAAACTGGAAAGTGGCGATCGGGATATTTACAGGGAATATATATCGTTCCGCTGTTATCGGGGGAAAGTCATTCCAAGCATAGAGAGGAGAAGAAAAGAGGAGTTTGAACTGTTCTATATACCTTAGATTGAAATTATGCAAAGCCGTGAACGGATGCTGGTCATCGTCGTTCACGGCTTTAGTCTTAGCCACTCTTAATTTACCTTTACCCGGTTCATCAACTGCCCCGATATTTCGTGCAGCTCCCGGCAACGTTCCGGCTGCTGTTCCCTTGCAAAGGCGGTGATTCCCTGTGTCAGTTTCCAAAGTGTGGCCCCGCCTGTCACTCCGTCGTCAGGATTGTTGTTCATCAGCAGTTTTTCCACCTCGCGTCCTTCGTTTTTCAACAAGGCTCCTTTCTGCACCAGATTCTTCAGCTCCTTGTCGAAATCCACGTCAATTTCCGATGCGCCTTGAATTTCGATGGCCTTCTGCATGATGGTATCTTTGCTGTACAGTCCCTTGGTCAGGTCTGAAACGGCAGATACGGTGGTCTGCGTGTCCAGTTCGTAGGTCTTTTGGGAGAGGGACAGGGAGTCCGGCAGTCTGCCTCCAAGGTGCACCTGCCGCATGACGGACTCCCGGACCATCCCGTTCAGGCATGCCCCGTTGAGCAGGAACGACCGCATATCGACCGAGCCGTTGCCATAGTCGGATGTGGAGAAGCGTGCTCCTGCGAAGATGATGACCGTTCCGTTCTTACGGGTGGGTATCTCTATCGGAGTGGGCAGGATTGTCTCACACCATACTTTCGTGTCGTTCATATAGGCATCGGACACGACCGCTCCCTGTCCTCCCGCCTCACGGATGAAAGCGGTCAGGATATCCACCGAGTTCAGCCGACGGTAGGAGTCCGACAATACGCCCCGGACTTCCATTCCTACCGCCCGTATCAGTACCCGTGTACGCTCGGTCCATCCCGAATGCTCGTTCAGGATGGTGGCGCACAACTGTTTCTGCCAAACATCCCCGGCGGAAAGCTCGCGCAGGTATTTGGCGGGAATGCCCATCTTCTCCGAAATCTGGCTTATGGCGTTGCCGTGCAGGTTGAAGTTCCCTTCGGGCATTGCCATCTGTACCCTTCCTTCCGCTTTGAAAGAGATAACGGGGCGTTCCTTGCTACGTTGGCTTACCCCGATGGGAGCGATGAAATCCTGCGCGATCCGTCCCTCACTGAGCAGACGGTTGATGGTGTCCATGACATCCCCCTGCCTGCCTTCTATCATTCGCCGTACCTTGTTGATGACTACCTGGTTGAGTCCCTGCTGTTTCTGTACCGGTGCAGTGGCCGACATGACTGTTGCTTCCATATATTCTGTCTTTAATGTTGATAAGTCTGTTTCCTGATTCTCCATCCGTTCCAATAACGGATACCTTTGATTCTTTCCGTATATACCCTGATTTTTGTCATGCTTGTATTCTGTAAAATCACAATTTGCTCTCATGGCCTGTCTTGCTTGTTTTAGTAAATTCAGATTTGTACTCTTCTGACAAACGGATATAATCCTTTTCACTATATCCGGTCAGTCCGAACAGTTCATAACATCCGGGGAAAGGTTTTCTTTCCGTTTCCGGTATATGCGTACTGGTTTCCTTATGGCAGCAGATGATGTGCCGGACAAACCGGTAGCACTTGCAAAGATCAGCCAGGATGGTGTACTCGTTGTCCGTATGAGGTTCATAATATCCGCAGGAGAGATTGACGCAGGATACTTCCAGCCCGTTCCTTTTCAATGCCGCCACATCCGTTGTCAGTCCCTGTGCAGGCTTGTAACCGTACTTCCGGGGATCTATCGCTGAAATGAACTCATTGGAGCAGAGTCTCATTCCGTTGATTCGTGTTATTATGTCCCCGTTCCCTTTCCGGTCGCACTGGATGACGAAACGGCAGTCGGAAAAGAAAGTCATATCGGCATGACTACTACCTATGCATCCCACCTCCTCCTGTACAAAGAAGGCGCACTTCACCGCTTTGAAATCCTCCAGACACTTCAGACAGATCCAGATGCCGTTCTTGTCATCCGCACCGATTCCTACCATCCTTTTGTGCCGGTGGTCATAACCGACAATCATCGAATCCGCTACAAGGTGGGCGGTATAGGTGCCGGTCTTGCGCCGATGTACTTCATCCATGTGTGCTACGACACAGGGGTAGCTTTTCCGGTTGCCTTTGACCGCGTAAATGTTTCCGCTGCGGTCTTTCCGGTAAGGAATCCCCATCCGCCTGAGTTCCCCGATGATGAACCCGGCCATCTTCCCCTCCTTGCCGGAGGGGGAGGAGATGTTGTAAAGAGCCATTAATTTTTCCATGATACTGACTTTTCAGGAGATGAACAACTTTTCGATTTGCAGGTACCGTCTGAACTCCGGTACGGGACGTCCCTTCTTGAAGAGGAAGGACGGATATTTCTTTCCCTTATATTCCACCGACGTGCCTTTCAGTACTTTTCCGAATACGGTTGATATATAGAACATGTCCTGACAGTTTTTGCAGAATGCCGTATCCGCAAAGGAATGTATTTTACCGCATCTGGGGCATATGTATCTTATCCGTTGTGCGTACCCTTCCGTGTTCCGGCAATGAGCTATGCTCATATCATTCTCCGTATTCCGCAATTCCAGACTGTCATCGGTCAGATGGAGGCTGTAAAACGTGTCAAGGTAAGGTGCCCCTTTCTTGTGCCATCTGCAGGCGGGTACTTTCACCGTCAATGCGGCCTGGATATTATCTCCGGTTTTCCATTCCGGCTCCTTCATTGGATTCAGTACGATGAAATCCTTTGTATGTGCATAGTCATTGTATTTGCGTCGTAGCAGGATACCTGTCTTCTGCGCCTGCTTCCGTATCAGTTCGGCGACGAATGCGTGGGAGAAATAGATGCGGTCCAGCAGGGAAAGTGTGCCCTGGAAGCCGTCTGTCCGCTGCAAGGAGACATTCTCCCATACGATGGCCCGCCCGAGAATGTTGTTGCTGTCATCCCTTGCCACGAGAATTTTGGCACCTGCGAAATTGGCATAGAAGTCCGCCGCATTACGTGCCTTGTCCTCATACCTCATGCAGGAAACGTGCAGGGTGGATTCGCCACAGTCTGCAATGGGGCTGTAGTTACTCTCCAGATAGGCTTCCATGAAATCGTTCATTCCTTCATGCAGCCTGACGGTGACCTTACTGTCCAGTGAGATGGCGCTACAGAAATAGCTGATCTCACCGGGCAGGTACGGTCCCAGATTTTTGAACAGTTCGATAAACGTGGAGGGTTCCAGGTCCGTCCGGTTCTCCGGGAACCAGGGTGCCTGCGGGTTGTTCCGGTCCGGGAAACTGGGATGGGCCAGATCCTTGCTGCAGGCCGTGAACACGATCCGGATTCTCTTGAACGTGCCGGCTTCCGTCCGTTTGCGTTTGGTGGAGAAAAAGTTGTAGGAACCTCGTATGATTTCTTCCACCGGTACGTTCTTTTTTACTTCCAAAAGGATGTCTTTGGCTATCACACTTCCGTTTTCCGCCGCATGGGTCAGGCGGGATTTCAATTCGTTGCTTACATTCAGTCTCATAATCATTTTGTTGTTTGGTTTATAAATTCGGTTGTTTATAATGGCAGTTGTCTCCTGCCCGGTTGCACTTTGCGTAATTTCTCCTTACGCTCCCTGAGCGGGCTAACAGACATGTTCCTGCTTGTCCGGTATTCCTCCTCACTCATCCGGCGGATGGAGGGGACGCCGGTTTGTGCCAGGGTATGGTTCACCATCCAGCCGTCCATGAAGTTTTCGGGGCTGAGGCTGTCATGGTGGATGACCTCACCTATGCAGCCGTGCATGAGCATGTTACATACGGTCATCAGGCAACAGGTACGGCTGATATCTTCCGCGACAAGATAATTACCCGGATGGCGTACATGATATGCCAGCAACAGCCTTCCGCTTCCGCATGTCGGGTCGCTGATACGTTTCCCTGTCGTTTTCTCCCCCGTGTCGGTACATAGGACCATCAGGTCACAAATATGTGGAGGGGTGAAGAACTGTCCGTTCACCTGCCGGCCGCTTTTGGAGGATATTGCCATGAACAGGTCTCCGAACGAGTCGAACCATTCTCCGGATTGCAATTCCCGCTGCATGAGCCGTATCCACCCGACAAGCATCTCCATGAAATGCCTGTTCTGCTGCCGCTTGTATTTCCAGTCCATGAGGGGTGGTGCGCCGGGAGAGAACCCGTGGATGACATAGCGTAGGAAATCGTTGAAAACGGACATCGGATCGTAGCCGTTCGAATACGCGAAATCGCAGACAAGTTTCTCAAGCGGACGAATCGCTTGCGGTGTGTTGTATTGTGCCATACTATTCTGTCTTTTTATAGATTGTTACTATATGCCTGTCATGGTCTGTCCGTATCCTGACAGGAGAAATGCCAAGGAAAAAGAGGTGGGTGTCCGCTTTCAGCATGTTCCATTCCCATACGGGAAGTTCTTTCCATTCCATACGGTATCCCCAAAGTATGAGCAGGCCGGGACGGAATCCGTCGAAAAGTTTTCCGTGCAGGATTCCGACCAGTTGTTCCAACTCTTCCCGAGAGTAAAGGGTGAATGACTCGTTCCGATAGATAAAGGCGTCTGTCGGCTCAATATCCGGCTGGCGTTCGATAATGTATCTCGTCCATTCTTTTGTGGTGTACTCTCCGTACAGAGGATCGGGTTCCGTGTATTTCCATGCCCTGACGAATGCGTGGAAGAGGACGGCACCGTTCTTGTGTCTTCCGGTATGCCCCCACATCCGGAAAAGTTTGCTGCGTATGCCGTCGGGAAGCAACAATCCCGGATCGGTTGTAACCCAAGGGCCTCCTTCCGTATTGTAACCGGTACGTCTTTCATTCTCATGGCAGAAAGGAGTCTGTGGGAGAAGGCAAATGTGGACTTCTCGGTCATCGCCTCTTTCAATGTGCGCCTGTGGATAATAGTCTCCGCCACGGGTGGTATAAGTGACGACATCTCCTGCGACCGGTAACCGGATTTTTTCCCTGTCCTCCCGTATCCTTGAAATCAGCCGGTTCACTTTCTCCACGTCACACTCCTTTATGGAACAGGCACACCCTTCATGTCTGTTGAGCCAGGCCAGACTTTCCAGGTCATAAAAGTTACCGTACTTCATATCGCAACCGTTTTTGTTGGTACAACCTGACCTGGCGGGCAACCATGTCGTAGAAGTTCTGTCCATGCCTTTTCTTGCTTCTGAAACAGGCGATCATATCCCATAGATTCCGGTTGAAGCAGCCGGTTGTAATCCAGTGTTTCCATATCTGTTCTTTTTTAAGTGATACATCGGCCTACATGGGTAGGCATTTTTATTTCTTGGTGTCTTTCCAGCCTGTTTGCCGGGGATTGTGGCAAGGCTTGGCGAAAGAAAATACCGGAGCGAAGCGAGGATGATTTTCTTTCAGCCAACCCAGCCCCTGAAAGGGGCCGCCTTGCGCAATCAGCCCGGCAAACGGCTATCTTTACAGCAAGAAATGAAAAAGCGGACCTCAGCTTTTCTGCTTTGAGGTCCGCCTTTCGGTCATTGCCAGATTTCATGCTTTTCAGGTATGTATCTGCCATCCGTGGAACGGCTGTAATGTCACCGAAAACGATCTGTCAGGTATTCCGTGATAAAGCAGACCGCCCACGATTCCGGTTCTTCCATCGGGATAACGTTGTGTGAAGCCGAACGAGTACGGGGCATGGTCATAGTAGAGTGAGATTTCGCAGGGATAATCAGGGTTTTCTTCCCAGCTTTTCAACCGTTCCAGACATTTTTGGAGCGAGGTGTCACCGATGGACTCGGCATAACGCTTTACATTCTCGAAATGTTCTTCATTCAGGATTTTCATGACTCTTGTATTTTTATCTGTTAAACACGTCCGGCTCCGGGAGCCGGTATTTTTATTTCTCGCCTGCCTGACAGTCCCGTGGCCGTACCCGCAAGGTTTGGCGAAAGAAAATACCGCAGCCTTCAGGCGAGGATGATTTTCTTTCAGCCAACCCCAAAGGGGCCTGACCTTGTCCGGGTACACAGGACACGGGACTACCTTTGCAGGGTGGGAAATAAAATATACGGTTGTTTTTTGTTATGGGATTTTGTGTGGATTCCTTAGATAATCTTCCTGATTTGTTCGCCATTGCCGGACAAATGCTGTATTTTTGTAATTTCTAATTTCAGGCTTATGGAAAACTATATAAAGAAAGCGGCGGATGCTTTCCTTGTGGAGCGTCCGTATGGTATGCGTGTGGATTACAGGAAGAAAGGGTTCGTGTTGTTTAACCGTAACCTGAACGTATTGGGCAATGCGGAACAGGCCCGTCTGGAAGAACTGCCTCTGGAGCGGTTCAATGTGGAGGAAATTCCGTTGGAGGGTGAAATTGTGGAGGAGCATGCAGGATTTACCGATGTGTTCTTCTACACCGATTTGACCAACCCTTATGCCGGATATGTACTGAACCTGCAAAAGCTGAAAGCCTATAACCAGTTTATGTTTCCACTGGCAATGGCGCTGAACCGTGAGTTGTGAGGTCGGAAGATGGCAGCGGTAACAGCCGCATCGAGCAAGCCGTTACCGCCAGGTCTTATTATTTGCCCTTTCTTGTTGTTATAAATGCGAGATAATCGCCCACAGCCTTATGGCATCCGGTAAAGTCCGGAGTCCGGTGACCTTTGATTTTCCGGTAACTGATGGTTCCTTCCTTATTTATGCCCATAATATGCCTGTTGAATGTCCCTTTGGTTCTGATATGGATGTCAAAACCGTCCCTTCCGGTGATTTCAAGGAACATTCCTCCCGTGATCCGTTCCCCGTCCAGGAATTTCTGTTTCTGTTCATCGAGCAGCCGCTGATGTTGCTCTTCCTGTGCTCTACGCTCTTCCGCCTCTTTCTCCTCCTGTTCCCTGTGTTTCTGTTCCTGCTTCCTTTTGTATGCCTCACGGGCTTGCACCAGGGGGGTGGCGTCAAGTCCGAGAGCCTCGAACACGCGGACGGAGATCAACCTGACGAAAGCTCCTCTTTCCGCGCCCTGAAGCGTATCCGCGATCCAGTTCCTGCAATAGGTGGCGGCTTCCTCCCTGCGTCCTTCTCCCTTGAGAAACCGGCGTGAATACTGCCCGCTGGAAAAATAAACGTTTTCAATCCGGCAGACCACATGGAAACAGTCATCGTCCTCATTCCCATATTCGTTCTTTCTCGACAGGGAGAGATATACATTCTCCGCATACGGCTCCAGTTCCATATAAGGAGCCACGACGGTATTCCCGTCAGACTTGTACTTGAATACTTTTGCTTTCATACTATCGTTCAATTTGTCGGTTGTTGCATATTTCATCTATAATCTCTTTCCCGCTTTTTTCACCCTTCAGGAAGGCAAGGAAGCGCCCCAAAAAGAGCCGGGCACAGTCAGTGCCCAGTTGGGAGCTTTCACCGTCTTTGGTAGCGCATACCGCAAAACGCCCCAGTCCGAAACTGTCCTGTTGCGGTACGATGTGGTAAGACAAGTCTTCGCTTGCGTTGATGTGCAACCCACGACGGAAAACATAGAAAGTTTTCGGGATTCTTCTGTCGGTATCGATTTCCATACGCTTGTAACCGTGGTGTTCCAATAACCGGATCAGTTCCCTGTTTGTCGGAATTGTATGTCCGATCCAGTCCGGCCAGCTTATATTTTCTATTATGTGTCCGTAATTGTCATATAATATATTGAACTGTTCCTGGTATTCATCGTAAAATTCCCCGTTCCCGTTGCACATTTCCTCCAACGCGATGCCGTTTTTACGGACAAGGGCAAGGTCGCCCAGTCCGCACGCGATTTCATTGAGCAGCGTGCGTTCCTCATCCCTGTCCTTTGCCGTTCCGTAAATTCTAAGCCGGGAATACCGGTGTAGCGCCGAACGGGACGGCATATCCAGTTTTTCCCATATCCCATCGTTTCCTATAGCCTGTCTGGTGTTTTCCGGAAGTCCGTACCACCACTTGTCCAAATTGTTTGTATCCATAATTCCTGAATCAGATTGTTTTCAAATTCTGTTTTGAGTACCATGCCTGATACGCGGCGGCGTACTCCTGACGTTCCCGCTCCAGGGAATTTCTCATCTCAGGGGTGTACCCGAGCAGGCGGATGTATCCTCCGTTATAACCGGTGAGTTCGCACTTTATTCCGGCTTCCTCCAGTTTGTCGATGCGTTTTTGGGCCATTTTTGCGCTTGAATATTCCTTCGGCCAAAAATAGACTTCGCCCCGTGAGCCGAAACAGTCTTCCCCCAGAATTATTTCCCCGGCATACTTCCGGCTTTCGATGAAGCCGAAACGCGCTTTGCCCAATGCCCGGCGCATTGCCTTGTGTGCCGGACCTTCCGGATGCTTGAATGCCTCCGGAAGGTCTTTGCTGCCGAGTCTGGGCGGTTCCACCTTATACGGCTGTTTGTAACTTCCGATTCCGAGCGTCAGGTAAAAGTTGGTATGAAAATAGTCGGTCATGGGGTCACTGTCATCGAAATTGTACGACATGATGAAATCACAGATATTCATCATTACTTCTTTTGCCCTGTCCGTCAAGGATTTGTCTGAACTGATATGATAGTGATTAACATCACCTTGAACTTTTCCGGACTCTTTGGTGAACGCCTCGAAATCCGCTTTCATCAACCGGATATGGATGGAGTGGTAATTCTCCCGTCTGACGGAGAACTTGTATCCCGGATAGGTCTCCTTGAGCCATGCCCGTACCAGCACCACGATTTCCGGCGCGTGCTGTCCCTTGTAATTGCGGCCTTTCCAGCGGTATTCGTTATACACGTACTCGGTGTATTCCTTTGCCGTGGCTCCCGAATAGTCATATTCATATCCGGTTGAAGTCGCGGTAATATCCGGTTTGTCTTTCCAAACGTCGAAGAGCCTTTCAAACTCGGTGTTTACCCGTTGCATGATTGCAGTGTCGCCACCCTTGTCCGGGTGGTGCTGCAATGCCAGTCGGCGGTACTCCTTCTTTAAGTCCGCCAATGAGTGTATGTTCTGAAAATAAGTCATAGCCATAAGTTTTTTATGCCCCCGCGAGGCGGTTGATAAAATATTCCCGGTAGTCAAGGTCAAGACCGAGGTTGAGACAGGCCGTTTCCATGTCATCTTCCCTCAGGTCGTCTGCATCCTGTAATTCGCACAGGTACCGGATTTCGGAGTCAAGGTAGTCCTGTGCTTCCGTTTGACTGCAACCGCATGAGCTGCTGATCAGACTGATAATGTTTCCTTGCATGCTGTTTGACTTTTTTGGTTACTGTTCCTGTTTCTGAAGCGTCGTCCGTCATATATTGAGACGGCCCGTTCCACCAGAATCCTGCGGTTGTCTTCCGAGAGTTCCAGGTAGAACCGTTCCGCCGCGCCGAATGTGCCCTTGTCTGTCGCCACGCACCATTTTTCCCAAAAATGCGGGTACATGCCGCCATACACGGCTTTGCATTCATCCTCGCTCCAGGCGTTCCACATGTAGTAGAAGAAACTGGAGACGGTATTTTCCGCTTGATATTTCATGGTTCTTCTATTTATGATTCTATATTGTTTGTTTCTCTCAGTTGATGCCACACAGCCTCATACATCTCATGAAGCCAGTCTATGTTCTTTGCACCGAGTTCAAACGGGCTGTGACACTCCACCTCATCACCGCTTTCTTTCTCTTCGGCAAGGACGGTCAGGCTGTCTGCCGTTACCCGGAGTCCTGTCACCCTGCATTCATATGGTTCTCCGTTCTTGCCAAACCATATCACCCAGACCGGATCATAATCCTCTTCCGGAAGACGAATTTCTTTCATGCAGTGAGCATGGAGCAACTGCCGTATCGCGTCGGTGATGTCCCCCCGCAGTTCCTTGATCCTGCCGCTGAAATCAACGGCTTCTGACGGTAAACCTTCTTTTCCGTCTCTTTCCTGCAAGGAGAGAATCCGTGTGTCGGGATGGATACAGAAATCCCAGTCCAACACTTCATCGCCATCGCGTGTCGTGTGGATATTGCCGCCCAAAACAAGACCGCAATCGTCATTTACCATTCTTTTTGCTTCATCGCGGTCTTCTGCCGCTACCGTGTAAGTGCCCTCGAAGGAATACCTTACTCTTATATCATATCTTTTCATGATTCTTTCCATTTGATTGTTGATACCAGATTCATTACCCGGAAGGATTACCGGATATTCAATATCGCGCTAAAAATATGTGGATCAAGCCTGTAAAGCATCGGAAGGTTAAGTGTGACCATCGGGTAGCTTACCCAGCTGCTCTGACGTCTATAACCTGTATCCTCAGCCAATTTGTTGGACAGAAGGAACTCCATGGCATCAGGGTTGTTATTGATGTCCACGAATGCCTTGTCAGGCAGTGAGAATGCCGCCTTATTTTCCAGGTTGACCGTCAGGACCGTGTATATCTCGTGGGTCACGGGATCTTTCAGAGACAATGCCGGCCAGCCGTTATGGTATACTTCCATCACGATTGAGAAACGGCTTTCCTGATACCGGAAAGTTTCTTCCATGGACGGACGGTCGTATTTGACAATTTCAAAATCATCCTCCCCTTTGGTAAATGTCACCATCGGATAGGATACATCAACAAAACATTCTTCTTCCCGGTAACAGAGATGCTCTTTTCCCTCTGAACGGATTATAGCTAATCGGGTGTTCATATTCGTAATTGGTTTTAAAATTATTGACTTGCAAGTTAATTGGCCGATATTCACCTGCTTTTTTTAAACGTATGATTGTCAACGTCTTCGGATATTTGGGAGAGTTGCTGTCTCACCGCCCTGATTTTCTCAATCAGTTCGTCCTCCCGTCGGAATGAGGGGGTACATCTGGTACGCCTCATTCCGGCTCCCCAGGAGATGTCGCCGCATACTTTTCTCAGGCGTGCCTTTTCGCTTTCCAGGGCTGACTCCAGACGTACCAGCCTGCGTCGCAACGATTCTTTGGTCACAGTTCTCATGATCTTATTGTTTTTAGTACGATGACGGTCCGGAAAGACTGTCATCATACCGTTGTTATGTGTCACGTTATATCTTTTTCCCTTTTGATGCCTCTCAGGACGTACAACAGGTGCAGAAACAGATCCTTGTCGTAAATCCGGAAGAAGAACGGCTCGCCTGTTTCCTTGACCGTTCCGGTAAACGACACGGATTCCCGGTTCACGGGATATTGGAGGAGTTTCCCGTTTACCAGCAGGGTGTGCCCTTTGGCCTTTGTCTCTTCCAGAAAAAGCTCCATATCATCCCGTTTCTTATGCTCCGAGAAATAGAGGAAATGATGGCGGCGCAGGCTGAGCAGGATTTCCGCTATGTTTTTTCTTGCGCTGCGGGTATCCGGATCTTTATTCGGACTGGTGACCAGATTGCAGATGAATTTCTTCCGACCCTCCGTATCGTTAAAGAAATAGGGTATGAGAAGGCATTTCCTGTTTTCTTTGTCGGTGATGGTACAGGCCTGCCCTCTGGTAATACGGCCTTTGAACGTAAGATCCCGATAATGCTTTTCCATCTGTTTCTCCAGCTCCTTTCTGGGAGTGGTGACAGACCGCAGGCCGGTAAAATAGCGTCCGTTTACATGGAAACAGAACAAATACAAGTCCTTGAAACAGGGCTCTCCCATGAAAAAGAAATTCCTGGAGTGGCGGACGGGAGGCAGGACCTCCATGTTCTCATGGTATTTCTCCTCCGTTATCTCCTTGAACGGAAGGCACAGGGACCTCAGATGGATGCGGAACATTTTATCGACGGTTTTTCCTGAGACGGCAACAAGTGACGGATTGTCCTCTTTTATTCGCAGTTCCTCCAGTGTCCTGCGGGTATAATCGCAATGTATGCCGTCAGCCATGGAGGTGAGGCAGCTCCCGTTGAAACGGTACGGGTCAATGACGAATTTCTGTTTTGATCTTGTCATGGCTCTAGATGTTTTGAAGGTTCAACACTCTCTTGGCGGCACTGATGGCATTGGATGTGAGCTGCCGTTGCCATGCCTTGTTCCTGGGCGACCAGCGGAATCCGGAGGATTTCAGCTCCTTTCGTCTGCTGTCTTCGGGAATCTTGTCAAACAGGATCTGAAGGCGGTCTTCCCCATAGTTCCATACAAGTGTCCCGCCTTCGAACGGCACTTCCTTGTTTTCCCGGCTTTGCACCGCTTTCAGCTTTTCGCGCATCCGTTCCGCAAGTTCCGGCAATTGGAAGAATTTGTTTCTAAGGGTGATGATGGGTTTCCTTACCCTTGCGTTATATTCGGAAATAAAGTCCACGGCCCTGCGGACGATTTCCACTTCCCCGTGATTGGCGAAGGTGGACACCTTGTTCAGGATGCTGCTGACGAACAGGGCACGGCTATAGCCCCGGCATTGTCCGGTATCAATCCCGTGGATGGTGTCGGCGCTGCTCTTGATGTCACGTTTGAGCGCCAGCCATGCCTTTTCCAGTTTTTCTTTCTCCGGTCGTATGGCTTCCTTTTTCCGTCTGACGGCTTCAAGAACCTTTTGCCGCCAATTGCGGAACTCCTCGTAGCGGTTCTGGTAGCTTCTGTTCGTTTTCTCCTGCCTATAGTAATCGAATCCGCCCCGTCCCGTCACCATCGGGTTGGCGCAGCGTGAGAGGGCCGAGAGCTGGGCGGACAGCTTTTGCCGGTAGGCGGCGATGTATGTATCCCGTTCCTCTTCCTGCATGAGTTGCAGGTCGTTGTGCAGCTCCTCCCCGTAAATCATGATGTCCGTCTCGCCACGAATCTCCGGGTCGAAGGAACTCCAGGCGTATGCGTCGCAAGCCTGTTTCCACATATCCTCCAGATAGCCATGATGTTTGAACGCTACGGCTTCCCAGTCTTTGAAATCCCTGGAATGCAATTCATTCCGATCTTCCGGATTCCCGTACAGGTGTACATAGTTGTACATTCCATGATGCTCCTTTCTGAAATGGAACGGTACGGGAGGGTGGTCCGTTCCTTTTTCCCGGATCATCATGACCCGGTGTGCATTCTCCGTGGTAAGGCCCGTTACTTGTTCTTCCCGGACCTTTGTTGCTGTTGTTTCAGTCATGACCATTGCCACTCATAAATTATTTCTACCAGTTCTTCGTCCGTCAGTCTTTGGATTTCCTCGTCCGTGCAATAGCAGGCGATTTCCTTGTCCAGCTCGAAAGCTGCCGGGTCAAGGCATCCGAAACCATCCAGCAGTTCCGGTACCAGACTGTCTACGACAACCGTATAGTATCCGTCCCTGCCTTGCACCTCCCGTGCGAGATAACTCCTTCCCCGATAAACCAACATTCTCATTATTGAACTGGTGCCCTGCTGTCCTTTGTGGACTTTACTTTTTGTCTTGTTGTTCATACCTTTATTTTTTATTTGTTTGACATGATCGGCTCCACGGAGCCGGTTTTTCGGTTTCTTACTTGCCGGGCTGTCCTTTGCCAGGGATTGCGCAAGGCTTGGCAAAAGAAAATACCGCAGCGAAGCGAGGATGATTTTCTTTTAGCCAACCAGCCCCTGAAAGGGGCCGCCTTGCGCAATCAACCCGGCAAAGGGCTATATTTGCAGGTAAGAAATTGAAAGAATGGCTGGGATTTTCAATTTGTCGGATACAACGTGTAATAAGTGTAATGAGCAAATTTAAAAGCATACAACGAAGGTTTTTCAAATATTTTCCAAACTATCGGATATCATATCGTAAAACAAGCGAAGGCGTGGCATTCCGGAATAAATACATATCTTCGCGTCAAAGGTGATTGATTGAAATGAATACATTCTCTGCTTTTGATACAGGTGTCATGGTAGCTCTCTTGCTGGGTATTGAGTTTCTTAGGAGTGATATCCAAACAATTCTCTATTGTAAAAGAAACGATCCCGGGATTTTTAAGAGCTGCCTGTATACATTGTTTATATTGTTGGCAAGCCTTTATTCCATTGTGGCCGGAGCCATGCTTAACCCCGAGCCCGTACCCGTTTATGAATTGATACCCGGTTTTCAAATAGGAGTTTATGGTTCTTGCTTTTTGTTTATATTTCTTGTCATCGCCGGTCTTTACCGTAAAATATTACCTCTCGTCCTTTTGGGGTACGCTATGGTATATGTAATCGGTGTACTGATACCATTACTTGGATATGTAGTGTCCATGATGAATTATTTCGCCAGTACAGGATGATTATGAAGACCAAAGATGTTTTCCAGAGAAAATGGATAACAGACAGTATAACAAAAAGAAGGTATCCTTTTCAGATACCTTCAATGACGGGCCGGTTGCATATTTACCCTAATTTCCGCAAGCGAATGAAATCAGAGATTGCCATGCATTTTTTAGTGAGTTTATTATCTTTACATTGTGTTTTAGTGAAACGAAGGTGCCAAAGGTCCACTCTTTTGCATAACTTCCCCTTACCCCATGAAGCGACTTGAGGCAATACGCATTACCCACCATTAGAATAAGGATTAGCCAAAATCCTGTTGAAAGGCTATTTTATACGCTGGATTCTCGGTATAGATGTTTAGCACGTACGTCCTTGAAGTCCTAATCCACTTTGCGGCAACCGAGATGTATTTGAAAACGAAAGTCTTAATACGACTCGATATGGATAGGCCAAAATCCTTAACGTTTAATTTTCGGATGATCGTTTTGTAGAAGTTCCTTATCAATGCAGTCATCAGCAGGTATACTGCATTTTCTGCCATGAATGACTTTGGCAAATGTTTCCATCCAAACCCGTTGTTCATGTCATCGAGGATTCTTTCCTTCCCACCGCGCAGGTTATAGAACTCTACGACATCCCTTATATCGGATTCGAAATCATTGGTAAGGATACACCGGTAGGTATATTCTCCTTCCCATAGCTCCCGTATGTCATCTGCTCTTCTTTGTCTTTGGATGACAAGACGGTATGGTTTCCCCTTCCATTTTTCTACGACAATCGAGTTCAACTCAAACCTGATCCCGTTGATTTCCTCAGCTTTCCATCCCCTGAGAGCGAACATGTCTTCATAAAAAGCGGAGCATCTGTTGGCTCTGATATAGAAGTACTTGCAATGGGCCTTGACGGTATCTACAATCTCTTCGGAGCACGACCCACAATCCATACGGGCTCTATTTATATGAATGCCGTTCCATTCCAGCCTGGTGAAGATTCTTTCCAATGTACACTGCTGACAGAACCGGACATTCGTGTTGCCATCCCGATTTTCAATGCCGACAATATGGTCACCTATAACGGCCACTCCCGGGCTGTATCCTGTGAACTTCTTGTATGTACGTTTGGCATCATACTTCTCCGTTTCAATGAACTGGTGGTCAAAATCCAGATCGTAACCCTGCTCCTGACATAATTCTCCGGTAGCAATGAGAGACTTGACCAACAATTCGTTCATTGTGTCAGCT
>OAZW01000515.1_pt1 | contig 35413 bp, 36 predicted proteins | sample 1495231 | NCBI WGS metagenome assembly OAZW01 (sample SAMEA2580062, study PRJEB22360) | human gut metagenome | reverse complement strand
AATATTTTATTTAATTTAAAGATTTATAAACTCTTTTTCAACTAAGTTAGCTAATCTTTCCACAGCTTCTTCTTCATCTACGCCGTCAGCTTCAATTATAATCTCTTCACCTGTGAAGGCACCAAGAGACATAATCCCAATAATGGACTTGCCATTTACCTTGTCACTATGAGCTTCAAGATTTATTTCAGAAGCAAACTTGTTAGCCTCTCTTACAAATAGTGCAGCTGCCCTAGCGTGGAGCCCGTCACTATTATTAAGTACAACTTTTTTACTTATCATTTTATACACCCCTCAACTTGTTCGCAATTCTCCTAAGTTTTTTAAATCTATAATTAACAGTGGACTTTGAAAGCTTTGGCTCAAGAGAGTTCGCAATGTCGTTTAAACTCATAGACCTGTTCTCAAGTCTTATCTTGGCTATGGCTTTCAAATCCTCATCTAAATTTTCTATCCCAATTTCCCTCTCGATAAGCTTTATATCTTCTACCTGGTCGTAAGATGACTTAACTGTTTTATTTAAGTTAGCCGTCTCACAATTTACAATCCTATTTACATTGTTTCTCATTTCCTTTATAACTCTTACGTTTTCGTAATTCAAAACAGAGTTATAGGCACCTATGAGAGATAGGAAGTCGGAAATTTGTTCTGAGTCCTTAATGTAAATTATGTATTTTTCCTTCCTCATAATTACCTTTGACTTGAGTCCAAATTCATTAATTGTATCTCTTAAAAAGTATGCGTTGGATTCGTTTTCAGAAACAAATTCCAAATGATATCCTTTTTTTGGATCTGTAATGGATCCTGAACCCATAAAGGCACCACGGATGTAGGCCTTTTTCTCATTACTTGTTTTTATGAGATCAGTGGGAGCATAATTTATCATAAATACGCTTGCACCCTTAATATATTTTAACTCATCAAGTAGTAACCTGCAAGACTCATCTTGCGATATATAGATAATAAATACATTTTTTTTAAGTTGAGTGGACCTAACATTTTTAACTTCAACGTCAAAACCAAAGGACCTTCTTAAAAATGTAAAAATTCTCCTTGCCACAGGAGCATTTTCTGTAATGTATTCCATAGAAATTTTATTATTTTTGAAGTTTAAGATCCCACACATGGGAGTTATGCCTGCAAGTTCAGATAAAATTATTTTGTAGTCTTCAACTTTTATCTTAGCCACTTCATCCTTAATCTCTGATGAAAAACTCATTACATCACCCCTTTATCCATATTTCTATTATTATATCAGAATTTTAATTTAATTGTTTCTAAATTTACGTTTTCAAAGCATTATTAAATTAAAGTAAAGCTTGGGTTAAAATAAAAAATAAAAGGCCTGTGACCTAAGAGAGGATTTTAATCCTTTTACTCTTTATTCACAGGCTTTGTTTTAAATCTTATTTTGTTTCTTTCTTGTTTTCAGCCTTTGCATTTTCTTTTCCTGCATTAGCTTTTGCATTTTTCTTTCCTGCTTCAGCCTTTGCATTAGTTTCCTTAGCTTGGCCTTCTTTTTCTACCTTGCCAAAGTTTTTGTATTCTTCTGGAAGTTGAACTTCTTTAGAAGTGTTAACATAGATTTTTATTTTAGCATCTTTTTTAACTTTGTCAATGTATTCTTTGAATTTTTCTTGTTGTAGTTGAGCCTTGATTTGGTCCTTAACTGCATCAAATTCTAAAGGCTTTTTATCTTCAAGCTTGATGATGTGGTAACCAAATTGTGTAGTGATAGGTTCAGAAATGTCTCCAACCTTCATCTTAGCAATTTCCTTGTCAAAGGCTTCAACCATTTGTCCACTTGTGAATTCACCAAGTGATCCACCGTTTTGTGCACTTCCTGTGTCCTTAGAGTTTTCCTTTGCAAGCTTAGCAAAGTCTTCTCCCTTTAGGATTTTCTTTCTTAGGACATTAGCTTCCTTTAAGTCATCAACTAGGATGTGAGAAGCCTTAGCCTTGTAGTAAGAATCCTTGTTATCTTCGTATTGTTTTTTAACTTCTTCTTCAGTTGGTTCAAGTTCTTTTAATTTTTCTTGAGTGTATTTTCCAACTAACATTTGATTTTTCATGTTTTCAGCAACATATTCCTTTGGAAGTCCATTTTCTTTTAAGAACTTGTTGAAAGCTTCTTCGCCACCAAGTTGTGCCTTGATTTCGTCAAGCTTTTTATTTACTTCTTCATCAGAAACTGTGATTTTTGATTTTTCTGCATCTTGTTTAAGAGCTTCAGTTGTTGTTAAGTCAGTGATTGCTTGTTCTCTTAAAAGTTCGTCAGTAGACTTTTTACCATCTTCCTTGTTCTTAAGAACATCTTCTCCATACATTGAAGTAAGTTGATTTACCCTTGCTGCATAAGACTTATAAAAATCTGCCATTGGGATTTCAACTCCACCAACCTTAGCTGCTGCATCTTTATTTGCACCGCTACAAGCTACAAGTGAACCTGCTAGTGCAATTGTCACTGCTATCTTACCAAATTTTTTTAAAAACATAATTCTCTCCTTATTCTATTTAATTATTATCATTTAGTGTTTCTATTATACACTACTTTTTAGAAGTTTTTGTGTCCTTTTTGTGTAAATACAAAATTGTAACTAGTTTTTTAAGCTCGTCGAGAGGATACTTGAGCTTAGTCAATACAATTTCATTAACATTGCCCATAGAGTAGGAAACATTATCAAACTCGTTGTTTATTTCCATTATGGCAGGAAGCTCAACCTCACCTTCTACTCTTACCCTATATTCTCCTCTTCTCTCAACAATAGATGAAACTTTTGCCCTTTGGGCCTTGTTCTTTAAGAGGGCAATGTCCATTAGGTTTGAAACTTCATCAGGGAAGTCTGAGAACCTGTCGATTAATTCATCAACAAGGTCTGAGTACTCTTCTTCAGTTGATAAAACAGAAATCTTTTTATAAATCTCAAGCCTTGTCCTGTCGTCAGCAATATATTCCTTTGGTATAAAGGAATCCAGCTTGAGGTCAATTGTAGTTTCAATTTCTTCTTCAACATCAAGACCCTTTAACTTCATGACAGCATCCTTTAGATACTTCATGTAGAGGTCGTAACCAATTTTTTCTATATGACCTGACTGTCTTGACCCAAGTATGGAGCCAGACCCTCTTATCTCAAGGTCTCTTTCTGCAATCTTGTGACCTGACCCAAACTCAGTGAATTCTTTTATAGCTTGGAGTCTCTTTTGTGCCACTTCAGAGATTGATGTGGACCTGTCGTAGGTGAAGTAGGCGTAGGCAACTCTCGATGATCTGCCTATCCTTCCACGAAGTTGATAAAGTTGTGAAAGCCCCAACCTATTGGAGTCTGTTATTATCATTGTATTTGCATTGGGAACGTCCATACCCGTTTCTATTATAGTTGAGCAAACTAATACGTCAACATTACCCTCTATGAAGTCGATCATTGTATCTTCAAGGGCCTTCTCAGTCATCTGACCATTTGCCATGGAGAAGGTCGCCTCTGGTACAAGCTTCCTAAGTTCCAAAAGTTTATTTTCCATATTTGAAACCTTGTTGTAGAGGAAGTAAACTTGTCCTCCCCTTTCAATTTCCTTTAGGATTGCCTCACGAACCATGAGGTTGTTATACTCTAGGACGTAAGTTTCCACTGGAAATCTCTCTTCAGGTGGCTCTTCAATAACAGACATGTCTCTTATTCCAATCATGGACATCTGAAGAGTCCTTGGAATTGGTGTGGCTGTTAAAGTTAAGGTGTCTACATTTTCCTTTAGCATCCTCAACTTTTCCTTGTGACGAACGCCAAATCTTTGCTCTTCATCAATAATCAAAAGTCCCAAGTCCTTGAACTTTACGTCCTTGGAAAGGAGCCTGTGAGTTCCCACTATTATATCGATGTTGCCATCCTTTAGACCTTCAAGGTCCATCTTTTGATCCTTCTTGGACCTAAACCTTGAGAGAAGTCCAACTCCCACGGGGAAGTTTTTAAACCTCTCCTTAATTGTGTTGTAGTGTTGCTGTGCCAAAATAGTTGTTGGCACAAGAATTGCAACTTGCTTTCCGTCAAGTATTGCCTTAAAGGCTGCACGAAGGGCAACCTCTGTCTTTCCATAACCAACATCGGCGCAGAGAAGTCTGTCCATAGGAGATGCCTTCTCCATGTCTTCTTTTATCTCTTCAGCAGACTTCAACTGGCCAGGAGTTTCTTCATAGATGAAGGCATCCTCAAACTCCCTTTGGTATTGGGAGTCCTCACTAAAGGCAAAGCCTTTTGTGTTCTCACGAGTTGCATAGAGCTTTATTAAGTCCTCAGCCATGTCGTCAATGGACTGTCTTGCACGAGCCTTTTTCTTCTTCCAGTCAAGAGAGTTTAACTTGTTGACCTTTGGCGGCCTCTTGCCCTCTTGTACGTACTTGTAAATGGAATCAAGAGCTTCTATTGGAAGGAAGAGTTTGTCCTCTCCACCGTACTCAATAAGAATGTAGTCCTTTTGTATGCCTGAGACTTCAAGCCTTCTTGTCCCAACATATTTACCAACACCATGGGCCTCGTGAACTACGTAGTCACCAATTTGTAGGTCCTCAAAGTTTAGTGCCTTCTTCTTAGCTGGTTTTTTCTTTTTATTCTTTGAGAAGGACCCATAAATTTCTGAATAATTAATAAAAACTGTCTTTGAATCTGAAAATTCTATTCCATCATTTAAGGCACCAGTAGTTACAACAAGCTTAGAAGTAATTTTTTCATTCTTTGTATTTTTTGCCAAGTGTGGTGAGTAGCCCAAGTCCACAAGGTGATTAAAAAGTCGCTTGGCTCTTTTTTCTGTTGCCCCAAGGAGGATGACTTGAAAATTATTTTTTCCATAATAGTCTAAGTCTTCCTTGAAAAGTTTTATCTTTGACATGTAGTTGGTCACGCTCTTGACCTTGATGTTAACAATGTCCTTTGGCTTAAACATCTTTGGTGGCTTCAAGAGGGCATTAAAAGTTATTAAAGTTTTTTCATTTAACTTGTCGACTATGTCCTTGTAGTTGTAAAAAGTTTTTTCGTGAGACTTTGTGACTTCACCATTCTCTATTAAGATTGCAAACTTTTCTCCATTTGCAAGATCAAGTTCTTCTTCTCTCTCAAGAATCCTGGAAGGCTCTTCAATTAAAAATATAAAATCATCTAAGTAATCTAAGAAGGATCCAACTTCATTTTGGTCTACATAAGGAAGGATTAGGTCCTTGTTGATAATAGTCTCTTGGTTCTCTAACCTGTCAACGTATCTTAAAAACTTTTCATTAAGTCTATCTTTTTCTTTCCCCTGGAGCTTGGTCTTGGAAAGGTCTTTTTTAATTCTCTCAGCAACTTGATCTCTTTCATCTGCTTTTATAATCAAGTCTTCTATGGGATAGATTGCAATTTTTTCTAGCTTTTCAATGGACCTTTGATTTTCAATTTCAAAGGACCTAATGGAATCAACTTCGTCATCAAAAAGTTCTATCCTGTAGTTGGCATCTTGAGTCCCAATATCAATGATGGAACCCCTAAGAGAAAATTGACCTAGACCCTCAACGCTTGGAAATCTTTCGTAACCCATTTCCACAAGCTTCTTGGGTAGGACGTCAAGATTTAAAACTTGCCCAACTTCTATAGATGTCTTATAGGATGCAAAAATTTCTGGCCTTGATATCTTTGCAGTCAAGGCGTTTAAGGTTGTGACAACCATCTTGGCCCTGCCACTTGAAATCTCTGCCATGGCTTCTAGCCTCTTCTTAGTGTTCTCCTTGGACTTTGAATCCCTGTCGTAGAAAAAGACGTCCTTTTCTGGATAGTAGACGCAGGTCTCATCTGAGATGGACTCAATATCCTCGTAGGCCTTTCTTGCCCTTACCCTATCTTGTGAGATGAGGCAGACTTTCCTCCCATCAGCTGCAAAAGTGGGCGCAAAAAGAGAGAGCACTGCCTCCTCTGAACCAAAGACTGCAGTGTTCTTTGAAATTTTTATTGAATTATCTAATTCTTTAAAAGCTTCTAGGTTCTTTACACTATTGATTAAAAAATTCAATTTTCACCTCAATAAATGTTGTTGTTATAAGAATTCATGGACTTGTCGATACCCGAGTCCACTGCATCAATTACTGCATCGGCACAGGCATCAATGGCATCGGCAATATGCTTTCTATCCTTTGATGGAAAATTGGACAGAACAAAACTTGCCAAATCTTCATTGGGGTGTTTCTTCCCAACACCAATCTTAAACCTGGCAAAATCTTTGCTTCCTGTTAAGTTTACAATTGACTTAAGTCCATTGTGGGTCCCAGCTGATCCATTTTTCTTTATCTTTAGCTGAGCAAATTCAATGTCAATGTCGTCTACGATAACCATTAGGTCTTCTGGTTTTAATTTATAAAAATTTAAAATTTCTACAATTGATTCTCCGGAATTGTTCATAAAAGTATGGGGCTTTAGGAGAATGACCTTCTCGTTGCCGATTCTCCCTTCACCTACAAGCCCCTTAAATTTAATCTTATTAACTTTTATATTAAGCTTATCCGCAAGGACATCAATTGTTGAGAAACCCACATTGTGCCTAGTATCTTCATACTTCTTGCCGGGGTTTCCCAGTCCTGCAATTATATACACTTAATCACCTTATTCAAACATTTCACTAACTGATTGTGATGTGTTGATTCTCTTAATTGCTGATGCAAAGATTGGAGAAACAGACACAATATCAATCTTATCTATTTTCTTTTCTTCTGGAAGTTCAATAGTATCTGTGATTACAAATTTTTCAAGAGATGAATTCTTTAGTCTTTCAATAGCTGGACCTGATAGGACTCCATGAGTTGCAGCTCCATAAACTTTTTTTGCACCTCTTGCCTTTAAGGCATCTGCTGCCTTAGTAATAGTTCCAGCAGTGTCTGCAATATCGTCAACAAGGATAACTGACTTGCCTTCAACATCACCAATAATATTCATAACTTCAGATACATTTGCCTTTGGTCTTCTCTTTTCAATTATTGCAATAGGAAGATTTAATTCGTTGGCAAACTTTCTTGTTCTTGTAACTCCTCCAAGGTCTGGAGAAACAACTACAAAGTCATCCTCATTTACAATGTCCTTGAAGTATCTTGCAAGGTAAGGAACTGCTGTTAGGTGGTCAACTGGGATATCAAAGTATCCTTGGATTTGACCAGCGTGAAGGTCCATTGCAACAACCCTGTCAGCTCCTGCTTCAGTAATTAGATTTGCCACAAGTTTTGAAGTAATAGGTTCCCTTGCCTTAGTCTTTCTGTCTTGTCTTGCATATCCATAGTAAGGGATCACTGCGTTAATTCTACCAGCTGATGCCCTCTTTAGACCATCAATTAAAATTAAAAGTTCCATTAGGTTGTCATTAACTGGTGAAGAAGTTGATTGGATAACAAAAACATCCTTACCTCTTACAGAAACTCCAATATCAATTGAAATTTCTCCATCAGAAAATGTGGACACAGTACAAGCGCCCTTTTCAATTCCCAAGTTTTCACAAATTTTATCTACAAGACTAAGGTTAGAATTTCCTGTAAATACTACAATATCTCCATTAACTGTGTTCATTATCCACGTCCTCCTATTTAATAAATCCTTTTCTCTCAACCCAACCATCTATATTTTTTTGAGGTGCTCTCTCAAGAGAAAGTTGACCCTTCAAAACTTTTTTAGTAATAGTAGATCCAGCTGCAACATAGCCATAGTCTTCTACTTCAATTGGCGCTACTAAATTTGCATTAGAACCAATAAAGGCATTGTCCCCAACCTTGGCCCTAAACTTGTCTCTTCCATCGTAATTAACAAAGACCACTCCGCAGCCTATGTTAACTCCACTGCCCACATCGGCATCGCCTATGTAAGCAAGGTGACTCATCTTTGACCCATCTCCAACATTAGAATTCTTAACTTCAACGAAGTTTCCAATTTTACAATTTTCTCCAACATGAGAATTTGGTCTTAGGTGGGCGTAAGGTCCCACTGTAGTTCCCCTTCCTATAGAAGAGTCTTCTATTTCAGATGACCTAATAATAACATCTTCTCCAATTGTTGAATTCTTTATTGTAGAAGAGTAAATTTCTGTCCCTTCTTTTATTACAGACTTCCTGTCAATGCGAGTGCCTGGGTAAATCATGACATCTCTTTCGATAGTAGCTCCGTATTCTATATAAGTGGACTTAGGGTCAATTATCCCAACACCATTTATCATGTATTCCTTGTTAATCTTTTTTTGTAAGATTTCTGCTGCAATAGATAACTCGTATCTTGAATTAACCCCAAGGATTTCTCTTGTGTCCCTGAGCTTAAAGGAGTCAACCCTCTTGCCTTCCTTAACTAGGATTTCAAGTGTGTCAGTTATATAAAGCTCATTTGCTGCATTGTCAGTGTTGATTTTTTGAAGAGCTGACCTTAGAGAAGAACCCTTAAAGGCAAAAATCCCTGAATTAATTTCACGAATTAGCTTTTGCTTTTCACTTGCGTCCTTTTCCTCTACTATTGCAACAACATTTGCATTTTCATCTCTGACAATCCTGCCGTAGTTAGTAGGATCCTTCATATCAGCAGATAAAACTGTTATATCATTATTTCTCTCTTCGTGGTATCTCAAAAAACATGAAATAGTTGAATTAGAAATAATTGGAGTATCTCCATTTAGGATAATAACTGTGTCATCATCTTCTATTTTATCAAGAGCATTCATAACGGCATAACCTGTACCATAAGGTACATTGTCGCCAATAGGTTGCTCAATAAATTCCACATCTTGTTCATCTTCAAAGGCCTTGCACACTTTTTCCTTGTTGTGTCCCACAACTACAAGATTCTTTTCAACTTGTGAATGCTTGCAAGAATTTAGGACATAAAAAAGCATAGGTCTTCCAAGAATTTCATGAAGTACCTTTGGTTTTTTGGACTTCATTCTCGTTCCCTCTCCTGCTGCCAGGATAACTGAAACTTTCATAAAACACCTCTTTTTATTTACTTCTTACATTATAACTAAGATTGACTCTTATATTCAAGAAAATTTCACAATTAATTTATATTTCAGCCCCTTGCATATAATTTTTTTGGTTTTTGTAAAAATAAAATAAATTTTATGGAAAATTTCCCTTGTTTACTTTTTAAATTTTTACTAAGTCATAAATTATTGTGAGCTTATAAATTTTTATGAAGTCCTTATATTTTATAAAGTCGCAATTTTTTATGAAGTCACACTTTCTCATAAAGTCATAAATTTTTATGAAACTTATTTCCATTGCTGTGAAAGTATATTTTTCTAATATCCCTTACTTATGCCTTAGAGATATCTCCTTCAGACCTCTCTTACAAACTAACGGCCTGTCAGAATCACATTCTTTACTTTTCATAAGCAAGACGTCAGCCTTAAATTAAAGACTAGTGGGAGTGCATAAAATAAGCAAAAAAATTGGCTGTGCGTTAAAAATTTTCAACTGTTTGAACTCGCGAAGCAAGTGAGTTGACATGACCTAACCCAATTTGCGAAGCAATTTGATGGTAGGTCAGTTCGCAAATTGGAGCTTGTGACAATTTGTGTTCTTCTATTTTTAGCATAGCCAATTTTTTTGGACTTCCAGAGCGTGGGGTTAATGGGGGTGGTTTAAGGAGGAGGCTAAGGGGCCTCGCAATGCCCCTTAGCCTCCTCCTTATAAATGGATAAAACCGCAGGTTTTAAATTTTTTTATTTTCAATTTGTACTTGACAAATAAATTTTTAAAGGTTATAGTCGAAACATATTGAGAGGCGATAAAAATGAAAAACTTAAAAAATTTTAAAAATTTCACAAGCCAAGCATTCTGTTGTTGTTCTATAAAAAATTTTATAGGACTTATTTGAATGTGAATCAATATTTTAAACTTTTTATTAGATATTAAGAAAGATTTTAAGAGTATATGATTTCATATACTCTTTTTTTATGTATTTACGGAGGAGAAAAAAATGACAAAATTATTAGAAACAGTTGGAGAATCAAAATTAGTACAATTAGAAAAGATTGGTGGAGGAAAGATTTTTGTAAAAGTAGAAAAATCTAACCCAGCAGGATCTATCAAAGACAGGGCTGCCCTCTACATGATAAAGGGAGCCATTGAAGACGGATCCCTAAAAGAAGGCATGGAAATTGTTGAACCAACAAGTGGCAACACAGGAATTGCCATTGCCATGATTGGTCGTGCCCTTGGCTACAAGGTAAATATCGTTATGCCAGCTTCCATGTCAATTGAAAGAAGGAACTTGATCGCAGCCTTTGGTGCAAATTTAATTTTAACAGGAGAAGGCGGCATGCAAGCAGCAGTTGACAAGGCCAAGGAACTTGTAGCTACAGGCAACTACTTCATGCCAAACCAATTTGAAAACAAGTACAACGCTCTTGCCCACGAAGAAACTACAGGTCCAGAAATTTATAGGGACCTAAAGGACATCACAGGCTTTGTTGCAGGAATAGGAACTGGAGGAACTGTTACAGGAATTGGAAGATTCTTAAAATCTAAGGATGAAAATATAAAAGTTTGGGGTCTTGAACCAGATGAATCTCCACTTCTTACAAGAGGAGAAGCTGGCGCACACAAGATTCAAGGGATTGGAGCAAACTTTGTGCCAGGAGTTTTAGACACAAAAATCCTAGACAAGACAATCACTGTTAAATCAGATGAAGCTATAGAAATGGCAAGAAGACTTTCTCGTGAAGAAGGACTACTTGTTGGCATATCAGCTGGTGCTAATGTGGTAGGTGCACTAAAAATGCAAGAGGAGCTTGGTGGAAATATAGTCACAGTTGCACCTGACACAGCTGAAAGATATATGTCCACTGAACTTTTTGAAAATGATTAAGTATCTGAAAAAAATTAAGGAATACGGGGAATTTATTTTATTAAAGGACGCGGCTTGTAAAAGTTTATTTGAAGCAATTTTTATGTATCCCATTGTTTCCTGCATGGTGAGACATAGGATTGCCCACTACTTTTACCAAAAAGACCACACAACACTTGCAAGATGGATTTCACAAAGAGCAAGAAAGAAAACTGGGATCGAAATCCACCCAGGTGCTAAAATCGGCAAAAATCTCTTTATTGATCACGGCATGGCTGTGGTCATAGGAGAGACTGCCGAGATTGGGGACAACTGTCACATGTACCACAACATAACCCTTGGTGGAACTGGCAACGAAAAGGAAAAGAAGAGACACCCCACAGTTGGAAGCAACGTAATAATTGGAACAGGAGCCACAGTCCTTGGACCAGTCACAATTGGAGATGGAGCAAAAATTGGAGCAGGAGCCCTTGTCCTCACAGACATACCTGCCAACTCAACAGCAGTTGGCGCTCCAGCCAAGGTCGTAAAATTTCACGACCCAAATGAAAACAAATTCCACTAGTTTGTTTTAAAAAAATTTTCATAGACAAAACTTTATTCCCAATCAAAAAAGAGAACTCAATATAAAATGAGTTCTCTTTTTCTTTACATATCTTATAATTTTTTTCACAAAAAAGCTGCCCCAATGGGACAGTTTCTTTAAAATTTAACTAAGTTAAATTATTTTACTTCTACAGTTGCTCCAACTTCTTCAAGTTTAGCCTTGATTTCGTCAGCTTCTTCTTTTGAAGCGCCTTCTTTAACTGCCTTAGGAGTTCCGTCAACTAATGCTTTTGCATCTTTAAGTCCAAGTCCAGTAATGTCTTTAACAACTTTGATTACTTTAACTTTTTCTTGTCCTGCTTCAGTAAGGATTACATCGAAATCAGTTTTTTCTTCAGCTGCTGCTGCTGGAGCTGCGCCACCTGCTACTGGAGCTGCTGCAACTGCTGCTGGAGCTGCTGCTGATACGCCGAATTCTTCTTCTAGAGCCTTAACAACTTCTGATAGTTCTAATACTGTAAGTTCTTTAACTTCTTCAATTAATTTTTCTACTTTTTCTGACATTTTATTCCTCCGTAATTTTAAATAATAATTTTTTCTTAATTTTTTAGCAGATTAAGCTGCTTCGTTTTCTTTCTTGTCTGCGATTTGTGCAATAACTCTTGCAAAACCTGATAGTGTACCATTTAGTACATTTGCGAATCCTTGGATTGGAGCATTTAAGCCGCCAAGTACTTGTGCAACAAGAACTTCCTTGGATGGTAATTTAGCAAGTGCGTCGATTTCTGGAAGTGATAATACCTTTCCATCAACATATCCTGCTTTAATTTCTAGTGCTTCATGATCTTCTGCAAACTCTGATGAAATTTTTGCTGCTGATGCTGGGTCTTCCATACCAAATGCAATAGCGCTTGGTCCCTTTAGGAAGTCTTCTAAACCTTCAACACCTAACTCTTCGAAAGCACGTCTCATCATTGTGTTTTTGTATACCTTGTAATCAACATTTGCTTCTCTGTACTTTGATCTAAGTTCAGTTACTTCTTCAACTGTTAATCCTCTGTAGTTTACAAGAACGATAGATTGAGCGCCTTGAATTTTCTCTTTAATTTCATCTACTAGGGCTTGTTTTGATTGTAGTTTTTCTTCTTTCAATTTGTCACCCCCAAAATAAAAAAATCTCACGCCGCCGTGAGATGTGAAAATCAAATAAATCCGAATTTCAAACCTCGGTAGGATTTATGGCAGGGCCACCTACTGTCTGCGGCTTAGTAACATAAGTATTATATATAGTCTTTACTTCTTTGTCAATGATTATTTGCATTTATTTTAAATTTCTTTGTTTTTCTATATTTAGTTGTAGTTTTCTAGATAATTATACATAAAATTAAAGAATTCATAAAGTTTTCTTCTTTTTTTATGGTTTGAAAATTATATTAAACTACTTTTACTTATTCTCCTTCGGATCAAAATTCTTATAATTTTCTTATATTCATCATAGAAAATTGCTAGGTCATTATATCTCACTAATCTATAAAATAAGGCAAGCTCATAAGCTTTTATTAAGTCATAAGCTTTCACAAGTTTATAAATAACTACAAGCTCGCAAATTTTTATTAACTCATAAATCTTCACTAGTTCATAAATAACTACAAGCTCACAAATTTTTAATAAGCTATTTAAACTCATGACCTAATATAAAATAAAAATTTGCATAAAAAAAAGTAGCCTAAGCTACTCTTTTTCATATATAAACTTGGAAATCTTCCAATAAAATTTTAAATCGAAAGATTTGTTTTCTCCACTGATGGACTAAGATTAACCTCAAATTGACCTACTAATACAGATGATACTGTTGTAGTAATCAGAGAGTAAATTAATCTAGCAAAAGGGATATAAGTTAAGGACATTACTAAAACTATTATGTCCATTAGTAAGTAGGCATAAGAAATATTTATCTTAGTCTTATTTGACACTACAAGTGCCAAGGCGTCGTCTCCACCTGTAGCTCCTCCTTGGGATACTACAAGTCCACAACCAAGTCCAATGCCAACTCCTCCAACTATAGCTGCCAATAATGGATAGCTATAAAGATCTGGAATAATTGGTCCCATGATGGAAAATATTTTATAGAAAAGGGCAAATAATAAAGAAGCCAGTAAAGTCTTTCTTAAAAATGCCTTTCCAAAAATATTTATTCCAATAATAATACAAATAACATCCATTATTGGACTTAGGATTGAAGGGTTTATACCAAAGGTCTTATAAGATAATAAGGCCAGTCCTAGGATTCCACCTTCTGTAATTTGAGATGGGATATGAATATTTACAACTGTAAAAGATTCAATCATTGATCCTAAGATAATATTAATTAGTCCTGCTCTTGATAATTTAAACCAAGTCAGCTTTTGATTTAGCATTTTAACACCTCCTTAATATTTCGCAATACTAGAAGGGTATCCAACCAACAAAAAAAGACTGCTGTCGGTCGTAAGGATAACCTTCGTACTTTTGCAATCTTGTGGTGTTGATGCTTTTTATTTGCTGATTTTTTCTTGTAAAAACTCTGAGCATAATAGTTACTTTTAGCTTTTTATCTCCCACATCAGGCAGATAGAAGGCTCTCTTGTCGTAAACTTTAGCATCAGATAAAAACTACCTGATAATTTCGGTAACCACCGTAAAATACTTAATCAACATTAAATATTATAGTTTTTTATTTTATAAATTGCAAGTTTTTTTCTTATAAAAATTAAGATTTCATAAATTTTTCACCAAATCCTTTTAAAAGTTTCTAACAAAAAGGACCTAAGCCTTTAAACTTAAGTCCATTAAAAAAACCCTCTTACTTATAAAAAGTTGAGGGGTTTTATTTATCTTAGGTGTTTTTATTTTTCAATTAATTTTGAACCATTAACTCTGATTCCAGGTCCCATTGTTGATGAAACTGTTACTGATTTTAAATAACGACCCTTTGCTGATGCTGGTTTTGCTTTAATAATAGCATCTGCAATTGTCTTGAAGTTTTCAGCAAGTTTATCAGCTCCGAAAGAAACTTTTCCAATTGGAACGTTGATGATAGCAGCCTTGTCAACTCTATATTCAACCTTACCAGCCTTAACTTCTTTAACAGCTTGTTCTACATCAAATGTAACTGTACCTGATTTAGGGTTTGGCATAAGTCCCTTTGGTCCAAGAACTCTACCGATTTTACCAACTACGCCCATCATGTCTGGAGTTGCAATCATTACGTCGAAACCAAACCAGTTTTCGCTTTGGATTTTTTCAACTAATTCTTCTCCACCAGCGAAGTCAGCACCTGCTGCTTCAGCTTCCTTAATTTTTTCTCCCTTAGCAAGAACAAGTACCTTAACTTCTTTACCTGTTCCGTTAGGAAGTACTACAGTACCTCTAACTTGTTGGTCAGCGTGTCTTGGATCAACACCAAGTCTTACTGCAAGTTCTACTGTTTCATCAAAGTTTGCCTTAGCAGTTTTTGTAACTAAGTCAAGAGCTTCATTAACATCATATAAATTCGATCTATCTACAAGCTTAGCGCTTTCTTGATATTTTTTACCTCTTTTTGGCATATTTACCTCCTTCGTGGTACCTACGGCTTAGCCTCCCACTTATCTTTCTACTTCTACACCCATACTTCTAGCTGTACCAGCGATCAATTCAACAGCTGCTTCTAAGCTTGCTGCGTTAAGATCTGGCATCTTAGTTTTAGCTATTTCTTCAACTTGTGCCTTTGTTAGCTTTCCAACTTTTTTCTTGTTAGGTTCACCACTAGCCTTTGGCAAATTAAGAGCTTTCTTAATAAGCACTGCTGCTGGTGGAGTCTTTGTGATAAAAGTGAAAGAACGATCTTGATAAACTGTAAGAACAACAGGGATAATCATACCTGCTTGATCTTGAGTCTTTGCGTTAAATTCCTTTGTGAACTGCATGATGTTTACACCATGAGGTCCTAGTGCTGTACCAACTGGTGGAGCTGGTGTAGCTTTTCCTGCAGGAATTTGTAATTTTACTAATGCTATGACTTTTTTTGCCATTTTATTTCCTCCTTGTGGTAATGCGGGTTTACCCTCCCACACATCTCTTACTCTTTAATAATTTGATTGAAATCTAATTCAACTATTGTATCCCTTCCAAACATGGAGATACAAACTTTAACTTTTCCCTTGTCGTAATTGAAGTCGTCAATTTTACCCACCAAGTCTTTGAAGGGTCCATTTATAACCTTGACTAACTCCCCTATCTCGTAATTATCGAATAACTCTTTGTTATCAGTAACTCCAAGTAGTAGCACTTCTTCATCAGTTAATGGTACAGGCTTAGATGCAGGTCCAACGAAACCTGTTACTCCTCTTGTATTTCTTACAAGATACCAAGTTTCATCATTCATAATCATGTTTACAAGGACATAAGAAGGAAACATCTTTCTTTCCTTTGCCTTAGAAACGCCATCCTTAGTTTCTACATAGTCTTCCATAGGAATCCTAATGTCGAAGATGACATCTTCCATGCCACGATTATGAACCATGGCTTCCATATTTGCCTTTACCTTTTTTTCATAACCTGAATAAGTGTGTATTACATACCATTTTGAAGCTTCGTTGTTGTTAAGCTCTTGTGTATCCAACTATAACACTCCAATCAATAAATAAAACCAAATAAAAACATTATGATCTTATCATATGCTAGTAATAGTAGTGATGACAAAATAACTGCCACGATTACTATAATAGAATATTTGATTACAGTATCCTTAGTAGGCCATACAACTTTTTTGAATTCAGATTTCACACCTCTAAAATATCTACCTAGACCACCTTTTTTTTCTTCAGTCTTAGGTGTTGTTTTAGTAGCCATAAATCCTCCTTACTTAGTTTCCTTATGTGTTGTATGTTCTTTACAGAATTTACAATACTTCTTTAGTTCCAATCTTTCAGTAGTATGTTTCTTGTTCTTATATGTCACATAATTTCTGTTTTTACATTGTGTGCATTCAAGTACTACTCTATCTGCCATAAAAACACCTCCAGTGCTAAAAAAAAGAGCCGCCTTTGGCTCCTTCTAATTTACTCAACAATATTATCACATAAGATAGGCTTTGTAAAGATATTTATTATAAATTTTCTCTATTTTTTAGGCTTTAGACCTCATTGAAGTTTTTTAAAATTTTTTCCATTTCTTCTAGCTTTTCAAAATCAAAAATTTGCCAGTGGTGAGGTAATAAAAGCTTATAAGGTTCTAGTGAAAATCTCTTGTCTATTAAGAGTATCTTTCCCCTATCATCTTCTGTCCTTATGACCCTTCCCGCAGATTGAATGACTTTTATCATTCCTGGATAGATATAGGCGTACTCATAGCCCCTGGAGTACTTTTTTTGAAAGTGGGATTTTAAAATATTTCTCTCATAAGAAAGTCCAGGAAGGCCAACACTTATTATGGCAACTCCCCTTAGCCTCTCGCCAATTAAATCTATTCCCTCAGAAAAAACTCCTCCCATAACTGCAAAGGCCCTTGTTGATGATGAGAAGGTAAAATTATTTAAAAATTCTTCCCTCTCTCCCTCTGTCATTTCTCTCTCCTGCTTAATGGCTTCTCCATCAATTTCAACATACCTATCGTAGACTGCCTCCATGTAAGAGTAGGATGGAAAAAAGAAAATATAATTTCCATCATCTTGGGAAAATTCTCTAAAGTTTTCAATTATTTCGTCAATTGATTCTTCCCTATCCCTATAAACTGTAGAAATTTTATTGTTGCGAAGGACTAAGAGATTATTTGGATCAAAGGGGGACTCAATCTTATAGTAGGAAGTTTCTTCATCTGCCCCCAAAAGTTTTCCATAATATTTTATGGGGTTTAGGGTTGCAGAGAAAAATACAGAAGACCTTGGAGCCCTTAAAATATTTTGAAAAATTGGTGCAATGTCAAGGGACTTTATCCTTATCTTATCCTCGTCTTTTATAGAAACAAAGTCCTTGTTGTAGTATTCCAAAATTTTGATGTAGTTAAAGAGAGAAAAATAAATTTCAAGAGCTTCCTCATAGTTTTCTTGGTCCTTGTCCTTGGTCAAGAAGTCGTTCATGGAGAAAACTGTCTTTTCCACTTCCCCATTAAAGCCTATAAAGGAATCATAAGAATAAAAGGTCTTACCTGAGTCCAGCTTTTGAAATTCTTCAAGGGCAGAGGCAAGATGCTTCCTTGCAGCCTTCCTCTTTTTTGGCAGAATTTCTCTTAATCTTTCAAGGTCTGGGATAGAAACTTCTGCCGAATACATTTCCCTTCCCCTCTCAAGAAGGTTGTGGCTCTCGTCAACTAGAAGAGTAAACTTCAGCATGGAATTTTCAAAAAATCTCTTGAGATAAACTGTTGGATCGAATATGTAATTGTAGTCGCAGACGATGAAGTCTGAAAAGTCTAAGAGGTCAAGTTGATATTCAAAGGGACAAACCATGTGTAGCCTTGCAAACTTTTCAATGTTTTCTCTTGTGAAGTTGTCGCAGGCATCAAAGATGTCAATTATGGCATCATTGACCCTGTCAAAGTGGCCCTTTGCATAGGGACAGTCTTTGGGATTGCAGGCTACCTTGTCGTTGATGCAGATCTTGTCCTTAGCCGTGACAATTGTAAGCTTTAACCTAAGCTTTTTATTTAAAAGCCTTTCAAGGGCATCCTTGGCTGCATTTTTTCCCGTGGACCTTGCCACAAGGTAAAAGGCCTTGTCAATCTTGTCCTCTCCCATGGCCTTAATTGTTGGAAAAATTGTAGAAATTGACTTGCCAATCCCCGTTGGCGCTTCCACAAATAATTTATTTTCATCATCAATGGTGTTGTAGACGGCAACAGATAAGTCCCTCTGTCCCTTCCTAAAGGACTTAAATGGAAATTTTAATTTTTTTATGGACTCGTCCCTTGTTTCCTTCCACTCAACAATTCTCTTTGAAAACTCAAGATATTCCACAAGAGTTCCCATGAAAAAGTCGCGAAGTTCTCCAAAACTAAAAGTCTTTTTTATATTTAAAATTTCCTCTGACTCCAGTTGATAATAGGTGAGCATGACATTAATCTCGTCAAGTTCATGGTCCTTGGCATAGATGTAAGCATAGCACTTAGCTTGTGCCCAGTGCATTAGGTTTTCTTCTTTCTCAAGGTCCTCAAGCTCCCTAGTAGTTGATTTAATTTCATCAACTGTCACTTGATCTGTGACTTCAATCCCGTCGGCACGTCCCTCAACTGTAAAATTTATTCCCTCAATTTCTTCTGTAGTCCTCAAAAAAACTTCTGTCAAGAAGTCCTTGGAGTATTCCCTTTGGACCTTTTGATGGGCCCTGATCCCTTCCACAGCCCTCTTGTTGGAAAAGAATCTCCTATCTATGTCGCCAGACCTCTTGACGAATTCTATTAAATTTCTTACGGAGATTCTTACTTCCTTCACAATAAATCCTTTCTACTTATAAATTAAACTTATTCCAAATCGAAAAAATCAAGTTGCCTTAGGGCTTCAAATAAAATAATATTTGCAGAGTTTGACAAGTTTAGGCTCCTGCCAAAATCCTTTAGCATGGGAATCCTTATGGCCTTGTCATAATTTGCAAAAATTAAATCTTCTGGCAGACCACGAGTTTCTGGTCCAAAAACTATAAAGTCCCCATCCTTGTATTCAACATCTGTGTATTTTTTCTTTGCCTTGGTTGAGGCAAGGTAAAAATTGCTGTCAGGATATTTTTCCACAAGTTCATCATAGGAATCGTAATAATTTATATCCACGAGATGCCAGTAGTCAAGACCTGCCCTCTTTAAATGTGAATCGTCAACGGAAAAACCAAGAGGCCTTATGAGGTGGAGCCTTGTCTTTGTAAGTCCACAAGTTCTTGCAATGGCACCTGTGTTAAAGGGAATTTCTGGTTCGTAAAATACTATATTTAACATTTTTTCTCTCCTTCTAAAATTTCTATGGCACACTTTATCCCATCAAGAGCAGAAGAAATTATTCCTCCAGAATAACCTGCTCCCTCGCCAATGGGATAGAGATTTTGAAATCTTTCTGTCCTGTAGTCACTTCTCTTGATCCTAATTGGGGCTGAAGTCCTAGTTTCCACACCAGTTAGGATTGCATCGTCGCTGGCAAAACCCTTGACCCTCTTGTCCATGACTTTAAGGGCATTCTTTATTGCACTGTTAATAGATTCTGGATAAATTTGATTTAAGTCGGCAAAGACATATCCTGGTATAAAAGTTGGTTCCACCTCTCCCAGTTTTTCTGTTACTCTTCCATCCATAAAGTCCCTAAGTCTTTGGACTGGAGCCTTGCCCCCTCCAAGATCAAAAGCCTTTTTCTCAATTTTATTTTGAAAGTCCATGCCTGCAAGATTGCCTTGACCGTAAATTTTCTCATCAATAGATGCAACTACAGCAGAGTTGGAATTGTCCCCATCCCTATCGTGGTAGGACATGCCATTGACGCATAATTGTCCCTCTATTGAAGAAGAATTAACAACGTAGCCACCTGGGCACATGCAGAAGGTGTAGACTGAATGGTCAAAGTCCTTGTCAGTAACATTTAATTGGTAGGTAGCAGCAGGTAACTTGTCAGATGTCATCCCAAACTGTGCAAGTTCAATGTCCCTTCTCAAGTGCTCAATCCTAAAGCCAACTGCAAAGGGCTTAGACTCAAGAAGGTCGTACTTGTCTAGGGTCCTAAAGGTGTCACGAGCAGAATTGCCAAGAGCCAAGATGTAGGCATCAGCTTGGTACTTGTCCTTGTCAGTAATAATTTTACTAATCTTGCCTCCTTCAAATTCAAAGTCCAAAAACTTTTCACTGAAGTGGTAGACTCCACCTAAGCTTTCAATTTCCTTCCTCATATTTTTTATTACATCGCGCAAGATATCTGTCCCAATGTGAGGCTTTTGCTCGTAGAGTATGTCCTCTGGTGCTCCATGATCCACAAAGATGTCAAAGACCTGGCCCATCCTCTTGTCCTTGGAACGTGAAGTCAACTTACCATCGGAGAAAGTTCCAGCGCCACCTTCTCCAAATTGGACGTTTGATTCTTCATTTAAGCTTCCAGTCTTGTGAAGCTGGTCAATGTCCTCGACTCTTTCATCAACAGCCTTGCCTCTCTCGATTAGGGTAACCTTGACTCCCTTCTTGGCAAGAAGGTAGGCTGCAAAAAGTCCTGCTGGTCCAGTCCCAACAATTACAGCTGACTCAATCTTGTTTTTGTTTTCAACTTCAAGCTTTTCTTCTTGAAAGTCTGCAAGATTATTTTTAAGTCGCTTTTGAATCTTCGCATCAATGTCATCAAGGTCTAAGTCAATTACAACTTGATATACAAAATTCAAACCCTTCCTGGCATCGAAAGACTTCTTGTGAATCTTAAAATTAAAATTCTTTTTATTTATTTCCTTTTCAATTTTCTCCCTCAAAAACTTTTGGTCCTTGTCATAGGGAATTTTTATATTTCTTAAAATTATCATTTTTTCACCAAGGACATTATAACACGAAAAAAGTCTCTTTTATCAATTCTCCAAAATGCTATAATAAAAGAGGAGGTGCTTATGCAAAAAGATTTTTCCTACATAAAAGTTATAATTATTGCCGTCCTTATCGCTCTCTTTGCGAGAACTTTTCTCTTTAATGTGGTGAGAGTACAACAGACTTCCATGTATCCCACAGTGAAGCCCAATGATATAATTCTCTCGTCTTCACTTTACAGGTTTAAAAAAGATTATAAGCGAGGAGATATAATTGTCTTTAAGTCTCCTTCTGATAAGAAGATGCTAATCAAAAGAATTATAGGACTTCCTGGAGAAAAAGTAGAAATCTACGACGGATCAATTTACATAGATGGAAAGATTTTAGAAGAAATTTATTTTGAGGACAAGCCCTACACCCTTTCTCCCACAAGGGAATTTGATGTCAAGGAAGATGAACTCTTTGTCCTCGGCGACAACAGAAGCCCTAGAGGGTCTGTTGACTCAAGAGAGTTTGGACCAATTAAGATAGAGACCCTAAAATCTCATCCCTTCTACAGGATTTTTCCCTTGAATTCAAAAAAATTTATAAATAACTAATATAAACTCCAAAAGAAAAAGAGACCTCACTGGGCCTCTTCTTTTTATTTTGGAAGTCTTACTTCAAAGACACTTCCTCTTACTTCTCCATCTTCATTTAAGTTGTCACTTATTAGAACTTGACCACCTAACTTTTCCACAATATTCTTCACAAGGTTAAGTCCTATTCCATAGCCACCAGTTTTTTTATTTCTCGATTCATCTACTCTGTAAAATAAATCAAAAACTTTTTCTTTCTCTTCTTCATCAATTCCAAGTCCTGTGTCTCTCACGTAGATAAAATATTTTTCGTCATCTTCAGCGAAGTCAAAGACAACAAGTCCTCCATCTTTGTTGTAGGCGATGGCATTCTTGCCAAGATTGTAGAGGACTCTTTCCAACAAGATGTCGCTGGTGTAAATCTCCCTGCTTCCCATCTTAGAGATAAGATTTACGTTTTTCTCTTCAGCCAGGTCTTCCAAGTCAAAGACAATTTCATCTACAAGGTCCTTGATGTCAAACTTTCTTGCGATTGCATTCTCCCTACGATTTAAAAACAAGAGGGACTCAATAATTTTTGAAATCCTGTCAATATTTTCATCAAAATTATCCAAGAGCTCTTTAAGTTCTTGGTCCTCGACCTTATTTTTCATGAGATAAATTTCAAGGGATGACTTCATAACAGCCACTGGCGTGTTTAACTCATGTGCAATGGAAGATGACAGGGCCTTCTCCCTTGCGTAGGACCCATAAATCTTGTCCAAGGACTTTTGGAAGGCCAAGGAAAGTTCTTCGATTTCTTGCGACTGACCCTCCATGTATATTTTTTCTTCGCTATCCACCTTGTCAATGTCAATCTCTTGAACTTTTTCCTTTAATTCCTTTAAGGGTTTTAGGCTTCTGGAAACTAAAAAATAATAAACCAAGGACCCAAGGGCAATTGTTGACCCAATAACTATTAGAGAAAAGTTTTTTATCTCCTTAGTTGACTTCAACTTTGAGTCCTCAAGGACTATAAAGTAATCTTTATTCCCCTTGTTGGTCTCTTCCATTACAATTTTTTCGCCAATGTCCTGGATTCTATTCTCTTGATACTTGCCAATTATATAGTTTGAAGTGGCTGTCATTACAATAAAAATCAAAATTATAGAAAGAATTAGCTTAAAGACAATGGTATTTTTTACATTTTTAATTCTCTTCATCTATAATGTAGCCCTTTCCAATTTCATTTCTTATAATATTTTTGCCAAGCTTGTCCTTTAACTTCTTCCTAAGGGCAGACATGTGGACTCTCACAACGTTAGAGAAAAGGTCCACCTCGTCATTCCAAACGTGGTCCATTAACTCTTCAGCAGTGACATACCTTCCCAGGTTGAAAAATAAATATTCCAAGATTCCCGCTTCCTTGGCAGTTAACTTCAAGGATTCTTTATCAATTGCAAAGGTCCTCTTGGCTGTATCAAACTCAACTCCATGGGCCCTGATAATGGTATCACTTATGGAAGTCTTACGTCTTAAGAGGGACCTAATCCTTGCCTTTAGCTCTTCAAAGTGGAAGGGCTTAAGTATATAGTCGTTGGCTCCAAGGTCAAGACCCCTCACCCTGTCGTCAACATCTGAAAGGGCAGTGAGCATTATTACATTGACTTCCCTGTCCCTCTCTCTTATCTCTTCCAAGATTTCAAAACCATTTTTCCCTGGCAGGTTTATATCTAAAATTATTAAGTCATAGGAATTTGTAAAGGCCATAAAGGACCCTTCATCTCCGTCAAGGGCTGTGTCAACTGCATAACCAGAATGAACTAAGCCCTCCTTTATTGACTTTAATAATTTTTCTTCATCTTCAACAATTAAAATTTTCATTTTTCCCTAACCCATTTCTCGTGGTAGACCCTGTATATCTCATCTTCGATTTCTGACTTGTCAATGAGTTTAAAGCCATCAAAGTCTGGTATAAAGGTGTCGGCGCCTTCGACTACTGTGTCAACTCTTGTTACAATTAATTCATCAATCCTATCCCAAAGAAGTTTTACTATTTCTGCTCCCCCAATGACAAAGACTTCCTTATCTGGATATGCCTCAATAATCTTGTCTAACTTTTCTACTGAGTCAATGTAGAACAAGTCCTCCTTGTCCTCTCTCTTGGACCTAGTAAAAACTACAGAAATCCTATTGGGAAGTTGCCTTCCAATATCGTCAAGAGTCTTGCGTCCCATTACTATAATATTATTTGTAGTGTAGTTCTTAAACATCTCAAGGTCATTGTCTACAAACATAATTTGCTTTCCATCTTTTGCAATTGCATTTTTATTATCAACTAAAATTAGTAGCTTCATCTCATCCTCCTAAATAACTCCTTTAAACTATAATATCTTAGTAGCCTGTCTATTCCTAGGACTTTTTACTTTCATGCCTCTTTAAAATTGAAAATAAATTTTTTCTCTTGTAATTTATTTCATTGTCTGCTATACTAATGTTGTTATGGCGACATAGCCAAGTGGTAAGGCACGGGTCTGCAACACCCTTATCACCGGTTCAAATCCGGTTGTCGCCTCCATAATAAAAAGTCTACTGAAATTTTTCAGTAGATTTTTTTTTGCTCATTTTTATTTTTTATAAACTTGTGGACTATTAGGACCAAATAAATCCTTAAATCTAATCAAATTAACAAATCAAATTTTTAAAATCAAGCAAGGGACTCTATGGCTTCAAGGATATTTCCATCGGGATCGTAAAAGTAAAAGGCCTTGCTCTTGTCAAAGCCGTAAGAAGTAGAATCAAAAACCTGTGGCTGAGACATAACTTCCACGCCATCTTCAATTAACTTATTATAAAAAACTTCAATGTCCTCAACTCCAAAGCAGAGTTCTGAAATTGAAGTTTTAAAAAGTGATGGCTGGTCCTCTTCCACTTCACCTCTTTCAAACTCAATAAGTTCAACATCAGGGCAGGCTTCACAAGACTTGGGACTTAGGTAGGCAATCTTGGCTTTTATATTTTGACCCTTAAAAAGCCTGTCTGTTGACTCCCCTTCCATATACATAAATCCCTTGTAGTCAAGTCCAAGTATGTCTTTATAAAATTTCACCGACCTATCTAGGTCCCTAACAGTTAGTCCAATGTGGGCAATATTTTTTATCATCTTATTAACTCCTTAATAAATTTTCCTATGTCTTCTTGACCTAATGATAGCAAGGAGAAAGATCTTAGTCAATTTGATTCAAGCCCATAGGTTTTCCAAAATAAAATTTCTTCACCCTAAGTTAAACTTAACCACAAAAAAACCGCAAGATAACTTGCGGCTTTTTAGCATTTATTTACTTGTAGGGATTAATACCATCCTCTAAGTTTCATAGCTTTGTCAATTGATCTAATAGCGTACATGTAAACTCCTTCTCTAGGAACTACATCATATTCATCGCAAACTGCGAATACGCCTTTAATAGCCTTCATCATGTCAGCTTCTTGTTTTTCTTCTACTTCAGCTTCTGTCCAGTACATTCCGTATTGGTTTTGAACCCATTCGTAGTAAGAAACTAGAACTCCACCAGAGTTAGTTAAGATGTCTGGAGTAAGTTTAATTCCTCTTTCAGCAAGAACCTTGTCTCCTTCTGGAGTTGTAGGGCCGTTAGCTGCTTCACAAACTAATTTAACATTAAGTTTAGCTGCAACGTCACCAGTAATTACGTTTTCTAGAGCTGCTGGAATTAAGATATCCCATTCGCCTGTCCAGAAATCGTCAGCTGAAATTTGTTTTGCATCTGGGTAACCGATTAGTGTGTGGTGTTCTTCCTTGTAAGCAAGAAGTTTTTTGAAATCTAGTCCATTTTCATTGTATAGAGCGTAGTTTCCTTCTTTTTTGTCCCATTCAGCTAGAGCGTAAACTTTTCCGCCTTGTCTTTCAATGTTTTTAACTGTGAAAGATCCAACGTTACCAAAACCTTGAACTGCAATCTTAGCGTGTTTGAAATCAATTCCTTCACGTTTAGCAGCTTCTCTAGTTACTACAGCAACACCAAATCCTGTTGCTTCGTTTCTTCCTTCAGATCCACCAAGTCCAACTGGTTTACCTGTGAAAGTTCCAATATCTTGTCTGTCTCCGTTTACTTTGATGTATTCATCAAGGAACCAAGACATAATTTGTCCGTTAGTGTTAACGTCTGGAGCTGGAATATCAATTCTTTCTCCAATGTATTTGTAAAGTCCTCTTACCCAACCTCTACAAAGTTGTTCTAATTCTCTTTTAGAAAGTTCAGATGGGTCAACACAAATTCCACCTTTTCCTCCACCGTATGGAAGACCAAGTGCACCACCTTTGAAAGTCATCCAAAGAGAAAGAGCCTTAACTTCGTCTAGACATACATTTGGATGGAATCTAACGCCACCCTTTGCAGGACCAACTGCTGTTGAGTGAGCTGATCTCCAGCCTTTGAAAGTTTTAACTGAACCATCATCCATCTTAACTGGGATAGAGATTTCAATTACTCTTTCAGGTTCTTTTAGAATTTCATAAACTGCTGGGTCGCAACCTAGCTTGTCACATGCAGCCTTAACTTTTTGTTGAGCTGCTACTAACGGATTTAAAGTATCTGTCATTTTTAACACTCTCCTTTATGTATAATCATGATAACCATTTCTTACAGTCTTAATTATAGCAAATAGAAATATTAAGTTCAAGCAGACCAACTAAGTTTAACTAATTGTTTGATATTATAATTTTAGTTTAATCATTTTATTTTTTTTTGCCCTTATTAATTCAATTCGTAAACAATCGGAATATTTTTTATTATTTATAATCTATAAATTTTTCCAAGCTCATGGCATCCTACTCTCAGTATAAAATTTAGTAATTATAAGACTGTAATCATTTTCACTAATTGACTAAGACTCAGAGTTTCACGCCTCCTCATTAGTTATTTCTAATTTTTTATCGACAGGCTTTTTTACTATTAATAAATTTATTGCTTAAAATTTTTTCCTTTATAGTGTATTATAAAAACTGAGGTGATAGTGTGAATTTACATAAAACTAGTTTTAAGGACTGGATTTTTTCAAAAACTTTTGCTAGGAAATTGCTTTCTGTAATTTTTTGCAGCATAATAACTGCCTTTTCCATTACATATATTATTAAACCCAACTTACTTATATCAGGAGGCCTAACTGGTCTATCAATTTTGACTTCTAACGTAACGGGACTTAGCCTTCCCCTACTTGTCTTTTTGATGAACCTTCCAACTTCAGTTTTAAGTCTTATATTCTTAGATAGGGACTTCACATTTTTTTCAACCCTTGTAATTTTTCTCCTATCTATATTCATTTCATTTTTCGAGAAACTTGCACCAGGTTTTTATGTGACTCAAGAACCTATCCTCGCTTGTATCTTTGGAGGACTCTTAAATGGAATTGGAGCAGGCTTTGCCTTTAGGAATGGAACATCAACTGGCGGTCTTGATATTGTCGCTGCAATCTTAAAAAAGAATTTTAATATAACTATTGGTCACGTCCTAATGGGCCTCAACTTCATCATTGTATCTTGCCTCGGCTACCTCTACTCCATTGACAAGGTCCTCTTCACTCTAATACTTATGTTTATCAACTACACTGTTATCGACAGGATCCAATTGGGAGTTGGCAAGCAAAAGCAAGTCCTTATCATCTCAGACTACAACGAAGAGATTGCAAAAGAAATCTATGCAGAGATCAAAAGGGGAGCAACTTATATCAAGGGAGTGACTTCCTACAAGAAGAAGGAGGTCTACATCCTCTACGTCATCTGCTCATCAAGACAACTTGTAAAGGTTAGACAAATTATCAAGAGGACAGACAAGGATGCCTTCGTCACAGTTTCTGACACTTCAGAAATTCTTGGCAATGGCTTCAAGGAACTTTCAATTTAATTAATTTTAAGCAAAAATAAAACCACGACTTTATGGTGATCCCCTTAAGTCGTGGTTATTTTTTATGATTTTTTACAAGTCTATTTAATTTTATTTTTTAATTTTTATTAACTTGTAAATTTCTACAAGCTTATAATTTTTTACCAAGTCATAAATTTTTATAAAGTCACAAACTTTTAGGACTTCATAATTTTTTATAAACTCCTACTTCCTTACAAACTCATACAAGTTTACAAAGCTATGCCATTTGACCAGCTGCCAAGTAAATCCAAATCAAGACCCAGTCGTAAATCATATGGACTAGGTAAGTCACAGTCAAGTTTTTTGAAAGGACATAGGACATGGAAAGTCCCGTTCTTATTATGGAAATTACAAGGACTGCTTGGAGGATGTTGAAGTTGTAAGTTGTCAGATGCATGGCACCAAATATAACTGATGACAAGAGGATTGCCGCAAGAGTCTTTAACTTATCATTTTTTGTCCTCAACTTGTTAATCACAAACAAGAAGGGAATTATAAAAATTATTTCCTCAGCAATAAACTGAATCATAGTTGATACAATAAATCTCTTTATATTTTCATCAGTCAAGACATCAAAAATTGGATTGGCTGACCCCTGAATTCCCATTTGCGCCATTGCAATTGATGCAAAGACAACTACCACAAAGGAAAATCCAAGTCCAAGTATAATATAGAGGAGGTCCTTCATCTTCAAGGGCAAGAAAATTTTAAAAATAAATTGCCTGTCAACCACCCAAAGGGACATTAGGCAGAAGGCACTTATTAAGAGGGCAATTAGGATTTCATTTTGACTTCCCAAAAGTCCAAAAATCAAACTCACCAAAAAGAAGGAACCTATACAAAGGAAGAGAGACAGGACCCACTTCCAAGTCTTGGCTTCTATGATTGGATATTCTCTTTTATAATTATTCAAATTCAATCATTCCCCTATCAGTTAAAAGATATTGAAGAGGCTTGTCGTAGTCTTCGTGAACAAGGCTTTCAACAAATTGGTCATAGTAACCAATCCCCATTCTTATTGTATCAACCTTGGCAAAGAACTTGTCGTAGTAGCCACCACCGTAACCAAGTCTGTAGCCTGCCTTGTCAAAGGCAAGTCCAGGTGTAAGAGTTAGGTCGACCTCTATCACCTCTTCTCCGTCCTTTGGTTCAAGTATTCCCATCTTGTTTGGCTCAAGGTCATCAATGCCTTTGACTTCAACAGCAATCATCTCGCTACCTTTAACAAGGGGCACCAAAAGTTTTTTTCCATCAGCCAAGATGTCCTCAATTATTCCCTTGGTGTCAACTTCTGACCTATAAGAAATAAAAACAAAGACAGACTTTGCCTTCTTATAAATATCAAGTTCCCTTAAATTTTTTCTTATTAGCTTGTCCTTGAGGTCCTTGTCCTCAACCTCTGCCCTAACTTTTGTATATTTTTTTCTAAGTTCTTTTTTATCCATTAAAACTCTCCTTGTTCTCGCAAATTTCTAAGTAATCACAATTTTTGCAATCACTTGTGGACTCGTAGTCGCCAGACCTAATGTTAGAAGTTAGTCTGACTATTTCAGCTTCAAATTTATATAAGAGGTCACTTAAATCTTCATCTGTCATATAATACCTGCCCTTGTCATCCTTTGGCAGAAAGTCAGAGTTTTTTATAACAGTGGCGATTTCGCCCCTCTTAATAGACCCGTAGTTGGCCATTGATATCTTCTTACCCAGTTTTTTTCTCGCTATAGCATAAAGGGGCATTTGGAAGGACTTGAGTTCGTCAATTTCCTTTTTCTTTTTGACACCTGACCTCTTGTAGTCCATGAGGATCTCCTTGTCCCCAAGGGCATCAATCCTGTCAATCCTTCCCCTGATCCTTAAACCATTTATCTCTGTTTCAAAGCCTTCTTCAAAGTAGGCCGGCTTGTAACCATACTTGGCTTGGCCCTCTAGGTCCTTCTTTATATAGTCGCCAAGAATTTTTTGTGAGTTTAGGACTGAAAGCTTATCAAAGAAGGAAAGATCATCAAAGTCACCAAGATTTTCAACTTCCAAAATTATTTTTAAGAGCCTATCATCATCAAAGCCCTCTTCTTGCTTGAAGTATGTCTCCAAAACCTTATGGTATTTTTCTCCAGCTTCAATAAAAAATCTGTCCTCGTAGTCCTTTTCAAGCTTGCCAATCCTGTAGACTCTCTCAAAGAGAAAGCGTCTCGGGCAGTCCTTTAGGATGTCAAAATCTGTAACTGAATAAGGTCTCTCAGAAATTTTTTTATTTATCTCTCCAAGCTGACCTGCATCTATTATATAGTTGTTTTCTTTGACTTCTCTTGTCCTGTAGAGTTTCCCAGTCTCGTAAATTTTTTTAACTTCCTCTACTTCTAGGTCCAGGTCAAGGATCAAGGAGTTCAAGAGTTTTGAAAATCCCTTATCCTTGTCGCCACAGAGAATCAAAATATTTTCTGCAACAAGTAAGTCATAGATTAAATAAGAGTAGTCCCTCTTGAAGTTATCTTTTACAAGTCCAAGCTCTTCCATGACTTCCTGACTTTCTTGCTTGTAGATGAAGTTGGATCTCTTGTCCTCTTGATAAGAGTCGTCAAAGCCAATTAAAATTAAGTTTTTGAAGTCCCTATAATAGTTGGAAGCCTGGTTTGAAATTTCAAGACCTTCAAGATTTTGTACCTCATCAAGCCTAATCTTTTCAATATATTTTTTGAGGATCAAGACAAAGTCAGAAAGGTCTATGGACTTATAAAATTCCCTCAAAGCCTCCATTTTAACAAAGACTTGGTCGAGCTCTTCCAAAAATCTTTGGTCACGAATCAATGGACTTTCGGGGTCCCTCTCAAGGGCCTTTTCTATTCTTCCCCTAGGACTTTCTAAGTAATTTTTGAAAAATTCAAGATAATATGAAAGCTCTTCACTTAGAGAAATCCTTTCATCCTTTAAAAGGTCCACTCCCCTTATAAAGTCATCAAGCTCGCCTTCATTGAGCCTTAGGTCCCTTTGCTTAGAGAAGTCAATATCCCCTAAGTTTTTAAAATTATAGGACATAAGACTTGACTCAAGATTGATGACATCTACTGGCAGAGGAAAGTAAGACAGCCTAAGTCGCTTCAAAGTATTCGCCTTTGACTTGTCGAGTAAATAATCTAAGAGAGCCACAAATTCTCTCTCAAGTAAAGACCTCTCCTTCCTTGGGATATTAAATTCAAGTCCTTGGAGCCTTCCTCTTCCCCTGATCTTCTCTGAAAGAATAGGCGACCCACTTAAAATTGTCAGGTCCCTAACTTTTTCATCCTTCAACAAAAGCTTCAGCTCAGAGAAAAATAAATTATAAAAATTGTCCTTTGAGGACAAAACTTTTATTTTGTCCCTATCTATTTCCCTCTTGTAGTCAATGGATTCTCTCTCATCAAGGGCAAAGCCATAGCTTTCTAATTTTTTAATAAGCCCATCCAGAAGGTCTGACTCCATAAAGTTAAAGGGCAGGTCAATAAAAATATTTTTCCCTTCTTTCTCAGATAAGTCAGATAAAATTTTTATAATCTCTTCTTCAGTCTTACCAAATTCCAAAAAGCCAGAAATAATTATGGAGTCGAACTTGCTTGCCCTTATAGACTCTTCCTTGACCCTTCCATATATGTCGTAGCCCTTGTCAGCAAAGTAATTCACATAAGATTCAAAGACTTTGGCAAGGTCTACAAAAAGTTCTCCAGGAATTTTCTCAAGATCTCTTGAGTCTAAATAATTTTCTGCAAGCTCATCAAAAAAATCTAGGACAAGGTCAACAGTCTCTGGAAAAATTTTAAAATCCCTAAGCTCTTCCTTCATAAGCTTTGACAAAACCAAATATTTTAAAATCCCATCTGGCCTCTTTGCCCTATTTCTTCTTCCAAGCCCGTCAAAGGTCTCAAACTCAGTCTTATTTATGTCCATGCCCCTTCTCAGCATGTCCCTTATGTAAAAATTTATGGCAGATTGGGAGGGCAAGACCACTAAAGTTCTCTCGCCCTTAAAATTTTCAAAATCTAAGTCCTCTCTTGGAGACCTAAAAATTATTTTTTTCATTTAACAAATCCCCTAAATTTATCTTAAAAATATCTTCAGCTAGGTCCTTCATCTTGCCATCAGGAAGATAGACAAAGGACTTGCCCTTTAAACCCTCAAAGGCATCTGCCTCAAAAACTATGGCGTAGTTGTGCAAGAACTGAGAGTCCAGTCCCTTCTCTCTAAAGACCTTGTTGACCCTGTCCTCACCATACTTCCTGTCTCCAACAATGGCAAGACCCTCTTCCTTTAAGGATGCCCTAATTTGATGAGTCCTTCCAGTGATCAAGTTGACAGATAAAAGTGAATAGTCCTTGTTGGACTTAAGGACCTTAAACTCTGTTATGGCCCTCTTGCCCTCCTCTCTCGAAGACTTCTTCATGACATTGTTGCAAGTCTTCTTGAGATTAATATCAACATCAAAATCTTTTGTAACCCTGCCAGCCACAAGAGTAAGGTAGAGTTTTTTGATCTCCCTCTTCTTTATGGCATCGTTTAAGTCCTGCAAAGCTTTTAAATTCTTTGCACCTATTAAGATACCAGAAGTATTCCTGTCAAGCCTATTTACAAAGGCAGGCCTAAAAGACTTCTCAAGCCTTGGATTGTAATCACCCTGAGCAATGAGATAGTCCACCATCCTGTCAAGAGCATTGTCTTGATAGGCCTTTGAGTCGTTGTGAGTAAGCATGTTGATGGGCTTCTTCACAAGGATGATGTCCTCATCCTCGTACAAGATATCTGGCAGCTTAGAATTTTTTGACTTCTTAATGTCCTTCTTAAACTTCTCAATAGTCTCCTCTGCCAAAAATAATTTAATCTCGTCGCCTTCCCTCAAGATGTCCTCAGGCTTGGCCTTCTTCCCATTGACCACAATGTTCTTCTTTCTCAAATTTTTATATATAAAGGAAAGAGGCGCCTTCTCAAAATAGATTTTCAAAAACCTATCCAGCCTTCTTCCCTCGTCGTTCTTGTTAACAATAATTTCTCTCATAAAATCTCCAAACTTTTCATTTTACGCCTTTGCTGATATAATTATATCAAAACATGATGAAAAGAGGTTTATTTTGAATAATTTTAACAAAGGCAAACTCTTTTTTATTAAATTCTGCCAAGTTTTAATATCAATACTCTTCTTCTTATTCCTAATTTTTGTAATCAAGTGGAGGATGGATTCCCTTTACTTAAATTCCATTACCACAAAGGACATAAAAATTGGAATAGTCGACGAAGTGAAAAAAACTTATGGCGAGTTTCTTATCGCAACAGGCCTAAGAGAAGAAAAATTTGTTAAGCCCGTTGTCCTAATAGACGATGATAAAAAAGATGAAAAAGACGAAAATGTAAATTCTTTTACAGTTCCAGAGGGAACAAACCTAGATAGTCTTGGAGAACTTTTAATTTCCAAGGGACTAATTGCAGACATGCCAACCTACAAGGCCCTTGCAGAAGACATGCAAATCGGAGACAAGATTGTCCCAGGCGCCTATGAGTTTGACAAGGGTATGAAGGTAAAAGAAATCCTTGCAGAAATTGCAGGCATAGAACTTAAGGACTACAAGGTAAATATTGCCGAAGGCGAAGGACCAGCCCAAGTAGGTAAAAAACTCCTAGACCTTGGAGCAATACAATCAGACCAGGCCTTCATAGGAGAATGCAATAGACTTGGAGTAACAGCCTTCGCACCAGGAGACCACGAATTCACAATGCCAATGAAGGTAGAAAATATAATAAAAACATTGACACAAAATTAATCTGTAGGAAACTACAGATTTTTTTATTTTTATAAAATTAAAAAATCGTGAAGCAAATGGTCAAAGAATTCGTCTTTAAAATCTTTTCTAAAGCCTAAGGCTTTAATTCTTCTTTTGGAGGGGATTTAGGGCGTTTCGATTCGCCCTTATCCCCTCCAAACCTCCCCTGAACACCCCCAACGACCTGGCAGGGGCCCGACCCAATAATACGCAAAAAGCTCTCCGACTAAAAATTTCAAACTCGCTTCGCTCAAACAGTGAAATTTTTTTAACGTCTCCGAACTTTTTGCTTACTACTTTATAACTCTTCAGCATATTGGCAAACTTTACGACCTTATAAGACTTCAACAAGCTGGGGCACTCCTGTAAGCTCATAAATAAATATGAACTTATAAAAAGATAAATCTTAATCATTACTGATTAAGCTTCTTTGATGTGCAAGTTTTTATTTGTTGTTAGGTTTTGTTAGGTAACTTTACATAAATTTGAAGCAGTGCAGAGGTAAAACCGTGGACTAAGGGTCGAGAAACCCCGTAAGGCAAGACAGCTGTAAAAAAATTCAACTGTTTGAGTTAAGCGATTAAGTATGTAAGTAATTGTAAGACAATCTTATAATATTGAAAAGTTTTTAAATTTTAAAAGCTTAAGCTTAACGAGTTTTGAATTTTAGGCTGTCTGCCGCTCGGGGTTGTAAGCAAAGGCCCCTGCCAGGTCGTTGGGGGTGGTAAGGGGAGGTTTGGAGGGGATGCCACGCAGGCACAAGCAAGGGCGATCGAATAAGCCCCCGCGTGCCCGAATGGGTATAAGTCCCCTCCAATAGCAATTATAAAAGCGTCAGCTTTTAAAAAAACTTTATTGAATTAACTTTTTACAAATTTATAAAAATTTGCCCCCATCTTCCCCATAGCTATATGGAGAAATTTGTGATATATTTGAAAAAAAGAAACGGAGGACACACTATGCATAAAAATAGAATTGATAGACTTATAAAAAAAATGGAAGAAGCAAAACTTCCCCACATGATAATCTCAGACCCCTACGCAATATTTTATTTCCTTGATAGGATGATAGAACCAGGCGAAAGAGCCCTTGCCCTTTACATCCACAAGGACGGAGACATAAAGCTCCTCATCAACGAGCTTTTCCCTCAAGAAGAAGAGGCAGGCGTAGACTTTATTTGGTATAACGACATAGAAGACGGCATCGAAAAACTTTCCAAGTTTATAAAGGACGATGAAGTCATAGGAATTGACAAGTTTTGGTCAGCCAAGTTCCTTCTAAGACTTCAAGAAATCTTCCCAGATAAGAAATATGTAAATGGATCCACAATAGTTGACGGCGTTAGACGAATTAAAGACGAAGAAGAAAAACAACTAATGCGTGAATCCTCTGCCATCAACGATGCGGTAATGGAAGACCTCATCCCTTGGGTTGTTAAGGGCCTAAGCGAAAAAGAACTTTCCCAAAAGCTAAAGCAAATCTACAAGGCTCACGGAGTTGAAGAAGTATCCTTCGAACCAATCACAGCCTATGGAAGATCAGCAGCAGACCCCCACCACTCCACAGACAATACAAAGGGCAAGCTAGGCGACTGCGTAGTCCTTGACATTGGAGGAATGTACAAAAATTACGCATCAGACATGACACGAACAGTATTCATTGGCGAAGTAAGTGACAGAGCGAGAGAAATCTATGAAATAGTAAAAGAAGCCAACTTAAGAGGAATCGCTGCAGCAAAGCCAGGCAACAAAATGTCAGACGTAGACAAGGCGGCAAGATCCTATATAGAAGAAAAAGGCTACGGCAAATACTTCACCCACAGAACAGGCCACTCCATAGGACTAGAAACCCACGAAGAAGGCGACGTATCATCAGTAAACGACAGCATAATAGAAGTAGGACAAATCTTCTCCGTAGAACCAGGCATCTATTTGTTAGAAGAAGGAATAGGAGTTAGGATAGAAGATTTAGTATTAATAACAGAAGATGGGTGTGAAGTTCTTAATAAAGTTTCAAAAGAATTGAGAGTAGTGCCGGTAGAGTAAAAATTTTTTAAAAGCTGACGCTTTTATATTGCTTTTATCGGAGGAGACCCATACCCATTCGAGCACGCAGGGGGCGGGCGAAAGGTTAGTGTAAAGACTTCGTCTTTAAAATCTTTTCTAAAGCCTAAGGCTTTAATTCTTCTCTTGGAGGGGACTTAGGGCGTTTCGATTCGCCCTTGTCCCCTCCAAACCTCCCCTTACCACCCCCAACGACCTGGCAGGGGCCTTTGCTTA
>OAZW01000506.1_pt1 | contig 36425 bp, 48 predicted proteins | sample 1495231 | NCBI WGS metagenome assembly OAZW01 (sample SAMEA2580062, study PRJEB22360) | human gut metagenome | reverse complement strand
CTGTATCGCAGCTCCTTTTGTTCCCACCTTCACGCCTGGAGAATTAGCATCGGAACCTACCGCCACGCGCCCTCGCATATCTGGCAAGTTAAAAGTGGTACTTCCATCGCCCGATCCGTAGGTCGTGCCGATGACGGCAAAGAGCTGCGCATAGGTGGTGCGGGAGATTGCTTGGCCTTGGCAGAGCAGCCACCCGGACGGTGCAGTTTTTCCCGCATAAGGCACGACCACGCCCGTAGGCATCCACCATTGGGGAGACTGTCCACCCAGTTTGTTGGCGTCTGCCGCTGTCCCAGTGCTTGGAAGAGCCCCCACGCCGGCCGCAGTAATATTGATGGATTTTGCCGAGCTTCCGTCATAGGCGCCCTGGCTGGTTCCGTTCAGGCTGATGGTCAGCGCGTTGGGATTCTTCAAAGACGCGGGAAAATCCGTGATCTGGTTTTTTGTATGTGTGTGCGTTGATGGCGGGAATGTCGATGGTTTTCCCGTCACGCCCGACCATGGAACAGTCGCAGCTTTATCTACTACGCCGTCCTCGTTGGTGTCATATACGCTCTTCAGCATGTCGCCGCTGCCGGAAGCCGCCATTTTGTCATCCACATACTTTTTTGTAGCCGCGTGCATGTTGGCTGTAGGTGCTGCATGCAGCGTAAGAAAACCCGTCAACGTGCCGCCCGCCAGTGGCAGCTTGCTGCTCACCGTGTTCCAGGTAGTCACCATCGCCGCTGTAATGCCGTCCAGCGCATTTTTATTGGAATGGCTGTGTTTGGCTGTTACCGCCGCCGCAAGGTTCTCCTCGGTCTGCGTGTAGGTATCCAGCAAAGCCTTATTGGTATGGCTATGCTGGGCGTCAACAGCCCCGTTCCATTTCGTGCGTTCGGCAAGGGTGATATGCTTCACTCCGTCCGCCAGATGTGCGATAAGTGCCGACACCGATGCGGCCAGCTTTCCAAATGCCACAGAGAGCTTTTCGCCACTGGCCAGAGCTGCCGGCGCAGATGCGGCGGTATAGGTGGGCGTCTGGTCGTTCGTGGGAACATTCGGCACACTGCCAAGCCCAACCTGTGCCTTGGTAACGGCATGCGGGTTCGCTGTATTGCCCTTGTGTGTGTTCACGTCATCCTGCACCACTTTGATGGCTGCGGCCTGTGCGGTGCTTACGGGTTTGTTTGCATCGCTGGTATTGTCCGCATTTCCAAGCCCAACCTGTGTCTTTGTCACACCGTGCGGATTACTCTTGCTGTCCATATGCGCCCTTGCCGCCGTCAGCGTGGTGGCGGGCGTGCCATTCCATGTGTCCGCACCGCTGATGGCCTTGATTGCGTTGCCGATGGCCGTCAGCAGCGTTTGCAACGGGCCGCTGGTCGTCAGTACCGTGCGCTGTCCGAGCTTTGCGTCCGTGACACTGTTATCCGGGTGGTCCAGCACGGCGGCGGATTTATGCTGCGACAATTCCAGCTTTGTGGCCTTTTCCTTTTCCATCCGCACATCTTCCAGACGCTGGCGCTCCATTTCTTTGTCGATTATTTCAAGATCATAGGTCAGATCCTCGATATCCGCCGCATCGTTTGCCTCACCCTCCCGTGCGCCGCGCTCCGGCAGGCGCATGTTGTAGTATTTGCTGCGTCTCATTCTTCCACCATCCTTTTTGCAATCATTTTTCCTTTCAGCCCGCCGTCAAACGCCAGTTCATTTTTGAGTACGCGCGCCGGCGCGGCGAAAGGCGCGAACTGGCTTTCCAGCCAGATCAGGTCTCCGGGGTCCAGCTCCGGGCTGCCCCGATACTCAAATTCGTAGGTATTGCGCAAAAGCAGCCAGTCCCGTACCCATTCAGCCACCGCAAGCGCATGCGCGGCGTCGGTAATGAGGGGGTTGTCCAGCGTCTCCACGCTGCCGTTTTCGTCCGGGCTTTCCACGGGTGCCGTCACGGTGCGGGCGCTGCTTTCCAGCTTGCGCCCTGTAACCGTCACAACAGCCTCACCGCTCCCGGTAAGGGTCAAATCCACTGCGCCCGCAAAAACAGCCTTAGCGGCCACCGTAGCCCCTGAAACGGCAACGGATACGTCCGCCGCCTGCGAAAAGGTCAGATGCAGCTCCAGCGTTCCGTCCACGGCATAGCTTTCCTTATGCAGCTCACTGGCCGCTGCCTCCGGCGCGTAAGCATAGGCCGGACACTCTACGGCCCACAACGTGGGGATCTGACTCACCTTGGGACGTGCTAGCATCGTGTGGAAATCCAATTTAAAATTGTCCTGCACGTCGTTGGCTGGCTCAATGCGAATATACCCCTCCCGGTCGGTGTACAGCACACAGCACGCCGCGTGGGCAATGAGCTGTAACAATTCTTTGTGCTTTTTCACGGGCAGGGGCGCTGCGGTCATAAAGTCCGCCAATCCCTCCCACAGCTTCCAGGGCGGCGCGGTGCCGCTGAACGGTGCAAGGCCGCTGTCCTCCAGCACATCCAGCGCAAGCTGGTACAGGCTGCGTCCGGCCGGAGCATACACCCCTTTGTAATAAGTGCCGTCCAGCCCGCTCAAAGCGTCCTGCGCCTTAAAGCTGGCCGACAGCCCGTCCACCGTGGGCTGGCCCGTCAGGTAGTACCGCCCGCCGGGCACCCATTCCGTCACGCCGCCCTCGTATACTTCGCGCCAGCCGTTCAGTTCCAGCTCCGCCCAAGTGTTCGCCGCGACGTCTTTCCACGTCATACCGCTGGCAAGATACTGGCCGTACTCCACCTTCACCGGGTTCTGTTCGGAGATGTACTTGTAGATGCCGGAGGCGTTGTCCGGGTCGTAGAGATATTGACCGCCTGTGCCCGTCAGCGTGTTGATGTTGACGATCGTAAAATCAAACGTATTCGTGGGCAGCCGGCGGGAAATGGGGTCTACATCCAGCTTGTGCGTTGCATTCTGTACCAGCTTGTTGTCAAACACAAGCCCGAAACCGAACATCAGCTGCTGCAACCGCATGCGGCGGTAAGGCTTCGTCATGCGCGGAAACGTGAGCGCCAGCGCGTCAAAGCGCTCGATGGCGTCTGGCGTAGTGTATACAGCGGCGTCCGGCGTGTAGTCTGCCGTGAAAAACACAGCGCCCTCCCGGCTGGCTGTCAGGTGCATTTCCTCGGGCCAGTCACCGCTGGTCGGGTCAAATGTGAATGTTAAACCGGGCACGGTGTGCGTTTTGGAAAACGTCAGCACCATGCCCGGCACGTCCGCTGGCGCAAAAGCTCCGTCCGTGCCGCAAAGCGCCGCAGACACGAACCCCTCGGGCCGCAGATCGGCGGAGCCGGGCTTGGGCGGGATCAGTTGTGCCCCGTCGGCCAGCATGCGCCCCGGCTCAAAGGTGGCATAGGTAGCGCGCGGCGCCCCGTCCTCCAGCAGCAGCGTGTCCGGGCGCGAGTAGAATGCGCCCGGCGTCGTTTCCGGCGGCGCGCAGGTCGCGGCCGCGTCGGTGTCCGTCAGGCCGAAGGTGATGCGGATGTATCCCTGCGGCGCAATCAGCTGCTGCACCGCCGCCTGATACAATGATGATGTCTTTTGCAATCACACCACCCCGCAGTCAATGACGTTAAACGCCGCGTCGCGGTAGTATGCCGGTTCCCCACTTACGGGGTCAACCAGATAGGGGTTTGTTTTCACGTCGCCCAAGTAAAAAAGCCGCGTTTCCCAGCGGCCGAAGTTGTGGTTGAAGTAGTGGCAGTAGAAAGTAAAATGCCCATCGTCAAACCATCGGTTCATTTCCCACCATTTTTCCTTGTCCATTTTGGACCAAGCCAGGTTTTGCTTATGTACGCTGCGGCCTACCTGCCGCCCCACCACTTCGCCGTTTGCATTGCGTGCGCTATTCACCATGCGTGAGGTTTCAAAAGCCGCTTTATCCAAATCTGGATACGGTAAAGCAATCGCATAGCTTGTCCTGCTGGTATCAGATGATGCACCAAGATAGATATATCCTGCTCCGCTTGCCATTTTCTCACCCGTCCCTTTAATATTCTTCTGCAAATTTACTGCTCACCGCCGCGCCGCGGTTCGCTTTGATGCGCGTTACAGTCCGATAAATCACTTCTCCATCAAGCAGGAGTTGGATGGGCTGCTCCACCTCAAGAGACATTGGCGCACCTGAGCTTTCCTCCCGTACAATCTGGCGAATCAAATCTTCCGGAGCTTCAAGGTTTCGGCCGGATGTCTGATCGCCCAGGACCGCCATAAACTCCCGGTTTGGCGGAATGACCGCGCCCTGGGCCAGGTAGGGGATTTTTCCGATACTCGGGAAGTTAAAGCCTACCGTGTTCCCGGTAAACGGGTTTGTGAACGATATGCCGTTGACCTTCTCAATGACCCAGTTGATGGAGTCGATTAGACCGTTTAGAATACCGATGATCGCATTGATTGGCGCGAGCGCAACCGCCTTTAGGGCGCCGAAGATACCGGCAAAGATTTCCTTAACGCCTTTCCACGCACGCTCCCAATCTCCTGTGAATACGCCGCGGATAAAGTCGATGATGCCATCGAATACCAACTTGATGCTATCCCATATGTTTTTTACGTTCGAAAAAAATGCATTCAGCAGATTGCCCAGGATGCCGAAAGTCTCGCTCCAATCCCGCGTGAAAATGCCTTGAAGCCACGCGTCCACCTCTTGCAATTTCGCTTGAATAGCATCGCCGAACTGGTTCACCACCGCGATGAAAAGCACGACCAGCCCCGCTATCGCAATCGGCCAAAGACCGATAGAGGAAATAATCGTCGTGAGCCAAGTGCCGAGGTTAGAAAGAACCGTCGGAAGCATTGTGGAGAAAAATGTCGAAATGCTCTGCCCCGCGGATGTAATCAACATGCTCAAAAGCGAACTGCCGATCATTTTTACCAGATGCATTCCTATGAAAGCCAGCAGTCCGGGCAACAGAATAGGGAATGCGGCCTTTATGACCTCAAACACCGCAGAGATCACCCCGGCCCAGTCGATGTTCATCAACAGTGTAGCTATACCTGTGCCAATGGCGCTCCAATCCACGGACTGTAACGAATCCGCAAGCGCCGAGAGAAATCCAATCGCAAAACTGCTGAGCTGTGTGCCCAATGTTGCCCAATCGAGGTTCGCGAGAAATGTGCCGAGTGTGCGTATCGCAATTGTGAATTTTGCCGCGAAGAGTGCGCCAAGCTGTGCGCCATCCACCTTGTCCAGAAGGCCGTTAACAAACCCGGCCAGCTTGGCTCCGAGTCCATTCCAGTCGAAGGTTGTAAGGAAGCTATATCCGAAGACAATGCCGTTTTGCAGTATCGTGCCCAGCTTCTGCCCCCACGAATAAGCATCCACGCTTTCTACCATGCTATTTATCTTGTCCGCAAGCAGGATACCCGCGCCCGCCCAATCGCCGCTTTTTATCGCGGCCATCAAGGTGTCCAGGAAGTCGTTTTGCCCCTCAAAGTCATAATTGGGTTCTATATCGCCCAGCCCGCCTCCACCGCCGCCAGAAGCCCCGGAATCAATCACGTTAAGTTCGTCGAGCCCCAGCATGTTGTTTTTCAGCTCTTTTGCGCTGCTCGCCGCACCGCCCATTGCTTTTGCCGTGGCTTTCAGCCCGGAGATGCTTTTCCCTGTGAAAAATGCAAACAGCCGCGAAAGATAAGAAAGCGCCACCGCTGCCGCATTCGCGAGAGCGGTAAGCGCTGGCGTAAGAGCTGATACAAGCGGCGCCGTGGCGTTCAGCGCCGCACCTTTCAGATTGGACATGGCCGTCACGAATGCACCGGATTGACGGAGGGCGTTCTGAAGCCCCGTTGTAAAGTTCCTCAAGGCGGCAGAGATCCCGTTGAAGAGCAATGCCCCGAAAGCAATCTCACGCATTCGGCTACCGAAGTTTCCCATCAGTTTTGGAGCCTTTACCATATGGGACATGAACGCTTTTGCACGCTTTATGAGCGATCCAAAGGCCCCGCCCGCTTTGCGCAAAGAATTGCCAAAGGACGTTACTGCAGTTTTTGCCCGTTGTATTGCCGATGCTTGCTGTTCAAACTTCTGTGTTTCAGCAAGTTGCCCCGCCAATATTCCTCGCGCAGTCGTCATGCCAGCTATACTTGCCTGCTGTCTATCATAAGCAGCCTGTGCCTTTGCTTGAGCAGCGAGGCGAGCGTCATACTCTTCGTGCAGTTTTTCACCTTGCTGTTGCATAGCCAAAAGGTCTTCGGTATTTCCCTGCCCACTGTGCTTTAGCTTCACAAGGGCCGCGTCTATCGACTCGATCTCTCTCGCGGCAGCTTCCGCCGCTTCCTGCGCGTCTCTCAGGTCATCGACCAGTTTTGTGTTGCCCTGCGCTTCGTGGATTTTCTGGTCAATTTTGCCAATCTCTTTCGCGGTTGCCTGTGCATCTTTACGCAACTCGTTCAGGTCTTTCTTTGCGTTATCCTTTCGTATGCGTGTGTCAATAATAATCCGACCATCCGCCACACCTTACACCCCCAATCTTTTAAAGAATTCCTCCTCCTCAGCCGTCAGCTGCGAAGTGATATTTACCAGTTCCGGATGCTCCCGGACAAATTCCTTTTCATACTTTTCAAGAGGCTTTCCCTTTGCCCGCTTGCTGCGTATGTTCACGACTTCCGCGAAGAGCCCACGGCCGATATTGCTGTATGCTCCAACGAATTCCCACCAATGCAGATACTCGCAGCGTCGGCACGAATATCCGAGAACTGCATCGACTGCGGGAGCAATGATTTCCACGTCCCTTTCCCAGTCCACCAGCTTTGGCTTTGGTGGCTGATTTTCCGGCACGGGCTTTCCGCAATTCACGAATTGCATCGCAGCACGGAACGCCTCTCCCCAGTCAGATATCTCCTGCCAGTCCGGATACAGTATTCTCATGCATGCGAATTGCCGCTCCGGCGGTGTAAGCTGGGCATCGTCCAGCACCGCCAGAGCGTCCAGCACCGCACGGAAATCGCTCCGGATGACAAACTCTTTTCCACACACAGAAACGGCTACGGGGAGGTTCCAGGCGCTCATCGTTGCCCGGGGGCAAGCCCTTTCTTGCTGCCCTCATATTCCACCGTGCGCGCACGCACGCGAGCTTCCGAGTTCTTTTGCGCAACCTTCATCGCCTCTTCGATGATGGGCTGCACAGCCTCCAGCACGTTTTCCAAAACCATTCTGCCGTCCTCGCACAATGCAAGGCTGCTCACGTTCTGAAAAAGCACACTGGAGACATCTGTGCCGAAAGCATAGTTGAATTTTTCTTTGATTGCCCGATCCGCTTCGCCGATTTTCTCCGGGGTATTGTATTCCTTTTCGTCGAAGCCGTTTATAAACTCCTGCACCTCTTTCCAGCGAGATACCATGCCGGGATCGGACGGGTTAAAACGAATGACACCGACGGTATTGCCGTCGGTGTCACAGATTTCATAGCTTTTTAGACCAAGGTTGATATTTAATACTGCCACAATGCTTCCCTCCTGTTATTCCGCTGCGGCGTCGGCTTTGAACGTGGGAACGCCGTTCGCTATCGTCACAGTGCCCAAGGTCTTATCATTGCTGAGATACACGTTCATGGGCATATCCACATAGGAGCTGCCTCCGAGGCTCTGCGGCACAATGGTGCAGTTCTTATGCAGTTCGGCGGTGAATGAAGGCGCGGTCCCCAAGTAGCAATGCACATGAAGGATCTCAAACTGTCCCAGCTCTGCAATGGCATTTCGACGTTCGATGTCCAACAGCTTCTCACTGAGCTTCTGCCCGCCGCGAATCGTGCACGGGTCAAGGTCGAATTCGGGTTTTGCCGGCGAAACAACGGTATCCGTGATGCCCAGAATGTCGGTTGCTTGGTTCGTATCGTGGTTAAACGCCACAGACGCTTCTTCCACTCCACGGCCCAGGATTTCCCACTCGGCTGTTTCACTGGTGCCCATGTTCACAAAAATCATTTCCAGCTTGCGGTCTGCCTTGAGGCCGGGTGCTAGATTGATTGCAGCGATATTTTCTGCCATGTCTTAGTCCTCCTCTAAATTTAGTTGTAATTGTAGTTGATACTGCGCGGAATTGGCTTCCGCGGAAATCACAACCCCCGCATTTGTTGCGGATACCTGCGTTGCGCGGTAGCCGTCCACAGCGGGATAATTGTGCTGCCGTTCCTGCTCGCGCACCCATGCGCTCAGACCGGCGAAAAATTCAGCGGCGGCGACATTTACTCCCAGCGCCGCTCCAAAGGGCATACGCGCCATAAAAACCAGATTGTAGGTAGCAAGGTCTCCGCCACAGATATCTTCCTTGTGGGTCTCACTGGCGGTCGTCAGCGTATATTCCACTGATTTATCGCCCAGGTATGCAACATTGAAACGGTTGGCTTTGTCGATCAGCGGGCAGCTTCGGAGCCAGTTCCGTGTTGCTGTCAATGCATCTGCCATCTCACTTGCCCCCTATGAGCTTCTGCAGCCTCTGTATAATATCTTTCTTGTGCTCTGCCATGGCCCGTTCAAACCAGAATGCGCCGCGTTCCGGCGCGCCGTGATAGCTTAATGGCCGGCCAGTGGGCCGCTTCTTCTTGCCTTTGGGACTGCGGAATCCGACCAGATTCTTCCCGCTGTAAATCGGGATGTTCGGGCCGTACACCTGCCCGTAATACAGATATCTGGCGTATGGTCCCTCGTAAATAATGGTGCCAAAGCCAATAAGCGAGGCATCCTTCGCGCTATTTTTCAATGTACCTGTATCGAATGGGACTTTGGGGTCGCAAAAAAGAATGACTTCGTTATCCACAAACTTCTGCCCCACGCCGCCAGGCCCAAGGCCGTGAGCATCCAAGATCTTGTCAATGCCGTCAAATTCCAGCGTTGCGTTGAACATATTCACGCCCCCTCAATGTAGATGTGGCGATTCACCCCGAAAAGATTCCAGTGCACGTCAAGCACCGTTGCACTTTCATGGGTATGGGCCAGTTCCCCGAATTCTTCAGCTGAAACGTTCTCCAAGGCCCCGAGAACGATTTTATCGCCCGGATTCACCGTAAATCCCTCCGGTGCATTCCCGGCCGGGATACGGCATTTCAGCAGCCTTGCAGAGTTCAAACCACTTTCGGAGACACTCACGTTGTTCTGCCAATACCACGAAGCCCCGCGAACTACCGTGCAACGAAAGATGTCATCGTCTCCGTCCAGCGTGTGGTTCACAACAGTGACGGTCTCAATGGCTTTTATCATCGTCCCACTCCTTCCTGCGACAATGGTCGAGGCCGGCGTAGCGGAGAGGGTCCGTAGTCGATAGATACAGCTCTGCCGCCTCAAGCAGCCGCGCATTCATGGATGCCTGGGTCTCCGAATAAGCAGAGAAGCTTGCACTGTATCCGTCATTATTTTCAGACCTTATTCCCGATGCCGCCGCGCAGACAGCGCGAGAATATTCCTCCTGTGCATGCATTTCGTCAGCGACGGCACAGCACGCATTCCGCACCGCGTCCGTCACTTCCCAGCCTGTGCGCAGGCGATTGAACGTCAGCTTGTCGATGAACGCATCAGCCATGCGCGCAGCCCGGGGCCAATCTTCCGGCGCAATATTCCTGCCGAAGTATGTTCTTGAGTAGTATTCATAGTCTGCGTACATGCCTGCCACCGTCTTATTTCTCCGGATCGTCGGCGCCCGGATGAACCTTGGCAATGTGTTCCGTCAGCGCCTTTTCGGATTTGTACTCCTTACCGCACACCGCACATTTAAATGCGGTCGGCTCGGTCTGTGCCCCTGCGGCCTTCAGCTCCGCCAGCTCCGTGCGCAGCGCTTCATTCTCGACTGTCAGCGCGGCGTTCGCCGCTTTCAGCGCCTCCACCTCTTTGGCCAGTTTCTCCGCCACGATGGTTTTAGGTGCGAGCACAAGATTACCCGCTTTGTCGAAGATAGAGTATCCCTCGGCCAGATAGGATTCCGCCTTGGATTCTTGGATATCAACGACGCGGTTTGCTTTGATAGCTTTATACATAAAATTTCCTCCTTAAAAGAGGCCCGCTCATTGAGAGCGGGCCGTTTCTGTGAACTCAGCCACCTACGTCGGTGGCGGGCTCAACAACAAACTGCAATGCGTCTTTGCGGTTGTTGAGGATAAATACGTCTTCGTCGGATTCCTCGAAATACACGTATTTGCCCTCGCTTAAAGCGTGCGGCGGATCGAGCCGTGCAAATTCGTATGCGATGGGCGTAATCACGGCGCTGGGGTGCACCATGAACATGGAAATCTGCTGCGCGTTTTCTTCGGGCTTGTAACCCTCCGTGAAGTTGTACAGGGTCTTCATCAGCTCGGACGGAACAGTGACAAACTGCACGTTGTCGATGTTGCTGATTGCGCGCTTGATGACCTCAGAAGAAACCCCCACATTGAGCGTGCGGTACAGCCCCGCCGCATTTTTCAGCAGCGTATCCACGGCCGGCAGGATATAGCAGTAACGGCCATTCTGCGGCACACGCTTCTCCGTCATCGCCTGATACATGGTATCGAAAGCGGTCAGAACGTTTTCGGTGGTCAGCGCCAATTCAATGGGCGTCATGGACTGGGCTTTCCAATCGGCATACAACTTCGAAATCAGGTAGGCATCCATTTCGGGGAACTTTTTCTCTTCGTTGTAGGCTTTGGTGATGTTCTGGATGCTGGCCACGTGATTCGTTTCGATGATGTCACGCGGATGCACCAGCGTGGACCACTTGCGGTGATTGGTCAGTTTCTTGGGCTCCCACGCATTCGCATAATTCCGCGTTGCCATGGTGATCGTGTCCCTGTCAGAGTCCACGCGGCCCGTGGTGGTGATCGAGGGAATCTCAATGGTGTTGCTGTTCAGCCAGCGGTAACGGTCGTCGTTCTCCGTCTGGAACAACGCGGCAAAGTACAGGACATAGGGATACGCCTGCGCCAGTGCCTGAGAATACTGAGTTGCATAGTTCAAAGCTGTCATTTCTTATAATCCTCCTTAATCTTTGGGTTTGGGACGAACGCCAGTAAAGTTGAAGCCGAACGGGTTCCCATCGCCTTTCGCCGGAGCGCCGCTGCCGCTCATTCCCGCCGTAAATGCGGGAGGCGGAGGCGGTGTCTCCTTGGACTCAAAGGCTGTGGGATTCTTCTCCTGAATGCCAGTGATCCACTCTTTCGCGCCCTGAAACGTGCCATCTTCGCCCAGTTTAAAGCCTTGCTTATCGAACTCCGCGCGGACGCCTGCGGCCGCGACGTCGCTTGTGAACTTGTAGCCGGAGAAGAACCGCTCGGCAGCGAAAGAAAGTTCTTTCTGCTCCATCTGGCTCTTGAGATTGGCCGTCTCCTGCTCATATTTCTGCTTCCATTCGTCCGCCGATTTCTGGATTCCCTCCAGGTCCATGGCTTTAAATCCCTCAATGGCTTTATTGGCGTCGCCGAGCTGGGCCGATATGCCTTTCAGCTCCTCCACCTTGGCGTCATATTTTGCTTTCGCAACGTATTCGCCGGTGGAGAGGTCTGCCACGTTCAGCTTCGCCTCGGTCATCTTCTGCGCAAGCTGCTCATATGTGAGCGCCTCCGCCTGTCCGTCTGCCGTCGTCCCAAACAGTTTCTTTAAAAATTCCATCGTCTTTCCTTTCTCCTGCTGGTTTAATTTAAACGTCGGTTCGCTCCGACACGCAGGATGCGCCTTTTATATATCCCCCGCGCAAGGGGAATTCTCGGGCCTTTTATATGCCATGCCAAGGGCAAAGGAGCCGCCTTGCAGCTCCTGCGTTGCCGGATCCTCCATGCGACTTTCTGTCGCGCATCCCTCCTTCCAAAAGAAAAAGCCCCATAAGGGGCTTGAAAAGCATCTATACTACATCAGCTGCTTTGCGCGCGAGCGCGCGGTCGAAAGATATAATGCGGCCGTCCGGCGCCGTTATAGCATGCACCTGCGTGCGTGCCGTGTCCATGCGTCGTTTGGTTGCTGCGCAGAATTCTTGCAAGCTCGCCTGCCGGCGGTCAAGCAATCGCGCCTCCTTGGCAAACTCGGCCTGTAATGCTGCCTTGAGCGCCGCATCGTTGGTACTTCGCGACGCCGCATCCAATACTGCCAATGTGCGCTTACTTTCCCGGATGCGCACCTCGCGTGCCCGTTGCATGGCGCGGGCTTCTGCTTCTGTCAGCATCTGGCCTTGCCATGGGATGGATGCCGCCGTATACGCCTGCAATTGTTCTTGTGTATACACCGGAACTGAAATGCCCGGCCAAAACATGTAGAAATTATGACGGCAGTTGGCGCCGCACAGCCCGTCCACTTTTCCGTATCCCGTCGCTTCAGCAAATTTTCTGTATCCCGTGTCACGGCCGGAGATGCAAAACACCTGCCCTTGCCACAAAACATGCGTTGGCCGTGCGCCGGCGTGTGCCGTTGTTTCAACATAGTCGCATTCAACCTCATCGGCATAGGCAAGAGTGACCGATGCTGCGGCTTGGTTTACTCCCGTCAGCACGGCGCGGCGCATCGCCACATCAAGCTGTGTCGGCCCTGCCGCGTCATATAAGACGGTCGTTCCTTGCCGTGCCGCCGACTTGACGGCTTCTGTCAACGCATCTGTATAAGAAGCGCTCCCACTCTTGACTTGAAGAAAAGCCCGGTTCGCTGCTTCAACGAAAAGGCTCTGAGAGGTCGATACCGTTGTCCGGGTCAGGTTCAGCAAATCTCCTGATGCATCCTGATATGCATTCTCCAGCAGTTCCTTCATCCTCGGCGTAAGCCGTGTGATTCGACGCATATCATGCTGCCTCAGCCTCGCATTCTCGGCGCGAATATCCTCTTTCCCGGCAGCATAGAACGCATCCTGCAATGCAGCATCGAGTGGGGCCCGAAAAGATCCATAGCGCCGTAAAGCTTCCTCCTGCAGCTGCACCGCTGCTTTGGATATTGCTTTCTCGGAGTTTAGATTTTCCAAGCTCACCAGACTGATACCAACCGCGGCCGCAAGAGAAGTGGATAATTCGTCAGACATACCCAGCGTCTCATCTGCGCAGCGGTCGAGGTAGTCAGGCGATAGCATTCTTTGCCTCCTTACTCTTCATCCTCTATCTGGTCACTTCTTCCATCAAAAAGCTTGCTTTTCTTCGGCATCATCGCTTTAGCCTCTTCCTCCGAGCAGCCGAAGTACCAAGCCAGTACCGGGACGCCATCAAGGAGGCCCGCCGCGTTCATCTGCATTCGCTGGCTGAACTCCAAATTCGTGTCGGTTACAATAGAGTCGCCCCACTCAAAACTCAACTCATAGCCGCCTTCAGGCGCCAGGCCGTACAGCGTCGCCAGCGTGTCCATCGCCGCTACATACTCGCCCAGCGTTTTTTCAAGAGCCGACTGTAACGCGCTGACCGTGGATTGAGAGCGTTGTTTCGATGCAACAATTTCGGATGCAGTCTTCTCCACTTCATTGACATCGCTTATCGTGCCGTAGGCAAGGCCCGTCTGAAGCTCCACGATGCGCAGCCATTTGTTAAGGCCATTGAATAGTGATACATCGCGTATGGTCGGCGCGTACTCCTTGAGTTTCGAAGCGATTCCTTCGTTGCTTTTGCTGTCTCCGTTCAGAACCCGGTAAATTCGCTCCATGCCAACCGGCAGCAATGGCTCACCTTTGTTGCTCAGCTTAAAGAGACTACTGTCTGCAAATACCGCGGCCTCCGTCGCCTTATATTCCCACAGGATGCGGGTGAATTGCCGGTCGGCTTCTTCGATAGCGTGCTCGGCGCGCGCGAATACCGAAACCCCTATCGGCGAATCGGGATCGAGCCAGTTCGCGCGCGGCGGCCGGAAGTAGGCAAAAAGCATCCGATTTACGTTCTCGATATGCACCTTAGGCGAAATCTCCGCCCATTCCGGTACCGCTGATAATTCGCACGGTGAGCCGAGATCTGCTGACCATATGCAGCACTCATTCATGGTATCCGCCGTATAGTTGTGTTTGCAGTATGCCGTATTGAAGATACTGTACCCGGTTCCTTCCAGCACATGATATTCCAGACGGGTGTAAGTATCGCGGCCAATCGTCTTCTGGTCGGCGAACAACGCCGAAGTGATTTCCTTGTTCGAGTTGAACGAAACCGGTGCAAATTTGTTGGCGTAAACGAAGTTCGTTTCAATGCGGCCATTCGCCACGAATGGTTTGAGCACGACGCCGCCAAGCGCCAAAGCGCGTTCTATGTGATCGCGCACGTTCCGCAAATCGCTGAACATATCTACATATTGCGCATTAAGGTAATCTGCCCGGGCGCTGCCGCTTTGCACCGAATGTGCCGCCCGCAGAAAAGAATCCCGAGCACTTCCCGTCTTTGCCAACTTCGCCTTTGCCAGGTATTGCGCCTGTTCCCCTGCGGTCACTGTGGATTTTGCCTCGCTCATCATCAGGCGTGCCAGTTCCTCACACACCACAGCTGGCAAATTGAGGGTGCGAACGTCGTCGCATCCACCTTTCCATGGCGGTTCATCAGCATACATCCGTGCCCATGCATTGATGGCGTTTATCATGGTGTTGGATACGGCCAGCTCCAGATGCAGGTCGTCCTTTATCGGCATCATTTTCCTTATCACCCTTTTCAAAAATTCAATAACACGCACGCCTTATCCTCCTTTCCTCCCCGTAACTGCAATGAGCCTTGCACTGTCCCTCTCGAAGCAGTATTCAAAGGCGTCCATGGTATCAATATCGCTCGTTCCGTCGTCCAGACGCTCATTTTTTATAGCGCTTTTGGGATTCCAGACGGCCGAGCATATCGCGTCCGTCAGGCTGTCGCACTCCGACACAACATAAAAAAAGCGCCTCTGCTGCGTGAGCATGTCAAAGGCGAATATGCGGTCGTTGATCTCTGTCTTCCAAGCATTGCATATGCGGACATACCCGAGGTCCGCTTCATTCAACGCCGTCCTCAGCGTGTTTATGAGTGTCTGTTCGGCACTGTCACAGAATACATCATCAATACGGCCATACACCGCCAGTATCCGGCGGACGAAGTTCACGAACAACTCGCACAATGCCGTCGCATCTGTATCTTTCGCTTTGTGCCACTCCGACGCCAGCGCGAACAATGTGTTATATCCTTCGGAAAGCCCCGTCGCTACAAGGGCATGCCCGGACCCGTTACCGCCAAAGTCCACTCCGACATTGATTTTTATAAAACCAATATGCCTTGGATCTCTCTCCGGCAGTTTCAGGCGCTCCAGAAGCTCTTCACGAGAAATTTTAAACGCATTGCTCTTTGCAAGCGCCTCGCGCACGAAAGTGCCGTATATGACACCTTCAGCAGCGCACCGCTTGCCCTCGATGTCGCGCCTGTACCATATGCTGTGCGGGTCGTACTGGCTGATGATTTCGCAGCGCCGCTGCTCCGACACCGTGGCATTGTCCCAAATCGTGAAGTGCTCGTAATTGTATCCGCCCAGCAACTTGCCCTCTTGCTGCTGGGTGCTGTATTTGTCTATGTAATCAGTATAGATCGGCGCGTGCGGGTGATCCGGGTTGAGGTCCCAAAAGATTTTGCGCCGCTTCGCCGCAAGCTGTCGGTTGAACGCCTCTTTGATAGTGTTGTCGTGATGCAGATTTATTTCTGTTGCAATCCACATGCCGTATGAATTTCCGCGGATTTTCTTGAACGAGGACGCCAGCGCGCCGCCTGCAAAAATAACGATGCGCGTGCGGTATCCGGTATCCGGCCCCTTTATTGTAAGGCAGTCGTTGCCCTTATACTTTCCCCAGCGGGATTGCCCGCGAAAAATATGTTCCAGACCGAATCCGTTCGCGTCACCTATATTGAGCTTTGCGTTTGCCGCCGTACTGCCGGTAGCGAGGTGGATTTTGTCCGGTGTGGTCTTCAGTTCATGCGCGAAGGCGAACACATTGTCCACGGTCTTGCCCGCGCGCACGGCGCCCTCGGCCACGTTGATTTGATTTGCCGCACAGCGCCGGATGTATTCCACATGCTTTGCAGAAAAGGCGAAAGGCAGCGTCTTTTTACGGCTCGCCGCTTTCGCCATCTTCATGGCCATAGATTATATCCTCCGTATCGCTTATATCTTCCAGCTCAGGATTCACTTTCTGCATCTCGAATTCAAGTCGCTTCTGATTCAAACGCAGGTTTGCAAGCATGGACGCCGCTTTGGTTTTTTGCCGTTGCACATCGGTCAACAGCACCTCCAAGCGGTGGATCACCTGATAGGTTGACTCCGAAATCGTGCTCACATGCGTGAGATTCCCGGGCAGGATCTTTCCCGCCTGAATCTTTTCGTCTTGCCGTTCGATATACAGCTCTTTGTCCTGATCTTCCCGGTCTTTATCACCGTCCAGCCTCTTAAAGTCGCGTCTGTCCTGGCTCGTGCTGATGGATGCTGCCATCATAGGCGATTTCTTCTCTTTCTCCGTCAGTTCCTTTATGCGCTTCATAATGCGGGCCTCACGAATCGTCAGCAGCCGTATTTCCTCCACAAGGATAGTTTCCTCATCTGCGTCTTCAAGCTCTTCCAGGGCCTCTCTCTCTGCTTCTGTGAGGCTGCTTGCCCATATCGTTGAATATCCGCCGTGCTTCATGGCATTCGTGTTTCCGAACGGCGCTCCGCCCTTGTTCCCGACCGCGTTCACGTTGCCCTTTGGTGCGCCGGCTTTGCGCGGACTGGTTGCAACTTCCGGCTTGGTTGCGGGTTTCGCTTTGGTTGCAACCTTGCCATCCTTCCAGTATCTCGTAGCCCAACTCTTTACAGTGTTCAGCGGGACACCGATTTTCTCCGCAATCTCCTTATACTTCATGCCCTTTTTATAGAGCGTATACCCGCGGTCCCGGGCCTCCATTACATCACCACCACCGCCCTTATTATGTTGTCACGCAGAAAAGGCGCCGGGGATGAACTCTCCCGGCGCCATGCACTTCATCATATTAAAGAATTCCCCTTTTTCTCATAGGGGCGAAAACCGCTGTTCCCGCAAGCAGGATCGCTGCGGTTGACGCGAAAAGACTTACCACGTTCACCCCATACGGAATGCCGTACAGCATGGCCAGCTCTGCTCCAATGAACACTGCCACCATGATAGACAATGCTGCCTCTTTGGCGAGTATCGGCAACTTGCGTCCCGGGCCAAACACAAACAGTGCATGACACATTGCGTGCGTTCCTACTCCGAAAGCGACGTCTATAATGCCGAGGGGGCTGAAAGCATTTGCAAGCCCCACGCCCAAAAGAATCGCCGGAGAATAGCGCCTATCCAAAAACGGCAGCACGCACACCAGATTCGCAACACGAAACTGCATCGTCCCCCATGAAATAGGGTTCACCATCGTCAGGGCCACATACACGGCCGCAATGATCGCCACCCGGCACATCTCATGCACACTATGTTTCTTCACGCCGAGCCACCCGCCTTCCGTACAACAAAAAGGATCTCTTTTGACGCTTCGGGAAAAGGCACAGACATGATAGCCGTCAACCAGGTCTTAGGGATGTATGCTTTCATGGCCTCGTAAAACTCGCTGATCTCCCGCGGCTGCGCCGCGTAGAATGCGTCCATATCCCGGCCCCCCATTACTAGCCCCACTTCCTGTACGATTTCAAAGCCAATGTCCGCCAGCGCATTCTTCAGTTCCTCATATCCCCATTCATACACATGGGCCCGGTACTGTGTATTGTATCCGTTGCCCGGCGTATTCGGGCATGACAGAAACATGAGGGCCTTATCGCTCATGATTTTTCTGCACTCGATAAGGCTCTTTCGTCCATCGTCCTTGTGCATGTGCTCCAGCGCTGAGGTATAAATGACAAAATCTGCAAAACCTTCAGGAATGATATCGCTCATATTCGCCACATTCCCCAGCTTCCATCGCACCTTGAACGGATAATAGGCCCCCAGGTCTTCCGGTTTCAGCTTTTTCTCCGTAGCTCCGCGCATGGCCTCCTTGATATTCGCCCGGGAAATATCCACGCCCGTATAGCTCGCAATCCCTTTTGCATAGTACCGCAGAAGCGGCAGCATCAGCGAGCGGCCGCAACACACGTCCACAATGTTCATGCCTTTTTTCGCCATTTGTGCCGCGGCGAAATGCTGAATATAGTTCATCACATCCAGGTTTGTGAAAAAGCCATCCCGGAATTGGCTATAAAAATTCCGCATCTGGTAGGTGGTGCAAAGCACTTTGCTTCGGTCCATCCCATCCTCGACGCGGTACACGATTTGTTTATCCATTCGCTATCCTTTCCTATCAAGATATTTTTGATATTTAATCCATTCCTGCAACGCATATTCCCTTCGGAGGCGGTGGTCTCCCCCCATCTTTCCGGGCGGTGGCCGAACCGTAACAATCTTCTGCCCATCGAAATACGATGTACTGCCAAAAGAAACGGCTGTGCTCCATGTTGTGCTGTCCACGCTGAAAAAGCCAAATTCCGGAGCGTCCTTGCGGGTATACCCCAGCCCGTGCACCTTGGTGCCATAACCTGCGGCGATCTGTATGAGCTTTCGCACAAAAGGGAACTCGTTTGGCAAGATTGTTTTGATGGCGAAGCCGCCGATCCCAATGTACCGGTATTCTTTGCAGAGCCTCTTGAACTCTTCCAGCCCGCGACTTCTGTGCCACACCGGGATGCAGCGTTTTTCCGTTTCCTGCTCCAGGCGGGCCCGCATAGCTCTTACCTTGTCATACCCAACAATCGCATCGACGTCCAGCTCAAAAAAATACTGGATATCGTGCTCACGGATAAAAGCGATGTACCGGGAGAGATAAGCGTCCCAATCGACCACCTTTTCCCCTGCGGCGTGAAGAAAGGTAAATGCCCCGCTGTCAAGCAGGAACATTCGCCAATTCCGCATTTCCTGCACCTGCCAAGGTTTGATGTAGTAGAAGCTCTCCAGGACATAAAGTGGTTTATACTTCTTCGTGAACTCTTCGGCGATAAATGTGCCGGCCAAGAAAAGCTTCATTGTTCAATCCAGCCGCCACAATGCGGGCACTGAATACGCGAGCGGGGCGATGGTGCAACCAGTTCAGTTTCCGTCGAATCTTGCGCAGGCGTCTCCCCCTGCCCGGCTGTCCCTGTCTGTGCCACAGTTCCCTCTTTGGCGGGACGCTCGATAGAGTCCACAAAGAAGTCATCAAAATCAGTGTCTTGGATGTCTCTCAAGATACTGTCCAGTTCAAATTCCTCAAACCCCGTTTGCGCCAAATCATATCCCATGGCTTGCAGCTGTTCCAACTCGCCGCGAAGCAGTTCGCCGTCCCAAGCTGCCGCCTCGGAGACCTTATTGTCTGCAATGCGGTATGCTTTGATCTGCTCATCGTTCAAATCCTCGGCCACAATGCACGGAATCTGGTCAAGTCCAAGCTGTAGTGCCGCCTTGTAGCGCGTGTGTCCCGCGATAATGACATTGTTCCTGTCTACGATGACTGGCACCTTGAACCCAAACTCTTGAATGCTTTCTGCGACCGCAGCAACTGCGCCGTCGTTTTTTCGCGGATTTTTTTCATAGGGATGGATAAGCGAAAGATCCTGATAAATAATCTGTTGTTCCATACTGCTCCCTTCTTTTCCATAGCTGCGGGCGAGCAGCCTTGATTCGGGAGCGTTGCGTCTGATTCCTGCCTCCTTTTTGCCAATAAAAATAGCGCCGGCTCAAAAAATGAACCGGCGCTTCGGCGGATTAGAATTTTACGAATACAGTTTATCACACTCTATATTGCCCTGTCAATGCCCACTTTTTGCCCTGGCTTGTCAAGTCCTCTTTACCCCGTCGATGCCGAATAGAAGCGCCGCCAATTTCGTGCAGGCGGCTTTAATATCCTTGTATACCGTTCTTTCATCAATGCCCTCTGATTCCGCGATTTCCTCCACGCTCCATTCCCGGGAACGGATATACATTTTCTCGACTACTGAGCAGCGTCGCATATCTTCCGGCTTCTGGCTTTTCGCGCACAAAATGCGGTATACCTCCATCATGGATTCTATGTGTGCAATGATGATTCGTGTTCTTTGAGCTGATTTTTTGATGCTCTCAATGTACAATGTCTGCTTGCTGGGCCGGTCCATCATTGCATCCAGAATTGACAGCGCCTCCGCTTCGTCATCGGCTGAAAGCTCTGCCTGGAATACCGCAGATTCACAATGGATTTTGAGCGTACGATAATTCTCGAGCAGGAGCCGGGTATTTCGCAGACGGCGATCCCGGCGCCACTGCTCTTGCCGGCGCTCTCTCTGTTCCAGCTCTTCAATTGCAGCCCTTGCCCCTGCTTCTGCCGCAATTCTGGCGATTTCCTGCATCGCTTCAGGTAAAGTTTCCATGGCTTGCGCTCCTCCGTTCTATTGATTTCCCGCCGGGAAATTGCTATAATAGATTTGCCACGAGGGGGGACGCGCAAGCGTCCTCTTTTTTATTTACTCTTCTTCTGTATCCGGAGGGTCGTTCAGCGCGTCCAACAACCGGTCAATATTTGCGGCAACCAGTTCTATGGTCGCATCAGACAGAATGTGCATTGCAGCCTTCGCCTTATCGGCCGTTTCCATGTTGTAATACCCTATAATCACGTCGTCTGCCGCATCCGCCATGCCCACCATTGCTATTTTTTGAACGCCTTTTTCGGATATCTTGTGCAAAAAATTCGTCACGATCTCCCCATATGGTTGAGTCATGTCATCGCTTATAATCACCGTGCTCATATGTTCTCACTTTCTTCGCCCACCCCTTTTCCGGGGTGGGCGTTTTCTGTTTTCTTCATCGAGTGCGGCGCCTACACAGGAAAGGGCGAATACCAGCGCTGCCAGCGGAATGATCCACAGCGTGCGCCACGCTTCATTCGGCATCGCAACCGCCCTTTTCACGCACCGCATCAATGGCATAGTTCAAGAGCTTTCTTTCCGGGCCGTATTCAGTTTTCTTTTGCATCTGCCTCAGGAACCATATGACTTCCTGTGCATACTGTTTCTCCGGGTTCATTTTCAGCTTCTCCTTTCGATGTGGTGTCTGAACTCTGCATATCTAAGGGCTGGGATATAAGCGCTTCCGGCAGCTGTGCACCGCAGATGTGGCAGAACCGTGCACCCTCGATGCGCTCTGAATTGCCGCACTGCGGACAGCAGCCTTCTTGAGCACAAAGGATCTCCCTTAGTTCATCCGGGCTACGACGCAGCGCCTCATATGCCGCGAAACAGTCAATCGCTTCGCCTATCAGATATTCTCCATGAATCTGCACCGCCGCCATGCGAAGCGCGATGCGCCCATCTTCAAGCTTTTTTGTATATGTAGTGCGAATGCTCATAGAAAGGTACCTCCTACTCGATTGTGGAAATCTCGGGTAGCCACATTTTGGGGTTGAAATTCAGTGTGTACTTATACTTGTTGACATCTCCGGATGTGACGTCTTCCACCACATAGGTGACATTATCGCTCAAGCCGATAAAGTGTTTTTTGTACTCGCCGTTTTCATCTTCCACCACGATTTCCAGTTGATTGTCCTCGGTATCAGCAGTAATTGACATCTTCCCTGTCATCTGAAACAGCACGTCTCCTTGCAGGCAATTGATTACCGTAACCTGCCGGATATCGTTGAAATTATCCGCCTGCTGTGACAGGTTGTAGGACACGCGCTGCGCCTCGGTTTCACAGCCTGTAAATGTCATGGCAATAGCTACCGCCAGCGTCAGTGCGGAAAGTGTTCTTTTTGTGCGTTCTTTTAAGGTCATCGCCTACGCCTCCCCCTAAAGTCATTAAAATCATCATCCATTTGCTTCATCTGCCGAAAGACAAACACGAAAACAGCAATTACACCAATAAACACGCTGAAAAAAATTATTGTGTATACCACTGCTATGCCTTTTACCGCTGGATTGTTGATAATGTACTCAAGCAGTTTGATAATTTCATCAGCCACGTTCGCGCCCCCTTTCACACTGCAAATAATGCTCAGTCCGCATCCAATCTTCCAGCACAAAGACGGTTTCTTCCGGACCCATCCCGTGCAGATCGCAGATGAAATCTCCATCGCCGATATATAAGCAATGATCGCAAATCCCCGGATCGCATTCTCTGTTTCTATTCACGGTCTGCCTCCATACTCTTGTCAGATTCTTTCCAGACCTGATATAGGGCATAAGCAACCGGGTCTCTCACAAATTCCAGGTTGACCGCCCTCTCGTACTCCTCCTTGACCTTCTTAATTGCCGTTTCAATCTTCATGGTCAGCCTCCATCATCTGTTTAAACGTCTCCAGTGAGTCGGTGTAGTACACATACATGCTTCCGTCCGAGAAGAACCACAGATCCCCGCAACGAATCAGTTCTGTTTCATTGCGCACGAATCTACCGTCATCAATCTTTGTCATCACTGAAACATTCTCTGGTGGAAGTTCTTTATCTGTTGGAATCCAGTTAGTTGACATTGTTTTCCTCCCTTTCCTCCAGCGCGGCCTCGGCGGCTTCGCGTAAAATTTTTGCGGCCTCAAAATAGCTGATTTCTTTTGGCGTGCCGAGCTCTCCGAAAACGTCGTAGTTGTAAATTACCCCTCGCAATCTCTTGTTTTTTTCAATTGCTCTGGCACCTGCAATCATAGCAAGGGCCATTTTTTCGGTTATACCTACAAGCCGCCCCTCTTTCTCCGCCTGCGCCAGCTCGCGGAGGCGGTCAGGTGACATGCCAAGTGCCTCCGCCGCAGCGGTTACCGGGTCGATATTCGGCATTCGCACAGCTTTATCGTCCCAATACTCTGTAGCTCCGATTTTGCGAGGGTCATTCTTCCATGTTTCTTTCCATTTGGGGAGGCTGTCGTTTACGGCATCGAACTCCAAACCCCAGCCCTTGCACGCATCCAAGGCTTGCTGCAGCATGTCTCCCTCTCTACATGTCCACAGGATAAGGGCCGCGCCGTCCGCTCGCTCTTTCAGCGCCGCATCGATTACTTGCCAGTTCGGCGCTCCAATATCTGGATATGCGTTGTCACATAAACATCCGTCAAAATCAACTGCGATTACTCGCTGCTTCTCCATGTCAATCCTCCTCCCGGCGCGGTTCGTCGAAACAGTATTCATTTAATTTCCCATCTAAAAACCTAATTTCATACGGATATGCTTCATGCACTGTGCCGTCTTCGTACTCTACGATTCCAACCACAAGCCAGACTTGTCCGGAAGAATGTCCGCCACGCAGAGGTAATTCACCCACCGTCTGTGCCTTGTCAGCCCAGCGGTGAAATATGGCATTCTTCCCATTCACCACACACGGTCTATACTCGGAAAATTTCAATGTCCTTACTATGCATTGCTTTTTCATTGTGAGCCCTCCCGGCGCTGGCCCCAACTGCAAAAATCGTCTAAATCAACTTTTTGAGGCCATCTCGAGCGCATACACAGATGATATTCCGTAGATGAATTACTACGTAGTAAGTGAGTACATTCCTCGCAGTAGCATCCACCTGCAGCATGCACCGGGTCGATGGTGGGCAGCGCCCGAATCACTCTATCTGCTTCCGTGAAACCCTCTGCCAGATTGTCGAGATGTGTTTCACCTTCGTGAATCAGCGCCATTGTTTTCTTAAATTCTTCGTTAAACAGATTGCGGTAATTTTCTGCGTTAATTAGCCTTTCCATTGTCAGCCCTCCGTTCTCCGTAGGAGCAGAAGTCGTCCGGTTTCATCAGCGTTCCGCTCCACTTGCACAAACCAAGTTCATTCTGTTCGATGTCTGGCCCCGGGAATCCTCTACACACTTTGCAGTCCTTGCAGCGGACAACAGGAACAGCGTCAACGGCGGGAGCGTCCTCTATGTCTCCGACATCTACCACTTGCACCTATCCGCACTGTGTATCTGCTTCCCATGCTTTTTCTATCAGTGCCTTTCGGCTTATCAAATCGTCCACGGTCTATTCCTCCCACATGTCCATCTGGTCATTATCGGCTTCTTCCTGTGTCCTGTCATGCATCCACCAATCGAAGTATTCTTGGCCTGACCTAAATTTCTGTTTAAAACAGTGCTTGTCCGCTTTATTGTCAATAATATACTGTGCCGTGCGGATATACTGGTCGCGGAATTTAGGCCATCTATTAAACTCCTGCTCACGCGCCGCACGCCGCGCCATGGGGCAGCCGATACAACCAAGCCGCGTAAATCCCTCATCGTACAGGCTGCATTGCTCCAACCCTACATCTTTGGAATATGACCAGATATCCGAATCTGTCCAGTACGCAATGGGATTCACACGTCGTTCTGCGTTGGCGTAGCACTGCTCAAATGTGCGCCGATTTTCAGAATTGTCAAACGGCATAACAATATTTTTTCCGCTTCTTCCATGCGCTACGATTTCAAGCTCATTTCGATTTTTCATTCGATTTCTGCTTTCGAATTTTCGCACACCCATGCTTTTAATCGCCTTTCCGGCTTCCGGTGCAGGACGTTCTTTCAATGCCTCACAACAAAACCGTATTTGTCTCGTTGGCAGCATCCGCTTTTTTCGACACAGCGCCCACATGCTGTACTGGTACATCACGTCATAAGCCAAATATCCCATGTCTCGGTATACCTGGAAATTTGCACGCTGGAAATAGACAAGCTCCGGCGGGTCGATGCCCGTGATGCTGTGCAAGTAAAAATGCTTCACGCCTGCCCGCCGCATCAGATGCCCAAGCACGCGGCTGTCTTTCCCCTCAGATGTACATACACAATAGCCCCTAGTGTCTGCGTGGAGCGCCGCGCCCTCGTAGAATTGAAGCAATTTTATAGCTTCCAAATCCGGCGCGTTTTTAGTGCGACCAGCTTCGTTCCACTCCAGTTGATGTTTCAATCTCCTCCGCCTCACTTTTTCCGATTTTAAACAAGCTCTACGGGCGGTGTCGGAATTTCTTGTTCAATGGGTCTCCATAAATGCAGACAATATTGATGCTGGTCTACATACTGCGATTGTGCCGGATGGAACTGAATCACCGTTTCCTCAGGCTCAAAAAACAGATTTTTCACCGTGCACATTTCTTCCCATGTAGGACATCTTTTCTGATTCTTCGGCGACACGCTTACGTGCTCCCAGCCTCTGCCGTTTGAGGCGATACAGAATAGCGCTCGGCCATTCACAAAAATCTTAAAGGCCCCATTCTTATCGTCGCCATTGCTCCCGTAGTATTCGCGCATATCCAGACGCCATTTATCCAACGCATGTAGATCTCTCATTCGCTTATCATCCTCCATAACTCGCTGCCTTTTGCTTTTATCGGCCTCTCCATTTGCTCTTGCCCTCATGGCTCACTGCTCCCACGCAAGAGACCCCGCAGCCCCAACCGCTACCCGGGGTTGTATTATTTTCAGTCCAGATACTCTAAACACGCCTTATAGCTCGCGGTGAGCGCGTCAAATGCAGCGGCACTTCCGCCTGCGTCCGGGTGCATTACCTTTGCCATGCGTTTATATTGCACCTTAATATCCTCTGCTGATTCCGGCAGGTCAGTAAATCCCATCGCCTGAAAGCATGGCGGCACGGCGGCGCGCGGCGCCGGAAGCGCTTTCATACCCTCAATCCAAGCAGATAACTGATAAATTCCGCGCTCGCTCATTCGCGCGATATCCTCCAGCGATATTACAAGCTGTGCAAATAAATCGCTTACATATACGATGTGCTGCCCGGAGGCCTCTGCCTTTTTCAAACTATGCTCAAAGCGATAAAGCTGTCCGTGATATGTAAATTCGATGAAGCAGTCCGCGCGCGACCAGTCGTAGTTATAGCTCTCTGCGCCAAGCCGTTCCATCACACGCGCCAATTTTGCTTCATAGTTCCCGGAGTAGATTTTCTTGCTTGGCATCATGCACCCTCCCTGGTCTTCACCGGAAGAACCAGCGCGCGGTATCCGTCTTTCTCCATCTGCGCCGGACGGAGGCGCCCCGCAAAGCAGATTGTCAAATCCTCCTTATCAAAATGTTTGATTGCATCTATCAGGTAAAGGCTGTTGAACGCAATGTCAAAGCCGTTCAGATTCTCAAACTCACCCGCGATATCTTCCGCATAGTTCCCCGTTGCAGATTTAGCCGAGATCGTGCACTTGTCTGTGTCGAAGTTCAGCATAATGACGCACTTATCCTGATTCGTGGCCAGCAATGCACGTCGCAAAGCGTCCATCGTTTCTTTTTTGGGGAGCTTTGCACACATCGGAGGCTGTGAGAGGAACGCCTTTTTGTAGTCCATAAAAGAATCTGCAATGAGCCGCGTCACCATCATATATTCACCGATTTCGATATACGCCGCCGACGCGCTGGCCTCAATTTTTACTGTCTCGGCCTCTCCCAGCGACATGATCGCCTTTGCTGCCACCATTGGCAATATAAAATGGAACTCGCCCTCATGCGGGATTGTTGTCCACACAGAACGGTATCCGTCGCAAGCAACGATATTCAACGTCGCACCGTCTGCGTCGAAAAATATCCCACCAAATGCAGGCTTTTTATCTTCACGGCTTACGGCATAAAGCACATTCGAAATCGCGTTGAACAACGCCTCGGCGGGAATCTCTAAGGCGTGATTTGGACTCTTAGGACGCTGATGAAGCACCATTTTACTGGCGTCAAGCCCCTCCTGTTTGCTTGTGATCGTGCCCGCGCCTATCGTTACCATATCTTTTTCGTCTGACTCAATCGAAATCATCCCATCCGGCAGGCTCTCAATAAGTGCGACTGTCTTTGCTGCCAGCACCGTCGGATGCTCCATAGATGCCGGCAATTTCGCCGAAATCTGCATAATTTCATTGACCGCTGTAACGGTATCGCCGTCAATCAGCATTCCCGCTGGTATCGCTCCCTGCTTGCTGCACGGCACCGCGCCGCGCAGATTTGCGAGTTTTGGGGCGATTTCATATTTTTCGATATACATTTTGAGTCCTCCTATAAAATTCTATATTCCGCCGTGCAGCTGCTCCGGCGTTCGTTTTCTTATGCCTTTTGGCGTGCTGTCATCTCTTCGATGATTGCGTCCAATGTATCAGCGCCGCCCCATATCTGCGCGTGATGCTCCAGGCACGGCCTGTGAACGTACCACAGGCGCCGGGGCGCTGTGCGGCCCACACGTACCATCAGCGCCAACATCTCCCTTGTAGGGCTTTCCTGGCCGCATATAGGGCACCGTCCATAGTGGTACGCGCGATATTCGTCGCTGGTGTTGGCATTCTCCCGCAGCAGCTCTGCCGGATATTCCTGCGGTGCGCCGGGGAGCCACTGATCGCGCAGATTGTTGCGGACAAATACCGGCGTACCATTCGCCGCGGCTATTTCAACGATTTCTTTTGCCCACACGGCTTGCATTTTTTCATTGATTGCCGCTCTTCCACTTTCTGCACTAAGTACCACCCACGAAACGTTTCGGAGCTGCGTATGCCCTGCCGGATTCGCAAATGAGCCGGACACAGGTTCGATCAGAGCGAAGCTGTTCACGCCGTGCGCATTGAACGCCGTATCCTGCGAATTCTCAAGCACCGTGCCATACCAATAGTTCGAGCGCACCGGGAGTTTCCCCGCCCGCCATAACGCTTCGTACCGCCACGGCGTTTTTGTGATAAACATATACCGATGATATGGATACCTTGCGCAGCTCTCAAATACTTCTTCAATCCATTTGTCAGGCACCCACTCCCCGAACATATCTCCCATATGCCCAACCAGAAATCTGCGGCTGACTTTTATAAGGCCCGGGTTATCATCCCTGTAACGGTGGCGCGTCGGAAAAAATCCAAACGGTAGCGCAATTATGTTTCTACCCGAGGAAAAGGGTTCTTCGAGTTCAAATAATCGGGCGTCCTTATCACCTTTGCAGCGCGGATCTGTGATATGATGGCGCACATCTATTGATGCACAAAACGCACGTTTACGCGGCACACATGTCGTGCATTCCCGCATACAGCCCGTAATAGGTGCCCATGCGAAGTCCGCCCACTCCAACCGGCTTCTGTTCATTACCTGTACTCCTTTCCCGTCTTGATATCTCGCAGGTGAATGCGGTTCTGCACTTCGAGGCCCAAACCGTCGGCCAGTGCTTTTACGATGTGGATGTAGTCCTGCACCACTTTCTCCCGGTCAGCAGATTCTCGCGCTATTCCTTTCAACGCCTTGTATGCCGTGGGATCTGGACACCCGCTGGCATTCAGTTTAGGATTTTTTATCATCAAGCATTTCCGCCTTTATGTAATAGTCATATGCTCCGCTCGCTTTCCCGGCGCGGTGCCGCCGTGTCATTTGCACGGTATATCCTGCCTTGAGCAGCATCCGTCCGAGGTCGAGCCGCTCTGGCGCGGTCAGATTGTTCACTTGAATTTCCATACCATCACCCGCACTTGTTTTCTATCAGATCGGCTATCAGCTCTTCCACCAGCAGTTTTCCCGCCAGCTTCCCGTTGCGTATAACAGTCTGTTTTTCTTTGAGTTCTGCGAATTCTGCAAGCCTTAATCCCCTTGCGCGCTGCGCCAGCATCTTTTCGTCATCACCAATACGAGAAGCTACAACACGCTGCCATTCCTCCAAGAAGGGCGCGGCCTCTTTCAAGTCGTCGTACTGCTCGTTCCCGTAGCTTCTCTTTTGCCGAATCGTCCCTCCGGGTTCTACTTCGAGCGTGTACCACGGTACGTCTGGTTTCTCTGCCCGCCGTAAGAACATGATGTAGCTCTCACGTTCTGAGATTCGCTCATAATATCTATCGCTTCGGGGCACGCAATGGTCCAGGAATTCTCCATCTGAAATAATATCTGCGGCGCCCTCAGGGACGCAGATGCAGAAGGTGTCTCCGGCGTACTCGTACAGTTTTTTTGCTTTTCCCATGATTTTTTTGATGGAGAATTTTTCTTCAAGCGCCTGCGCCCGTGCCTCGATAGCGGCTTTTCTTTGGCTCGCTCTGGCCATTGCCTGCTGCTCTTTCACTTGGCTTGCCAGTTCATTGTGCCGGCGTTTAAGGTCCAGCGGGAAACGGACGATATCAAGCTCGAGCTGCAGCCCCAGCTTTTCCGCCATTCTGATATAATCAAGCCAGTCGGACGTGATGTGCGAATCAATCACTTTTCCATCTCCGCCGTTTCTCCGCGTACACTGTCTGAGATATTTCAGCACTTTCCCGGTACCAAAGCGTTTGCCGAGTCGTTGAACTTCGGCGGGAGACCATATCTTTTTCACCATCTTCAAATTCTCTTCGGTGATTGCCAACCCAGCAGCTTTCCAGCTGTGCGCACGTTCCACTTCTTGCAGATCGTGCGTTTTCCCCGCAATCCGCATTTCCTGCCGATTCAAGCCGAATACACCATAGTAGGTTTTGCTCTTGAGATTCAGCCATGTACGCCGACACGCTCCGTAGAACACCTTCAGGAACTCATTGCACCATCCCGTTTTTATAAGTGATTCCAGCATGGGGACAGTCTTTATTTTTCGCCACAAAAGACATATATCCATGATGTCTGCCGACTTATAGTAGCGTTTCACCCAACTCATACCAAGGTATTTTTCTACTTGTTTTTCAAGTCCTTCGTCCATGCAGACCATAGCGCTTCCCGAATACATACCTTGTGAACAAACGAACATTTTTTCGAGGGCAGCGCTCTGTGCCATCACATACTCCGAGCGTTTTTCTTGCCATCTGTACTCACTTTTCCAGTGGATGGCTTTTCTTTTCGTGTCAATGAGGTAAATATCTCTGTCGTAAACTTCCAGATTTGCTTTCTTCTCGTGGAAACTGAAGAACACCAAAAATCTCCGAAGCCATAGACCGTCTGGCGTCTCCTGCGCCATTACAAAAGTGCGGGATTGCTCTTTCCGCTTCGCGCCATATCTTGTATTGTGTGCAAGCATCGGTTTTCCGCACGCCGCACACTTCGTCATGCCAAGGTGTGATAGCGATTCTGCTTCCGTTGTGTATTCCCCGCCGCAGCTGTCACATCGCACATCCTGCACCCACATATTGCCCGGTTCTCCTCCCGGCAAAATCGTTTTCACTTTTCGATTTTTGAACCACAGGAACACCGCGTCGCTGCAACTCTTCAGGATGCGTTTTTCAAAATCGCCAGGCAACGGCGGGAGGCGGTTCATATATTGACGCGTTTCCTCTGCTTGGCGCTGGTTTCTTTCGCTCCGCAAGCGTCGCGACCGAGCGTTTTGTGCCTTATAAATCAGTTCCATCGGGGAGATCTTATCGGTGCATCCGAAATATTCCCGCAAGAGGCGTTCCTCCTCCTGCATAATGGAAACCTCGCGGTATCGCAGGCTACCGCCGTGCTGAGCGGGTTCAACCCATTCCACACGCAAATCCCTTCGATCTGCAGCCTTATTTCCCCGCAGTGTGCCGGTCCACTCTTCTCCGTAGAAGTACCACACAACCAAAGGTGACTTAGCTCTATCCCATACGGCAACCGTCAGCACATCACCTTTGATGTATCGGCCCGCCGCAATGCCCGTTGCGACTGTTGCCCGAAGCGGCCCGGAGCAGGAGACAGGAGAAGCTTTCGGCTGTGGACACAATGCCAAGAATTCTTCCGCCTTTGTCATGCCTGCACCGCCTCTCTCAATTCGGACATGCCGTATTCGTGACCCGCACGCACCTTTACTCCATCAACTTGCGCGATCACATATTCTCTAACTTCGCCCATCTCTTCCCGGGCCAACAGTATCCAGGAATTCATTTTTCCCGTCGCCCGTGGCTCCTTATCACGGCACACATGGAACGGGCCTTGGTCTACGACCTTATTTCTCGTGCGCTCCGGATGCTGCATCATGTATGCCACAGCCGCCATCAGATAGCGTTCTTCGTCCAGCTTCGCAAGCGTCGTCAGTTCCGTGCAGCTGATACGGGTATCTACGCCGTCTTCGTCGATATCCCCGCCTGCCTCCACAATCCAGAATTCGTTCTTGCCATTCCATTGGTAATAGCAAAGGCAGTCGAGAGGATCTTCCGCACAATGAAAACCACCGGCGGCACATTTCGCTTTATCCGTCACGTTACGGCCTTTCTCAAATTGATAGTTCCTGCATACGAGTCCCGGGCCGAATGCCTTGTACGCGATCATTCTCCGTCCGCCCCCTCTCCAAACAATGAGATCTGAATGGCTCCTGTCTCTTGCGGCTGCACGCGCTTTGCCTTCTCCTTTTTTGCGGGCGCCGCTTTTTTCACTTCCGGCTGCTTTTCCTTGTTCGTCTGGCCCACCGGGTCTCCCTTCTCTGGGATCTCGCCCAGCATCGGTTCTTCCCCGGTTGTTATTTCCATCCAAAACTGCACCCTTGCATTTGGGAAATAGAATTGTGCTGCGCGGCGATATACCTCAATATCTGAGATGGAGTATCCCGCGTTTTTCAGCACTTCTGCGCAGCAGGCTTCCAAGGAGCCGCCCGACGTCACCGCTTGGGCAAATTGTGTATCTTTTGAGAATTCCTTTAAGGCCCTTGCCACATGCCCGGCAATCGCCTGTGCGTTCCGCGCTCCTGTGAAAGACGACAATTCTGAGTCTATTTTCATTCTCGCCAGACGTGTGATATCCGTGTTGATGCCCAGTGCTTCCGTTTCCTCGTTCCAAAACGCCTCCCTCTCTGCTGCCGCCACTGCGTGCGCATCGCAGAGTTGGTCGTATTTTTCCCGGTTACCGAACATGCGGCAGGCCAATGCATCGTTGGTGATTTCAAGATTGTGTGTGGTGGGTTCCATAGTCTTTCCTCCTGTCAAAATAGGCTCATTTGCCCGTTTTTTCTTACGAACAGCTCCGCTTCGGGCACCGTCCGGGGCAGTTCTGGTTCCACGATCTCCGGCCGCGTTTCCTCTGGCCCGCTTTTCTCTTCCAAAGGCTCCTGCTTTTTGTCAGTGATCATTGCCATGCAGGAAAGCAACGCCCATTCCACCGGGTGCAGTGTGGCTATAAGCACCCGGTCATCTTCAGCGCCGTCTGCCGTGGTGATTCCTATGCGTTCCCGCAAAAGCCATCCGTTCCACAGGTATACCGGCGTGTACCAGCGGGAAAAGACTTCACATGTAAGAGTATTCGCGTGTTCGACCACTGCCGGGATGCCGTAAAGTGATAGCTGGATATATGCCATACAGGTGCATTTAAAGTCCAAGTCGCACGCCAGCGCCACCATGTTCGCAGCTGGGCTTTTTTTCTCCTTCAGCAGCACTTTCGCCGCCGAGATCACCATCACGCCGCTGCCGCAGGTCGGTTCGCACAGCATGATGTAATCCTTTCCTTCTGGCGGTTCCTGGACTCCGCTTATTTGTGCCATCATGTCTGCAATGCTCTGCGGGGTAAAAAACTGCCCCTTGTACTTGTTGTGCAACTCCAGGTCGTGAAACACTGCCCCCAAGATATCTTTGGGGCCTTCCGTCGCCATCGCTTGGTCTGCCGCCTGTACCAGAACCGTGAACATCTCTGGAAATACTGATTGCTCATCTTTCCGGTAATGGCCAATCGCCTCCATATAGAGCTTTTCCCGTTCTTCCCGGTGTACCGGGTCAACCGCATTGCTGATGGCTGTTGCTGCCATAGTTAAGAAATCGTTGAATACACTCCATGTGCTGTACTTTGCACCCAAGCCTTGAATCATCTTCACCAGCTTTTTCTGGTGTTCGTTCAGCATTACTACCTCCTGTATCTCTGTGTCAGATGCGGCAAATCCCTTTCGCATTCAATCCCGAGCATCGCGTCCAATTCGTCCGGCGCATTGTACAGACAAGTCATGAGATATGCCACGGGGTTTGAAATGTCTTTATCAGCTGCATTCAGCCTGTCCAGCGCCAGCTTTACGGCGTCTGTATCAAGGCGTTTGAGTTGGGATATGACCTGTGTCCTCGGGAGTCTTTCTCCGCGTATCTGCGTGCTCTGGTTGCGTACCATGCGCCGTAGAGCATCTTTCAACGTGTGTCTCCATGGCTTTTCTATCTCATTCCAGTCGATTTGTTCGCAAATCAGAGTGTATTTGCTTTGCAATGCTATCTCTTCTTCCGATGCTGGCGTAGCGCGAGGCTGTGGGGTACACTCTTGGCCCAATAGCTCAGGCACGAACGGGATGATGCGATATATCGTGGGTTTTCTTCCGCCTTGCTCGAAATATTCGATTCGCTTGCAATCTGCGAGCTGTTGGCGCGCACCGTAAATCGTATCCTTCCCATATCTTGTACGCGTTTTGAGAAGATCCATAGATGCAGGAAACACATCCGGCCACATCGCTTTATTTGCAGTTATCATGAGCGCGTGCCAGAGGGAAATTGCCGCCGGTGAAAGTTCATTGCCTTCCAGCCATGCGTAAAAAGCATTGATTTCTGAGATGTATTTCAGGCGCTCACCCCCTCCGGCGCGCCATTGACCGTTCTATTCCGTCCGGCGTGCCTCCTGATGTTGGTGCAGGTAGATATACTCGCCGCCGCGCCGGATATTACGGCATATGAATTCGTCGGCCTGCTGCCGTGACAGATGCGTTTCCATTGCGCGCCGCTCATATGTGTATTCTCCTGCAAATTTCTTCGCTGCTACCGCCTTGCGGATCTCTTCCTCATCGTGATTTGCTTCGACCAGATACAGGTCATACCCCGGCGCGGAGATTTCCCGCAAACTGCCCGTGTCCGTGGCATAGAACGCGCGCTCTCCATCTTCGAACCGCAATTTATATCCACAGTTCGGCACGTCGTGCCAAAGTCGTACCGGCTCCACCGTAACCGCTCCGTAATCGTAAACGTGTCCTGGTTCAACGACGTCAATATTTTCCGCAGGTACAAGCCGCGCCAGCTCTGGCACAAGCCAACTTCCCGCGCCGAATCGGAGCGTCGGCCGTTCATGCGCCAGCGCGGCCAGCGTAGTGCGGTTGAAGTGGTCTCCGTGGATGTGTGTCAGCAGCACCAGCCGTAGGGCCGGGTATGCCCCGGCCAGCGCCTTGAAGGGCACGCCGCAATCTACCAGCAGCCAGTAGTTGAGCAGCACCGCATTGCCCTTGCTGCCTGTGGATATAACATCACATGCGATCATTGCCCCGTTTCCTCCTACAAATCGTCCATGCTCACCATGACCGGCTCTTTCTCCGGCATACGGATAGCGTCTGCGACCGTCTCACGCCGCTGCCCCTCGCCGAGCGCGGCAGGTTCGCTCACCGTTGCCGCTTCCGGCTGCAGCTCCGGCATGTCTTCCCTTTCCGGGAGAAGTTCTGCATTGATTTCCTTTCCGTCCGCTTCATAGGCCCGTTGAAATTCAGTGCTCATGCTTCCCCAATGGCTGATAAGCTGGCGCAGCATGGTCTTTTTTCCCATAGCGTCGAAGTCCTTATACCAGAAGCTGCTGTACTTCCGCATGTCTTTCTCCGCCACCTCGCCGCGCTGTATCGCATGATACGCTTCCACATTAAACGCGGGACTGTATCGGTCGGCATGCTCCATCATTTGTTCAATGCTCCAGTACATGGCTTTCATAAAGCCGTTCAGCTCTTCGAAAAAGGCATAGTACCCGATTGTCGGAAGCTCACGTCGCTTCTCCCAATTCAAAATTGGATGCACCTTGATTTCTTCCGTGAAAGGATTATAGCTCTCCAATTCGCCCGCTTTGACCTCAATGACGTTGATATGTCTGTACACGCCGGAACGCTTTGCCAGTTGGATATAGCCTTTGTACCCGAGGACGAATTGCGCCTTGGTTTCAGTCTGACACATCCATTTTCCCTTGCTGTCTTTGAGATGCTCACCATTCTCATCGTACAGCCACAGTTTTTTGCCGTCCGGCCCTTTCAACGCGTTTTCAAAGGGGATCATGTAAAACTGGCCAAGCTGCGGGCTGGGCGAAAGGTTCAGCGCTTCTCCCAGCAGCGCCGCGGTAAGGACGGAACCGGCATCACAATCCTGCAAGCCCGGGTTGACGGCCACAACGGATGAAATACTCGCAATGAATCGGTTTGCCCGCGCAGGATCATTCAGGGTGTTGCGTATAAGGTTCTGATAGTCTTGCTGAGTGATTGCCACCGACCACTTCGGTTTTTTACGGCTCCCTACCTGATTACTCAAAATCGTATCCTCCCTCAGTCAAAAATTGCTTCAGTGCGCGCAGCTCCGTGCGTGTTCCGCGCACCGTAAAAGTCAACTGTAAAATCTCCCTGTTGGATGGGACAGGCTCTTTCTGTGCCGCGGGCGGCGCCATCTCCACCGATGCATCCATCCTCTGCTGGACCGTTGTTTCTTTCGGTGGTTTAAATGCGGGCGGGGCCGGGTTTGCCTGCGGCGGGTTTTGTTCGGCACACTCCGCGCTGACCTTGGCCGCAGCCGCGGCTTTCAGCGCCTTTTCCGCCGCGATGCGCTCTTTTTTCTCCTTCTCCTTTTGAAGCGCCTCATATCGTCTTTGTATCAGCCTTATGGAGTCCGCCAGAAGCAAAGTTTGCTTGTACTCGACCATGATTTCATCGGCGTGCTCCTGCGTCTCTATAAGGCCGATTTCCGACGATATGCGGGACACAAAGCTCTTTGCCTTTTCCTTGAGACTCTTTTCGCTGGCCGAGAGCGTCACAGTTATCTCTGCCTGCTCGTACTTGAGCCAGTCGATATTCGCCGCCACGCAGCATTCTTCAAAATAGGCTTTAACCTTTTCTTTTTTCGCTTCTTTCAGGCCGTTCTCAACATCTGCGATCTTGCTGCCCAGTTGCTCGTTTGCCGGACCATACACATCCGTAACGCAGGTCTTATAAATCGCTTCCAGCTTCTCATACGGCTCCATTACAGCTTTCTTTGCGGCGATGCGCGACTGTTCCAAAGCGCTGAACTCGCTGTTTAGTTCGGCCCGAACCTTTTTCACCGTTTTAACGGTCTCCTCCGAAACGACCATTTGCATGGCGTCGGCCACACGCTTTTCAGCTTCTTCCTTTATCAGGTGTAGATGCTCCTCAAACTCCGGGAGTTGCTTCACGATTATCAAGCGTTTCTCGTTTACCTCTTCCACGATGCTCTCCTTTCAAGTCTCTGCCGCGCATACCGTGTATCCCATTAGCGCCAGCAGTTCCACCGTACTCATGCGCTCAACGCATTCCAGGTGATACAGCGTTCCGTCTATATCCACCATTTCCTCCCCATGATAGATTGGCTGCGCACAATCTGCACAAATCCCGGCCTGCGCCTCCTCCCGCGCGTTCGGGCAACCAGTCAAGCATGGCACATGCCCGCACTCACAACACATCTTCCTCTCCCTCGCATTCTCCGGGCTGCGGATATGCTCCGCAGGTCTGCACCTGCAAGAATATGTACGTTTCCAGTCCCCGGTTTTTTATCTGGCTGGCATTCTTCATGAGCGTGGCCGATTGTCCAGTTTCCTGTGTGAGATAGCCGTAACGCCTGCACAGCTCTATGACTTCCTCCCACTGCTCATCCCTGCGCGCCGCCAGTTCGTTGATGCCCTGTTCCGTCATCCGCAGTCCCTCCCGAATAAAGAAGTGCCGCCGGCATATTGCTCCGGCTCAGGCAGCGGTGTGCGGCGCGGATCGCGCCGCCTGTACTCTGCCGGCCGGGC
>OAZW01000448.1_pt1 | contig 40933 bp, 64 predicted proteins | sample 1495231 | NCBI WGS metagenome assembly OAZW01 (sample SAMEA2580062, study PRJEB22360) | human gut metagenome | reverse complement strand
CGTCCGGTGCGCCTACATCGCAGCCAACGAGCAGCGCCCCGTTAATACCTAGTTGAGGATATTGCTCAAGAAGATTTACACCGGTTACCAGCGGCACGCCAGAAAGAAGCGGTTCGCCACTGCTATCTTGTACATCCAGAATCCAGCCAGCAGAATCACGCCAAATGACTCTCAGCGTGTATGTTGTCTCTGCTAACTGAATGCGAAATAGCTGGTTATCCGGCGATAAAGGGATTTCAGTTACATTCATTGGATACCTATAGAGTTACCAAGACTGGTTCCTTTTAGTCCATCAAACCACCCTGTTGACTTAATTACCGATTCATTTACTGGGGTGGTGGATTTAGTCCCGGAATTCTGCACCGCAGATGTACTAACCCCGTCCTGCATATCGGATTTATCAGCAACGGTGACATTTTTTGTATGCGTTATGATGACTTCACGCAGGGTAAGCGTGCAGTTCAGCACGTTCTCGCTGGTTTTATCGGTCGTCACCTCAATGGCACGCACCAGCATATTGGTGTACACCCTCTTCCCGGTAACCACATCGAATGGCACGCGCTCAAGCTGCATATCCAGCAGCTTTTGGTATGTTTCTTTTGGGCTAAGCCCGGCGCTGAGGCCGATTGAAGATGTATCGATGAAGTCCAGCAACGAACCGCCACCAGCAAAGCCGCATTCCATTGTGACTTCGCTGGGACGCTTATACGCATGATCGGCGATGAAACCCGACGCGCTATTCGTTGTTGGCTTCTCCACCGGATGCTCAGTAATTTCGAGCGCATCAGAATGCTTTTCGGAGACGACCACGCTGGGGATCAGCAGGCCAATTCGCCGGGATTGCTGGCGAAAAATCGCTGATAAAATATCCATTATCTCGGTCCTGCGGGGAGTTGCTGGGTTAACTGTGAATTCACGCCCTTTTGACGGTCAACAGTCAAACGGGCAGCTTCACGCGGATCGGAAACACCGTGGATGTTAATATTCGTTTCCTGCTGAATCACCGGGGCGCTGGTGGGCATATTGCTCATTACTTTCGGAATGTAGTTGCGCGTTTCCTGCGGCATTAGCCCCATTCCATAACGCTTAACATTCCCGATCCCCCAGTTATATGATGCCAGTGCTTTGCTAAGGTCTCCGCCGTTCTGCCGCAACAGCTGGCTGAGGTACTTAGCGGCTGCCTGAGCTGACTTTTCCGGGTCGAATACATCATTGCCACGCAGGCCCATGTCGCGCGCCGTGCCATCCATAAACTGAAACAGACCTTTCGCGCCAGCGCCTGAAACGGCGAACTGATTACCGCCCGATTCCGTTATGGCCACGCTGCGCAATAACCCCTCCGGAAGCCGGTAGAGCTGTTCCAGGTTGGTAAACATCGGCTGCATCCATCCCAGCAGTTCAGAGCCTGCTTTGGTTGGCTGTGGCCGCTTAACTGACTGGCCGAGCTGTTCAGGCTCATCATCACCGAACCAGCCGCGCACCGTTCGGCCCACGCTGCGAGGATCGAATCCCCAGTGCTCTTTAATCCAGTCGGCGGTTCCGTTGGCGCTGTCTGTTACCATCGGCATCGCTGACGGATTTTCGCTGCCCTGATTAAGCATCTGTTTGCCGATGCTGGCGGCATCAGCCCAGCGGCCATCTTTAATGGCGTTGAGCAGGTCGGCGATCATGTTCAGCATCTTGCCGAACTCACCCATTTGCGAAATGAAGTTGCTAAAATCCCACTTTAGGGACCATGACTTGGGGTCAATACCGAGCAACTTAGCCAGCGCTTTTGTCAGGTCCGTAACAGTCTTTTTCAGGTCACCAATCATTTTGACGGCCTGATCAATTTCAGTCTTCCATTTCCCCCAGTCAATCAGGCTTTTGCCACCTTCTTTCCACGTCTGGTAATCATCAAAGAGCAGACCAAGTGCAATAATAAGCGTCGTTATCATGCCCAAGGGTGATGACATGAAAGCGGTATTTAGCAGCCGCCATGCAACCAACAGCCCACTGAACAATGCGATAAGCTGCTGCGTGGCTGGGTTCAGCTTTTTGAACCAGGCGATCACACCCTCAACAGCTTGCCCAGTTCGCCATAACACGCGGGTAATCGCGTCACCTGCCCAGAGAATTCCTTTGATGATCTTCGTGATGACCGCTTCAATCTTCGGCCAGTTGTCGAGTATCTGCCTGCGGAAGTTATCAATGCTGCCAGCAAGGCCACCAGCTAGGTTAGAGCCAATCTTGTCTTTCGCCTGTCCAAGCGTCATCGTCAGATTACGCATGGAGGTCATGAAAATATTGGACTGTTTAGCCGCTGACTCAGCATTAAAACCAATACGCTTTGCCGTCAACGCGTACTCAGAACTGAGCTGCCCCATCCCTCTGCGCATCGCCATCAGCGTGTTTTCATCGATGCCGAGCATCTGCGCGTATTGCTTCGCGCGGTAATACGGCATGTTGTTGAGCTTTTGCCCAACGCCAGTAAAGATGGCAGCAGTATCACGCATCTTTCCGCTGGCATCGCGGGTCTGGACACCAAGACGGTTCAGGAACCCTTCCGCCCCCGGATTGCTACGCATGAAGCCAGCCAACCCTTCGAGGGAGGACATGGCCGACTCAGCGCTGGCGCCAGTTTGCGATGCGGCATAGCCCAGCGCTTTGATGCCCTGGACGCTGGCCCCCGTCCGCTGGGATGCCCAGTAAATTTTATCCAGACCATTCGCGATCTGGGTGGTAAATCCGACAATGCTCAGCGCTGCGCCTTTCACCACCGCGCCGACCTTCAGAACGTTCGCGGTAACGCCTTTCAGCACGGCTTCAAACTTATTAGCGCCAGCCTGATCGATATCGAATCCCAGCGAAACAAGGAAATCTTTAATCGTATCTGCGTTACCGCTCATTGGCCGCTCTCCATTTATCTACCCGGGCGTCGTTATCCTCGCGCATGTCGAGGTAGTCATTGAGAAGCGCGATGCGGCAGAGGTCTACCGCACCGCTGTTAAGGTCTTTCTGGTCAATCTGGAAGGCAAGCGCCGGACGAAGAATAAAATCTTCACCGCCCGGCAGGCTGTTGAAGGTTATTCCGCTGGCGGGGTGGGCGTCTCGCTGGTAGGGAGTCCTTGCAAAAAATTTCCCAGCGAGTCGGCGACCACCCGCGCCACCAGTTGCAGCATGGTCAGCAGGTCGATATCGTCAAACGCCATTTCGCCATGCTGGCAGACCGGCACCCAGCCTTTCATGTGCTCGCGTGAAACAACGGAAAGGCAGGGGAACAGGATAGCGTCCACGTCGCCATCGCTCAGATCGGACACAGCATTGGCAATCTTTGGCAGGATGGTAGCCATCGCGCCTTCGGTGTCTTTGCTGCTGATCTTCTCCTGAACGCTCCGAAAGTCAGAAACCATCCCGGCCAGCACCGGCAACAGCTTGCGGGACACCTTCAGCTGTTCGAAAACGCTGAGCTTTGCGGTGCGATATTTCACGCCTTTAATTTCGAATTCCATGCGTTAAAACTCCCCGAGCAGCTGGTCAATCTTGCCGCAGTCGAACACCCAGGAAACAGTCCCGCCCTCTTTGGCGTTATTGAAATCAGGCTGTTTCTGGAATGCGCACGAACGCGCAGTAGAAATATCACCCGATGCCGTGTTGCGAATGACGATCACGTTATTGCCCCAGGTGGCAGAGGACTGGCTTTGCGCGTTATACGCCAGAGACAGCTTCTTGTTCACCGGGGAGGTTTTCAGCAGCGTCACCGTAATGGTGCCTGACTTATCGGCGTGCAGGCTGTGCATCACTTCGCCATCGGCACCGATGGTCATAGTGTTCTTGTTGCCGCCCATGGTCTGGGTGATACCTTCCTCAGAGTTGGCAGAACCCTGACCAAGATCGATAACGCCGGTCGGCCCGGTGAGCGACGCGGTTACATCGAGAAAAGAATAAGTTGCCATTTATCGCTCCTTAGCGAACCACGTTGATCTGCACATCGGCATAATGAACTGCGCCAGCCAGCTTACAGGCCACCTGAATTAACGGTGCTTTGCGAGCTTCTCGGTCGGCCTGCGCCTGTTCTGAAAGAGGTTGCGCATACACGTAATAACCTTTGGTCAGCGTATCGCCGGAATTCAGCTGTCCGATAGGTCCACCATTCCACACGCCAGCCGCTACCAGACCGTTCGTGACGGACTGATCCATGGACTGTTCAACGTTGGAAAGCAGACGGGTCACACCGGCATCAGTCTGCGGAATTTTGGTGGTGCTGGTGTAAAGCAGGTTATAGAGGTTGGTCTGAACGTAGTTCTGCAACCAGTCGAGCCCGTGGCGCTCGTCGAAGAAGTCACCGTTCGCCATGACGCCCTGTTGCAGGATCGCCGTGTCGTTGGCGTAGTACACGAACACGTTCGCATTCTTCGCATCCACAGCCGCCGCCTGTCCTACCGTCAGCGTTTCGTAGGTTACGCTCGGTTCCTGTTTGAATTTCAGGGTAATGGTGGTATTGCTGCCGTTGAAATTGACAGTAAACGCGCGACCGAAAGCTGAAACAGCCGCATAAGGGCTGCTGGTGGAATACTGAACAAAGGTACGGGAATACTTGCCAGCCTTTAATTTCGACGCAACATCAGTCGTCGAAGTCGTGCTGATAATCTCGGCGTCAGCAGATGTTACCCCGAAAATGCGGCTCAGGCTGGACGCTTCGATGAGTTTAGCAACCTCAATCACGTCATCAGCATCAAGCACATCGCCACCAGCGACAACATCATCAGCGACAACCAGCCCATACCAGTTGGTATATTGCAGGCAGGCATTAACGGCTTGCACGATAGTTTCAGTATCTCCACTCTCGGAAGAACTCAGCGTCTTCGCCCAGCGACCAACATAAACCTGTGTCGGCTTCGGTGACTGGCTGAAGAAAACCTGCGCTGCTTTATATTCCGGGCTGTCGACACCGAAGTCTTCGCCAATGTCCTCAATGGAAGCATATAGGCGAGTACGTTCTGTCACCGGAATGACAGTGGAAGAGCCAAGGATTAGCAATGCGCCGAAGTTACGACCAGTAGCCGCTTTCGGCGAGATGATCACATCAACGTTTACAACGTTGGATACAGGTAAGCCCTGCGTCATAGTTTATTCTCCAAAAAAGGTGACTGGCACTTCCACCAGCGATTTGATGCCATACTCGCGGACAACCTTCCGGCGCAGTCGCACCGTCATGTCGTAACGGCGAACCCATTGCTGGTTGATAAGTTCGGGGAAGGGAGTCAGACCTGTGTAATCGCCAAGAGACAGCCCCAGCGCATTCAGTGCTGCGTTGTTCTGCGGTACAGATATACCGTCACGAAACCGGGACGCATACACCATCCCCGCCGGACCATAGAACGACGCCATGCACTCGAACGTTTCATGCCTCCAGAGCTGAGCGCCCTCTTCAGTCTGCCCGGTGAATGCAGGGTTGTTATCAATGAGCAACCCGGTAACGCCAAACGCGCACCAGTTCGTTTCAACGGGTGGCAGTGGCGGCTGATTTTTCTGCCAGCGCGGACGAACCATCCCGGCAGACAGACCGGAAACGTTACGCATCCACTGGCTTAACAGCCTGTCGAGCGCTTCGTCATAAGCCGGATCGCCGCTGGTGGGTGTCAGCCAGCCGCGCTCTGTGCTGGTGTTATTACTCAACGGGAGTACCCCCATCAAACGGCAACAGTTCGCAATGCGCCTGGACGAAGCCAGCACCGTAAGCGGTATACGGGTCGACGAATGTCACACGATAATCACGGCCCTGATACGTCACGATATCGGCATCACGGCCAGTCTGCCCCTGTGTCAGCCGCTCAGTTGTCACGATGAGAATCGCGCCGCTGATAACCTGCCCGGCCTGCATGCGGCGGTTTTCCAGGGAGCGGTCAACAGTAACAACCCCGGCAAACTGCGTTTTAACTTCGCTGTCGCTGCCGATCCCGTCATCGTCCACCGTTTGCGCGCGACGCGTTACCCACAGGTTGAAGTCGCAAAAATCGGGGTCAAAAAGCACGTCTGTTACATCAAGAGTCGGCATCTTTATCCCTCACAATATGGGTAATAGCTCTGCGATATTGCCCGGTGTCGATTAGCGGTTTCACCAGATCGGTTCCAGGAGACTCACCAGCAGCGCGTCGGGCAAGCTCAGCTTTCGCCCCTTTGCGACCTCGACGTGCGCGGGCTTCAACGGTGCTATCAGCAAGCGGTGTAAAGCCGGTAATAGTCATGTAACGCCTGACGCCATTAGCGGCCAGCGTTCCGGCACGGTTGAGCGCTCTTTCCGCCCCCACCGCATTTCCATCAAGCGCAGCCTGCGCCGCTGCTTTGAGCTGCGGCACTGTCTGTTCCTCTACCGATTTAACGCCGGGGGTCAGGTGCGGGCGTGGGGGGATGTTTTGCGCTGGTGAGCCGTATTCGTTGACATAGCCGATCCCGGCATTACCAAACTGAACATCTTCACGCTCGCTGTCTTCCGAAGGGATGCCGACCAGCACATCCTTTTTGGTTAGCGACCTGAGCGCATCCAGAATGGCCTTAGCGTTATCCACCCTCGTTGTTACACCGCTTTTGAAACTCATAGCTGGCGACCACCTGCACCGAACATCGTGATCAACTGATAAAATTCAACGCCATATCGGGTGTTATTCCAGAAACCTGCATCAGGATTCAGCGTCGCGCTGGTGTCATAGCTGACGCTTACCTTGTCAACGGACTTAGAGGATTGAACACCATTGGTTGAACCGCCCGGACCACCAGCCAGCATCGCTCTGCTGTCTGCCGCCCAGAGCGTCATGTAGTGCGCAACGAACAACCCGGCAAAGTACGGAAACAACTTTTTGCCGGTGACGTTTTCGCTCAGCAGTTCATCGGCCAGATTCAGACGAAACTGGATTTGCGCTTCGGGATATTTGGCAGGGTCAACAAACTGCGGGAAGTCGCGGCGAAAATCACTTACCGTTGGCAGACTTTGATTCTTTGGCATTTTTTACCTCGTTACGCGCGTCTGTGGCTTTGCCAACGGATACTTCCGCGTGCGCACGAGTGAACCAGTGCGTGGCAACGTCTTCCTCCACTGCATGACGGCCTTTAACAAACTCGCGCCGCGAACCGTCGGGAAGCGTGAGCACAAACGGGGTATGTACGTGTATTACTGCATTATTTTTTGCCATTGGGTCATCCTTAATGGCCCCGCAAGGGGGCCATATGGCTGTTAAATGCCATCAACGTACGAAATGGTTTCTTTGTACACTGGCTCAACCGCACCGAGCTTGCCGTAGTAGGTCGCAATCTGATACAGACCGCGATACTGGATAGGAACGCTCTGCAACGGCACCAGCGGATAGCGGACGTATTTTTTATCGTTGGTGTACGCAACCATGCGATCCTTATTCCCCACACCACGGCCTTTCAGCCATTTAACCGCGCGGATATTCAGCGGAACACCGTTCTGGTGATAGCTGATGGTGTTGGTCTGAAGGTACGTCAACAGGGACTGGTTACCCGCAGATGAAACGATGATGCTGGACAACAGAGCAAACTGCTCTGGCGGGATCAGCAAATCACGCGGAACCACAGAGTAACCAGAAGCGGCCCACGCATCAGACAGCACCTGGTTAATGCTTGCGCGGATTTCGTCCGGTGTTGAGGTTGCCCACGTTTTGGCAGCGTTGTTGACAGGAACACCGTTCAGGGTAACAAGGCCTTTCAGGTTTAATGCGGAATCGCCAACATACACCTGCTCGTCGTTGTCCATCTGCCATTTGAGCTGCATCCCGTCGTACTTCTGGGTGTCAATCGGGCGACCTACCTGCTGAGCTGCTGCCAGCTCTACAACGGTCCAGCCCAGTTCCATGCCCCAGAGATTCAGCGGGTTACCGGATTTGCCGATATCCACGTTTACGCCAGCAATAGCGGTTGAGTCTTTGCCTACCCAGTTTTTGCCATTCGGATTTGCGCCAGTACCCGCAGCGGCGAAGCTGGTATTCGTCCAGCTGGAAATGTCATCTGCGATGGAGACATCTTCACGCAGTTGGATATCGCGGGTCCAGGTGTACCCCACCAGTGGCAGGTTCAGCGTCTGGTCGAGTCGCTCCAGCTCCCCGATGAGAAAGGCACCAGAGCTATCAACTGTTGCCTGATCAAAAGTAATCATTCGTCTGTTCCTTAAATCTTCCAGGAGATTTCTGCATTGCCGTTAGCGTCACCGGCCCCTGTGAATTCGGCGTTGGTCAGCGCCACGTTTTTGCCACTGACGGACGTGGACATGAAGCCGCCCAGCGGCACGTCAATGGTTGAATCGAGCGAAACGACCACGTAGACAGGATCACCTTTTTTGATGGTGCTGGCATCGAAGCCAGATCCAAGGTTAACGGTCATGTAGCCACGTTTCATGGCGTCGCCCGGGAAATTCTTATCCGTCCCCACCTGGCGAACCATGTCTGGCTGCGATGTGGTCGGATACGGACGAACGTAGATCCCCTTCACCTTGTCGGCGGTGTCACCGTCCTCCAGCGGCACGAAAAAACCGTCATCATCGTATTTACCAGCCAGCCCATAGGCAGCAAAGGCGTTATCGGATTTAAGGACCACCGGTTCGACGGTTAAGTCCTGCGGGCGAGAGATAGCCCCGGCAATGCCAACAGGCATCCGGTACAGATATGCAGTCATTGGATTATCCTTTGCGGTTAGACCAGAAGTCGGCGTTTTGTTTGTTCAGGGAAGCGATGCTGGTCATGCCCATATTTGGACGTTGTGCATCGCCCGTGGTGCTGCGGGTGTTTCGCCCTTTGGCAATCTCTGACACGGCATTAAACGCCATGTTGACCGATTGTTTCGGCAATTTGCGGATATCCGCATCGCCGACTATCTGGCGAACCAGCGTTTTGTCAGCGGAAGCCAGAACCTCGCGTTTGAACGCGGTCGGTTTCATCTTACGGCTCAGATCGATACCCGGAACGATAACTTCGGCACGCCAGGCTGAGTCACCAGTAATCGTGGTTTCCTCTTCATCGTCCTCGCCGTCACCGGTCGGATTATCGTCAGGCTTATTGTCGTTATCGCCCGTCGCATTTCCTTCCAGCTTAGCCAGCAGGGCTTTAAGCAAGGTTTTGATATCGTCCTCGCCGTCGCCGGTTGGCTCTCCGCCCATTTCCGGCTTTTTGTCCGGCAATGGTTGCTGCGGTGAAAGGTTAATGTTGAGGTTAACGCCGCTCGGCAGATCCCCTTCGTCACCCGTTACCGCCGCTGGCGCAGAGTCCAGCAGTTCGTTCATGGTGTCAGCGTCACCCGTTTTGATGGCCGTGCGCATGCGGGTCCACCAGCTTTTCTTTTGATTTGCCATTGTGTCTCTGTCTCCAATTGCACAACGATTTCCGGCTCTGCCTTTAGGGACAAGAGCCACATGGTTTCCGGTAATATCGACCTGCTCGGCTTTACCTGGCTCGGTCTGCTCGTACTCCGCGTCATAGCCACACGACACTTCACGCAGGCCATCTTCGATAAGCTGAATGGCGCTTTCGTCTTTGACGATAAGGTCAGCCAGCATCAAATCAGACTGATCACCAGTCCCGCGCCGAACGTTCTGAAGATGCCCGACCGCAAGCTCTTTCCAGTTCTCGGGGTTGACCAGCCGCACATCCCCGTTTTCATCCTCGGGATGCAACACCGTGATACTCATTCCTTCGAATGAGGCAAGCGTGGCGGGATGGAATACCTGCTCAGGAGAACGCGTGACGACTATTTCACCGAACTTATCGGGTTTCAGTTTTGGCAGGTCATCAGCACCATAGAGCTGCTTACCTGTTCGTCCTATCGGCACGTCTTTGCACAGCAACGAGCCGTCAGCCAGCTGATAGCGGGTTTCCCCCAGCCGGGTATTGAAAAAATATTTCATGGTTTACCTGCGATTCAGGCGAGATAAGAATGAGGGTTGGGGAAGACGATTTCTTTGTAACAGCGGCAGTTCGGGAGCTCGCCAGCGTGACCGGTCATGCCGTCAAGCGTTGGAGGTCGGCCCCATTCGACAAACTTCCCTTCCATCTCTCGATGAGAATGCCGGACGTCGCCATCTTCGGCTGTACGCCAGATATAACCATTCGAGCCGATTGACAGCGCACGCGCCTGATCGAGCGCGCCGGTTGCGCGCCCAAGCTCAGTCCGGGCGATAAGGTTCGCTCGTGAGCGTGACACGTCACCGGACGCTGCTATCTCTTTCGCGAATGGTTCAGCGCGGCCACCAGACACAACGGCCTCGATGGCCTTGTTCTGAATGTCATACACCCGATCGGCGGCCTCAAGAGGCAGAGATTTGATGTACTTAATTTGCTCGGCGACGATGGATTTCATCACCTGGCCTACCGGGGCGCGGTCAACCATGTTGCGCAGCTCTGCGCTGATGTTCCGGCTGTGTTGACGCCACTGCTTTTCATTCTGGCGCGCAATGTCGGCGGTGAAGCTCTCAGCAACCTTAGTCGCCCAGGGGGTGATGATTTCGCTGTAGCGCTCCAGCGCATCCATTATTTCGGTAACGCTATCATTTGAACCATCGTAGCGCCCATTTACGATATCCCCGACCGCCCGCGCTATCTGCCGTAGGCTCGTTCGATATCGGATCTCCGCCTGGCGACTCTGGCGGTTTGTCGCCAAGTTCGCCGATGCCTGGCGGCGCTTCGTCTTCGGCATTCTCTATGTCCTCGTCGGTAATGGATGCCCCGATGCCGGTTACGTCAGAATTTTCGCGCAAATCGGTCATAGCGGCTTTCAGTGTCATCAGACCATCACCCAGCGCCGTACTGATTGCGTTGGTAGTGTTTAACGCCACCGTTGAGCGATCGACATCAGACATTTGCCAGAGCGGGTTAAACTCAAACGTGAAATCGTCCGGCAGCGGCTTACCGAGTTCCGAGCGGTGCATAATGTCCAGTATCCGGCGCATCGGAATCCGTAAGCGGCGCTCCTGCAATGAACTCACCCGGTCGTAATAGTTGGCGAGGTCTGCATCACCAGTAGAGAAGCCTTTCGGGGATTGACCGAACAGGCGTACCAGCGGGATACCAACGGCACCGCTGATCTGCTCAGCGAACTGCGAAAGAATGTCATCCAGACCACTGAAGCTGTACTGGTGGGTTTCGAAAGTATCTTCGGAATCCATCAGCGTCATGCCTTCATTGCTCTGGAACTGGCGAATCAGATCGATGTTCTTCAGCAGCGCTTCGAACGCGGGGCCACCCAGCGCAATAAGCTCACGGAGTTTTTTCACTTTGTAGGTACGCAGATGCGCTTTGTAGACAAGCTGCGCCGCGCCGACAGTGGCGCTGTCGAACGCAGTAAGCCGATCCCAGATACGCTCTACAACCGACATTCCCCATTCGTTTTCGGTCATCTTCTGCTGGAATGGTAGCGTCACCCCGTCGAAGCGAATCAGGCGGCTGTGATGGATGCGCCAGGCCGGGATGCCCGTTGCAGTGGTCACCACGTCGTAAAACTCAGGTTTGCCGAGATCTGGCCCCATCTCTTTAATGCGACGGGTCAGCACCGGGTTAATCATCCAGCGGTCAAGCGGGAGAATGCCCTTAAACTTGCCTTCTCCAATGGTTTCGAGCCGCAGCGGGGTCATTGGTGCCTGCCCCTCGATCATGATGAAGCCGACCGCGCCGCCGTAGAGGCGAGACCATTTCAGCACGTCGTTCAGCGCATCCCAGATCTGCAACTCATCAAGTTGTGATTCGAGAATGCCGCGATCTTTTGCATCAATTTCCGAAGTAATGCGAATGCCTTTGCGGGTCATATCATCCGGGATAGCGTCGACCGCTTCGCCGATGATCCAGGACGAACGATAGGACCATTCCACCAGCATGCGGTTGCGGCTGGTGAAGTTCGCCCGGTAGGTCGATGCTGAATGCTGGTTAGGCGTCTGCATCCCCACGCGGGCGACAAAGTTCTCGTAGCCATCAGCGGTGGCCTGCGCCGTTCGCTGAGAGGCTTGCTTGTTTCGTGCCATCAGGCCTGTCTCCCTAGCAGCTCCCAGATGTTCAGGGCTGAATTCATTGGCGCGTAGCTGATCATCACCGAGTCGGCGAGGTTCGGCGACTTGGTGCCGTCAGGCTGTTTATCAATAACGATTTTTCCCACACCATTAATGGAATAGGTCGGCTGCGAAAGCTCGATGATGAGTTTATCTTTGAGTGCCATGCTACTGCTGATTGAGATGATTTCGTCCGGGTTGTAAGCCATACCTTCAACCACGGCGCGCCAGGTATTCTGAAAAAGTTTACGTAACCGCCACCAGCTCTGGGCCTTGGCGTTAGCGAAGAAGTCCTTGTTCAGGCGGGCGGCTTGCCCGTTGTCCCCGCGAATAGCTTCATCATCCGGATCAAATACCGCGCCACTACCTCGAAACGGTGTGGCGAGTATTGACGGTCGGCGCGCAGCGTTACGCAGTTCGTTGATAGCGCGTGCATCGCCGCGAACGCCAGCGCCCAGCCCGTCCTCGTCAAAGCGAAACTCTTCGAGGTTGTCCTGTTCGCAAAAACCGAAGACCTTCTCGACGGACTGATAAATGTCGCTGCCCACACCGGACCATTCCCGCACATTCTCCAGGAGGAAGCCATGACGGGTGGAAAAGGAATTTTTGTCCCTGCCTTCGTCGGCGACGTCCATCGCGCCCAGTCGCTTGCCCGTTGGCTGAATACCAAGTTTGATATGCGCGTCGACGGCAGCCTGTACCCAGTCGGACGGGATCAGGACGCCTTCCGCAGATGCGCTGTAGTTCAGGTCAAGTTCCTGCGCCACCACCACCGGATTGTCGATTTTCTCGCACTCCCTGCGATACCACTCTTCATCCTTGCGCGGGTCATCTCGCCAGTGGAACGTGAATACTGGTATTTTTCCGCCGTGGCGCTTCTGCGCGAACGGGTTCGCCATGCCATTAACCGAGCTCAGGTCAATACGGCAACGGGTGGTTTGCGACAGCGCCGCATCAATCAACAGAGGACGCTGGAGGAATGCAGCTTCATCCACCAGGTAGAGCGTGGTACGGTCACCACGTCCGATATTGTCGCCAGCCTCGCCTTTGATAACCGCGCCAGTATCTGGAAACTCAACGCGCATATACGGCGCATGCTTCTTCTCGTCCCACGAACCACGAAACTCGATGGGCAGTGTTTCCACGAACTTTCGCGCCTTCCAGAACAGCGCCTTCGGGTCACCGGTGCTGTCGACGTATTCCTCTTTACGGGAGCCGAAGCCGATGACCATTTCTTTGTTGAAGAGACAAAGCGAGCAGGCCAGTCCGATCGCGGTCCAACTGAGTCCCATTTCACGGGATTTTTCGGTAATACCATTCTCCCGATTGCCCCAGCGTTCCATAATCCAGTGGATCCACTCCTCCTGCTTAGGGAAGAGTAAAAACGGAATGGTCACCGGCAGGCCATAATCAATATTACGCGGGTCCGTTGTCATGCCCCAGTCGATGATGAACTGAGCCGGGTTGGTTCGGTAAAACTGTTTTAGTGCTGGCAATATTTCAGGGTTCTGGCGAATGCGCTGTAAGCGTTCCATCCGCCATTCAAAAACCATCTGGTAATCAGGATGTTTAAAATCGAAGGGAAATGGTAACGGCATACTTAGCCCATCATTTTTTTATACGCTTCTGCAGCCTGCTCCGGCGTTAAGTTGGTAATTTCTGTTCTGACTGGTCCTCCGTCAGCACCAGTCACTTCATTTTTGACATTGTCTTTAAACGCCTGAACAGAAACATGACGCCCGAGCAACTCAAGGTTTTTAACCTTATCAGGCCATTTGATTTTCTTCAGGAGAGCAGCACTATCTGCTGATGCCATCTCGACGACATCCATTCCTGATAGCGTTGTGCGCCATACCTTAGGCCAGTCTTTAATGGGCTTCAGTTCGCCATTGGCAAGCAGAATGTCAAGCACGTCCATCTGATCGATTTCAGTCAGCCGTCGCAATACATAGGCAGCGTCTATACCTACCTCTTCATTGCGTTCAGCCTTTAGCTCAGCAATGCGATCTGCTATGTCAGGTTTTGACAGGTTCTCGCTACCAGTGGCGCGAGCAGTTTTCTCGCTGTAACCCGCCCTGATAGCTGCCTGAGTGGCGTTTAAATCTTTTAAATATTCCCGGCAGAACAGTTCCTGCTTAGGTGTGAGCTGTTTCAAATCACACCCCCGAAACGTTGCTCCAATTTCTATAATTAACGATGTCAGCAATCATGGTCGTCGATACGCCATATTTCTCTGATAAGGATCTAAGCCCCCTACCAATGCTCCCGCGGACATATTCACGTCGAATGCAGATGACATCGCACTCTTTTAATTTCGCCATTCCGTTCTTTTCACCTGAACGGTCAGGGTATGAGTTTCTGCCTCGCCTTGACCTGTCACGATTATTGTCAGCGACAGTACCTATAATCAGATGGTCAGGATTCACGCATGATGGATTATCGCATTTATGCCTAACAACCAGGTCCTTGATGCTATCTAGCGAAATTCCGTTAGCTTCGCAGTATGCGATTCGATGTGCGTAGTGCGGCTTTCGTGAAATGTGCTTCTGCCCATACCCTCGCTTATTTATGTAGCCGGTATAAATCACACACTCTCCGACATACACATCATCCGGATGGGCAAACAGCTCTTGTTTGTCTGTGAGCTTTGCCATTATTGGCTCCGTTTATCCGTTAAAAGGGATATCAGTTAAGTTATCCCGTGTAGGGTATAAGCCATTGTCGAGACCACTCATTGAATGGTCTCTGCAATAACCGATGTCTTTCCATCAGCCCGCCACCACAAAGAATCTTTTTTGCCATAAGGCTGGAGGTTCATCTTTCAGTGGCTGCCAGTGTTATTTCCCCACTTACTGGCTTGGGTTGCTTCGTGGTACTGCCGTAACTGGTGGTGCACAGATTTAGTTAAATCTGTTCTCGCCTGAACTATCTTTTACATACCCGGATTGTGGGGATGTAAATCACGGTTTCATTATCAAGCCCACCCGTAGATGGGCTTTGGAATGGTCACTTTGGCAGTCCGGGGATCGATATTTGCGCCTGCTGCTCAAGCCTTTCGATTCTTGCTATGAGTTGCGGTTTTTTGATCCTGCCCCAGCGGTTCAGCAAGCGTCCTGACATACTGGCAACATCCTTTTCCTTCATGAACTCCAGCATTAACTCGTTGTGCTCTCTTTGGTATGAGTGAGCCATCTCCATCAGCCTGTCACGCATCCAATTAAATGCTTTGATAAACGCCTCTTTGATGGCGGCAGCTTTTTTGCCGGTAAACGACATGATGATGTACATCGCGCCGTCTTTGGAAATTTCATATTCAACATACTGATTACCCTTGTGTTCATAGGTAACCCGCGAAAAGTTGCTGGTTAGAAATTCATCCGAACAGTCTAGCTTTTCGATTTTCTGAATGATGTGGTGATGCTGCTTGTCGAAGTAAGCTGCTACCTTGCGGGAGGTTGTGATCACGCGATCACCAGAAACAACCACCATGTCCCGGAAATCGAGATTAGCCAATTGATGATTCATAGCGTCTTTACCTTTTAGAAAGTGAGCCTGTCTCACAGAAAAGCCGCCCGAGAGAGGTCGCCACCTATAACGGCATTTCTCAGGCTCGCTTACTGAAAGGCTCTCGTTAATATGCGCGTGAGATGCGCTGTGAAATTCAGATATAAAAAGCCCCGCATCGCGAGGCTCATTAAATTGACTTTGTGATTTGCAAAAAAATTATTTCAGGCATTGCGTCCTGATGTATTCCTGCAGGTAGTTAACCTGCGCGGTTATCCTGTCGATTCCACTTCGGAGACGGTAATAATTGAGTTCAGCATCTGCTGTAAGTCTTGGGCTTTCTCCATCGCCCATGCTGCTGGCTCCGGTCGTTGACTTTGCACAGGTGGCGGCGACTTGCAGGCGCTTACGACCAGCAGAAACATCAGCACGGAGACTTTCGATAGTCGCGTTAGCATCAGCAAGCTCCTTTGTGTATCTGGCGTCAAGTTCTGCTACATCACGTTGACGCTTCTGCATGTCAGCGATGATGGATGTGGCTTTGTCGCGCTGGGCTTTGTAGGCGATGGCGTTATCCCGGTAATGATTAACAGCCCATGACAGGCAAACGATGATGCAGATAACCAGAGCGGAGATAATCGCGGTGACTCTGCTCATACCTCAATCTCTCTGACCGTTCCGCCAGCCTCTTTGAATTTTGCAATCAGGCTGTCAGCCTTATGCTCGAACTGGCCATAACCAGCGCCCGGCAGTGAAGCCCAGATATTGCTGCAACGGTCGATTGCCTGACGAATATCACCGCGGTCAATCATCGGTAAAGCGCCACGCTCTTTAATCTGTTGCAATGCCACAGCGTCCTGGCTTTTCGGAGAGAAGTCTTTCAGGCCAAGCTGCTTGCGGTAGGCATCCCACCAACGGGAAAGAAGCTGGTAGCGTCCGGCGGCTGTTGATTTGAGTTTCGGATTTAGCGTGACAAGTTTGCGAGGGTGATCAGAGTAATCAGTGAATAGCTCTCCGCCTACAATGACGTCATAACCATGATTTCTGGTTTTCTGACGTCCGTTATCAGTTCCCTCTGACCACGCCAGCATATCGAGGAACGCCTTACGTTGATTATTGATTTCCACCATCTTCTACTCCGGCTTTTTTAGCAGCGAAGCGTTTGATAAGCGAACCAATCGAGTCAGTACCGATGTAGCCGATGAACACGCTCGTTATATAAGCGAGATTGCTACTTAGTCCGGCGAAGTCGAGAAGGTCACGAATGAACCAGGCGATAATGGCGCACATCGTTGCGTCGATTACTGTTTTTGTAAACGCACCGCCATTATATCTGCCGCGAAGGTACGCCATTGCAAACGCAAGGATTGCCCCGATGCCTTGTTCCTTTGCCGCGAGAATGGCGGCTAACAGGTCATGTTTTTCTGGCATCTTCATGTCTTACCCACAATAAGGGGATTTGCTCTATTTAATTTAGCGCGCCAGTGGCGGTGTAGAGTTTCGGCTTCCCTGCGCGTATGTCGATAAGCGCTGAGATGCCCAGAGCGCATAACCCGGCGTAAACTGACGGCAGATATAGCGCGATCCATTTCATGGTTTGTTCAAAAATCCCGTGAGAGCTATTCATAGGTTGACCTCGCCTGTTTGCGGGTGATGTGTGCGAAACTGGAATAAACCCAAATGCAATGGGCTAAGAGGGGACTAAACGCGGCGGAAAGCGTACGAAGCGACGCCCTTACGCCCTAACTGGCATTCGATTGTGTTCTGTTCAGCGCATTCGAAGCCCTGCTCTGCAAACCAGCGCTTAATACCGTCGTCAGTGAAATACCAGATGTGCTCGTTCTTCCTGAAATGGTGCGAGCGAAGAATGTCTCCGGCATCGGTAAAAATGGGGATCGACACGAAAACAAACTCTGTAGCCTGCTGTACCGCCAGCTCCGGCTCGTCGATGTGCTCCAGGACATCCCACATCGTCAGCGCGCGCCACTGACTGGCGTAGAGGTCAGCGAATGCGCCCCGCTCGTTCAGCCAGGCGATACCAGCCGGATTAATGTCATACCCAAGCGTTCCCGGTCGGGTAGAGACGAACTGACCGGCACCGATACCAACGTCGAGAACAGGACCGTGAAAATGGCGCGCCACCAGCTCAATACGGGATTGCGTTAAGGCTCTGCCTGTTTCGGTGTCGGCAAGCTGCTGATACTTCGCGAAATACTGCTCGTCATACGGGCGTGATGCCGGAACCGGATAACGACCGATGCCCAGCTCCGGGAGGAATACCAGCCCGCTGTTCAGTTCCTGATAAAACGACTTCATTCAGCCATGTCTCGAATTTTGAATCAAAGTTGAAGATGCGTTTGTCGCAATGGTGATCCCACGCTTCGCAGCGACAATAATTGTCCGGGATTGCCCAGCCAACGCGGGATAAATCCATCGCCGGATCGGTGACTATCTCGGGAGCGTTATGCCCACCGCGCCCACCAGCGACAACGTAAACAGGTGTTTTGTACGCAATGGCAGCGGGCAGCGCCCAGCCAACAGGCGTAACCACGACAGCGGCATGCTCAACCAGGCGCATCAGCTCTTTGATATTGAGCTCGCCAGCGTGCATTTTCAGATCCGCCTCTGGTTCTTCACCCACCAGCCACTCTTCCCCGTCCTGCAAATCAGCAACGCTAATCACGCAGAAATGTTTCCGCAGGATTCTCGATGCGCGCAGGAGGTAATCGGGGTCAGGGTTTCGGGAGTCGCTACGCCATTCAGAACGAACCGTTGCCGGACGGATAACGGCGATCGGCTTTTGGTGCGTAAACTGCGACGGGCCAAAGGATGGCAAATCAAGCGCTGCTGGCGTTACGCCGAACTGGCGTCGCATCGCATCAAATATCGAACCGCGCCGCAGATCATACGGTCCGTAAAATATTCGCTTCGTCTGTCGTGGCGATGGCGGCGGATAAAACTTTGCCGAACTGCGAAACTCATTTTTACGCTGCGTTCTGAGCGTGGTGTCACTTCGGACAACTTTCACCGGCAGATCTTCGTAAAGCTCCGGCCATGCCGTCTTAATGAATGTCCCAGCAGGCAGTTGTTTGACGAAAGCGCGCTGGTAAATGGTATCTCCCATTCCCAGCATGCCATCGATGTAAATCGGAGGATTCAGCATGTAACCTCGCTGATCGCAGCTTCAAGAGGTAAGCGACGAAAGCAATTAAGCGCCGTCTGGCGGCTGCTGTTGATGATATTGACGCTTCCACGCAGCTGCGCCGCAACCCGGGCAAACTCGCCATGCCAGCGCTTTACGTTCGCTGCTGTCGGGTTATCGAGGACTGTGTGATCGCCGTGCCAGTGACTACCGTTTGAGATTGAGCAATCGAAGCCCAGAAGGATGATGCTACTGGCACCCAGCCAGTGAGCGAACAGGATTGCTCTCTGCCCCGAATTGAATGTGCCGCTGGTATCTGTCGGGAAGAGGCTCACGCCGTATCGGGTGTGTGCTCTCCGGTTACATGACCAGCGTTCGGGGCCATCGGGCAGCGCGGGAATGTTCACATCCCACCAGCGCAGATCACCCGCGTAAATGTGAGAGCATCCCGGCACCGCGCGCCATGAAGAATTCACCGCAATAACGGGTAATCCAGCGCCAATGGCTTTCTGGCAGTCGTCGTGGGTGAGGGAAGGTCCGGAAGCGCAAATGATCGCCGTGTGCATACGGTGTTCACCTGGTGGCACTGAGCCAATAAAAAAGCCCCTGCATTTCTGCAAGGGCTTGAATGTGTTTCCCACCGCTCCGCACAAGGCATCTTCGCTGGTGGGTAAGCTCTTTCGCCTTTGACGTCCGAGCATATAGGAATTATGCAGTTTCAAAACTCGTTTTCAAGTCATTTTTGCAAGTTTTTGCATTTTCGAAGCCTAATTCCTCTTTTAACGTGAAGAAGACAGCAGAATTGAACCACCCGCTTTCACGAAGGTCATGTGTAGAAGGCCGCAGCGTAACTATCACTGATGAATTCAGGATAGCCAGTGGCTACGGCTCAGTTTGGGTTGTGGCGGCCGGAATCGAACCGGCTTCCATCGGTGCGCTGCCGATTGCAGTACGCGCGGCGGTCAGCTACATGACTAGTATTTTCACTGTCGCCTATCTGCTAGCTCGCCATTGAGTTCACCACAACGATAAGAGCACTGCGCGGCACCTTTCACCAATTCCGCGAGGTCTGCGGGTTCAATGCTCTTACCTGTTGTGCAAACAAAAAAAGCCACCATTGCAACTTAAGAGTCACTAACGGCAGCTTACCTTCTAATTATGGCTAAATGGATAATTGCATGTCAAGGCTTTTAACAGCAACATGCTTAACTTTCTCAACACGTTTACGCATTTTGAAAGCATTTTGCATTGGCTGGTACAAAACAAATAACGACGCTTTCAGGATGTCGTCAATTTCGTTTCTACAGGTTGCCAGTGAAGGTTTTCTCCATCCCTCGCCACCACGTCCACACATCTTGCGTGGCTTTGCAGTCGCGTGATAGTAGGATGCAATTGCTCGCTTAGATGAACCATGAGCGTAGTAGCTGAGGAGGATGCCAAAGGCTTTCTTGTCAATGTACATGACGGAATCGACGACCTGAGAAATCAACATTCCATCATCATCATTGCACATTGGCCTTGTCATAACTCTTCCCGGCTCTACGCTCTCCATGAACTTCGCTATTACGCTGCTCATGCGCTTTTCCAGACGACCTGAATAAACCCATGCGCCCCACAGTTCAAGCCAGCAATTCAGCCAATCGTGCTGTTCTTTGGTGAGGTTTAGTTCTCTTATGCTCATCATCTTCCCTTTTTGCCTGGCGTTACCATCAGGACGCCGTTAACTATTACGTGACGCTCACCTTTGCTGTCTCGGTTGTACTTGAGCACTGTTCCTCTTGCACAGGAAAGCATCCTCGCCACTTCGGTCTGATTGCCTCGTGTCTGGATAAGAAGCTCTGGTATCGTTTGAATTGTGGCGTTCATGCGTTCTCCAGTTCGGTGATTTTTATTCCAAGTCTTCCACCTGGTACTTTCACACCACGAATTACGCGAATGTCATCGAATTGCTCGTCGTCTTCCGCAAATCCGGCGTGGATAAGGGAGTCGAGTAAACTTTTCAGGATGTTGTCGAGGTCGCGGCGGCGGGAGTCTGGAACGTCTGCGATGACTTTGATGCGGAGTCGTGATTTGGTGAAAATGTCTAACTTGAGTTGGCGGATGATTTGCTGAACGTCTTTTCGGTATTTCTGGCCTTTATCGCTGATGTAGTATTGGCTTCCCCGTCTTCGCCAGTAGGTGTTCACCGACGGCGGGTAAGGAAGCACAAACTGATATTCGTTCATGACTTAATCTTCCCCTCCTTCAGCAGTATCGCCTGCGTCCTGATTACGCCTTCGAGGTGGTAAAGTCTGGCGTCTTTGTTGTCGAGATTATGGGTGCGTCGGTCGATCTCCGCGTGGCAGTCACTACAAGCCCATGCGCCGATCAGGTCGTCAGGCTTCATTCCCGTTCCGCAAATTCCAGCCATCCGGTAATGTGCCAGAACTGTAGTTTCAGGGTTGCCATTGCATACGCCGTAAATACGTACCTGGCATTCTCTGCCGCGCGCTTCTTTGCGTAGGTTAGCCATTAAGCAGCCTCCCCTGTTACTTTCAGCATTCCGTTATCGAGCAGCTTTCTGGTCAGCCACTGTTGACCACGCCCGGTGATTTTTGTGGTGAACGATATCTGTATTCCGTGATTTGTGTTGACCGCTGTTTCTTTCACTGTGAAATAGCCGCGATCCATATATTCCTGCATTGGCACATTTCGCCGGGAACCTGAAGCAATAAGGATTTTGTGATCGCGCATCCATGCAAACAGTTTGTTTTGACCAATACCGACAACCTTTGCAAAGTTTCCAATCAAAATTCCGCTGGCCTCGCCAACGCGATCGGCAAACTCAACTTTAGGTGCGGCAATTGCGAGCTGGTTTTCCAGTTGCATTTTCTGCTCAGCAAGATCAGCAGCAAGGCGCAACGCTTCTGGTAGCGTTTTGGGGATATTAACCGCAGCTTCTTCAAGCTCTCGCCAGCGGTCAACAAGGCGAGCGGTGAACTCTGGCGACAACTGGGCAACAACGACAATACTGTCTCGCTTACCTTGTTCGCCCTCGAAGACGTAGAAATCACGCTTCCCGGTAATAACACCTAAATAATTGATTATGTTAGTGTGCTGCAATGCAGGAGGCTTGATAACGCCACGTTTCACCAATCTATCTATGGATACTTTTACATTGCTATGGCGGCTTTCTACCAACTCAGCGATTTCAATGCTTGTCATTTTGATGGCATTGCCATTTATTAACTCATTCATCGTCTTCTTCCTCGCACATTGAGCTATTCGGATCGCTCATCAGTTCTGCGCAGCAATCGGAGCACACGTGAACTTCCAGAAAATGCAGCTTTTGACCGCAATTAGCGCACGTTAAAGCTCGCTCGACACTTCCTTGTTCGTAACTTCGATTTTGGTCAATCACCTTGTTTTCCTCGCACGTTCTCTAAGCCACCGGATATCCCACAGGTGAGCCGTGTAGTTGAAGGTTTTTACGTCAGATTCTTTCGGGATTGGCTTGCGTTTATTTCTGGAGCGTTTCGTTGGAAGGTATTTGCAGTTTTCGCAGATTATGTCGGTGATACTTCGTCGCTGTCGTCTCATGCCGCCCTGTCTCCCCATCGCGCTTTCCATTCGAGAGCCAGTCGCGCTTCGTCTGACCACTTAACGCCACGCTCTGTACCGAATGCCTGTATAAGCTCTAATAGCTCCGCAAATTCGCTTACACGCATCCTGCTGGTTGACTGGCCTATTACCACAAAGCCATTCCCGGCAAGGTTAGGAACAACGTCCTGCTGCTTTAATGCTGCGGTAAACACACACTTCCAGCTTTCTGCATCCAGCCAGCGACCATGCCATTCAACCTGACGAGAGACGTCACCTAAGCAGGCCCATAGCTTCCTGTTTTGGTCTAAGCTACGGTTGCGCTCCTGAATGATCACTACGATTGGCTTGGTTGGATCTGGAAGGATTTGCTGTACTGCGTGAATAGCGTTTTGCTGATGCGCCGGAGATCGAATTTCAAAGGTTAGTTTTTTCATGACTTCCCTCTCTAACAGATTTCAGGTTATTCCACTCCGTTACCGCACTGCGATAATTCGCGGCCGCCACAGCAGCGTGGTTAGCGCAGTAGATTTGGCACCCGTTCTCCATGTCGAATATTGTCGGTGATTTTCCGCATTTACATTTTTTGGCACGCGGTGCGTCTGAACACATTCCGTTAACGGTGTCCATCAGGATCCCCCTCGTTCTTAATCCAATAAAAAAGGGCTACTGTGTAAATAGCCCCTGTTATTAGCTCAGTGATGTAGATGGTCATCAGAATCCTCCTTTCTTCTTGGATTGCGGTTCCTCGCGTTCACGGCGGCGCATTTCAGCGGACTGTTGGTCTGTGTCATAAATAGAGCCATTTGCCTGAATGCAATACACCGTGCCGGTATTGCCATGACGATTGAGACGAAGGATTAGTTCGGTTTCACCAGGTGGAACACTGTCATCAAAAGCACCTTCACGATGGATCCCCACCCAATAATCGCAATCCTGTTCAATCTGCCCTGTATCTCGTGAGTCACTTGGTAATGGGCGTTTATTGGTTCTGCTTTCCAGTGCGCGGTTAAGCTGCGTCAGAAGCACAACAACGCAATCAAGCTCTTTGGCAAGGTTCTTCAGTCCTTTGGTGATCATGCCGTAAGCAAGGTCGTTGCGATCGGCCTTCTCAGCAGTCATTAGTGTCAGGTAATCGACCAGAATCATGCCAACACATCCTTTTTCTCGCTTGATTCGACGACTTTCGCTGACTATTTGAGCCAGAGATAATCCCGGCGTGTCGTCGATGTAAAGCAGGTCGATTTCACTCAAGCGATTGGCTGTTTCGATCGCCCTGTTGAAGTCACCATCGTAATCACCCTGATAGCCGTCATCAGCGTCATTTGTCGCCGGAAGGTAAAAAATATTCGGGTTAACACCTGACTTCTGTCCTACCAGTTTTTCCAGTATCTGGTCACCGGGCATTTCAAGGCTGAACATCAGAGCGGGCTTTTTCTCATGCACTGCGCAGTTGATTGCCATCTGGCTGTATAGCGTCGTTTTCCCCATCTTAGGGCGAGCGCCAATGACAAACAGAGAGCCTTTCACCAGACCTTTCGGTGACAGCATCCTGTCCAGCGATGGGATCCCTGTGCTCATTCCTCGTTGTTCGCCTGACGGGTCAAATCGCTTCTCAAGGTCGCTAACCCAGTCTTCCATAACCTCACCAAATGAGCGAAGGCCGCGACGCGATCCGGTTTTTGCATGGTCTGTCAGTTGCGTGAAAATCGACTGAATAGCTTCGTACTTCTGCGTCGCAGTCATTCCGTTGCGGGAATAGAGCAATTCCGTCGCTTCAGTCATGCGGTTGATGGCGTAGCGTTCCATTGCGGTTTCGCGAACCTGCATTGCATAGGCAACGATGTTTGCGGCGCTTGGCGTGTTCTTTGCGATCTCAGCTATATAAGCAAAACCGCCAACAGACACAGTTAACGATTTACGCTCCAGTTCATCGAAAAGCGTCAGGCCATCTACTGGCTTTTGCTCACGGTGCATTCTGGTTATTTCTTCGAAAATGATTTTGTGTGGTCGGCTGTAAAATGAATCAGGCTTCAGCATCGCCAGAACTTTCTGGACGCGCTCACTGCTGTCATCATCCAGAAGCAATCCACCAATCACCGCCTGCTCTGCCTCGATGCTATGGGGCGGCGCATAAAAATTATCGGTCATCGTGTTCACCCTCACGAACTTTCAGGTAGGTATTATCGTTAAGCAGGAAATCAAATCCCTTTTTGTGCCAGACAGTTCCGCGTTGATGGTTTGGACGCTCTTCGAACATCCATCGGCAATTTTCGCCTACGTAGCTCAAATAATTTCTCCAGTCCTGCATCGTGAACCCATGCCCGTCAAGCTGGCGGGTTATCACTCCGGCTTTGCGCCAGAACGTTCGGATCTGGTTTTTACGCTTGTCATTCAGTGCGCGGATTCTTGGCGCTTCAGGAAGGATTTCGTGGTAAGCATCGACAACATCCTGACAGCTAACGGAAGGTTTTTTCTTGTCAGACTTTTTGTCTGCTGCGGTACTCTCTAATACGTCAGTATTAGAGATAATATTATTATATTCTTTATCTGTGGTAATTTGCTGGTAATCTGCTGGTACAGTATTGCTTGCAGGCATTGGTATTGCTGGCTTTGAGGTGGTAATTTGCTGGTAATCTGCTGGTACAAAATTTGACTGATAATCGTCATATTTCTCTACCGAGAAAACTGAGAATTTACCGTGTGAAACCCAGTCAATCATGCCGAGTTTTTTGAACTTTCTAAGCAGGTACTGAACGCGATCTGGTTTGAGTCCTGTTTCAAACGCCAGAGAGTTTCTACCGCCAAGTAGCTTCCCTCTGCCTACCAGAATTTCTCCTGCGTCAGTCATTACATACTCAGGCGTATGCTTTGCTTTGAGGATTAAGTGAACCCACAGATGCGCAGCTTCTGCGTCCTTGTAAAACGGCACATCCATAATTTTACGGTGCAGCAAGGCATACCCCTTACCGCTGCTTTGATGCGGTTGTTGTAGCCTTCTGGCCTCTCTGGCTTCGGCTAGATTAGATATGTTACTCATGACCTTTCTCCTTCTGCATCAGCTTCACTTTTTCCAACTCAGCCCGGAATCGACCAGGCTGCTTGAAGCTGGACAGGAAGCGATCACGTAGTATGTGTTTGTGAATTTTGTCCTGGTAAGGACTGAGTTGTTTTGTCATAATGACTCCTGTGGATTGATCCAGTCTTTCTACATCAGGCCTCGAAGAATTCGCCGTTCTTCGGGGCTTTTTCTTTTGTCAGCATTCTGGCTACTTTCTTAGCCAGTTCCGCCAACTCCTCGTCTTCAACACCCCATTCAAGAACAGCAAGAAGCATTCCCATTTTGGGGATGAAGCTGTCTTTCCATCGCGAAATTTGCGATTCATTAATCCCTAACGCGTCGGCAACCTTTCGCTGACCACGTACAGCAATTCGATTTAGGATGTTGCTTGTAATTGCATTCGCTTTCTTGCGAGTACTTGTAAGTTCCATATGTAAGTATTTCCTTAACAAATAAGAAGTTATGCGCATCAACTTATGCGCGTTGTATTCCCGCATTTCGGCGGGAATGAGGACCATGACTGTTAAAGAGCAATTTGCTTATGCGGCGTTCTTACGCGGCGGGAACAAGCCATCTAGCGTTGTCTTGCTCCCCAATTTATTCAGCGCCTTTACCAGGCTACGGCACGACTCTAAATCTGGAGTCCGGATACCTGACTCGTAGTTAGCTAAGCGGGACTGGTTCCAGCCACACGCGCCTGCTAACGCAGATTGAGTGATGCCAAGCTTTTTCCGTTCGTTGGCAATGTTGTTCATAGGTTTCCTTAAGAGCTAGTTCACTCAGTCTTTATTAAACACACATTGTGATTGATAGTCAACACAAATCGTGTAAAGCCTTAAACCACGGAATGTGATATAAAATGCGCATGAACAGAACAGAAACTATCGCCGCGCGTATCAAGCGATTACGGGAAGATAAAGGGCTTACACAGAAGGCTCTTGCGGAGCTTTGCGGCTGGGCTTCACAATCTCGGATCGGCAACTATGAATCAGGAACCAGAAGCGTTAGTGTTGATGACGCAGAGGTAATAGCTAAAGCTTTGGGTGTCGCTCCGGCAGAACTGCTTTTTGGCGACAACTATCAGGGACAATACAAGCCAGGGGAAAAGTTTCCGTTGATTAGCTGGGTTAGCGCAGGTGCATGGAGTGAGGCCGTAGAGCCGTACAACCCTCAGGCAGTGGATGAGTGGTATGAATCAGATTGTCACGTTGTCGGTGACGCCTTCTGGCTCAGGGTTCAGGGCGACTCAATGACAGCTCCTACCGGCCTTAGCGTTCCTGAGGGTATGCTGGTTCTGTTCGACACTGGAAAGGAAGCCGTTAATGGAAGCCTGGTAGTTGCGAAGCTGACAGATGCTAATGAAGCCACGTTCAAGAAGCTAATCATTGATGGCGGTAACAAATACCTGAAAGGGCTTAACCCTGCCTATCCGTTGATCCCAATCGACGGCAACTGCAAGATAATCGGCGTAGCAGTGCAGATGATGATGAAATTCTCCTGATATACCCGCCACTTAAAAACATCAAACCCGCTTCGGCGGGTTTTTTGTTGCCCAAAGAAAATTAAATTACCTTTAAAATCAATGTAAACACGGGTTGTGATAAAAACAATCACATTTCGTGTTGACAGTACGACCACAATTTGTGATTATCTAGCCATCAGCAGGAAGCTGGTAGCCAAACGGAACAGATTGGCAGGCTCTTTAACATTGATGGGATTGTCCCGCCGAAATGCGGGAACCAAAGAGTAGTTGGCTTTGGGGTGACGTGAAGTGCAGCTGCACGACGGCAACCGGAAGATAAGCACCCGGCGCGTCACCGCCAAAGTCAATCATCGGAGGTCAACATGACAGTAGTCATTACATATCTGGCTGACGATAACGCCAGAAATCGCCGCAGAGCACGCAGACAGGCTCAACGTGAACAGGCAATGCAAGAACAGCGATTGTCACGAAAAATTGCGCTAAAGCTCTCTGGTTGCGTCAGAGCAGATAAAGCAGCATCACTAGGAAGCCTTCGCTGCAAGAAGGCAGAAGAATGCAGTGGAAGTATTTGCCTGCCAAACGTAGCCATTTACTCGGCAGGCTACCGGAAATCAAAACAACTGACAGCCAGGTAAGTGATGAATCAGACATACATTCCATCATGCTTGAGAAATCTGCCAAAGCAGAAAGCAAAGCCCCGCAAGCAAGCCATAAAGGACGCTAAGGCAGAGGTTATTGATCAAGCAATACAATTGCTCAGGGAGGAGTTAAGAAGTGGCAAGCTCGAAGGAATGATGATGCCCTATCAGCGCGGATATCTATCGGCGATTAGTAAGTTGGAAGTATTGAAGAGTGAATTATGAACTATCTGGAATTTCCGGATGGTTCATTGTTTTGGCAGCAAACCACTTATTTGAGGTGAGATATGGAAGAAGAATTTGAAGAGTTCGAAGAGCATCCGCAGGATGTGATGGAACAATACCAGGACTATCCGTATGACTACGACTATTGATAAGAATCAATGGTGTGGGCAATACGAACGACGGCAATGATTGCCAGAGAACTTGGTTAATAGAACAACAAAGCTGCCTGATAGTGGCCTTTATTTTTGGCATAAATAACAGAATAAACACAGCACTGTGTATTCATTCCAACGAGTGAATACACGGAGCAATGTCGCTCGTAACTAAACAGGAGCCGACTTGTTCTGATTATTGGAAATCTTCTTTGCCCTCTAATGTGAGGGCAATTTTTTTGACGGAGTAAACGATGATAAAAACTGATTACCCTGCAGAGCTTAAACAAAAAGTAATAACAGCAATTAAATGCTCTTTTATCTCATGTCGTACAGATGAAGAACGATATGTCGTTGAGTGTGCAATTGTCGAGTTTCTCACAGCGATGGAATTTACCGCTGCAGAATCAATAGATGTATTAAAGCAATCAGACGGAAATGATATTGAAACGGATGATGTTATTGACCGACTAATAAAATCATTCGAAGAAGAAATAGAGTAGCCGCCTGAGCGCGGCTTTACCGCATACCAATAACGCTTCACTCGAGGCGTTTTCGTTATGCAATCAAATATAAGGAGTTACCCATGATGCACTTTCAGCTCGCGGGTAGCGGCGTCATGTCCGCTTTCTACCCGCACGAATCTGAATTATCACGCCGAGTTAAACAATTAATCAGAGCAGCAAAGAAACAACTGGAGGCGTTATGCGCAATGAAATAGCCATCAATCACCAGATGCTTCGTGCTGCACAGAACAAAGCAGTAATAGCCAGATTTATTGGTGATTCCAAAATGTGGCTTGAAGCAAATAAAGCGATGAAATCAGCGATCAACATTCCGTGGTATCGCAGGAAATGAGTTTTACAGATAACTGGTCAGACGAAGAATTCATTCGTCAGATGAAAGAATTAATCGGTAACGAAGGAGATATTCATGTCACTTGCAACCACAGTGAAGGAGAGCAAGTTACAGAGACGCATGTACACGCAGAAAGCTCTCTGGTATCGCCATAATGGTGACCGCGAAGGAATGCGGGTATGCCTTAATTTGTCCCGAGTCGAAGTATTAAACCAGCGTTATTTCCTTGGGCCATGTCCATTCTGAGGTGAATTATGGATTTGAACAAATTCGATGAGCCATTCTGCCCTGAAGATATCGAATGGCGAATACAGCAAAGCGGTAAAACACGCGATGGCAAGGTGTGGGCTATGGTGCTGGCTTATGTTACGAACCGGGCAATCATGAAACGCCTTGACGATGTTTGTGGCAAAGCAGGATGGCGCAATGAATACCGCGATATTCCCAACAACGGCGGCGTTGAATGCGGCATATCAATAAAGATTGATTCCGAATGGGTAACCAAATGGGATGCTGCTGAAAACACGCAGGTAGAAGCCGTCAAAGGTGGTCGTTCCGGTGCAATGAAGCGCGCTGCCGTTCAGTGGGGAATCGGTCGGTATCTGTATAACCTTGAGGAAGGTTTCGCACAAACATCTCCCGATAAAAAACAGGGGTGGCACAGGGCAAAACTGAAGGATGGAACAGGATTTTACTGGCTCCCTCCATCGCTGCCGGGCTGGGCAATCCCAGCATCAGATAACAAACCATCACCAGAAAATACCAACCAGAAATCTCCATCGGTTGACTGCGAACAAATCCTGAAAGACTTCAGCGATTATGCATCAACAGAAACTGACAAGAAAAAACTCATAGAACGTTATCAGCATGACTGGCAATTAATGGCTGGCAATGAGGATGCGCAGGCTAAATGCGTTCAGGTAATGAACATCAGAGTTAACGAACTAAAACAGGCGGCATAAATGGGAAGTAGAGGCGTAAATAAGGTGATCATTATTGGTCGCCTTGGGCATGATCCAGAAATCAGATATTCACCATCAGGAACGGCATTTGCAAACCTTATAGTTGCTACGTCAGAACAATGGCGTGATAAGCAAACTGGAGAGCAAAAGGAGCAGACGGAGTGGCACCGTGTGGTAATGAGCGGGAAACTGGCAGAAATTGCCAGCGAATATCTGCGAAAAGGCTCTGAGGTTTATCTTGAAGGAAAATTGCGGACAAGAAAATGGCAGGATCAAAGCGGACAGGATCGGTTCACTACCGAAGTTATCGTGGGCGTTGGTGGAACCATGCAAATGCTTGGTGGCAAGCAAGGAAGCAATGAACAGTCTTCACCTCAGCGAAATAACGGTCAGCAACAAAAACAGCAGCCTCAGAAGCAGGTAAATCACAGCGAACCACCTATGGAGTTTGACGACGATATACCTTTTGCGCCAGTAACCCTCCCCTTCCCTCGTCACGCTATTCACGCAATTTAATCAGGAGAAAATCATGCCAGCGCCTCTGTATGGTGCGGACGACGCGCGCCGCTGTTCCGGCAATTCCGTATCGGAGGTGCTGGATAAATTCAGGAAAAACTACGACCGGATAATGTCGCTACCGCAGGAAACGAAAGAAGAAAAGGAATTTCGCCACTGTATATGGCTTGCAGAGAAAGAAGAACGAGAGCGAATTTACCAGACATCAATCCGACCATTCCGCAAAGCCACATATACCCACTTCCCTGAATATATCGACCCGCGCCTGCGTAATTACCGCTCACGCTATGGCGCTATCAGTAATGACTGAGGAATTAACAATGAAAACAATGAAGCTAAACATCGACCTCGGCAAATACGTTATTACCGGAACCAAACACGACCTGATTCTTAGCGAAAGAGGAATTATCAAAGAAGGTGAGAATGCAGGGAAAGAAACACTAAGCCGTATCGGTTATTACAGCAAGTTTGAGCATCTGGTTAAAGAGTTATGCAACCGTGAAATTCTGTTATCTCAAGCGCGGACGCTACAGGATATTCAGCAGCATATCGATACTTTAGGTGTGTCACTTAGCATGGCCGTTGACCAGTTCGTGGAGAGTAAATCATGAGAGGACTTGCATACAATCCCGGCATTCTTCCGGCAGAAATGATTATTCGCCAACGCGTAAAGCCAATGCCATCGAGAGAGGAATTGCTTAAGAGAAATATTTCGGTTCTGTTAATGACAACAAATATCTGAATGCAATGTGGCGGAGTGGGAAGAAATGAAACAAATGTCACTAATTGAGATGGATGGTTTTCTGAAAGGTAAATGCATCCCCCGAGATTTAAAGGTTAACGAAACAAACGCTGAATATCTGGTGCGTAAGTTCGGTGAACTTGAATCAAAACTAGAAACGGCGTTGCGGGAGTGTCGTTCTGCTGGAATCACGATTGATAACCTTGAGGCTAAATGCGCGAAGATGGCTGCTGAAAATACCTCGCTTAAGCAATCTGAGAAGGAATTTAATGACTTTTGTCGTGAGGAGTTTAGCGAATGGGAAGATGATGTTACTGAAACCCCAGCCACCGATGCTTTCCTGGCTGAAGTACGGGCGCAGGGCGTGGAGATGGCTATGGAGCATATGCAGTCGAGCGGTTCGTTAACATTTGGAGATTGCTACATATCACTTAACGAGTTCGCCGCAGAGCTTCGCAAAGGAGGTAACCAGTGAGTGTATATCTCATTGATAAACGCCGACGTGGGCAACAAATACCACCTGTAGGAATTCCGAATCACACATGGTTTTGCGTACTTGATATCGATGGCATGGATAAGTTTGTTGACACTCGTCATTACTGCGATACCGCAACAGCTACTCCGGCGAAAGCAAAGAAAATGGCTGCTCTGATAGAAAACTGGACTCCACCTGATGGGTGGTGCAATGGGAATGATCGAGATTGGCATGAAAAAATGAAGGGCTATATCTGCGATTTCTTACGTAAATGCAACGGATTCAGGGTGATGTGACATGAGCAAGATTGACTATCAGGCACTGCGTGAAGCGGCAGAGAAAGCAACGTGTGGGGTGTGGTCGCTCGAATATGGAGAGAGCCGATTTGATTGTGATGATGCGCTAATTCATCGTGACGTTGTTGGATATCTTCCCATTTGCAGAATTGAAGGAGCGCATCCTGAAAGCGGTTTCGATGAAGATTTCCAAATGGAACAGCAGGCCAATGCTGAATTCATCGCTGCAGCCAATCCGGCTACCGTCTTGGCGCTGCTTGGCGAGCTGGAAGCAGCAAAAAAGCGCATAGCAGAACTGGAAGCCGAACTCGTAAGCCAAACTTACAAGTTGAACGAGCTATCGGGCAACTCTCCGGTAACTCCGGATGGTTGGATAAGCTGTAGTGAGCGAATGCCGGAAGAAACCAAAATGTTACTGGCATTTAGTCAAGGTGAAATCGTGGCCGCATATTGGAACTGGGTTGTAAATCCAATTGATTACAAAAAATATAGAGCTTTCACGTATTTATCAGGAAATATCTTGGATGACGTAACTCACTGGATGCCGCTACCAGAGCCTCCACTTTGAAAGCGAAGCTTATACATATCTTTTACATCAGCAATCTATTGTTAATCTCCAATCAATGTTACGTTGTCATCTCACTCATGCTTTGGAGGTAGTGATATGTCTTGTCCAAAATGCGGTTCTGGAAATATTGCAAAAGAAAAAACAATGCGTGGATGGTCTGGAGATTATGTGTGCTGCGATTGCGGATACAACGACTCTAAAGACGCATTTGGAGAGCGTGGTAAAAACGAGTTTGTTAAAATTAATAAAGAAAGCGAAGGCAACGAAAAAAGCTAATTTATTTATTCATATATGAAAACAATGTAACCAATATTCGAATTGAATAACTGAAAGAACACCAAGCCGCCTGATGGCGGTTTTTTATTGGAGACAAGAAATGTCAGATTTGGCTATGAAGGTTTTGAAATGGCAATCGACTGGCGATGTTGGCATCAGTAGCGCAACTCTTGCCTCAATCGCATGTGGACTGAAAAAGAATATCTATGGTCATTACTTCGGTGCTCCCCATGACGCAGCAGACTTTCGGCGATGCGTTGCACTTGTTGAGCAGATTCCAGAAATCAGAGATTCATTCAACAAGGTTGCAAAGCGCGTTCCGGCATTCAAAGGCATCCTCAACGAATGGGATTCCCTCGTTGCTCTGTTGAAGTCTGAAATGAAGATACACGGAAACAAAGCACCAGAGACTTACAGAAGAATTAGCGAGCTACGCAAGGACTAACCCGCCTCACACTCGATGAGGCCTGTTCATTTCTCAAGATATCCAGACCTACCGCAATAATACCAACTCAATAAATGGAGATTCCAAGTGGAAGAAGAAATCTTCACTCGTGAAGAGGCAGCATCGTATCTGAAGGTAGACAAAGGCACTATCACGCAGTGGATACGAAGTGGACGACTTCAGGCCGCAAAGATAAATCCAGATAAACCTAAAAGCCCATATCGCATTTGCAAGTCAGACTGCATTGCGGCGCTTAAGTCTGTGAGACACAATAGCGCGGTGAATGCGGTTGATGTGCAGGAGGTTAAAGCATGTCAATCAAACAACGTGCCGGTACGTGGCACTGCGACTTCGTTACGCCTGGTGGAAGTCGAATTAGACGGTCTCTTGGGACAACGGACAAAAGGCAAGCGCAGGAGCTCTATGATCAGCTGAAAGCTGAAGCATGGCGAGTTGATAAGATGGGTGAGTTTAAGCCGAGAACGTTCGATGAAGCGTGCGTTCGCTGGCTTAACGAAAAGCAGCACAAGAAAAGCCTGGACGATGACAAAAGCCGGATCGGATTCTGGAGAATGCACTTCAAAGGAATGGACCTGTCAGCAATCACGGAAGACAGGATCTTGTCGGCGGTGAGTTCGATGGTTAATCGCAAACATCGAATGAACTGGGAGGCGAAACGGGACAGCCTGCTGCGAAGAGGTAAGCCGGTTCCTGAATTTAAGGATAAACCAGCGTCGCTGGCGACGAAGGCGACGCACCTTGCTTTCATCCGGGCGCTGTTACGATGTGCGGCCAACGAATGGCGATGGATAGCCAAGGCGCCGAACATCAAATGCCCGGTGCCGAAAAATAAGCGTATTCGCTGGCTAACCAAAGAGGAAGCGGCGAACCTGATCCGGGAACTTCCCGAGCATATGAAGCCAGTTGTTATTTTTGCACTGGCGACGGGGCTGCGCAGGTCGAACATCACCGATCTGGAGTGGTCACAAATTGATATGCAGAGGAAGGTCGCGTGGATTCACCCCGAGGACGCGAAAGCAGGAAGGGCGATTGGGGTCGCCCTGAACGAATCGGCCTGTAAGGTGCTGCGGGAGCAGCTGGGGAAACATAACCGGTGGGTCTTTGTTCACACTGAATCATCCGTTCGCCCGGATGGAACGAGAACAAAGGCAGTGCGCAAAATGCGGTCTGATGCTAACACGGCATGGCGAGCAGCGTTAAGGCGGGCGGGAATAGAAAATTTCCGCTTCCATGACCTGCGGCACACCTGGGCAAGCTGGCTTGTACAGTCCGGCGTGCCACTCAGTGCGCTACAGGAAATGGGCGGGTGGGAAAGTATCGAGATGGTACAGCGTTATGCCCATCTGGCACCGAATCACCTGACGCAGCATGCCATGCAAATCGACTCATTTCTGGCGGGGAATGGCACAAATATGGCACAAGGCGCTTTTGCTGAACTGGTGAATATCGCGTGAACCCGCGTGGTTAGTGGTGCCGATAATAGGAGTCGAACCTACGACCTTCGCATTACGAATTAGTAGAATCACTTTTAACTAACTGTTTTACATGTACATTGCCGCATTCACATTGCATAACTCAATGGCACATGACGCAAGATAGTGAAAGGCGATTTACCACGTATGACACAAATATGGCACATCGCCAAAATGAAATTAAGTCGCTGGTGGCACAGGCCAGGTGATATCCGGAGCTTTCGACGTGTCGACCGCCTTAAGGGCTTTGATGTACTGAACCCACGCGATCAGACTTGCCTTATCTTCGTCGCTGATGATGCCAAGTTGCAGTTCAGTTTGCCAAAGGCTTATCGTTGTCTGCGCCTCTGACAATAAAGCTTCTTTCTGCTGCTCAGCCTCAACCACCAACTCTTCATGGCTCTTTTCCGGTTCAACTGGAGGATAGAACTCAGTTCCGTCATAAGTCCATCCCGGACCAGCGGTTTCATTTTCGTTCAGTTCAACCGCCTGGTAGTCAGGAAACAAATCACCTCCCCCATCCCAGATGACTGTGTTTTCTACAACGCCGTCTTTAACTAATGCGTAAATAGCCATCATGCAAACTCCCAAATTATAACAATACCGTCACCGCCTTTACCGCCAGCAATTAACGTAGTATTTCCAGCGGCATTAGCACCACCACCACCGCCGCCTAGTGTTCCAGGAAGTCCGGTAGCAGAAGAAGAACCGGCACCTTTCCCACCAGTACCGATGACTGAATTTCCACCAACAGCAGACACAGCCCCGCCAGCGATTAAAAGTGACGGATCGGCACTCGAACCAGGAACATTAACTATATTGCCACCCGAAGCATCGCCTCCTGATGCGCCAAGTGTTACTACACTGCTCGATGCTGTATAAGACCCGCCTATTTGGCTGCCAGCACCTCCTCCTCCGCATGTAATAGAGCCAAAAACTGACTGCCCTCCAGAAACACCTCCCGCGCCTCCTGCTCCTACAGTTACAGAATAAGAGGCGGCAAGATTGGTAAGTCTGGATTTAGCATACCCACCAGCCCCTCCCGATGAGGTCAATGTATATGTGGTGGACGAAGTGGCCTTGGCATTACCACCACCTCCGCCTCCTCCTTGCACTTCGACGATAATCGACTTTGTTCCATTGGTTGGCGTGTAAGTCCCGGATGATGTAAACACACGGACATTGATTAGACGCCCCTGGATTGCACTGGCAAATATCGCCTCTAATTGGCTGGTGTTACCATTATCCAGTACATCCTGTCCTGTTTTATCAGCCATGAATTGCGCGATAACAGCTGCCATGGTACTGCTCTGCCGCAACGCCTTGTTAACCTGCGCACTGGAGGCCTTCCCGGCAGTAAAACCAGACAGCAGCGCCGGAAGCGCTTCCCAGTCTGCCTGTGACATGACGTTAGCGTTAGGATCAAGCGCGAACGCTTTAAAGTTATTTGTTGCCATTAGAGTAAAGTCCCCCATGCTCCAACATCGAGCCCGCCGATGTATTCGTTATCCATATCAAACCCAAAGAATTTAGAGCCTTCTGACGGTGTTTCTACCGAAGGCGTTTCAACATCACCGGCCCATACGCCAGCTGATTTAACGGTGAGATAGCCCTGTTTGATAGCGGCGATCAGTTCGAGAGACACATCAGAAATATCAGTTTCAGGGAAAACCCAGACCGAAATCGTCATGTCCTGGTTGTCGACGATCTGCATCCTCAGGCCTGAGCCTGCGGTAGCAGCGTCAAGGATGGGAGGCAGAGAGTCGTTCCGACCGTCCCAGTTGTTGATAGCGATTTTCGCTTTCAGAATGATGCGGTACGTCTCATCGCTTAGCGTCGTATAGCCAGAATCAGGATCATATGGCCCTTGCCAGATGCCCTGGTCATACCCAAGCCCGTCAGTGTCCCAGCTGAAATAAACTCCGCTAATTGGCTGGCTGACTATGCGACTGCGTCCGATCCACAGACCGAGGATGTCGAGCTGTACACCGACAGCAGTATCGATATCGAAGGCTGTTATAAGCCCTGACATAGTGCTGGACACATCAATCAGCGGGCGGGTGCTCAGATCTATATGGTCAAAAAAGAGTGGCTTGGTAGCATGGTAGTTAGTGATCAGTTCGGTGTATTTGCTCATGAGGTCACCGTGATAGTGACGTGACTCGCAACGCATGACGCAGATTCGTCATAAGCAATATCGATATTTCCGCTTGCGACTGAGTCAGAGGATTTGCCGATGAGCAGCTCCTGAATGTCGTAATATCGGGCATTACCGCCGCTCACAACACCAAGGTTTGCCGGGGAATAAATACGGCTCAGCAGAACGTCGTCGCCAATTGTCAGGCCGTTAATATAGTCGGCAACAGCCTGTTTGATCTGCTCGCCGATTTGAGAGGTATACCCGGTAAAAACTTTCAGGGTAATGGCTACGAAAATTGGCACATCGGTAGAGCGTGAAAAACTGATGACGTGAGGATTACCGTAAGTATCCGGCACCGTGACAGAAGTTGTCCCGTAGGTTGCCGTTCCCTGCCCTTTATTCCCCCTGATGGTCTGGGCTATTTCGGTAACATCCCCACCATCGACGATGGCGGAAATTGAGTGCGGCGGCAGCCCGTTGCTGTCGGTTGCCCCCGTGTCGTTCTCATACAGCTTGTGACGTGTCACGCCAGCAACGTTAGCTATTGCACCGTCGACACCTTCAAACGGTGTGATCGATGGTAGCGCGACGCTTTGCCCCTGCCGAATGCGCAGCTCTGCGTCGGTTTCGGCTGGTGAACCGACAATAGCCGCAGCAGGGTTGGTTACCGACACCCAGCCGCGAGTCGGTGTGTTAATGGTGGTAATAGTCCCGGCCATCGCCGCAACCGAACCGCTATTCGCACATGTGGCCGTCACCAGCACAGTACCATCAACCCCGATTGCTACACTCGCGGGAAAATTCCAGATAATGCCGTTTTTATCCCGTGCGGAGCCATTCGTGATAGTCGTGCCCGCCGTACCGGTTAACAGAAGGTCAGCAGTAGAGTTTGTCGCTACTTTTCGCGTGATCCCGTTAATTTTCACATTGCTGCTAAGCGCTGCGGCCTGCGCTGTCGTCGGTGAAAACGAGTTGTAGATCTCGATAGCGGTATTGTTAGCATCATGCACAGCCAGAGCCACCAGCGCGACCATTTGCCCATCTTTGCTGTCTGGTTCGAGGTAGGCATCACTACCGTAAATCTGCCTGAAATAGCTGGTCAGTGTATCGAGGATTGTCTGGTAATCAGGCGCACTAATCCCCTGGGCGGTTACCGTTGCCGATAGCCCCAGCGTGTCGAGGTTCAAAGCCATTTATGCCTCGCTTGTTACAGTCGTCTGGCCGTAGATTGTGTCAATGGAGGAAGTGAAAGTGACGCGGCGGCTGGTGCCGTCATAATTGGTATCGAAGGAAAGAATCGACAGAACGCCCGGCGTGTCCTGTATGCGTTCGCGTATAGCCAGGATGTAGACGTCTGATCGCTGTTTCCCAAGCACTGACTGAACATACGGCGTGCCTTCCGTCAGATCGAGAAACCACTGACCGCGCCAGAGCTCGAAACGGGTTTTTACGGCCTGGGCGACACATTCCGGACTGTCGATAAGGAAGGTGTCGTCACCTTGCCCGAAAGTGTAATCGCCGTCAGCATCTTCTCGTCGGTATCGCATTATTGCGGCCCTCCAGTAGTTCCCCCGCCTGTCTGAACTCCGCCATGTTTATGCGTGGCGACACTTATACCTGAAGCTGTCACATCATTCGTTACCGTAACCGGCCCAAGCATCGTCGCAGTACCACCACTTTCTCCCATTCCCTGAGACAGATTGCCATTAATCGTTACGTTGCCGTTCAGCGTGATAGTCGGGGATGTGATTGTCGTTCCACCTTCAGCCGTAGCCGTGAGCTGGCCCGGTGTTTGAACGGTGATGTTATGTCCTGCGGAAACCTCTACGAACGCCACACCATCATCGGTTCGCAGCTGCGCGGCGCTGGTACTGATACCGCTGATTTTTTGCGCTTGCGACTGCGGGCCAACGATGGCGAACGCATCAGATAAGTCATGCTGGCGCGGGTCGACGGTCTCCTGAACGCCGCCGCTCTGCCACCAGAAATCGATGCAACGGTCGGCAAAGATCAGCAGGCACTCATCGCCTTCTTTTACCGGAAAGGTCAGCGTGCAACCGCCTCCGCGCGGGAAGATGACAGGCACATCCACCAGCGGTTTTAATTCGGTGGAGTCGTCGCCAACAATACCGCGAAGCGCCACCTCTACTGTGCAGGTTACAGCGTCAGGATCGAACGACTGAATGATGCCAGGCATCGCTACGCGCATCTGAGTAGACACCGAATCGGCAATGGCCTGCGCGGTCTGCTGCTCGCCGCCGATCTGTGATTGAGTAGGAATTGGCATAAAAACCCCATAAAAAAACCAGCCGAAGCTGGTTTGGTATCAATTATCTCTTAGTAACTAAGCTACATCAGTGTGAAGTAAGGCTTTTCCGCTGCAATGGCACATATTCACAAGGTGTATTAGGATATATTTGCAACAAGTAAGCATTAAAAATCAATTTCAGCCATGAAGCCGCCATAGAGTGGACCTGCACCATCGCATTCTTGACTACAGGAGTAACAAATGGGCTTTAGATTTCGCAAAAGAATCCGGATTGCGCCCGGACTCGCGATCAACATTAGCAAAAGCGGAGTAAGCACTTCAATTGGTGGTAAAGGTTCCACCATTAACATCGGGAAAAAAGGCGTAAAGATGACAAATGGCCTTCCCGGCACGGGGCTGTCGCATACCACTAACCTTTACTCTCCCGGGAAATCGACAGAAAAAAAACAACTTACTCATAAGCAAAAAATAATTAGAAACATCCTGTTCGTAATTATTGTGTTTATTATAATTAAAGCTCAATATTTTTGACGCATGCCCGCCTATCTGGCGGGCTATTTTACTTTTCGGCAGTCGTATGTTGCATACTGACGCGGCGCATTCATGCTGGCTTGCAGCCACTGGACATTGAGAATGGCTTTTCCGTTGCGCCCAATGAACTCCATTCCCACCCAGCGACCGGGTTGATCGGTAGCAACAACCCACTCAAATTTTACATTGTTATAATCACCTTCTTTTTTCAGAAAAGTGATTTTTTGAGTTTCTGGTTTTGCGCCATTAATTCTTGCAAGCCCATCATCCGCCCAGTGCACCCTGTAGTTACCACATTGTGAATCAGCAAATGCACTCAAGGATAAAAACGAAGTCAGCAGAAAAATTACGGCTGCTACACGCTTCACAATATTCACCTCAATAGTTGGTTTTCAGCATGGCATTCTGGCTGTAAAGCTCGCGAGCCCCACGCGCAAAACACATCAAATCCATGTACCACGCCTGACCTCTGGTGTCGCCAGTATAGTCGATAGCTTTGACGATATAAACGCCATCTGTCGCAATGCTGGCAGCCTGTGACGTCGTACCTGTCAGCACGCGGTTGCCGTTCTCTTCCGTTTCGGTGATACGCCCGGGCGACTGAGCGATTTCGCTATTGCCGAGCGCAGCGCGGTACACCGAAGCCTGATCGAGCTGGATAAGACCATTAATACGGATGTTTGGGTTTATCAGGCACCGCACGTTTACTCCGCCGCCCATCGTTTGTTGCGGCATACCGATCAGGCCAGTATCGGCATTCAACACAATGGCTTCGTGAATATATTTATCCTCCGGCACCATCTGGACCTGACCATCCACCAGCTGCCATGTCGCTTTGCACTGCGCAGCAATATTATCCATCACGTTACGGGTGGATGAATAAATCGCACGGCCACGAGGAAACACGGTATCAGGAAAGTCACCGGTAATGCCCTGCGTCACGCCGAACGCGTTGAAATCCTGCATAGTCGCCCGGTGCAGGTCCGCAACGGTATAACCAGCGGCAAGCGTGGTGATGGTAGTCGCGTAGAGGAACGCTTCGTGGTTACTGATGGCCTGAATCAGCACCCAGGAATCGGTGATGTTGTCCTTCCCGGTGACGGTGAAGCGAATATCACCGTCAAATATCAGGCCGTAGTTCTGACCGTTCACCTGCCCTACCTGGTCTGGTGAAATCTCCCGGGCGACACCAACCTGGCTCGCATCAACATCCGGCGCAATACCGTCATACCCGGCAATGATGCGAATTTTGGCAAATTCCTGCCCCAGTATCTTGTTCGTGGTATCGGTCGAAAGGTTGTAAATTTTCACGTTTGCCACGCGCGGCCAGCGTGTATCTGCCCACTCGATCTGGAACGTGACCTTAAAATCAGACAGGGAAATACCCTGCCCGTTCTGGTCCAACAGCTGCAACTCAAAATGGCGCATCCAGTTAAGAGACATTTCTACTCCTGCACGAAAATGAGGTGGCTGTATGTGCCGAGGTTGGTTTTGGTGGGCTCGTCCGGTGCGCCTACATCGCAGCCAACGAGCAGCGCCCCGTTAATACCTAGTTG